>Ga0208357_1001422_pt1 | contig 17333 bp, 15 predicted proteins | sample NGESurdeep092012_6_FD_184487 | JGI IMG/M metagenome (GOLD analysis project Ga0208357, IMG submission 184487) | Arctic peat soil microbial communities from Barrow, Alaska - NGEE Surface sample F52-2 deep-092012 (SPAdes) | ecosystem: Environmental > Terrestrial > Soil > Wetlands > Peat ... | reverse complement strand
CGCGCGCACCGTGCTCGACGCGTCTGACCCCCCGCCCGCCGAAGGGGCCCGGGTCCTGGTCTGGGCCAAGCCCGACTTCAATGCCAACAAGGGATCGTTTTCCCTCTCCGCGGTCGAAATCCGCGCCGTTGGCGTTGGTGAACTGCTCGCCCGGCTGGAACGGCTGCGGCGCACCCTGGCGGCGGAGGGTCTCTTCGCCGCGGAGCGTAAACGACCGCTGCCGTTCCTGCCCGGAGAGATCGGCTTGATCTGCGGCCGGGACTCCGCCGCGGAACGGGACGTCCTCCGCAATGCCGCCCGGCGCTGGCCCGCGGTGCGGTTCCGGGTGGAGCAGGTCGCGGTCCAGGGCGGGTACGCCGTGGCCGAGGTCATCGACAGCCTGCAGCGCCTCGACGCGGACCCGGCCGTAGAGGTCATCATCATTGCCCGCGGTGGCGGGTCGATCGAGGACCTGCTGCCCTTCTCCGACGAGTCGCTCGTCCGGGCCGTGGCCGCCGTGGAGTCAGTCGAACCCGACCTCGGTCACCACCTGCGAACCAGTGTGGCCACCGGCGTCACCTGCCGGTACTCCCCCGCACCGGGCTGGAAGGTCACCGCCCAACGTTGAGAACGGCCCAACGCTTGAGAACGGAGATGCCGGACTACTCCTACTCGCAGAAGATGTCGTCGGTGTCGGTGGCCGTCAGGTTGGAGGACGGGGTGAGGGTGGTGCCCGCCGGTGGCGTCAGGGTGGCCGTGTTGGTGAAGAAGCCGTTCTCGAACGCAGCGTCGTTGAGGGCGGCGTCGACGGTGTAGACGACCGACGAGCCCGGCGGGAGATCCAGGGTGTCGCTGATGTCGTTGAAGACGCCGGCGTTGTTCGAGGTGTTACCCGTGGCTCCCCCCGTGGCCACCGAGGTGTAGATGTCAAAGGAGAAGTCGGGGTTGGTAGAGAAGATATCGCTCATGAGCACCGGATTGACCGCCGTCGAGCCCGAGTTGGTCACCGTGATGGTGTATTCCTCGCCCTCCGGGCACTCGGCGTCGCCGATCACCGCCGGCGGGCCCGACGTGCCGCCATCGGCGTCGGACTTCACGATGTTGAGGGTGGCCGGGGTGATCTGGGAGCCGTTGGACCCGCTCGTCTCGACCACCGGATTGGGGCTGGCCGCCACGGTGATGCCCGGGGCGTCGACCGGCGGAGCGCCGGTCACCGGCTGGTGATGGCGGGCCGCCTTCTTGGCTGCTTTCTGGGCCGCCTTGGCCGCTGCCTTCTTGGCCTTCTTGGTGGTGGCCGTGGTCGTCGTGGTCACCACGGTGGTGCCCAGAGTCACCTGGGGTGCGGCGATGGTGAAGGTGGTGTCGTAGGTGGTGTGGGTACCACCGGCGATGTCGGCGATGACGGTCGACGTACCGGGGGCACAGGCCGCCCCCTTGAAGACGAACTCGGCGTTGCCGTCGTTGTCGAGGACGCCCCTGGCCATGGTGGTGCCCGAGGCCTGGTTGATGGGATCGCCCCCGCCTGGCTCGAAGCGCCAACCACCGTGGCAGCGGTTCTCCAGTTCGGGTGAGGAGATGAAGACGCTCTGCTCGGCGTAGACGGGGTCGGTCTCCACGTAGAAGACGGTGTAGACGTCGGAGATACCGCTGGCCGTGGTGTCGCCCGTCTCCACCTCGGTGGAGGGATAGGCCGTCACACCGGCCGGGGTGACCTGGGGCGGGAGAACCTTCAACACGGTGGTGGCCGTCAGGTAGGGGGCGTCGATGAGGTCGGCCTCGATGAGGTCGGTGCCGGCGTTGCAGCCCTGGCCTTCGACGATCACGGTGACGTTGCCGTCATCGTCGAGGAAGGTGGTGATGGAGTTGGTGCCCTGGTGGGGGAACCGGGTCGTCCCCCCCTGGAGGGTCTCGAAGGTGATGGTCCCGCCGCAGGCCAGTTGAAGCTGGAGGGACGTGATGTTGATGGGATCGCCGGCGTAGATGGGACTGGTCTCGATCTCGACGACGTCGTGGACCTGGGACCCGAAGGTTATGGGGCCGTCGGTGTCGTAGGCGCCGATGTCACAGGGGGCGATGCGGGGCGACCCACGCTGGTCGGTCGGCGGGCAGAGGGCGGCGGCGACATGGTCGACCGCCGCGCTCGTCTCCTGGAGCTCGATGGTCTGCGTCGGCCCCCCGTTGTTCTGGAGACCGGCGGGGTCGAGACCGGCGGGGGTGTTGGAGAGATCGTGGTTGGCCGGGGTGAAGCCACAGGTCCCGTCGTCATCGAGGTTGTAGCCCAGATCGGTGAAGGCGGTGGGCACCGAGCAGTCCCCGGCCCCGGTGCTGTTGGCCACGATGGTGGCTCCGATCGAGGCCGGACCGGCGTTGAAGAACCCGGCCCCGGCGTTGCCGCAGGTCCCGCCGGCACAACCTCCGGACACGCTGTTGCCGGAGATGGTGACGTTGGTCACGGTGGCGGTGCCCTCGTTGTAGACCCCACCGCCGAAGGCCCCGCAGTTGGCGTTGCAGCCCGTGTTGGCCTTGTTGTCGGCCACGGTGCTGTTGTGGAGGGTCAGGGTGCCGGTGGACTCGTTGTCGATGCCGCCGCCCTTGGGGCCGCAGGCGTGGTCACAACTGTTATCGGCGATGTTCCCCGACACGGTGCTCGAGTCGACGGTGGCCGTGCCGGCGTTGTCGATGCCGGCCCCTTCGCCCACGCAGTTGTTGAAGCAGTTGGACGCAGGACTGGTATTGGTGGTGTTGCCGGAGATGGTGGTGTCGGTGACCGTGATGGTGCCGCCGGCGATGTTCTCGATGCCACCACCGGCGGCGCCACAGAACTGGCCACAACCGGCGTTGGCGTTGTTGTCGGAGATGGTGCTGTCGGTGACGGTCAGGGTGCCGGTGGCGTTGTTCTCGATACCACCACCGTCGGCGCCACAGCTGTCCCCGCAGCCGGCGTTGGCGCTGTTGTTGGTGACGGTGTCGTTGGACACGGTCAGCGTGCCCCCGTTCTCGATGCCGCCGCCCGAGCTGCCGCAGCCGCTGCCACAGCCGATGTTGGCGGCGCCGTCTTCGATGGTGATCCCCGTGATCTTGGCGGTGACGCCGACGCCCACGATGAAGACCTGGGAGGCGGTGTTACCGCTCACGGCCAGCTGGGCCGCTCCGGGCCCGGCGATGGTCAGGTTGTTGGTGGTGATGGCGATGGCCCCGGTGGTGAGGGTGATGGGCGTGGCCGGAGGACAGGAGACGGAGAAGGTGATGGTGTCGCCCGCCGCCGCCGTGGCCACGGCCTGGCGGAGGGATCCCACCCCGCTGTCGAGGCAGTTGGTGACGATGGGGCCCGCCGCTCCGGCCACGGACACGGGGAGGACGGCCAGGGTGCCGCCGGCCAGGGCGGTAGCCAGGGCGACCACCACCAGCCGGGACGGCCGGCGTGACGCCGAGACCATCCGCACGGAGGCGAGTCGTGACACCACAGAACGTGGAGTCACGCTCATGAACCGTTGAATCTTTGACCTCGTCACCGGTTGTCCCCCCACTCTTCGGATTGAGAACGCAACCAGCGTCACCTCAACCACCCAAAGCGTAGAAGGCCAGCCGTGGCATGAACATAGACAGATATGACGAAATCGGACCCGCTCCGTGGCCACGACGTTCGGATCCGTGCGTAATGGGCCGGGAACAGGAACCCGAAGAGTGGCTCGGCCATGATGGGTCAATGCCCGTGCGGGTCCGGCTGGAGCGGAAGAAGGGCTGGCGGAAACCGGCCGGGGCGGTGGTGGTGGCCCGTCCGTCGCGCTGGGGGAATCCGTTCCGGATCGGGACCGACGGCGACCGGGTGCAGTGCGTGGCCCGGTTCCGGGAGGCTCTTCTGAGCGGTCGGCTCTCGTTCACCACCGGCGACGTGCGCCGGCAACTGGCCGGGCGCGACCTGGCCTGCTGGTGCCCCGCCGACGGACCCTGTCATGCCGACGTTCTCCTGGCCGCGGCCAACGGGCCCGGGGGCGGCGACGAGTCGGGATGAAACGGTGGACGCGGTGAACCTGGCGGTGGTGGCCTCCGAGCTCTACGGGCTCGACCCCGAGGCCTTCACCGCCGCTCGGAACGCCCGGGCCAAAGAGGCGGCGGGGGGCGGGGACCGGGTGCTGGCGGCCGAGATACGGAAGCTGGGCAAACCGACGGCCGCCGCCTGGCTGGCCAACGGACTGGCCCGTTCCCGGGCCTCGGCCATCGAGGAGCTGATCGGTCTCGGCCCCGCCTTGCGCCGCGCCCAGAGCGGCGGCCGGCGGGCCGAGATGAAAGAGATAGTGGAGCGGCGACGGGCCCTGATCGGCGATCTGGTGAAGAGCGCGTCGGAGGCCGCGGGCGCGAGCGGCCACTCCTTCGGGTCGTCGGTGGAACGTCAGCTGGAGGAGACACTCGAGGCGGCGGTGGCCGACCCGGTGCTCGCCGATGCCCTGGGCCAGGGAAGGTTGACCGAACCGTTGCGTTTCGTAGGCTTCGGGGAATCGCCGGGCCCGGGGCGGCACTCGGACGACCACGGGGGCGACGGGCCGGCGCCGGTGATCGGATCGACCAAGAAAGCCGGGGCGGCCAGGAAGGGCGAAAGCGCAAAGCAGGCGGCCACCGCTCGACGGGTCGAGGCCGCCCGGGAGGCCGAAGCCGATCGGCGGGCCGCCCGGGAGGCCCTGGAGGCCCTGGACGAGATCGAAGCCAAGGTCGAGAAAGCGCAGGCGCGGAGAGTGGCGGCCGCCGAGCGGCTCGAGAGAGCGTCGAAACTCATGAAGGAGGCAGAAGCCGAGGAGGCGGCCTCGACCGAAGCCTTAAGACAGGCGCGGCAGGGACTCGGCCCGGCCCGGCGTCGGCTCAAGAAACTGGGCCGCCCCTGACCCGAGACGGAAAACGACGGGGGTCAGCCCCCGGAGATGTCCTGGATGCGCTGCTTGCCGGCCGAGATGAAGGGCATCATGGCCCGGAGCTCGGCGCCGACCTTCTCGATGGGGTGGGCCGCCCCGGCGGCCCGGAGGGCCTCGAAGTTCTTGCGGCCGGCGCGGTTCTCGGCGATCCACTCGTCGGCGAATTTCCCGGAGCGGATGTCGTCGAGGATCTGTTGCATCTCGGCCCGGACGTGGGCGTCGATGACCTTCGGGCCCCGGGTCAGGTCGCCGTACTCGGCCGTGTCGGAGATGGAGAAGCGCATACCGGCGATGCCCTGCTCGTACATGAGGTCGACGATGAGCTTGAGCTCGTGGAGGCACTCGAAGTAGGCCGACTCGGGCTGGTAGCCGGCGTTGACCAGTGTCTCGAAACCGGCCTGGACGAGCGAGGTCAGGCCGCCGCAGAGGACGACCTGCTCACCGAAGAGGTCGGTCTCGGTCTCCTCGTCGAACGTCGTGTCGAGGACACCGGCCCGGGTGGCGCCGAGGGCGTGGGCGTAGGAGAGAGCCAGATCGTGGGCCTTGCCCGAGGCGTCCTGGGCCACCGCCACCAGGGAGGGGACGCCGCCGCCTTCGGTGTAGGTGCGGCGGACGAGGTGGCCCGGTCCCTTGGGGGCCACCATGGCCACGTCGACACCGGGGGGCGGGACGATCTGGCCGAAGCGGATGTTGAAGCCGTGGGCGAAGAGGATGGCGTCGCCCTCGGACAGGTGGGGGGCGATCTCGGCGTCGTAGACCGACTTCTGCTCGGTGTCGGGGAGGAGGATCATGATGAGATCGGCCTCGGCCGAGGCGTCGGCCACCGAGAGGACCCGGAGCCCGGCTTCGGTGGCCTTCTGGGTGGAGGCCGAGCCGGAGCGGAGACCCACCCGGACATCGACCCCGGACTCGGCCAGGTTCAGCGCGTGGGCGTGGCCCTGGGAGCCGTAGCCGATGACGGCGACCTTGCGGCCCTGGATCAGCGACGGGTCGGCATCGGACTCGTAATAGAGCTTGGCCATCTCAATTCGCCTCTTTGGTCGGGGGACCGGAGTCCCTGTTCATTGGACTGTGTTTCAGAGCGACTGTGTTCCGTGCGACCCGTTCAGGCCGGGTCGGGAGAGCCTCCGGCGACGGAGCGGAGTCGGGACGAACGGCGCTCCAGCTTAGGCAGGGCCACGCGGCCCGTCCGCTGGAGCTCGACGATGCCGTAGGGGCGGATCAGATTCTCGAAGTCGTCGATCTTGGAGGGGGAGCCGGCCAGCATGACGGTGATCCGCTCCCGGCCGACGTCGACGATCTTGCCCTCGAAGACACCGACCAGGCCGATGACCTGGCCCCGGTCTTCGGGAGTGGCCGAGACGGTGGCCAGGAGCATCTCCCGTTCGGTGGCGTCCTCGGGGGCCAGCTCGAAGATGTCGACGACGTTGATGAGCTTGTCCAGCTGGCGGAGGATCTGTTCCAGGGGAGAGGACTCGACGTCGACCACGATGGTGATCCGGGAGAGCTTCACGTCGTCGGTGGGGGCGACGGCCAGGGAGTAGATGTTGTAACCACGGCGGGCGAAGAGAGAGGCCACCCGGGCCAGTACCCCGGCCTTGTTCTCGACCAGGATGGAGACGATGTGGTGCCGTGCTCCGGAGGTGCGGGCGGGGGGGGTCATCACCGGCCCCCGTCACCCTCGGCGGGGCCGACGATGATGTCGTCGTTGGACGAGCCGGCCGGGACCATCGGGTAGACCTTCTCGAAGGCGTCGGTCCGGAAGTCGATGACGACGGGGCGGTCGTCGATGCCGTTGGCCTTCTCGATGGCCGGGGCCACTTCCTCGGCCGACTCCACCTTGAGACCGACGCAGCCCATGGCCTCGGCCCACTTGACGTAGTCGGGGAGGTCGGGTGAGAGGTAGACCTCGGAGTAGCGCTCGGCGTAGAAGAGCTCCTGCCACTGGCGGACCATGCCCAGGTAGGCGTTGTTCAAGATGGCGATCTTGACCGGGATGCGTTCGGCCGAGGCGGTGACCAGTTCCTGGGCCGTCATCTGGAAGCAGCCGTCGCCGTCGACGGCCCAGACCGTCTTGTCGGGCCGGCCCACCTTGGCCCCGATGGCGGCGGGGACGGCGAAGCCCATGGTGCCCGCCCCGCCCGAGTTGACCCAGGTGTAGGGGTGGTTGAAGCGCCAGTACTGGGACGCCCACATCTGGTGCTGGCCGACGCCGGAGGCGACGATGGTGTCTTCGGGTGACATGTCGCGGAGCTGCTCGAGGACGTACTGGGGCTTCAAGGCCCCGCCCTCGACCTGGTTGTAGGTGAGGGGGAACTCCTCCTGCCAGGCGCGGACCTGGGCCAGCCAGGGGGAGAGGTCGGGACGGGAGGCGGCCAGGGTGCCGGGGGCGGGGACGGCCGCCGCCCCGTGGGACGGGGCCGCACCCAGACCCGAGGCCGACAGGGCTTCCAGGATCTGGCCGATGACGATCCGGGCGTCACCGACGATGCCGACGTCGGGACGGCGGACCTTGCCGAGCTCGGCCGGGTCGATGTCGACGTGGATGATCTTGGCCTCGGGGGCGAAAGCCGAGACCTTCCCGGTCACCCGGTCGTCGAAGCGCGAGCCCAGGGCGATCAGGAGATCGGATTTCTGCATGGCGGTGACGGCGGTGTAGTTGCCGTGCATGCCGGGCATGCCCAGGCAGAGGGGATGGGAGTCGGGGAAGGTGCCGCGGCCCATGAGGGTGGTGACGACGGGGATGCCCGTCCGGGTGGCCAGTTCGAAGAGGGCCTCGGCCCCGCGGGCCTTCAGGATGCCGCCCCCGGCGTAGAGGACGGGGCGTTCAGCGGCCAGCATCAGCTCGGCCGCCCGGCGGACCTCGGCGGTGTCACCGGTGGTCTGGGGGTGGTAGCCGGGAAGGTCGAGCTCATCCAGGGAGGAGGGCCAGTACCAGTCCATGGTCTGGTTGGCGATGTCCTTCGGGAAGTCGACGACGACGGGGCCGGGACGGCCGGTGGTGGCTACGTGGAAGGCCTCGGACACCACCCGGGGGATGTCGTTCACATCGGTGATGAGCCAGTTGTGCTTGGTGATGTCCATGGTCACCCCGGTGATGGCCACCTCCTGGAAGGCGTCGGTGCCGATGGCCGTGGTGGGCACCTGGCCGGTGATGACGACCATGGGGATGGAATCCATCATGGCGTCGGCCAGGGGGGTGACGATGTTGGTGGCGCCGGGACCCGAGGTGACCATGGCCACGCCCGGTCGGCCGGTGACGTGGGCGTAGCCCTCGGCCATGTGGCCGGCACCCTGCTCGTGGCGGACCAGGATGTGGCGGATAGAGGAATCGATGATGGGGTCGTAGACGGGGAGGATGGCCCCGCCGGGGAGGCCGAAGATGACCTCCACCTTCTGCATCTCGAGGCTCTTGATGAGGGCCTGGGCCCCGGTCAGTTTCATAGCTGCAGTCCTCGCTGTTTCGGTGGCCCCGGTGAGGGGACTGTCATCGGTGGTTCGCTGGAGAGATCGGGAAAAAGGTGGCCGGAAATTGAAACGACCTCCCGTCGGGGAGGTCGAGAAGCGCACGTGCCGCGGCCGCGGCGAGGTGCGCTCAGGTCAGTACTACGAGAAGGGAGGTCGTGGGCCGGTTCATTACCTCCACAGTCTGGCACGGGGAGAGGCGGCGGGCAAGGGCATCGGGCGTCCCGAGACGGAAGGGACGAACCGGCGTACCGTGGGCCTCATGAAAATGTCACGAGACGTGGGGAGAGCGGGGGAACGGACGGTGAGGGGAACCCGATGGAAGCGGGGACCCCGGCGGGCGTCGGTGACGGTGGCGGCCGTGGGGACGCTCGTGGGCGGGCTCCTGGGGGTGAGCGGCGGTGGAGCCGGCGCGTCGGTCGGGGCCCACCGGGCGGCGTCGAAAGCGACGACCACCGAGTACTACCTGGCGCTGGGCGACTCGCTGGCCGCCGGAGTGGGGTCACCCGACGGGAAGGGGTACGTGACCGATCTCTACAAGAAGGCGTCGAAGAAGTCCAAGAAGGAGCACGCTTCTCTCGTTCTCGAAAACCTGGCCTGCTCGGGGGCGACCACGGGATCGATGATCAACGGTCCCGGGTGCGACTACGCCAGCGGGACCCAGCTGGGTGACGCCGAGGCCTTCCTGGAGGCTCACCCGGGGCAGACGGCCTTCATGACCATCGACATCGGGGCCAACGACGTCGACGGATGCACCAGCGGGACGACGATCAACCAGACCTGTGTGACGAACGGTCTGGAGGCCATCAGCAGCAACCTGCCGGTGATCCTGTCGGGACTCGAGTCGGCCGGGGGGACGACGCCGATCGTGGGGATGTCCTACTACGACCCGTTCCTGGCCGCTTGGCTCCTGGGCGGCAGTGGGGAGACGCTGGCGGAGCAGAGCGTCGGTCTCCTCGATGATCTGAACGGCATTCTGAGCAGTGACTACGGGTCGGCCGACACGGCCGACGTGACCGGGGCCTTCAAGTCCTCGGACTTCTCCCCCGGCGGCCGGTACGAGGGGGTGAAGGTCCCCGTCAACGTGGGACTGATCTGTCACTGGACGCTGATGTGCTCGGAGGAGAACATCCACGCCGACGACGCCGGTCACGCCCAGATCGCCCAAGCCTTCGAGAAGATCGTGACGCCGTTGCTCAAGTCGGAGCAGAGACGGACGGGGCGGCGGCGGCGGCCGGCAAACTCGATCTAACCGAATCGGTCCTCTCCCGTCCCGATGGCTGAACGCGAACCGGAAAACCGGATCAGTCGTCGGCACCTGTTGTCCGGCGCGGCCGTGGCCGGGGCCGGGGCCGTGGTGGTGGGACCAGCCGCCGGTCTGAGTGGCATCAGCTTGCCCACCACCAGGCGTCGAGCCGGGGTCACGGACGTCACCAGCGTCGATGTGGTGGTGGTCGGGGCCGGACTGGCCGGGCTGACGGCGGCGACGGCTCTCGAGAAGGCCGGCCACTCGGTGGCTGTGATCGAGGCCCGGAACCGGGTGGGAGGACGGAACTACGACGTCGAGGTGGCCCCGGGGGTGGTGGTCGAACTCGGAGGCGAGTGGACGGGGCCGGGGCAGACCCGGGTGCAGGCGCTGGCCAAGGAGCTCGGGATCAAACTCTTCCCGGCTTACGCCGAGGGGAACAACCTCTACTACCGGAGCGGGGTTCTGAAGACCTACAGCGGGGATATCCCGCCGGCCGACGGGACGTCGCTCGGGCAGCTGGTGGAGATCATCAGCACCCTGAACAGCATGGCCAAGAATGTTCCGGCGGCCACCCCCTGGAAGGCGGCGGAGGCCGAAGCCTGGGACAGCCAGACCATCGCCACCTGGATCAGCGACCAGAAGTTCACCGAAGAAGCAGCCTTCCTGGGCGGGGTGGCTATCCGGGGTGTCTACGGTGAGGAAGCGTCGCAGATCTCGCTCATGGATCTTCTGGCCGAGATCAGCGGGGTGGGGGGCGACTTCAACACCTCGATCGGTTCGGCCCAGAGCACGCGTTTCGTGGGCGGGCCCCAGGAGATGTCGAAGAGGCTGGCCCAGAAGCTGCAGAGACCCGTCCATCTGAACAGTCCGGTGACGAGCATCCACCGTGGACGACCGGCCACCGTGCAGACGGCCACGGCCGCGTACCGGGCCCGGCAGGTCATCGTGACGGTCCCGAAATCGGTGACTGCGGCCATCCGTTTCGAACCGGGACTCCCGGCGGCCATGGCCCAGTATCTCCAGCGGCAGCCGTCGGGGTCGGCGGTGAAGATCCAGGCCGTCTACGAGACGCCCTTCTGGCGGAGCCAGGGACTGAGCGGGTCGGTGGTGTCGGACACCGGACCGATCGAGATCGTCTACGACAACTCGCCCCCCGACGGGAACCCGGGCGTGCTGGTCGGCTTCGCCGAGGGCAACCACGGGCGGGCTCTGTTCGGGCTCTCCGACCGCGGACGACGGGCCGCCGTACTCGGGAGCCTGACTCGTTACTTCGGTCCCCGGGCGGCCAAGCCGACGCACTACGTCGACATGGTCTGGGCCCGGGAGCAGTACTCCGGTGGCGCCTACGGTTCCTTCAACCCGCCCGGTGTCCTCACCTCGCTCGGAGCCGCCGTGGCCGGGCCGGTGGGGAACATCCACTTCGCCGGGGCCGACTATTCGGCCGAGTGGCCCGGCTACATGGAGGGGGCCATCCGTTCCGGTCAGGCCGCCGCCACCCAGGTGAGGGCGGCCCTCTAAAAGACCGCCGGCCACGTTCCGGGCGCCCATGGAACCCTTTAAACGAGCTGTGCGTCATGGAGGTGTGGAGCCAGTGGCCGAAGCGAAGGTTCTGCCCGTCACCTCGGGACCGATGCTCTCCGGTGACCTCAGCGGTCTGTACCGGCGCCAAGGTGAGGCCATGGTGCGGATGGCCCGGATGCTCACCGGTTCGAAGGCCGTGGCTGAAGAAGTCGTTCAGGAAGCGTTTTTGAAGATGCATCAGTTGGGTCAGGCCCCTCTCAACCCCGACGGTTATCTGCGGACCACGGTGGCCAATCTGTCCAAGAGCCACCTGCGACGTCTCCGACTGGAACGCCGTCTTGCGATCCGGGAGCGGATCGTCTTCGACGACCCGGAGATCGACGAGACCTGGGAAGCGGTGTGCCGGTTGCCCTTCCGGCAGCGAGCCGTGCTGGCCCTGCGCTTCTACGACGACCTCTCCGAAGCGGAGATCGCCCGGATACTCGGATGTCGACCGGGAACGGTGAAGTCGAGTCTCAGTCGTGGACTCTCGAAACTACGTGAGGAACTGTCATGACTGATACAGACACCATCGAACGCCGCTTGCGTCGGACCTTCGAGGCCGTGGCCCAAGTGCCGATCGTCGCCGGCGCCACCGACTTCCAGCACCAGACGGACCGACCTCCGGGGCCGAGTCGGAGGCGAACGGGCCTTTTGATCGCTGCCGCCGTGGTGTTCGTGGTGATCATCGGAAGCGTCGCTCTCGTCTACGGGCCGCGGAACTCAGCACCGGGTTCTCGTCGGCCTGTAGCTGCTGAGCCTGGCAGGGGGGTCACCGCCTTCATCCCGTCCGGGACCTGGTCGCTCCGTGAGTTGACCGACGATGCCAAGATCCTGACCAGACGGCTGGCCAGCTTGGGCGATGGTGCGGACACGGCGGTAGTGAAACAGGCCCGGTACATCGTGGTCATCGGAGGGCGTCGTCTTCCGGTTCCGGGGTCGGTCCTGGCTTCATTGGGGATACTGCAGTTCCGTCACGCTCTGTGTGCTTCCGCCCCCTTCACCCCACCAGCTCCGGGGATAGCTCCGAGCGCCATGCCCACAGGTTGCTCGTCACCCGTGTATTCGCTGGCGGTACCAAACCGGTTGGTGAACACGGCCACGGGCACGTCCGACCTGGCCTCCATTCCACTCGATCCGAGCCTGGCCGCCGTCCCCACTACGCCACCGGCCTCCGACGATTTCCACCCCTTCCACCCCCCGAGCACTGTGCTCGTGCCGCTCAATGGCGGCGGCGGCGAGCGCTACCTGCTCGGCCCGGTGGAGCTGAGCGGGAACGTCGTGGGCAGCGCGCACGCCGTCCACCGGTCCGGTACGTGGGTGGTTGACGCCAGCTTTACCGACCTCGGATCCCGACTATGGGATTCGTTGGCGCAGAAATATTTCCATCAGATCGTCGCCCTGGATCTCGATGGCCATGTGGTGTCAGCCCCCGTGACTGAACCCAGTCAGGATTCGTTCAGTTCGTTCTCCGGCCGAGTGCAGATCACCGGAAGCTTCACCGAGCAGTCCGCCGAAGACCTGTCGGCGGTGCTCGAGTCGGGCCCTCTGGCAACCCCGTTGGAACTCGTGACGCGCAAGACGGTGATAACGCTGTGAGTTGAAGCGGGCTGAAGGCTTGACTGATTCTGGTTTGTCGTACCAACTACTTTGAATGACAGATATAAATGCGGTGGGCTCGCTGCGAGCCATGGACGAGCTGCGCAGCCGGACCCGGGTGGCGCGCGACGGCCACTGGTTCGTTCTCCTCGTATTCGGTGTCGTGGTGCTCGGAGCGATGTCCTTCTACGTCATGACTTTTCCCACCGCCAGCAGCCCCGGTTGTCAGGCCGTCAAGGGCGGGGGGTGATGTGCCACTTCAACTCTGCGGCCGCTCCACTGGGCGGAACCCTCAATCCGTTTTTCTCGAACTTCGGTCTCGGTCGGTGGGCCACGGCCTACTGGGCCATGGCCATGGTTGCCGGCTTCGCCGCGGTGGTCTTGTTCTACCGCCAGCGAGCCAGGATGTTGGGCGTGGAAGGTCGGATCTGGCCGGTGGTGGTCGTCGGTCTCGGGTTACTTCTTCTCGTCCTCCTCGTCGACCGACCCCGGCCGTCCTTTCCACCCTTCCCTGATCTCTGGATCCGGGGAACGGGTGCGATGTTGATCGTGGCCCTCGGCATAGCCATGCTGGCCGTTCTGGAGCGGAGCCCGGCATTCGGCATCTTCGCCGTTGTCTTCTGCGGATTGGCGCTCCTGTCGTGTCTGTATGACGAGGTGAACATCTTCGGCCGGATCGGTCTGGGTAGCCCCTTTGAAGGGAGCACTAACGCACTACCCAAATTGCTCGTTCCCGGCTTGTACCTCGTTCTCGGTGGCCTGGGCTTTTTGGTCTTCGGTCGACGGACGCGACGGGCCCACTCGAGCTCGACGTGACTTCAGAACGTACCGATGAGACAAAGCCGAATCCCACCGACGGCCTCGACGAGGTGGTCCATCAGAGGGTGCGGCTCGGGATCCTCACCGTCACCCATACGGCGCGCCGGGTCGAGTTCGGTTACCTACTCGACGCCCTGGAGCTGACCGGCGGCAACCTGTCCCAGCATCTGAGGGTTCTCGAAGATGCCGGCCTGGTCCGGATCGAGAAAGGGACCCATGGCCGGAAACCGCGGACGTGGGTGACCATCACCGCTCAGGGTCGTCGCGCCCTGCTGAGCGAGATCGCGGCTCTGAAGGCCATCGTCCGCAGTGTCGAGGGTGTGGCACCGCCAGCCGAGTGACATCACAACCGAGACCAATGTCAGCAAACTCAATAGCCGGTGGCGCCGTCGATCCGTTCGCGCAGCAGATCGGCGTGACCGACGTGTTGGGCGTACTCGCCGATCATGGCCACCAGAATTCTCCGCAGGGAGATGGGCTCGCCGCTCGGAATCTCCGTGCCCGTCTCGTCCAACGACGCGGCGTCGGCCACGATCTGGCGTGACTTGTCGCACTCCAGTCTCCAGACGGCGAAGGCTTCGGTGATGTCCCCGTCGAGAACGTCGAAATCCTCATTGGGATTTTCGTCGGAGTAATAGAGAAGGGGGATGTCTTCGCCGGCGAACTGCTGGCGGAACCACCAACGCTCCACGCCGGCCAGATGCCGGAGCAGTCCGTGGAGGCTCAGGGTCGACGGGGGAATGCCTTTCTCGGACAGGCGCTCGGGAGCCACCCCCGTACATTTGAGCTCGAAGGTCAAGCGGTACCAGTCGAGGAAGGCGGTCAGGATCTCCCGTTCGTCACCGACGCGCGGGAGTGCCGGCCTCGTATCGGCGGCCCAGCGGGGGGAGAAATTCTCGGTCGGTATCTCCGTCATGGCTCGGTGATGGCCCCGCGTTCGGCCCCGGTCACCAGCTTGGCGTACTTGGCCAGGACGCCGGTGCGGTAACGCGGTTCGGGCACCTTCCATTGGGTGCGGCGATCGGCCAGAGTGGCCTCGTCCACAGCTAGGTCGATTCTCTTGGCCGGGACGTCGATCATGATCTGGTCTCCGTCGGCCACGAAGGCGATAGGGCCACCGTCGACGGCTTCCGGGGCGACGTGGCCGACACAGAAGCCGTGGGTACCACCCGAGAAGCGGCCGTCGGTGATGAGGGCGCAGTCGCCTCCCCGGCCGGCTCCCTTCATGGCCCCGGTGACGGCCAGCATCTCGCGCATCCCGGGGCCACCCTTCGGACCTTCGTAACGGATGACGACCACCGTCCCGGGCTCGATGGCCCCGGCCAGGATGGCATCGAGGGCACCCTGCTCACCGTCGAAGACCCGGGCCCGTCCGGAGAAGACCGGCGTGTCGATACCGGCCACCTTCACCACCGAACCCTTGGGGGCCAGGGAACCGGTGAGAACGGCGATGCCCCCGTCGGCATGGATGGGATTCGACAACCGGTGGATGACCTCGCCGTCGGGGGCGGGTGGAGACAGGGCGTCCAGATTCTCGGCCACCGTCCGTCCCGTCACCGTCAGGCACTCGCCGTGGAGCAGACCGGCCTCGAGCAGTTCGCGCATGACCACCGGTATACCGCCGATGCGGTCGACATCAGCCATGTGGTACCGACCGTGGGGCTTGGTGTCGGCGATGTGCGGAACGCGGGCTCCGACCCGGTTGAAGTCGTCCAGGGTCAGGTCGACCCGCGCTTCATTGGCGATGGCCAGGAGATGGAGAACGGCATTGGTGGAACCACCCAGGGCCATCACGATGGCGATGGCGTTCTCGAAGGCCTCTTTGGTCATGATCTGTCGGGGTCGGATGTTGCGCTCGAGGAGACCGATCACGGCCCGACCTGCGTCGAAGGCTCCGTCGTCGCGCCGACGGTCGACGGCCGGCGGCGATGCCGATCCCGGGAGCGACATACCGAGAGCCTCGGCCACCGAGGCCATGGTGTTGGCCGTGAACATTCCGGCACAGGAGCCGGCCGTGGGACAGGCATTGTGCTCGATGAGCGACAGTTCGGCGTCGGACAAGGCGCCGGTGGCGTGGGCTCCCACAGCCTCGAAGACACTGACGATGTCGAGGGCCTGATCGCCGACATGGCCGGGCAGGATGGAGCCGCCGTAGACGAAGACGGCGGGTAGGTTCAGTCGGGCCGCCGCCATCAACATGCCGGGGAGCGACTTGTCGCAGCCGGCGAAGGTCACCATGCCGTCGAAACGCTCGGCGTGCATCATGGTCTCGACCGAGTCGGCGATGACTTCGCGCGAGACGAGGGACGCCCGCATGCCTTCGTGGCCCATGGAGATGCCGTCGGAGACGGCGATGGTCATGAACTCGATGGGGAATCCACCAGCCGACCGGACACCTTCTTTCGACCGCTTGGCCAGGCGGTCCAGGGTGAGATTGCAGGGTGTCACCTCGTTCCAGGACGAGGCCACCCCGATCTGGGGCTTGTCCCAGTCGTCGTCGGTCATGCCGATGGCCCGCAACATGGCCCGGGCCGGTGCCCGGGTGGGGCCGTCGGTCACCTCGTAGCTACGGATCTTGGTGCCGTGCGGGCCCGGGGTGCCGCCGGGTGGATTGAGGGCGTCGGTCATGCCCACAGGTTAGAGCCGGTGATGGCCGGCCATTTCCTTCCGGGCCGGCCATCCCCGATGTCCAGGCCGAGGCGTTAGCCGATCTTCAGGGAGTCAGCGATCATCTGCACCACCGACGGGCTGATGGGCGTGGGGGATTTAGGGCTAGCCAACTGGACCTGGAAGCGGCTTCCCCCGGTCACCACGTCGAGTTCCATTCCGGTGGTGCCCTGGCCCTGACACACGACAGTCGACTGGCCCATGACGGTGGTGGTGAAAGCAGGCGTCGGACAGGCGTAGTCGCCCACGGCCACCGGAAGGCGGAGAACAGTGATCAAGACGCCGGTGGTGGAGTGCAACTCATTGCCGATGATGTTCACACCATCGGTGGTGAAGACCGTCGTGTCGATGGTTTGGGCGGGGACGTAATCGACGACGGCGGTAGCATTCGGATCGAAATTGAGGGTCACCGTGAAATCATGGGCATGGACGGTGAGTGGCCCGTAGGCCGAGGGCGCCGGATCTGATCCAGGCGGCGCCGTGCGGCCACTGGTCGACGTGACATTGGCCAGGTTTGAAGCCAGGCCGTTGGCGCCGGCTGACGACGCATGAAGAGTGATATCGCCGGAGATGACCATCAGGGCGACGATGAGTCCAGCCAGGACCAGTTCGAAGGGCGTGTAGGCCTTCTGACCGTGAGCCCGGTACGACCGGCTGGCCGAGGCATCGGCCTGGTTGACCTGGCTCAACACATGCCCGAGGTAGAGGGCGGTGAGCAGAGCCCATTCACTGCCTACGTACACACGACCGACGATGCCGAGGGCCACGATGAGCAGGCTCAATCCGAGCCAGACGCGGAGCATAGTGGTGACCACCTTGCTGGACCGACTGAGCAGGAGCACAACCAGAAAGATCAACGCAACCAGAGCAACACCCCGGGTGACATCGACGAAGGTGCCTACGAAGTGCGACGGCGTGGCCGGGGCATGGTCCAGGAAATTCACGAAGTGCGCGTAGGGCGAAAAGAGGGCCGACTTCACGAAGGCATTGATGAACAGATGGAAGGCCAGCAGATACACGGTATTGACCAAGACGCAGACGATGACGAACGTCCTGAGCGCTCCCACCGTGCTCGACACCGTGTCGGGTTT
>Ga0208357_1001420_pt1 | contig 17337 bp, 14 predicted proteins | sample NGESurdeep092012_6_FD_184487 | JGI IMG/M metagenome (GOLD analysis project Ga0208357, IMG submission 184487) | Arctic peat soil microbial communities from Barrow, Alaska - NGEE Surface sample F52-2 deep-092012 (SPAdes) | ecosystem: Environmental > Terrestrial > Soil > Wetlands > Peat ... | reverse complement strand
CGGGCGATAAAATTCCTGCAATACGCGTGACGCAACAATGCCGACGACACCGATGTGCCAGAGCAATTGGCCTTCCACGATGACAAAATCCTTCTGCGCGTCAAACTTCGAGCGCACGACGCCGATGACTTCCTCGACAATTGCTTTTTCAATTTTCTGACGTTCGCGGTTCCGCAAATCCAGATTTTGCGCGATTGGCATCGCTTCTTCCAAATTTTTTGCGAGCAACAGATGCAACGATTCTTCCGCCGTTTCCAAACGCCCGGCCGCGTTCAAGCGCGGCGCGAGTTGAAAACCGACTTCGTAAGCGCCGATTTTTTCCGGCGTCTGCGCGACCTTTTTCAGCGCGAGAATTCCGGCGCGTTTGGTCTCGTTCAATTGCCTTAATCCGGCGGAAACCAAAATCCGGTTTTCTCCAATCAACGGCACAATGTCCGCAATCGTGCCGAGCGCGACCAAATCGAGCAGCGGCTTCAAATCAAATTCCGCAGCGCCGGGCAAATTATTCTCGCGTCCGCGTTTCAGGATTGCGTGGGCAAGTTTGAAAGCCAGACCCACTGAACAAAGTTCGGTGAAAGCAGGACAGGCGTCTCGCCTGTCTCCAATTTCTTGTTCCGCTTGAGCGGGAAATGAATTTGAGACAGGCGCGACGCCTGTCCTACGGAGTTGCGGATTTACAAGCGCGACTGCCTCTGGCGCGGGATTTGAGACTTGATGGTGATCCAAAACAATCACGTCAACGCCGCGAACTTTTAGCGACGCAATGGTTTCAACCGCAGTCGAACCACAATCCACGGCAAGCAGCAGCGTAGCCGGAAATTTTTTAAGGCAATTCTCAACTCCGTCCGCGCTCAAGCCGTAGCCTTCGTCCATGCGGTTCGGCAGATAAAATTCCACGCGCCAGCCGAGCGCGCGCAAAACTTCGGTCAACAATGCGGTGGAAGTCACGCCGTCCACGTCGTAGTCGCCGAAAATCACGAGCGGTTCATTTTGTTCGCGCGCGCGCAAAAGGCGCTCAATGGCTTTGTCCATGTTCGGCAGCAGAAACGGGTCGGCGAGATTTTTGAGGCGTGGCGAAAGAAAATTTTCAATCGCGGAAATTTCGCTGAAGCCGCGATTGACGAGGCATTGCGCGAACAACGGGGAGATTTTCAGTTGCGCCGCCAGTTGTCCGGCGAGGAGCGGTTGCGGCGGCGCGGGCATCCAGCGGAATTTCATGGCGCAATCTTCTTTTCGCGCCGCGCGACGGCGACGGACAGCGCGATGGAAATTACAAGAATCGCGGCGACGACGAGCAGCGAAATTGCGGTGGAAATTTCAATTTGAAACCATTGCGGCATCCTGTCGTGCGGGTCGAGCAGCATTTTCGCCCCGACGAAAACGAGGACGACGGACAGTCCGATTTTCAGGTAGCGGAAATATCCTATCGCGCCCGCGAGCAGGAAATACATCGAGCGCAGGCCGAGAATGGCGAAGACGTTCGAGGTGAAAACGATGAAGGCTTTGCGCGTGATGGAAAACACGGCGGGCACAGAATTCACCGCGAAAACCAGGTCGGTCGTCTCCACGAGCAGCAGCACGAGCGCGAGCGGCGTGAGCGCGAATTTTCCGTCGAGCCGCGTAAAAAATTTCCCGCCTTCAAATCCGTCCGCGACGGGGAACAGTTTTTTTGCGAGGTGCAGCGCAATGTTTTTTTCAGGATGCAAGGCTTCGTTCCTTGAAAAAATCATTTTGACACCGGTGAAAACAAGAAACACACCGAAAACGTAAAGCACCCCGTCAAAGCGGTTGATAAGCGCCGCGCCGGCGGCGATCATCGCGCCGCGCATCGCGAGCGCGCCGAGGATTCCCCAGAAAAGCACGCGGTGCTGCAATTCCGCTGGCACGCGAAACCACGCGAAGATGAGCGCGATGACGAGGATGTTGTCCAGCGAGAGGGAAAGTTCAATGAGGTAGCCGGTGGTGAATTGAACCGATTCCTTGCGACCACGCCAATAAAACATCGCAGCGGCGAAAATCATCGCGAGCGTAAACCACAGCGCGCTCCACGCGAGCGCTTCCTTGAATTTGACGATGCGCGAACCACGATGGAACACGCCCAGGTCGAGCGCGAGAAAAATCAACACGCAGACAATAAATCCCGCCCAGTGCCATGGCATGATTTCAGCGAAACCAAGCATTGTCAAACCGTCAGACTTTCGCCGACGCGGAATTTTGGAGCGTCACCTGCGACGCGCCGATGTTCGGGCGCTCGCCCTTGTGCCACCACAGCACGAGCGCGCTGGCGACGTAAATCGAGGAATACGTCCCGGTGACGATGCCGATGAGGAACGTGAACGCGAAGTCGTTGATGACGCCGCCGCCGAAAATGTAAAGACAGCCCGTGGCGATCAGCACCGTGCCGCTGGTGATGATCGTGCGGCTCAAGGTCTGGTTGAGCGCCTGGTTGATGACATCCTTGAACGAGCCGCGCACGCCGAGCTTCAAGTCCTCGCGGATGCGGTCGAAGATGACGATTTTGTCGTTGATGGAAAAGCCGATGATGGTCAGCACCGCCGCGACGACGGTGGCGTTGAACTCGCGCCCGGAAATTCCGTTGGCGATGCAATAGCAGCCAATCGTCAGAAGCACGTCGTGAATGACGGCGACGACGGCGGCGACGGCGAAGGAAAATTCATAACGGAACGCGACATAAACCAGAATGCCGAAGAGCGCCATCAACGAGGCGAGAATCGCCGAATTCCGGATTTGCTTGCCGACGGTCGGACCGACTTGCTGCTGGCCGGCAACTTTGAAATGCGCCAGCGGAAATTTTTTGTCGAGCGTGTCGTCCACTTTTCCCGCCGAGCCGCTGGAGGTCGTCACGTTCAAGGTTTCCGCGCCGGTGGTCACGTCTTTTTGATATTGGACTTGAGGATCTTTTTCGCCGATGGCCTCCAGCGCGGAACTGATGCTTCCCTGGTCAATTTTTTGCGCGAAGCTGAATGTCGTGCTGTCGCCACCGAGGAAATCCACGCCGAACAGTTTCGAGCCGCGATCAAAAATTCCGTAGCCGAGCGATGCGAAAATGAACAGCCACGAAATCACGAACAGCGGTGTCGCGATTTTCATGAAATTCACCTTCGCGCTCTTGATGATGTGCATCATCGGCAGTGATTTCAAAATGTTGCGGTCGAGCAGGAAGTTGAAAATCAGCCGCGTCACGACAAGCGCGGTGAAGAGGCTTGCGGCGACGCCGATGGTCAGCGTGACGCCGAAGCCCTTGATTTCGCCCGTGCCCAGGAAAATCAAGATGATGGACGAAATGAGCGTCGTGACGTGCGAATCGAAAATCGTCCCGAATGCCCGTGCGTAACCGGCGTCAATCGCGCCGCGCAGGGATTTTCCCTTGGCGATTTCCTCGCGGAGACGTTCGTAAATCAGCACGTTCGCGTCCACGGCCATGCCGATGGTCAGAACCACGCCCGCGATTCCCGGCAGCGTGAGCGTCGTGCCGATGCTGCACATGACGCCGAGCAAAATGATGATGTTCGTGACGAGCGCGACGTTCGCGGTGAGCCCGGCGATCCAATAATACGCCAGCATGAACAGCGAAACAAAAACGACGGCGGCGATGGACGCATAAATGCCGTGATGAATGGTGTCAATGCCGAGCGTCGCGGAAACGTCCTTGGTATAAATGATGCTCAACTTCCCGCGCAGCGGATTTTGCAGGACGCTCGCCAGATCCTGCGCCTCCTTGTCCGAGAATTTGCCGGTGATGCTGGCCGTGGGCGTGTCAATTTCGCCGTCAATCGACGGCGCGGAATAAAGTTCGCCGTCCAAAACAATCGCCATACGGTGCTTGAAACCTGTTTGCGGGTCGGGCGCGTATTCGCGCGTGGTCTTGGCAAATTTTGCCGACCCTTCGTCCGTGAGCGTGAAATCAATCTCCGGTTCGCCCGTTTGATCGCGCCCCATGTGCGCGCTTTTCACGATGTCGCCTTCCAGACCGTTTTCGGCTTTTTTCTTCACGACGACAACTTCCGGCGGCTGCTGTTTGCCGTCTTCCGGCGGCAAAATGTGCTTGAGCACTTCGTAGCCGGGCGGAATTGGCTCGCCATTCTTGATTATCTCATCACTGTCATCCTTGACCATGCGGAATTCCAGAAAGGCGGCCCTGGAAATGTTCGTCTCCGCGTCGTCCTTGTCCGCCTCCGAAAGCCCCGGCAACTGGATCAAAATGCGGTTGCCGCCCGCCGGCTGGATGACCGGCTCGGCCACGCCGAAGGCATCCACGCGTTTGCGCAAGACCTCGACCGCCTGCGACAGCGCGCCGCTGATGTCCTCCTCGCTGACGGCCTGGTTCGTGTCGCCCGACTCGGACACAAGCTTGTTCGTGTCCATCTCGACGAGGAACTCCGTGCCGCCCTGCAAATCGAGGCCGAGCTTGATTTTGCCCGCTGCGTTGCGCTGGATCTGGTTCAGAATGTAAGTCGTCGGGTGAAGCTGGTCATTCGCCAGAATGTTCGGAAAATAATTCTGGATGTCGTTCGTGCCGATGGCCGTCTCCAGGTTGGCGAACTCACGGTTTGTGTTCGCCGCCTCCAGCGGCGCGAGCCGCTTCAAAATGACGGTGAAGTTCGTGTCCTGATTCTGCGCCTGCGACTCGAACTGCCGGATCAAGTCCCGCGACTTCGGCGGATAAATCTGGAAAAGCGACCAGAGGACGACGAGGACGACGAATACGAATTTCCAGCGATCTGTTTTTCTCATGGCCGGTTAGGATTCAATTGCCGCGCTGCCTTCGAGGATTTGCGTCACCGAGGATTTTGTGACTTCCATTTTTGCGTCCGCCGAACGGAGCGAAACCGTGTTGTCCTTCACCGTGATGACGACGCCGATGATGCCGCTGGAGGTGATGACCTTGTCGCCCGACTTGAGCGTCGCGATCAATTTCACCTGTGCCTTGCGCTGCTGGCTCTGCGGGCGGATCAGCAGGAAATACATGACGACAAAAATCAAAACCATCGGGAACACCATCCCCAAGGGCGAACCCGGCTGCGCCGCCGGCGTTCCCGCCGGGGCTGCTGCCGGAGCGGCGGCCTGCGCCAAAACCATAATTTCGTTCAAGTGCATAATTTGAAAAGTGGCCGCACACTTTAATTCAGCGCGGGCAAATGGCAAGTTTAATTGGCCGGAGATTTTGGTGCATTTTGGCGGGGGCGCGTCATTCCGCGCGGCGCAGTTGTCGCGCAGGGGATGTTCATCAGGCGATTTGCCCACAGGGTTACACCTTATAGCTCCGGCATGTCTCCCGAATTACTCTCATTTATGGAAAACAAAGAAGGTTTCTTCAAAACCAGCAAAACCGGATTCGTGTTCGGTGTTGCGCTGCTGGTGATGCTGGCCTCCGGGTTGGCCGCGAAAGCATCAGTTATCATCAGCAATTCGCCCACTATTGATGGAATGTATATCGGCACTGATGCCCCAGGCAACTATGAGGGGGCCGCTGTGGCATTTACACCTTCAGAGGATTGCACTTTAGGCAATGCGTCCGTTGAGTTGTCCGGCTACGACGGCACTTATGGCCAGTTGGCCAGCTTAAGCATATTTTCGGATCTTTCGGAACCTTATAATTCGGATACGCCACACCAACCGCTTGAGCAGCTCGATTCGGGCACGGTGGCGCCCAATGACGGATCCGACGCCATTTTTGCGGTGGATTTTTCCGGCGGATTGAACTTGCTGGCCAACAATACTTACTGGTTGTTTGTCCAGGACGCTTCACCCAATGGCTGGCAGGGTGTGAATGGTTTTACCTGGGTCGGTGGTGGCGATCCAACGGGCAGTGCTGCTTACGACGGTTCTGTGGCGTTTATCGTCAGCGGTTTCTATCCCAGCACGGATCCTCCCGTGTTTAGCATCGAGTCAACCTCGACAAATGCGTCAAGCAGGTTTGTTGGCGGCGCGGCGATGTTGACCATCACACAATCGGACAACAGCGTCATCGTCTCCTGGCCGAACACCGGCAGCTACACCTTGCAGCAAAACGGCGACCTGACCACGACCAATTGGACGACTGCCGACTATGCCATCACCAACAGTCTTGGCACGAACTATTGCACCATCACATCGCCTGCCGGCAATTTATTCTTTCGCCTCTCGAATCCTTGAAACACATCAGGAAGCACTTTGAAAAAATCCATTTTGCCAAATCGAAAATCCGCATCGAAGTCCGACCCTGAAAAAGTCCGCGACGTGTTGCTCGCCGAATACAAAGGACAGGAAAAGCAAATGGAAGGATTCGGCTATTCAGTCGTGATGGGCTCCGCCGCCACCCCGCAGCGCCAGCCAAAGACGCAGACGGCCAAGCCCGCGTAAAAACCATTGAAGAATCGCGGCGGCGTTCGCAAGAGCGCCGCTTTTTTCATGGCTTGGTATTTTAATGGAATCATCTGGCTAAAAGGATTCCTCTCTTGACGGAACTAAAAACGCCGCGCAACCTGCCCTCTGCAAACTGAATCAGGCTAAACGCGCCTTTGACCGAATCATTGATACGAGCGTTCGCGCATCAAAAAATCAAGCAATGAAAACAATTAGGAACATCATCTGCATCGTTGCATTTGCGGCATTCGCTGCTGGCTGCGTTACACAAACGCCCCCACAAGCCGCCGTTCCACAGCCGACAGTTCCATTAGCACCTGTGTCTGTTTTATCTCTCCCGGCTCCTCCAGCAACCCCTATTGCCGTTTCACCGCCAACAACTCCTGCGACCCATCAAATGTCTCCGATCGCTATTTTGAATGCAGCCCTTCATGTGGGAATGACAACATCGGAAGTATTGGCCGCAACCGGAATGGAGCCGGAAGATAGTTCTTCCACTTCAACGGGTTCTTCGACTATAGAAGTATGGGAATATGCTGGCGCTATTTTTCTTACTTTCGAGAACGGAAAACTTTCCAGTTGGACGGCACCCCGATTTTAGAGTTTCGTGAGCCTGCCGCTGGTCGGTGCGGATTAGTTTTAGATTGTAAGGTCAAAAAGCACCACGTATGAACGCATATGGGAAAGCAGCACTTGCTGCCGCGCAGGATTGCGAACGGAATCATCGCAGTCCGACAGTGGCGTGGTCGGATGCCGTGAAGAAGGAGTTTCCCAAGAGCAAGCGATCTCAAGAGAAGTGCTGTCCGCGCGGCGCATTTCTTGGACTTTGTGAAGCGGGTCTTGTCCGAGGTGTTCCGCGCGGGGACTACATTGGTCCCACGTTGAACGCGCAATATGCCATCGCCGCAGTCACGCAACTCTGGAAGGAGCCGTCCCTCGCAAATGATGCTCTGAAACTTTGGCGGCGCGTCACCCCCGGTTTGAAGACGCCCAATCAACAGATGAATGTAGTTATCGCACTCTGGGAAAAATGTCTTCTTCCACATTCGAAAGATGAAAAGACCTAACACACTCTGGAGTCAAAACCATTCCTTGAATTAATTCGTCAGGCATTGACCGCTTCCGGCTCGACCCACTTGTTGTGTTCCTTGATGAGGTCAACGAGCCGTTCCACGGCCTCGGCTTCGGGAATGTTGAACTTGATCGGCGTCTTGCCGACGTAAAGATTGATCTTGTTCGGCGCGCCGCCCACATAGCCGAAATCCGCGTCCGCCATTTCGCCCGGCCCGTTCACGATGCAGCCCATGATGGCAATTTTCACGCCTTTCAAATGCTCCGTGCGCGCCTTGATTCGCGCGGTCACCGTTTGCAAATTAAATAAAGTGCGCCCGCAACTCGGGCACGCGACATAATCTGTCTTGAAGCTGCGGCAACCGGCGGCCTGCAAAATATTATACGCGAGACGAAGACTTTGTCCGCCGCCCGCTTCGCCGCGAACGAGAATTGCGTCGCCAATCCCGTCCGCCAGCAACGCGCCGATGACGACGGACGCGCGGAGCAACGCAATCTTGGGTTCTAGTAAGGCAGGCGTCGCGCCTGTCTCCGTATTCTCCTGACCTGAAGACGAATTAGAGACAGGCGCGACGCCTGTCCTACGGCTGTCGAATCCCAGGCAATCCTTGAGCAAAATCGGATTGTTGCGACCAAGTTTTTTTAATTTTGCCGCGAGCAAACGGAAAGCAGTGATCGCCGGAAGATTGATTCCATCTTTCACCGTGAGCAATTGCGTTTCGCAATTGATTTCAAAATCTTGCATCGGATCAATCTCGAAGATATTCAGATCTTCGTAAACCGCTTCCGGCTTCACGTCGTCTTTCGGACGGATCTTCGGCGCAACCTTGTCCCACGTCGCGCGGGTGACGACGACGCGGATCAATTGTTCGCCGCCGCATTTCGTATTTTCGTTCAGTTCAATTTCCGGCGTCTCGCGTTTCTCAAAATGAAACGGATCGAACGGAAAATCCGTAGGAGTCGAGGTGACGAGACTCTGATTTGTTTTTGAAATGAGACTCGGCACCTCGTCTCCTACAATTAAAAATGGAATTTGCGCCAGCAAATCGGTGCAGACTTCGATCTCACGCGGCGAATCTTCCGTGAGCGAGACCCGGATGGTGTCGCCAAGCCCATCGCACAACAGCGAGCCGATTCCAATTGCGCTTTTGATTCGTCCGTCTTCGCCTTCGCCGGCTTCGGTGACGCCGAGATGGATCGGATAATTCCAGTCGGGGCCAAGCTCATTCAGCCGAGCGACTAAAAGACGATAGCACTCAATCATCACCTTGGGATTGGACGACTTCATCGAGAATTTGAAGTTGTGGAAATCGTGCTGGCGGCAGATGCGGGCGAATTCCAGCGCGCTCTCGACCATGCCGAGCGGCGTGTCGCCAAACCGGTTCATGATGCGGTCTGACAGCGAGCCGTGGTTCGTGCCGATGCGCAAACAGCGTTTCAATTTCCTCGCTTCCAGCACGAGCGGCGTGAATTTTTCCTCGATGCGCTTCAACTCGGCGGCGTATTGCTCGTCGGTGTATTCCTTCGTGGCAAATTTTTTCGAGTCGGCGTAGTTGCCGGGATTCACGCGGACGACTTCGACCCATTTCACCGCTTCCATCGCGGCATCGGGTTTGAAGTGGATGTCGGCGACAATCGGCACGTCGCAGCCTTGTTTGCGAAGTTCGGCGACGATGTGCTGTAAATTTGCCGCGTCCTTCACCGTCGGCGCGGTGATGCGCACGAGCTGACAACCGACGGCGACAAGTTCCAAAGTTTGTTTCACGCTCAACGCCGTGTCCATCGTGTCGCATGTCAGCATGGACTGTTTCACGACGGGATGATCGCCGCCCATCACGAAACCGCCGTTTGCCGGATCGCCGATGACAATCTCGCGAGTTTTTCGCCGCTGATAAAAAAATGGAGATTCGCAGTAGCGCATGAAATTATTTTTGTGGCGCGAAAATAACCGGCGTTTCGCGGTCGGCGTGCGAACTGCGAATCCAGTCGCCGGTGTCGAAAAACGCGATGTAAATCATGAAGATGATGAGCAAAATGGCAAAGCCGCTTTGGATGGCGTTCAACACTTTTGCGCTCACGGGCCGGCGGCGGATGACTTCAATCAGTGAAAGCGTGATATGGCCGCCGTCTAGAACCGGCAGTGGCAGCATATTGATCAAGGCGAGATTCACGTTGAGGATGACGCTGAACCACAGCACGCGACGCCAGCCGTCCTCGTCCTGAAAAAGATTGCTGTAGACGCGGATGATCATCACCGCGCCGCCGAGTTGTTGCACGCCGATGTCGCTCTTGCTCGCAAACAGCGCGTGGAACGTCCCGAAAATCTGCCCGACACTTGATTGAATCTGTTCGAGCGGACTTGGATGGGCGAGCAACGTGTTCGTTTCCTCGCCCCACGCAAGAATGCCCAGCGAAGGATTGCTGTTCGCCGGCTGGATCGGTTTTGCGGCAAGAATCGTGCGGGTGAATTCTCCATCGCCACGGCGGATTGTCAGCGCAAGCGGCCTGACCGGGCTGTTGCTCATCTCGTCTTCGGCGGAAAGAATTGCCAGCGGGCTGTAAATTTTATTTCCATTCAGCGCGATGATTTCATCGCCGTTCGTCAAACCGGCAAGCTCCGCAGGACTGTTGCTGGCGACCTGGTCAACGACTGCTTTCATCGCAGGCGCGATGAGAATCTGCCGCAACGCCTTGCGCTCATACCATTTCGTCTCGCGATGATACGGCGCCGCATAAGCCATTTGCTCCTGACCGTCGCGCAGATATTTGATGGCGATGTTCGTGTTGACGCTCGTGACGATGCGCCACGTCACGCTGTCCTGCGAGGTAGGCGAAAAATGTTTCACCGGCTGGCCGTCAATTTCCAGGATCGTGTCGCCGGGACGCAATCCCGCCTTCCAAGCCGGGGCCGGATTGCCATCTGAATCCGTCGGCACGACCCAGCCGATCACCGTTGTATTGTCCGCCTCGTTGCTCGGCTTGCCGACGCCCCAGACAACGCAGGCAAAAACAATTGCCAGCCCAAAACTGAACAGCGGCCCGGCGAACGCAACGATGATTTTGTCCAGCGCGGAAACATTGGGCAGCGCATCAATTTTAGTTTCCTTCAAGTCGCCGCCCACGCGTTCCGCAAAAGGTTCGATGATTTTTTCTTCAGGCTCGCCACCTTTGCCCTCGATCATTTCCATCGTCGCCATTTGCGGCAGCGCGACATAACCGCCCGCCGGAATCCAGCCCAGCGCGTATTCGACGCCGTTGATTTTCTTTTTCCAGATCGGCTTGCCGAACCAGATGGCAAAGCGGTCAATTTTCAGCCCGCGCCATTTGGCCGCGAGAAAATGTCCGAGTTCGTGGACGCCGATGAGCAGGTTGAAAAGCAGCACCACTTCAAACCCGATGAAAATGTAATGTAAAATTGTCATGCAAAATAAGTCGCAAGATTATAGCAGCGAAAAGTCTTTCCGCCATTTCAAACTGCCGACGCTTTGCGCGCCCAATTGTCGACTTCGAGAATTTGTTCCAGCGTCGGATGCGAAACCGCTTTGTGCGCGTCCATCGTGCGGCGGACGAGTTCCGTAATTTGTGGAAAATTTATTTTTCTGTTCACGAACGCTTCGACCGCGATTTCGTTCGCCGCGTTCAACACGGCTGGCAATGTTCCGCCGGTTTCCCCGGCGCGGCGCGCGAGTTCAATTGATGGAAATCTTTCGACATCCGGCTCTTCAAATGTCAGTTGACCGAGTTTTGGAAAATTTGTCTGCACGCGCTCGCTGACGGCGCGTTCGGGATAAGTCAACGCGTATTGAATCGGCAGGCACATATCCGGCGTGGACAATTGCGCGAGCAGCGAGCCGTCCACAAATTCCACCATCGAATGCACGATGCTCTGCGGATGCACGACCACGCCGACGCGCGCCATTTCGATGTCGAACAGCCAGCGCGCCTCGATCATTTCGAGTCCTTTGTTGAAGAGTGTCGCGGAATCAATCGTGATTTTCCGGCCCATGACCCACGATGGATGTTTGAGCGCACGCTCGACGGTGATCTCGGAAAATTTTTCTTTCGGCCAAAGTGTTTTGTCGCGGAACGGGCCGCCGCTCGCGGTCAAAATTAATTTACGAACCGAATTTGTCGGCTTGCCGTCGAGACATTGAAAAATCGCCGAATGTTCGCTGTCCACGGCGAGAACACGCACGCCGTGTTTGCGCGCTTCTTTCATCACGATTTCACCGGCCATGACGAGAATTTCTTTCGACGCGACGGCGATGTCCTTGCCCGCGCGAATCGCGGCGAGCGCGGGCTTGAGTCCGGCGGTTCCGACAATTGCGATGAGAACAATGTCCGCCGCCGGAAGCGTTGCCAGTTCAATCAAACCTTTCTCGCCGGAAAAAACCTGGGCGGCTGTGCCGAGCGCGTTCTGAAGTTCCTTCGCTTTTGCGGGATCAAAAATTGAAATCGCAGCGGGCTTGTGCTTGCGCGTTTGTTCGAGCAGCAGTTCGGAATTATTTCCGGCGGCGAGGCCGAGCAGACGGATTTGGTCCGGCAAATCTTCCGCCACTTTGACGGTGCTTGTGCCGATGGAACCGGTGCTGCCGAGAAGAACGACGTTTTTCATCAAATCAAATTATGGCGTGCGGATGCGTCAAAATGTGGCGCAGATACAAATACATGATCGGCGCATTGAACAGCAAACTGTCGAGCAAGTCGAGGATGCCGCCGATGCCTGGGAAAAAACTGCCGGAATCTTTCAAACCCGCCTCGCGCTTGAACAGCGATTCGATCAAGTCGCCAACAACGGCGGTGGAACTCAAAATAATTCCGAGGATGACGGCGTGAACCCAATTCATTCCGAACATTTTGCCGCCGAGAAAATGCACGAACACGAGGCTCGAAACCGTCGAAAGAAAAATCGCGCCGCCGAAGCCTTCCCACGTTTTGCCGGGGCTGATGCGCGGGATCATTTTGTGCCTGCCGATGAGCGAACCGGTGAGATACGCGCCCATGTCGCTGAATTTTGTCAGCAGGATGAAATAGAACACATAGAATTTCCCGTTGCCGCCGAGGCCGGGGAAAAAATTTATCTTCTGGATGAAATTCAGCAGCCACGGCACATACATCAGGCCGAAAAGCGTCACGGCGATGGCGGTGATTCCCGAAGTGTTTGACTTTGACGCCAGTTGCCGCACGCACAATCCCAGCACGAACAAAATGATGAAGCCGGTTTCGAAATCGTTCACGCGCGCGGGCGAACCTTGCGTGCCGATTTTGCCGGTGAGTTCCAGAAACGTCCCGGCCATCAGCAGCGCGCCGCCGAGCAGGCCGGAAAATTTGAAGCAGGCGAGGCCGCGTTTTTCGGCGAGGCCGTAAAATTCCGCGAGGCCGGCCAGCGCGAGGACGAAGACGAGCAGGATGAAAATGCCGTCGGAAACCAGCGCGTTGCCGGAGAACATGGCGGCGAGAATCACCGTCCAGAGAATCACCGTGGTGATCAGCCGGCGGAAAAAGACATTTGCCTTCGAGGGCGTTTGGGCTGGCGCGGCCGCGTCGGACATTGCGCGGAAATTAGCAGGCGCAAATCAATCAATCAATCTTTCATGCACTTCCACGCGACGGCATTTGTTCATCCGCCGAACGCCGAGTATTTTTTGATGCCGCGTCGCCACATGAAGCGCGCGAACGCAAACGCAATCACCACCCAGAGGAATTGCGCCAGCAGCCCGCTCCACAAGTCCGCGCCGGAAATTTTCCCCATGTAAAGCGCCACGGGAAAATACATCTGATACGGAAACGGCGTGAACATCAGCGCGTGCTCCAGCAGCGGCAGCCGGTCTTGCAGGAACGGCAGCGGAAACATGTGCCCGCTGGCGATGTATTCAAACGAGAACATAATGAAGATCAGCGTGGAGATTTCCAGCAGCCAGAACGCCAGCATCGCCATCGCGTAGGAAATGAAAAATTGCAGCAGCGCCGTCAGCAGCAGCGAAATTGGAAAAACGAGCGTTGCCGTCGCGCTGGCCGGAGGCAGCAGATAACTTCGGAAGCAGAAAATGAAAATCGCCAGCGGGATGCACGCCATCATCACGAACGCGATGCGGCCTGAAAAAAAGAGGCAGAGCCGATACCAGAGATAATCAATCGGCTTGAGCAGGAACTGGCTGATGTTGCCCTCGCGGATGTCGGCGGCGATCTGCCAGTCGTCCTCGTTGACCGCCGTGAACACGTCCACCACGGCCACGAGCAGGTAGTAAAAAACCGTTTCCGCGAGCGTCCAGCCGGAATGTTGCGCGCCGCCGATTTTCCGCCAGAGCGCGATCATGGCAAAGAGCGGGATGAAGCTGAACAGCGTCCGCGTCAGGTAATTGAAGCGGTAGGTCAGGTTGTTCTGTAGCCCGATGCCGATGACGTGCAGGTATTTTTTCACTCGCGCAGGAAATTTAACCGCGCAACGGAAAATGGCCAATGGAATTAACCGCGAATGAACGGGGATTTTGAACCGCCAAGATGCGAAGACACCAAGTTTTGATTTCCAGCTTTGTGCCTTGGTGACTTGGTGGTAAAAAAATAGCGCGCCAAAAAGTTCCCGGCTCGGGTTTGAATTGGGCGTATTCAGTCAACAGTTGGAAAATCGGGCTTGATTTGATGCGCAAATCGTCCGCTTGATTTACATTGGCGGTGCGGGTAGTTTGGATTCAACGAACAAGCATGCAAACATGGCTTTCAGATCAAATCGCGCTTGACCCGGCGGTCTGCCACGGCAGACCCGTCGTGCGCGGCACGCGCGTTTTGGTTGCCAGCGTCGTCGGCGCGGTCGCCGCAGGACAATCGCACCAGCAGATTTTGGAGGATTATTCCGCGCTGAAGGAAGCCGACATCCGCGCCTGCCTGGAATTCGCCGGTGAATTGACGGCCATGGAAGCCGTCGAAGCCTGACATGGCGGGATGAAATTTTTTCTCGACGAAAATTTTCCGCGTCCCGCCTTGAATTATCTCGTCTCCGCCGGTCATTCAGCCGCGCACGCGCTGGATTATTTTCCGCCGGACACGGCTGACGACAAATTGTTCGACCACGCGTAACACGACGGCGCAATCTTCATCACGACCGACAAGGATTTCTTTCACACGGTTCCGCTCGCTTTCGCACGGCACGCGGGGGCGATTGTTATCACCTTGCGCAAACCAAATCGTGCTGATTTGCTTCGCAGACTGGCGGATGCCCTGGCCCTGCTTGGCAAACGGGATTTGCGCGACACGGTCTGGCTGGTGACGGACACGCGCATCCGCAGCCGCCACGCCGAAAGATTATTTATTCATCTAAACTGAAAACCGGGTCGCTCCAATGTTTCTCCCGCTTCACCTTCGGCGGTTTCGGCGGCGCGGGAATTTCCTTCAACGTTTGATTTTCGCGCTCCGTTTCAGCGGCGATACTTTCCGCTTCAATCGCGCGGCGTTCGGCGGCTGAAATTTTTTGCTCGGTGTCGGCAAGCAAACCTTCAAGCTCAATTTCGCGTTCGGATTTTTCGCCGTTGACGACAAGTCTTGCGGCGGGCGGCGGCGCGGCTTGAACCGGATTTTTTTCTTGAACCGGATCGGCGGCTTGAAGCGGAGTCGGATTTTTCTCATTCATATTGGTTCGTCAGTTGACTCCGCCGATGCTGTCAAACCCCGCGCGTTTGAACAGTTGGCACAAGTGGACGGTTTTATTTACCGGACTATGTTGGCCGGATTCCCAAAACTCTTCCGAGGCGCGCGGAGTCACCATTTCACGGTAATTTGAAAATAAAACCTGCTCCGTGTGCCCCGACTCCAAAGCCGTTTTTCCCGCGTTCTGAAATTTTGCAAGGTGATAACTGCAAAACGAATGGCGCGTGACATTGTGCGGCCATCGCTCGCATGAATTCCAGCATCCGCCGTCCGTTCGCCGGAGGCGCGGGCAAAGAGCCGCCGAAACTTCAAGAAAATCTTCGCGCAACGCATCTTCGCCGACGCGCTCCACTTCCGCCGTCCGCAGCCCGGCGAAATATCTCACGGCCAGCGCGCGGCAAATGTCCAGATCGTAGAAGCTCGCGAATTCCAGGACGGTGCGGACCGTTTCCGGCGCATGAAGCGAAGGTGGCGCGGGTTCGCACACGGGCAATTCCACCCCGGCGGCGGGATTGCGCTGCAAATAATTCCGACGCACTCCGAAATTAAAAAGCGTCCGCACGTCGCCGAGATAACCCTTGAGAGTTCGCGGCTGCAAATTCAGATCGTGAAGCCAGTTTTCGATTTCATGGACGGTGATTTCCGTGACCGGACGTGCGCCGCGCCCCAGGGAAAATTTCACCAGTGAATAACGGAGCGCGCGCAGGTAGCGGTCGCAACGCCCGGCGCGGGCTTTTGCGCGGAGAAATTCGTTTGTCAATTCCGTCAGCGTGAGAACGTCGCTCACGTCATATATGCGCAGGGACCGAGCAGAAAAATCACCTTCACCCTTTTGCGCGTCCGCCAAAATTTGCAACTGGCGTCCAATTTCCGCGAGCGCGCTCCACGCCTGCCCGGACTTCGCGCATAGCACATTGTCGAGCAGGTTTGAGGGCGTTGAACCTTCAAACCTAAAGCTGTATTGGTGCGCATAGCAGGACTTGAACCTGCACACCTTGCGGCACTACCACCTCAAAGTAGCGTGTCTGCCAATTCCACCATATGCGCGACCGTCCTTCAATGAAGCAGGTGACGGCGGTTTCCGCAAGGTCATTTTGAGTTTTTGCGGGAATCAATTTTCAATTTCCGAAAAGCCATTGCCAGCCGCGCCAGTTGTTGGGCTGGGCCGGGTTGAATTTTTCGCCGCGCGTTTTCTGCAAATCCCATTGCAGCAGCAGCCCGATGTTTTGCGCACCGCGTTCGCCGTCGCGGATGGCGTCAATGCCGTAGGCGTAGGTGAGCATGATTTTCAGCCGGTCGGAGCGCGAGCGGAACAGGATGCCGCCGCCCACGCCGTTGAGCGAGTTGCCGGGCTGCGATTCGCCGGGCAGGTAATCCACGACCGCGCTGGCGGCGTTCAGGTCGAAATTCCAGCGCGCATTTTTGTCGAGCGGCAGGAGATAATTTCCGGTGAGCAGGACGAATTGCCGCGCGCTGATTTCCTGAAAATAATAGCCGGGCAGCGAAAGCGGAAATTCCGCGATGAGCGGCAGAAATCCGCCGAGGCGATACGCGCTAAAACGGTCGGCGTCCACGCTCGTGCCGGCGGTCAGGCGGACGTAAAAACTTTGCCGGCTTTCGGGCAGCGTGTAGGCCAGCGCGGCCTCCGCCCAAAACAGATGCGATTGCCTGTTGAGTTCGCGGTCACCGCCAATACCATACGCGCCGGGGTTGCTGCGCAGGTGGCCTTCATACCAGACGGACAATTCCATCGCCAGTGGCGGAAACAAGGTCGGCTCGATGCCGCCCCAGCGCAGGCCGGTGCGAACATCGAAATCGCCGTGGTCGGATGGCAGTTGAAACGAGGGCGCAGTGCTGTCGTTGCGGTCATAGAAGGAATAATGTGCCGTGCCGCGCAGAACGAGGTTCAGCGGAATTTCATCGCCGGGATTGAACAGATGATAGACGCTCGCGGAAATTTCCGCGCCGTTGCCGTCGAAGGATTCGGACGGCAGATAGGTTCCGCCGCGAATTTCCGAATAGCTGTCCGCAAAACCGCCGCCCGCCAGACCGATGGCGAAATCCGTGTTTGGCCCCAGCCCGTGATTGAAGCCCAGTTCCGAGTCGAGATAAACCGGCGCGAGCGCCAGCCGCAGCGTCAGGTTCGTCCGCAGAAAATCCGGCTGGTTGTGGTAATAATATGCGTAACCCGCCAGCGGCGGCCGGCCTTCGAGCGCCTGATTATAGCCGAACTGGATCAAATCGCGCCGAACCGGGTCA
>Ga0208357_1001419_pt1 | contig 17359 bp, 23 predicted proteins | sample NGESurdeep092012_6_FD_184487 | JGI IMG/M metagenome (GOLD analysis project Ga0208357, IMG submission 184487) | Arctic peat soil microbial communities from Barrow, Alaska - NGEE Surface sample F52-2 deep-092012 (SPAdes) | ecosystem: Environmental > Terrestrial > Soil > Wetlands > Peat ... | reverse complement strand
CAATGCCTGTGCAGTTGCGAACGCTGGCGCTGGATACACGGTCTCCGCATCGATGCCTGCGACGCTTTGCGCAACTGGTAACAACGCGACAGCTGCACCGTCGGGTTGGCCACTCGTCGTCTTCGGCAACAGCACTTGTTCGTCCGTAGGGGCGTCCTCGGCAGCCAACGATCTGCTCGCGCAGGTCAATCAACGTCGCACCATCGAAGCCACGATTCGCGCCGTGCCAGAAGCATGTCCGACGGCAGCGCAGACTACGGACTGGGTCGAACATCAGAGCGCTGCGCTCGACCTGTCCATCACCATCGTGTCTATGGGCGGCACGGGAGGAAGCTGCTATCTCCCCTACGTCGAATGGCAGCCTCGGCCGGGTGCCTCGCTGCCGTGGGTTGAGATCAGCCCGTCGCAATACGCGCCAACGCCCGGGACGATTCCGCCGTCATCACTGGCGAACTGAGTAGGCGGCCGCGTCCTTGACCGCTAAGAGATCGCACCAGATACGTGGCTACTACGACCTGCTCTAAACCGCTTGAGTCCTGCCCGGCTACGGCGCGTCGCGGATTCCTCACTCAAGGTGGTTGTGGCCGACGTGTGCTGGCTTACGACCCAAGCTTCTGTCAACCGGGTATGAGTGCGCGCGATCATTCCGGGTGATGAAAGGTTTCCTGCTGCTGGTGACAGTGGTCCTCGTCGTCATCGCCGCGGTCGTTCTCGTCGTGGCCGGGACGCGGCCAGGGTCTGTGCCGCGAGGCACAGCGATCAGCACTGTCTCCTGTGAAGGTTCAGGGCTAACGGGCCCGCCGAATCCCGCGAACCTCGTCTTGGGACCCGCGACGTTCCTCGGAATGGGGACAGCTCAGGGCCGCCAGATTCAGTCCGGACCGGGCGGTCTCTTTGCGGACAAGACCTTCCTCGTGGTCGCGCCTTTGAAGAACGGTACGACTGCACGACTCACGGCACGTGTGATCGGCCTCGGCAGCGCTGGATTCGTCTACGGCACGGGCCCCATTGCTGCCTGGCATCGCGGCAGCTATCGCTTAGATGCTGCCCAGTCCACCTACGTTCTGTCGCTTTGCCAGGGCGAGCCCAGTGGTTTCGCTGGCGGGATCGTCACGACAGGTCGCGTCTGCGTGCAGATCGGCGTGACCGCCGATCACGCGACGCGCACCACACGGCTTGGGTTCGGCGGAGCGAATTGTCCCTCGGTCTGAGCGTCGCATGTCACAAGACCAGACGCCGGCGCACCTTGTCCGGCTTTGGAATCGCGAGCGCGGACGCGACCTCTTCGTAAGTCAACTCCTCTCAGGCGATGATGATAGGGACGTCTCGGTCACCCTCCTCCACGTCAGCGGCTATCTGCCAACGGCAATTCAACCGCGCAGGGTGAGTGTCCCTGATTACCGAACATGCGTGTCACGGTTCGTAGTAGGCGGCTATCAAGACCTGCTCCAAAGGACTTCAGTAATGCCCTAAAACGATGCTTCTGGAAATCGCCTGCGATACTGCTCTCATGACCGACTGCATCTTTTGTCGGATCGTCGCCGGCGATGCGCCCGCGTACGTCGTGGCTGAGGATGACCGGACACTTGCATTTCTCGATCGCGGGCAGGCTACCGAAGGCCACACCCTCGTTGTTCCTCGTGTCCACGCCTCCGACATCTGGGATATCTCGGAGGAGGAGTTTGCCGCCGTCCTGGTGATGGCGAAGCGCGTCGCACAGCTCCTGGAGCGGCAGCTCGCTCCCGACGGACTCAACCTGACTCAGTCGAACCGGTCTGCGGGGTGGCAGGACGTCTTCCACTTCCATGTTCATCTCATCCCTCGGTGGTCGGGTGACGGCCTCGTGCCGCCGTGGCGGCCGAGCCGTCCATCTGACGAGCAGCTCGCGGCGACCCTTGCACGTCTTCAGTGAATCTCGACCGTTCAGTGGATCTCGAGCGATTGCGACTTCCCCGGAGCCCTGCCGGATACGCGAGGTCGCGCGGCAGTCGTAGTAGCAATCGATCAGGGAGATCTCCGAAAAATTCGCTGACAGGCGTCCGAAACGGACCCGCGTCGGCACGCCTGCGACGAACGCGGGCCCGTTCATTGGGCGAGAGCAGCGTCCGGCGGCCGCTGTTCTAGGTAACCGAATCGCGTCGCCGAGCCACCTATTGCGAGGCGCGGCCAGTCTGTGATCGCTCTAAGCGCTTGAGTGCGGGCCCAGCATCCACGGGCAGGATTGCCTGGATCTCCTTCGCGAATGCGACATTAAGGCCCGCTGCAGGATGCGAGGCCGCGTGCACAGCGCGGAGTCGTTCGATACTGACGCGCGTGTATCGCTGCGTGGTCTCCAGTCGGGCATGTCCGAGCATCTCCGCGACGTATCGGATGTCGGCCCCACCCTCGAGCATCAATGTCGCGACGGTGTGTCGTAGGAGGTGGCAGCTGCCTCGCTTCTCGACTTGAGCGGCGGCGAAGTAGGCGCGGACCTTTCGAGAGAGCCAGTCTGGACAAAGGGGGGTGCCGACCGACGAGATGAACAACCGCTCGCTCGTAATGCCTTTGGCCAACCGTGGCCGCGAAAAGTCCAGGTAGATACGCAACCAGAACAGAGCTCGCTCTCCGATGGGAACGTAGCGATCCTTCCCGCCCTTGCCATGGCGAATAAAGATCGTTCCGCGCTCGAAGTCGACGTCGCGAGTCGACAAGGCGATCAGTTCTCCCCGACGAAGCGCGCATGAGTAGAACACCTCGAGTACGGCACGATCCCGAAGGCCCAGCGGAGTCGCGACGTCCGGACATGCCAGAACCGCGCTCATGTCGTTGGCGCTGAGTGTTGCCTCTGGGAGTCGACGGTCGGGCCTGGGCAGGGTGAGGTCCGCTGCGGGATTGACGGCGATACGGCCAGAGCGTCGCAACCAAGAGAAAAAGTGTTGAATCGCCACGAGGCGTTGACCTTGCGTTCCGAAGGTAAGTCGTTGGCCGTCGGCCTTGCGGCGGGTGAATAGGTAACGCTGGTATTCCTGGAGGAGCTCTAACGTAACCGCCGCCGTCTCGGTCTCGGCTGCATTGGTCATGAAGTCGCTGAAGTAGTCGAGGTACCGCCGGCGGTTCGTAATTGTCGAATGCGCGTAATTGTGGACATTTAGCCACAGCAGGTACTCCTCGATGTCGTCTTTGAGGTTGCTCATCAGCGCTACTCAATTCTCGACGGCCGACAGGGGGCCCAGATGACTCGTGTCATCGTTGGCCGGTCGGCTTCGTCGAACTGCCCCTGGTCGAATCATCGTGTGGTGGACATCGCCCGAACAACAGTGACAACGTCGAGATTTGGCTTCCTCCACCGGGATCGGCGAGCTACGCGGGCGGAGTGGTGACGCTGCAGCCAAGGTTGTCTAGGGGCTATAGACTGCTACCGATGAAGGCGATGCGCTATAGCGATCTCGCCCGTTTAATGCGCCGACTCGGGGTCGAGCTGGTGAGGACTAGAGGATCGCATGAGAGCTGGAGGGTCGGGACGTGCACAACGACGGTGCCGCACCATCGAACAGTGGCTCCCGGCACCCTCCGGTCCATACAAAACGATCTGGCGTCATGTCTCGGAGAGGATTGGTTGGGACAATGAGACCAAGCTATGAGGTCGTGGTTGAACGCGAGCCGGGTTGGTGGATCATTCAGATCCCGGAAGTTAAAGGAGCCCACAGTCAGGCGCGTCGACTAGACGACGTAGAACGGAATGCCCGCGAAGCGATCGCGGTGACACTCGACTGTGAGATTGACGCCTTCGACGTCGTTATCGAAATTAAGCGGCCCGCGGTCGTTCTGAACGAACTCGCAAAAGCGCGCGAACTCTATGCCGAGTCCGAAGCGGCGCAGCAACGAGCCGGGGAGCTAGCAAGGGAATCCATCAAACACCTCACCGATGACCTCGGGCTCACAATGCGAGATGCGGGGAGGGTCGCGAACATGTCGTACCAACGAATAGCGCAGCTCCGCGGCGGCAAGAAACGAGCATCTTGAAGCGGCGCTATGAAACGAAGGGTCGCCAAGCGCTTGGCTCCTCCGACAACTCCGCGATCTGACACAAATCTGACACAAGAGGATGGCGAACCCCAGTAAATGGTGGTCAGTCACGGATAATTAAATACCTGGTGAAGGGCATAATTTGCTTAGCGCGGCAGGCTCGAAAAGTGCCACTGAACGCCTTCACACGGCTGAGGTCGGAGGTTCGAGTCCTCTAGCGCCCACCAGGAAAATAGTGTGAAATAGCAGGTGGAAGCTGATTTATGGCGGTTTAGCGATTGGCCGGGATTACTCGTCAGAGTCCCTCACAGCGCCTTGCGTGCCACACCGTGTGGCACGCGTGTGGCACGGCGACGAGTTGTGGGTGAAAACCGTGAGGTAGGTCCTGGATCGAACCGGACTATGAGAGCGCGCTGCAGCGGCCCGAGGGGCATGACGCATGCGTGGAGAGCATCGATCCTGATCCCGACAGTGACGATCCGGCCGACACCAATGACGGTTACCAGGAGATCTGGGACGGAGGGATGCTCGGCGCCATCCGCTTCGATGGGCTCAGCTCTACGGACTTCGAGGAGTTCTGCTTCGACCTCATATCCGAGACGGGCTTCGTCAACGTCGACTGGCGAAAGGGCACGCCGAGAGAAGCGTCACCGGCCGACCGCGGCCGTGACATCGTGGCGCAACTTCCGCGCGCTGACGTGGACGGTCACCAGTATCTGGAGACCTGGTTTGTCGACTGCAAGCACTACCAGCGAGGAGTGCCGCCGGATGCGCTCCAAAGCACGGTCGCTTGGGCCCAGGCCGAGCGTCCGGCGACAGTTCTCTTCATCGCGTCCGGGTATTTCAGCAACGGCACCAAAGACTGGATTGCCCAGTACGAGACCAACACCCATCCGCCCTTCCGGATCCGAACGTGGGAGATGCCGCAACTGCGACGGTTGCTTGTTGATCGTTTGGACCTAGCGTTCAGACACGACGTCCAAACGGAGACCCTTCGCCGAGTGTCCGACATTCTCGCCGCCGAAGCAGAGCTGTTCGATCGGCTCTGGTACGGCCGGAAGCCGCATCGTGATGCCCCGGATCCGGAGGACTTGCAGCCCGACATCGTGGCAGGCATGCGCGCCAAGCAGCGAGAGATTGAGGAGAAGTACGGCACCGAACTCCTCGACAAGGACGTGGAGAGCGATTGGGCCTGGGGCTTTCTCTCTGGCAAGATCTCCGCGATCCGATGGGTTCTTGGGTACGACTGGGACATGCTCGACAGTTGAAGCAATCGACGCACCGGTGACCTCAAATGTTCAGTGATGAAGTCCCATTAGCCGCCTGTTGCTTCTTCGTGATTCGCGAACTGAAGTCCTTGATGCAAGATAAGCGATGTGACAGCGCTCGTGGTCGTCTCTCCTCACCTTGACGACGGAGTACTCAGTTGCGCGGGCCTGCTTCGCGCGAATCCCCAAAGCCATGTCCTCACCGTTCTGGCCGGCGGCCCGAGTCAGATAAACCCGATAACGGGCTGGGATCGAAGCTGTGGTTTCAACGCCGGTGACGACGTACTTGGAGCGCGACGCGATGAGGACAGGGCCGCAGTTAGCGAGCTGGGTGGTGACAGCGTTCAGCTCGGGTACTGGGACAGTCAATACCGAAACACCACCTACGATTATCCCGGACCTGCCGGCGACGCACTAATCGCCGAGATCACGGACTCTCTTGTCGAAGTGCTCGCCGCGTTGTCGCCAGATGTTGTCGTGAGCCGCATCGGGATACTTCACGAAGATCACAGAGACGTCGCGCTCGCGGCATTCAACGCAGCCAGTCGACTGCCCCTTGAGTGGTGGGTGTACGAGGACCTGCCCTATCGACGCGAGTTCGCGAAGGACCTCGAAGCCGCGTAACAACGGGCGCGCGATCTCGGCGCGGTCCTGGAGCCCCACTCTCCAATCGTCAACGTGAACCGAACGCTGAAACGGCGGGCGATCGAGTGTTACGTCTCGCAATGCAAGGCGATGGCGCCGAGCGGCCGAATCGACCTGGCTGCCGAAGGACCCGAGGTCTACTACCGATTTCGACGTACCGACTGATCCTGACTTGCGTTACGTCGAATCTTGCCTATCCCCCGCCTATAGGCCGACTCGCCACACCATGCAGCAACAACTGGCAATAAATGGCGATTGAGCTGGTACTTTTATTGACCACTGATGACCGCCATAGACCACTGATCGCGGCCCTGCCGCGTCAGTTTCGCGTCAGACCATCAACGGCGCGTTCCTGCCAGAGTTGCTTGGGGCACCGATCCCTGTCAGCAACACCGCCGGGATGTCGGGAGCGAGCCGTTCCATTCCGAGAGTTCGGACTTCGCGCTCGAGACGCATGACTTCATCTCGACGACTCAGGTTGGGAAGAGATCACTGCCCAACTTTCGTAGCTGGTGCGTCGACTCGGAATAGGGGCCGTCGACCGACCGACCGAGCTGACCGGCACCAGGCGCGCGACGGCATCGCACCCAGTCATTGGTATCAGACAGTGCCGCAGCGAGCTGGAAGAAATACTCGACACAAGAGTTCTCAGAAGATGAACGCTCCGATTCAGCGGCATGAGAGATCGCCACGATTGCCGCAGAACGGCATCTGAGGTGCTAAAAGATCTCCGGCAAGACTTCGATCCCGTAGGTGAGCGCGACCTGGTCGATGAGCCAGGTGGGAATCTGCTCAGGCGAAGCCCACGCAAGCCGTCCGGGATCAAGCGGAGCTTGTCCAAATACGGCCACTGACCTGACTGCACCGCTGGGATCGTGACGGGCCGCATAGTAGATACCGTCGAAGCCGCTCCCGTAGAAGGCGGTTGCCCATTGTTGCGTCGGGCCGTAGTCGAGGTGGGCGCTCATTGCGAGAGAGACCCCATACGTTCCTATGGCCTTCGGATCGGCGACGTTGGCGAGGCGAAGCTTGTCGACCACGGTCGCGGTACTAATTGCCCGGACGCTCACAAGGCCCGCGCCGATCACTTGCGAGTCGCCGAATACTTCGACGAACGCGCCAGCCTCAGTCGTTGAGAGATAGCACGTACCGAGTCCAGCTGTGCTCGTGAGGTTAAAACGGCCCCTCGCAGTCGAGGAGAAGAACCACGGGTCGTTATCAGCCAAGTGGATCCGATAGAGCGGTCCTGAGAACTCGACTACGGGGAAGTCCGCGAGGTCGACTGGCGGACCGGGAAAGTTCGGACTCACTGGGACATGACCGCGGCCGTATGCCGCGCCGCCTCGAGGACTTGCGCCGCGCTGTCGGCTTCTCGCCCAAGAAGGTCTGCCGGACGCTCGCCTTCCAGTTCAACTTGGGGGCTAGTTGCCCACGACGCAACCGTCAGCGGGTCCATTCCCGGCACATGGATGAGCGCATCGATGAGCGCCGGCACGATTTTGCGGACGGAGCGCGTTCCAGGATCAAATTGCCAAGCGGGGAACAGTGTTGTCGCACCTGATCGGAATCCGAGCAAGGAGCGCCGCCGCACCCGCTCGTTCAGGGCTTGACGACTGACCTGAAGAAGCTCTGTTACCGTCGACGTGTCCCAGACTTCTCCGACCTGCTGGCGCCAGAGCACGGGTGCTACCGCCGAGCGCGCCGCCTGCTTGCCGAGTGCGAATGTTTCTTCCCCAGAGAGCCATTCGAGTTCCCGCCGGTGGCGAGCAAACAACTCACTGAGTCCCGTTCGATAGCCTTCCTCGAAACCCGCGTAGGCATCCATGTCAAACACTCTATCGTCAAGCCGTCATGGTACGTCAAGCCGTCAGGGTTCGTCAAAGCGTGAGAAGGTGAGATGGAGGCATCCAGAAGTGCTCCGTCTCCCATGCGTGGCATACAGCCGGACGTGGAAGACCTATGGAGTAGGCCGTAGTGGCCGGTTGGATTGCCTCGGACGACTATTCGATTCCCGCCACCTCCACAATGGAAAGTCACATCCACCAGGTATTTTGTTGTTCACAGGGTACCTGGTGGCGCGCTTGTGACGCGGCGATGCGAGCACGCTGGCCACCTGAGGACTATCAGGGCGGATTTCCGTTATCTCTGGCGAAAACACGTTGGGGTTCAGGGACAGCCTGGCGGTCGCCTCTCTGAGCGCTAATTATTCGCATGGGTGCTCGAGCCGAACGCCGCCATCCGTCCTCGCGCACACTAAAGGTTCCGACCATCCCGGGACTTACTAGTCGTGTGCGTAGGAGGAGTTCCGATCGTCATGGAGGTTGACACCGCGCACAAGAACGCCGAGGACAACTCGTTCGCCCTTTGGTACGCGAAGGAGTACCGAGACTTCCTGCGGACCCTCATCGTGGCGATCGGTGATGCCGATGTTGCCGCTGACGCGACCTCGGAAGCCTTTGCGCGGGCGCTGCAACGATGGGAGCGCGTCCGAGAAATGTCATCACCGACGGGATGGACCTACACCGTCGCCTTGAACGTTGCCCGGCGGCTCTTCCGACGGAGGCGCCTCGAAGCGATTGTTCTCCATCGGCAGGTCCCGCTGCCACCGATTCGGGACGACTCGCTCGAAATCTGGGACGCCGTGCAACGACTCCCGAAGCGACAGCGCACGGCGATTGCGCTGCATTACCTGAGCGACCTTCCACAGCGTGACGTCGCGGCGACGATGGGAATCGCCGAGGGAACCGTCGCCGCCACACTGAGCCAGGCAAGAAAACAGCTCGCTATCGCGCTCGGTCATTCGGTCGGAGAGGAGGATCCCAGAAATGGATGAGCCTGGAGAGGTTCTGAAGCGACTCATCGATGATCGCCTCCTTCCCGAGCCGCTATCACTCGACTCGCTTCGTCGCCGATCGCGTGAGCGGAGTCGGCGTTGGGTGCTTGGCGGTTCGGTCGGTTCGCTCGCTGTGGCCGTTGCCCTCATCGTCTGGCTCATGCCGGTGGTTCCTCGAACTCCCTCGAATCACGGACCGAGCTCGGTATCGTTCACCTTCGAGGCATCTGCCAAAGCTTCTGACCGCGTCCTGACGACTTCCGCGAAGATCGTTCGCGAGCGAGCGCTGACACTTGCTGGCTCCCAGAGCTCGGTCTCGGTGCGTGGACAGTCGATCATCGTCCAGGTTCCAACATCGAAGGCCACCAACGCTGTGCTCTCCGCGATAGCGGAGCCTGGTTCGTTCTACTTTCGCCAGGTACTCTGCGGAGCTCCCGCCTACACGCCACCCACCGGACCGAGTGCTTATCGCGTGCCCAGCGGATGCCCCAAGACCTACGCTTATCAACCCTCGTCGCAGGGAAGCGCCGGTTCCTCGTCCGTGAATTTTCCCGCTCCGGATCCAGCATTCGCTAGCTATCCGACAACGGCACCTATCGTCGACTCGTCCAGTCCGAACGAGGACGTCATCTTGGCCGGTGGACCCGGTGCAATGGCGCCGCGCTACGTACTCGGTCCAGCGCTTGCCGACGCTTCGATAATCAAAGACGTGCGGGTCGAGCATCTGACGGTCACAGATGAGTGGGTCGTGCTTTTCGACTTCACCGCTACCGGAAGCGCGACCTTCGATCGGATTGCTAGCAGTCACTATGGAACGCAGATCGCCGATGACTTCGACGGAAGGATCCTGACGGCGCCGATAATCGAGACCCGGACATCTCCCGGCAGCGGTGAGATCTCGGGCGACTTCACAAAAGCCGGCGCGAACGCTCTAGCCGTCGCGTTGACCTACGGCGCACTTCCCGTCGCGCTACGCGCCAAAACAGCGACCTAGCAGTTCGATCGTGGTCATGACCCCGCACCTCCCTGGAATCCCGACGCCCACTCTGTCTCGAGCACACATCGCCGGAGCTAGAAAATCGCACGACGCCATCACCGACGAGGATGGCGGGTCAAGGCTTCCTGACGCTCGTGTCCAGCCATTAGAGCGACGCTCGTGTCCGGGGTCGGAACTCCCGGGTAGGAACCAGCGTCACGTCCAAAGCACCCCAGTTTGAGATCATGTCACCCCTATATCCCCTTAGCCACTGATCAGAGGAGCTTCTTGTGCGCGGATTTTCCATACTTGCATCGGTCATCGTCGCGGCCGGGCTGGGGGTCCGGGACAGCTCGGCGACAGCTCTCGCTCCGTCAGCTCCTGCGTCGCTCCAGAGTGCAATTAATCGAACAATGTCGGTGTCAAGCTGTGAGATCGAGATGACTAACTCAACTTCTGGTGTGGTTGGGGAAGCGATTTACGAGGCGCCGAATCGCTGGCTCGGACCGCATTCGACGCGTGTTGCCGGCGGACTGATCCTGGATGACCTGGAATACGCCGTAGTCACGAGCAGCTCCGGATTACGAGTCGTCAGCTCTGGGCCGATCTCCCATCTCAGCCCGAGCGGCGGGTTGACGCCAGCTCAGCTCACTGCGTTCAACCTTCTTCTGACCGCTCGGAGCGCAAGCGACTTCAAAGCAGTGCGTGGCGGGTGGACGTTTGGCAGATCAAGCACGAACGCCGAAACCACGGGTGGCACGATCTACCTCAGTGGGGGTCGCGTGGTGAACGTTGAAGTCAACGAGCTTGAGCACGGCAAGCTCCATCGGCTTGAGGATCGCCTCTCTTCGTTCGGGGCAGCGCCTCGCATTCAAGTGCCTGCACGTCTCTGAACAGCTCGCCCAAAACGCGCGATCATGTGATCTGGAATTCATCAGCTCGGGACGAAGCGCGCTGCTCTAGCTAGCCCTGGGAGAGCAACCTGCTAGGCAGACAGCTTCTCGTACAGCGCCTGGCTTGCTGGAAATCTCAACTTACGGTGCGCTGCGTCATTCCATCTGTCCTCCTCCCCTATCGCCCGAGGCCGAGTCCCCCTCCTTATCGTCCGATCTCTGGGCCGTGCAGCTCCAAACGCGACTGGGCGGCGTTCTCGATCCCGCGAACTTGATCGCGGGTCAGGAACTCGTGCCGCTCTGCCGCGCGCTCCTCGAGCCAGGCGTCGCGTGTACGGTCCGCCGCGGCGACCTCATCGGAAGTCATGTCCTTTGCCAGCTCCTCGCGCTGACGCCAGTCCTTCGACAGTTTGTCGTGAGCGGAGTTCGCACGATCATGAGCGTCTGCTCGCTCTGCCACGGACGCCGCGGCCCGGCGCGTCTCCATGTCGTAGATGCGTTCGCGTTTTGCCATCTGCTGCTCGATCAGGCTCGCCTCCTGCTCTGCCTGCTTGGCCGCTGCGAGGTGTCCTCGCACCTCCGGCTCGACCGACGCTCGCGCCGCTCTGTCTGCAGCGTCGCGGCTCATCTGGTCGCTCCAAAAGGTGTCTGGGAGCCGACTATCAGGCCAACGCGCTTCGATCTCCTCGAGTCGCGCCTTCGCCTCTGCGACCTCACCGGCACGGAAATGGAGACGACCTGAACCCCGCTCGATCACCACGGCCGCCTCGCGCGCCGCGAGATAGTCGGCGCGTGCCTGATCGATCAGCCGCTCGCCCTGATCGCGTGATGTTGCCGCCGCGAAGCGGTGCCGCGCCGCTTCCTCGCGGGCGTGCGCCATTGCCTGTCGATCAGCCGCCACCTCCGCGACACGCGTCGCGTCGTCTATCCGACCCGAGTTCCGATCGAGCTGGACGATCGTCGTTGCCAGCTCCTTTTCTATCTGCGCAGCACGCCGTTCGAGCTCGGCGCCGCTTCGAGCGGCTATGGCGCTCGCAGACCTCGCTGTACTCGATCTGGAGCGGGTGAGCCACCGACCATTGTTGGGACGGATATGGAAGTTGCGTGAAATTGTCAAGCCCTATGACGCGGCGTATGTGGCCCCGGCGGAAACTATTGAGGCAACCTTGATAACTGCAGACCGTCATCTGTCGAGAGCGCCAGGGCCTCGTTGTCAGATCGAGTATCTCGGTTGATGCAAAGCCTAAGGGCGAGCGGCCGTGCGCCTTCGCTGCGTGCGTGTTGACTACCGCGCGCTCAGGGCGCGGAAGTGCCCACCTTTTGAGATCGGTGCCAGTCCCTCCAGCGCGAGGTGCCAGTGGGCACCCTCGTCAGTGGACTCGTAAACGTCTCCGTCGGTCGTCGCGAGAACCAGGCTGCTTGCAGCCGCCGCGCAGGCGAAGCTCATCGCCTCGATGTTGGCGCGGAGCGGGTCGGGAAGTCCGGTGTCGACGAGGGTCCAACTAGCTCCACCATCGCTGCTCATGGCCACGTGTGCGTTCGCGGTGTGGCTTTGCTGCCAAGATCCGGGGCCGTCCGTTGCGCCAGCAAGGAAAAGGCGAGCAGGGTCGCGAGGATCGACGATTAGCGCGTCGGGGTAGCCGACGGCGTAACTGCGGCTGTGGATCCGGCTCCAGCTCGCCCCGTGGTCATCGGACCAGACGACTCCGTCACCGCCGGTGCAGTAGAGACGCTCCGGCCGTGAGGGATCGATGACGATGCGATGGATGTCCTTGCCGCTCGCGTCGTCAGGCATGGCTACGTTCGGGAGCTCGACGAAGGTCGCTCCCCCGTCGTCGCTGTGGAAGAGGCCGCCTTGTTCGATGCAGGCATAGAGGGAGTCCGCGCCTAAAGGATCGACGGCGAGCGACTTCAGATGAGCTTCGTGGGGGGGAGGAGGAAAGGTCCACGCATCCGAACGCAGCGCTGCGATCGCTTCGAGCTCGGACCAGCTTGTCGCTCCGTCGCTGCTCAGAAAGAGCCCGACCGGCTCGGTGCCGAGGTAGAGCCTGAGCGCCCCGGCGACTCGAACGGCCGCGATGGTGAAGGCCTGGTAGCCATCAGGCGCCTCTGCGCGCGCCTCGAAGCTCATCCCGTCGTCGCTGCTCACGAAGACGCCACCGTCGTAGGAGCAGGCGAAGAGCGAGTTCGTCGCTTCGTCGTAGGCGAGCGAGGAAATGTGACGATCGGTGAGGGAACGGGAGACGACCTCCCAGTTCTCGCCGCGACGCTCGGCGAGAACGACGCCCTCGGCGGTCGCTACCGCGAGTCGATCAGGGAGGGCGGACCCGATGAGGGTCGTCGACCCGTTAGGTGAGAGGCAGGTAATCATTAATGCTCCTCTGTTCGTGCTGCCACCACGATAGGCACGACCCAGGCCCAAGTCGCGCAGACCGGGCGCTGGGAGGCACCAGCACCCTCATTAATCTTGGCCTGATGGCGCGACAGGTGTCTCACGAGGGGGCGCCCGTAAAGGTCCCGGAGGGCACGGTCGAGAAGGTGCACGCGCTATGTTTCGACTGCCCGAGGTGACGGTGCGGATCGACGAATCACGTACCAGCGCGAGGTCGACGGCGCAGTCGTTTGACATCCGCCGGAGGTCATTTTGCTTGCTCGTCGCAATGGAGGGTCCGACCGGCAAGTCCGTCCCGCTGCTGGTGTTGCGTGCTGACCTAGATGAACGTGACGCTTTGTTGTCCACTGGCCACCCGTTCTTCGCTCCCCGCGCGGGCCCTGGTCGCGTCGGGGTGTTGCTCACTGTCGAGACGGACTGGGAGGAGATCCGAGTCCTCGTGACCGGAGCTACCGGGTCCTCGCGCCAAGGAAGCTCACCGCGCTGCTCGACTAAGGCGCGCTGGTCCGTCGCTGGCGCGGTCTTGGAGACGCCGTTATTAGGAGCTATGTCACCCGAATACGCCAGACCGGGTCATGATGCCGGTGACAGGGCCGCGGAATTCCACGCAGTTGCAACCTTTCGAAGTTCAAGGAACCACCGCGATCGCCTCGACGGAGATGAGCAGATGACGTGGGAGGACTACGACGGGCGAGGATCGCGCCGGCGGGTTAATCGGGAAGTACTCGGCGTAGAGGCGGTTCGCGGCCCCACCATTGTCCAGATCAGTGAGGAAGGTCGTCGTCTTGACTACGTGCTCCAGGCCACTACCGGCCGCCTCCAAGATGGCTTGAAGATTCTGAAACGCCTGTCTCCACTCGGCCTCGAAGCCACCCGGTACTGCCTGGGCCGTGTTCGGATCGGCTGAGCCGCTGAGGTCGATGCCCGGTTGCCCGGCGATGAACAGTAGGTCCCCGACACGCACCGCCTGGGAATAGTGCCCCATTGGGGGCGGCATCGACGGTCCGTCGACTACTTCGTGGTCCATGGCCTTCCTCCCTTTTCGTTCAGTCCTCGCCGGTAGGGTTATCGCCCTCCTCCACTGGGGGCGGCGGCGAGGCTCGTTGACCCGCTCCCGGTGTTGATCCCCATTCTTCTGGTCGCGTTACGTGACGGTCGAGGGTCTTAGCTCCGTACTAAATCAAACGATGCTTGACTGACAATGATGGTCGATCTCGTTCGTGGCCTGTGGGACTCAAATCGAATCTGTCAGGTCGTCGTTACGATCACCGCGGCCGCATGGCTGGGTTTGATGCAGTGGAAGGCGATCGAGTCGATCGCAGCAAAGCTCGGGATCAACCACGAGACACTGCGGATCTGGGTTCGGCGAGCAGAGACCGACGTCGGTCTTCGGCCTGGTCTCACGACCGACGAACGCAGCGAGCTCCGTGAGCTGCAACGTGAGTTGAAAGAGCTCCGGCGGGCCAATGAGATCTTGAAGTCCGCAGCGGCTTTCTTCGGGTTTATGTAACCATCCACGTGTCAGGTCGTTGTGAACGCGACGATCGGTGTGCCCGGTGGATTGGCTCATTTCTCCGGTGCCCAGCACGACAATGCCCTCGCCGAGAGCTTCAACGGCCTCTACAAGTGGGAGCTCATCTACCCACGAGGCCCCTGGCGCGGTCTCGACGACGTCGAGTTCGCGACGCTTGGCTACGTCGACTGGTTCAACCATCGCCGGCTTCACGGCGAGATCACCGACGACGCGAGCTGCGTCACTCCGGCAGAGTTCGAGTCCGCCTACTACCGTCAGACAACACCCGCCCTCGTGGCGGTTTCCCAAACCGGCGAGCAGTCATGAGACCCGGGGCGATTCAGGCGGTAGCGTTCGCGTACCGTTGGTCATGTAGTCAACCGTAGGAAGCCACTCTCAAGCCGTTGCCAAAGGGCCAACAACGCTCACCCAATAACCGGGAGCTGAAAGCCAGGTTTATTGCAGCGAACGGACCATCTCGTTGCTGTCGCGAAGGCGAGTCGAGAGGCTGCGCGCTAGTTGGCGGTAGAGGGCGGCGATCAGCTCAGGGTGGTGTCTGCCTAGGTCCTCGAGGGAGCTTCGCGAGAGTGAGCGACAGACCGTGGGTTGGTCGGCAATCACCGTGCTCGATCGAGTCCGGTCATCGAGGATAGCCATTTCGCCGAATGCCGCACCAGGTCCGAAGCAGGCCAGCCTCCTCGTAGACCCGCTGAGCGCGAGGTTCACACTTACCTGCCCGGAGATCACGAAGAACAGCTCCGTCGCCGGCTCTCCTTCCTTTACCACGATGGCACCAGCTGGAAACTCCCGTGTCTCGGTGCGCTCCTCGATCAAGGTGAGCCCTTCGTCATCGAGACCCGCTAAAAGCTCCTGGCTGCGGAGGTCTCTCGTCGAAGTGTCATTCGGCACCTCCATGGACTCCAATAGCTTGTCCTCGCACCATTCGAGCGCCCGGTCCACATCGGGAAAGCTCGGGAGCGATTGGAGGAGACCTGCAAGCGAACCGGCCTGGCGATGACCTTCTTTGAGTCCAGCTGTGACCGACTGGACGCCGTTAGCGAGCGCCTTCTCGGTGAATTCACCAAGTAGGCGTTTCGCACCCGCATCTACTTGACCGACTCGGTTCGCGTCGAACACGATGAACCTGAGCGTTTGCAGATCCTGGTCGACGGCGCGTGTAAGCAGTTCGGCTGAGCCGAAGTACAGGTCGCTCTGCAACTCGAAGACAGCGATGCTCTCGCCATGGGCGCGAATCGTCTCGACTGCCTGTTTACTTCGATATCGCGCCGATCGTACGGTCGTCCCTGTGTAGTGTCGCCGCACGACAGAGTTCGGTGACAGGTGTGTCCGGTTGAGGTGAAGGCCGAATCCTTGCGAGAGCTGTTCGCAGACGGCGACTCCCCTCACGCTGTTTCCTCGGCTGTCGAGCGGCGGCGAGAAGACGCCGATCCCAAGCTGTCCTGGCACGACCGCGATGATCCCGCCCGCCACGCCGCTTTTCGCGGGTATGCCCACGCGAAAGACCCACTCACCTGAGAAGTCGACCTCCCGCACGTGGTCATCACGCTGAGGACCCGCACGGTCTCCTCCTCGCTCAGTGCGCGTTCGCCAGTTACGGGGTTCACGCCGCGGTTCGCGAGCGTCGCTGCCATCACGGCGAGGTCTCGACAGTCCACGAGGACCGAGCACTGTCGAAAGTACAAATCGAGCGCGGACTCCACATCGTCGGGGCCGATTCCGAGTGCTCGCATGAAGTAGGTAATGGCGCGGTTTCGATCGCCTGCCTCGCGCTCCGCCGCGAAGACCCGTTCGTCGATGTCGAGAGTCCTGCCCGCGAACCTCGAGAGGCCATCGATAATGCGCCTCCATTGCTGCTCGGCGTCGTTTCCGCTGACCAGGCTTGTCGTGAGGATCGCGCCGGCATTTACCATCGGGTTGTAGGGCCGGCGAGTGTTCTCCTCGACGGTGATCGAGTTGAACGGGTCTCCGGTCGGCTCGCCCCCAACGACTCGGAGAACCTCTCTCTCGCCCCGGTCCTGAAGCGCCATGCCGTAGACGAACGCCTTCGAGATCGATTGAATCGTGAACGGAAGCCGGGTGTCGCCCGTCTCGTATGCATGGCCGTCAGTAGTCACGAGTGATACGCCGAACCACGACGGGTCGGCCTCGGAGAGTGGCGGGATGTAGCTCGCGGGGTCACCGTCGGCGAGGTCCCTGAACCGCGAGTAGAGATCGTCGATCAAGGCCGAAACAGGGAGCGCTTGGGCGTTGTAGGTGTTAGAAGTCACGATCCACACTCTTCCCGTGGTGAAGCATTTCCATGCGGTGAGCGTGTCCGCCGCTCACGGCCGAACTAAAACAGCAACGGTCACTTTGCTCGATGCAGATTAGGGGCGGCGTGTTTAGCCCCAGTATCTGGAGGATGAACGGCGTGTTACGGCCGCGTTGTCTAGGACCCGGCCGGCTTCACGAGTTGCGAGTTGGCTACCGAAGGCTTGCTTCGCCCTGCCGGGCCCTGTCCGAAGAGATGAAGAAGATTTCCGGTGATCTTGCTGGTAAGTCTCGCCGGACACGCCCTGTCGGTCGCCGGGCACTCATCAAGGGTGGTGATCCAGTTCACCGTGCCGGAGTCGAACACTCCTGCCTCGGACTTCGGATCGGTGTAGTAGGTCATGTCGGAGTACGTCTCGGCGTCCCACTCACCGTCGGAGGTGAAGGCCACCGAGATCGGGACCGGCGAGTGCCCAAGCACCTCGAGATCGCTCGGCATCGGAGAGCTCGGGGACAGATGGTCGATATCGGAGGCGATGACCTCGGGAATCTTCGATCCGTCA
>Ga0208357_1001418_pt1 | contig 17364 bp, 19 predicted proteins | sample NGESurdeep092012_6_FD_184487 | JGI IMG/M metagenome (GOLD analysis project Ga0208357, IMG submission 184487) | Arctic peat soil microbial communities from Barrow, Alaska - NGEE Surface sample F52-2 deep-092012 (SPAdes) | ecosystem: Environmental > Terrestrial > Soil > Wetlands > Peat ... | reverse complement strand
GGAGCCAGACCAAGGGTAGAACCAAATTAACGGAGGTACTATGCCTCTGTTTTTATTTTGGGTACCCCAATAAACATATTAAATGGAGCATACTATAAGATTGCGTTTTTAGTTTTTTGTATGCAAAACTTCGTAGCGAATATGAGTTACTAGGTCAGTCGTTCGTGTTTCAAGTGGTTTTAACTGCAAGCCAGACGTATCTTCAAATAACTTTGCGCCACCACCGATAACCACTGGAACAATGTGTAACCATACCTCATCCAACAATCCTGCAGCAAGGTATTGGTTGATCGTATTAGCGCCACCTGCTATTGAAATATCCCTACCTCCAGCTATAAGCTTTGCTTTTTCTAGTGCAGAGAAGATGCCATCTGTCACAAAATTAAAGGTAGTGCCACCCTCCATAGCTATTGGCTCCTGTGCTTGATTAGTCAGCACAAATACAGGTGCATGGTAGGGAGGAGTGTCTCCCCACCAGCCCTTCCAGTCATCATTATTTCTTTTGTCCTGTGGGACAAACATATTACTGCCCATGATAAAGGCTCCGGCATCAGTCAGGCTGTTCAGCTCAACTTTGTGTTTTTCTGGTTCATCGAACATCCAATGGTGTAGTAGATTCTTTGGAATGTCCCCCATGGGCTTCTCGAAGCTCTGATTTGGACCCGCCGCATACCCGTCAAGCGATATTGCGATGCCACACTTTACTTTTCCCATGTATAAATTGTAGCAGCCTACGCTTGCTAATTCATTATTATATCTTGCCTAATTACAGTTATAACTTCCTTCATAGCTTTATAGTAGGGAGCTAAGCACAAGCACTATACAAAATATCATAAATATGGTATTTTGTTTTTATGTCAGGAGTTGAGGACGTACATTTGACTGACGCAGCACAAGCGCCAGGGCCTATGCTCATAGAACCAGCCGCTGCCTTGGGTGGCGGCTATGAACAGCCTCTTGAAGACTCTGAAGCCGCGTCTGAAGCGAGCTCAGTTCAAGACAAGATTGACAAGGAATTACGAATCAGGGCCGCTCTTGAGGTGAGCCCAGGCGACCTCATTGATCCGTTAGAATACGCGAAGCACAGAAAATCAGCGCCAATCTGGTTTATGGTAGAAATCGGCCCTGCCAATCATCCGAACGGCTTAAATCGCCAATTCACCGGCCTGAGCTATTATATTGGCCTGGAAAACTTCAGTTACTATGACTATTCGAATTGGGCAAAAGAAGCTTTTGGAAGATTACGACGACAAAGAACCGGAGAAAACATAGTTCTTCAGCCTCAGATGTCATTCGGCAGAAACCTGCGGGATCCCTCCGAAGAAAACCTCAGATATGACTTGCCTGACGCGATTGCTGACGAAGTCTACGTTTCGCGAGTATACGACAAGACAAAACATCGGACATGTGAACGCAACCATGACGAACAAGTTATGACAAATGAAATCGCCCGAATGCTTGCTCCTGGCGCTATGGCAGTAATTTTTGACTACGCTAGAAATGCCGAAACAATAGCTGAGATGCTCACAATTGCCGGTTTAAGGCTGCGCTTTGCTTCACGCGATACGCAGTTTGGTATTGAGGCTGGTCGTTACGACCACAGCAATTCCGATAGGCATGAAGACATAATTGATGAATTAGGCGGCCATGCCGGCGACATGTTGCTTATCGCCTCAAAATAACTCGCGGGCGTTATCCTTAAAGAAATTCTTACAATACCAGAACCAACATTAGTCCATAATAGATGGCTAGTACCTTAACCAGAGAGCCCGGAAAGGGAAGCATCAAAATGAGCGCCAACCATTCCAAAACAACCACACTTAAGAAAGCCGGGAAGGCCAAGTCTCTAAAAGTTATTAAAACCCAAGCTGATATAAGCACCACCCCCCGTCAAGAAAGAATCATCAAACTGAAGGAAGCAGTGGAGCGTACACAAGAGTATACAAACGAGATTATCAGCGAGCTGGATGTCACCAATGAAGAGCTAACGATTACGCGTGATTATGCGGACGCGATAATTCGAACTGTGCGCGGACCCCTTCTGGTTCTGAATAAGGATCTCCGAATCATTTCGGCTAATGAGGCCTTTTATAACGCCTTCAAGGTCGCGCCGTCAGATACAGAAAGCAGATTACTCTATGATCTAGGCAACAGACAGTGGAACATTCCAACTTTACGCATATTGCTTGAAGAAATCCTGCCAGAGAAGAACACCATCGAAGACTTCGTGGTGGAACATGACTTTACGGACATCGGCCAAAAAATCATGCTGCTAAATGCCCGAACGCTGCTGCAAGGGCCAGATAAAACGTCACTTATCCTACTTGCTATCGAAGATATTACCGAACGTAAGCAACTTGAGCAGCAAAAAGATGAGTTCGTGAGTATCGCATCGCATGAGCTTAAGACCCCGATCACGAGCGTAAAGGCTTATACCCAAATCCTAGGGCAAAGGTTCCGTAAGGCTAATGATGAAAAATCCGTAGAGTTGATAGAGAAAATGGATTCGCAACTTGATAAGCTTACGGACCTCATAGGTGACTTGTTGGATGTAACTAAGATTGAAGCAGGCCGGATACAGTTTCATGAAAGTGATTTTGATTTTAATGAACTTATCGAAGAGACTGTCGTTGGATTACAGCTAACAACGGACAAGCACCGTATTACTAAAAAATTGCATCCTAACGTGATGGTTTATGGTGACCACGACCGTATCGGTCAGGTGCTTACGAATTTTATGACGAATGCGATTAAATACTCGCCACAGGCCGATAGGATTCATGTCAGTACGGTTGTGAGCAAAGGCAATGTCACGTTGAGCGTTCAGGATTATGGAGTGGGATTATCTAAAAAAGACCAGGCAAAAGTCTTTGAACGATTTTATCGGGTCGGCGGGTCAGACCAAGCCACTTATCCTGGCCTAGGGCTCGGCCTATACATATCCGCCGACATTATCAATCGCCATAAGGGTCGGGTATGGGTAAAAAGCAAAAAATCAGAAGGATCAACATTTTACTTTTCTGTGCCAATGACCAAACGAAGAAAATAAACGATGGAAGTCACGAAGAAAAAAATTTTGGTAGCTGACGATAATCCTGCAATCCTGGATGCTCTTAAGATTATGCTCGAAGAAGAAGGTTATGAGGTTGAGGCAACACTCAACGGCGCTGCCGCGCAAGACATGAAAGAGCCATTGCCAGATCTTTTACTTTTAGATATTGGGATGTCCGGTACGGACGGCAGGGATATTTGTAAACTCCTTAAAAATACCGAACTAACTAAGCGTACTCCTGTCGTTATGATCTCTGCCGCTAAAGATCTTGAACAGGTTGCCAAGGACGCGGGAGCTGATGATTTTATTGCCAAACCATTCCAAATGGAACACATGTTGGCGACTGTCGCCAAGTACGTTAATACGCGTTAGGCCTACTGTTATAATAGAACCAGTAGAAGTGTATCGGAGCTTATGGTTAAGCCTACAAAGAAAATTTTGATAGTTGATGATGATGCCCATATTCGAGAATCGATTCGTCTCGCTCTTGAAGAGCAGGATTACATAAATGTTGAGGTCTCAGAGAGCCCCGATGTGGCTGCGGCCATTCACCAACTTAAAAGTACAAATCCCGACATTGTTATTCTAGACCTGCATATGCCAGATAAGACAGGTTTTGACTTTATGGATATGGCTCGCGAAGACGAGCACTTCGCAAACACTAAGGTAATCATGCTCACGGCAGATGATACTATGGACAACCTTTTTAAGGCCGAAGGCAAGGGCATTGGCGCCTACCATTTTCTCGGCAAGCCCTTTAACATAGCTGACTTACAGGCCCTAGTTATCAGCCTAAGTTTGCCAATCTAGACATTATATGGATAGCCCGAAAGTTCACATTAAAATACCGGCCTGGGCAACGGTGCTTTATATTCTAAGCTCTGTCGTTGTGCTTCCATGGACAATTTACTTAGATCAAAGCTTGCCTACGCGCCATCTCTTCAGGCACTGGGATATAGCCTGGGTAGGGCTAGATGTCAGTTTGATTATCTCGTTACTAATAACAGGCTTGCTGGCCTTCAGGAAATCTCTGTGGGTGGTCTTGGCAGCTATGGCTACTGGTAGCCTCTTACTCGTTGACGCCTGGTTCGATGTGATGGGAGCACACCCGGGAAGAGAGCTAACCGAAGCCGTATTAGCAGCTTTACTACTGGAGTTGCCTTTGGTCGCACTCAGTTTTCACTTGGCTTACCATACACTTAAAAAAGCCTACGAGCGCTAGCTTTTTGATATAATTCGAGCATGGACAAGTTCAAACCAAACGAAAATGTTATTCATCCCAAAAAAATACTTAAGAAAAACCTGCAAGGTGTTAGCAAATTTAATGACTCATTAGCCGTTGAGATTACCAAAGGCGTAGGCTCAATGTGGACTGCCTATCTTTTCGTTGTACTAGCCTGCATTTCCTTACCAGCCGTATTATCCGGCGTTTTCCCAAAACTAGCCCATGACTTCCCCCATTGGCTGATTTCAGCAAGCTTGATTGCCCTGATAGCTTGGATAGCCCAGACATTCTTCCAGCTCGTATTGCTGCCTATCATTATGGTTGGTCAGAACGTCATTCAAAGCCAACAGGATGCCAAAGCTGAGTCTGATCATAAAACCCTGATTTTTCTACAGCTGAGAACTTAGTAAAGACCAGTGCGGGCTCTATACAAATACCAGTTTTTGTGGTATTTTGTATAAACTTATGGGAAAGCCCGAGCATCCGAGCCAGGAAACAGAAGCAGAACGAGCTGAGGCCTACAAAGAGCTTAGGAAGAATATTGCCCGTCAAATACGTTTGCACGGGGTACCGTTAATACTTATACCGCTCACCGAGCGAAGAGTTACGGGAACTGGGCGACATTTTGTTAACCCGCGGCGCGATCAAACATTTTCTTTAAATAGAACTCATACTGAGTTTCAAGAGCCGCTACTTGTACTAAGCATGCATAAAATTTACGAGACCGACACCCTTGAAGAGACACAATACATCAGCTCGGGTAGAGGACCATTCAGGCGCAATGACTTTTCTGGAGATGCGGGTGATATCTCAACGCCAGAAGCTCGCACGGAGCATGACGCAAAAATGGCACAGCACATTGAAGCCAATCTTGAGGCTGAGGCTTCAGGCCTAACCGGCCAACCTATTACAGCCGAAGAAGCACGTGACTTAATAGATTTAGTCGCTGGCGCCGAACCGCTCCCAGACTTTCTGGGTCGAACACCAACTTCTTGGGCGTAATTTAGAAGCAGCTCCAAATTTATTTGGTATAGTTTAATTATGACTACAAAAGCAATTGCCACTGGCGTGGTGCATGAAGTACCGGCGGATTTGCGTAAAGCCCTGATGTCTGACGAATCTGCCCTAGAAAGGTGGGAGGACCTCACGCCACTAGCACGCAATGAGTGGATTTGCTGGGTAATTTCCACAAAAAAGCCAGAGACGAGAAGAAACCATGTCGAGCGGACAGTTAGTGAATTGCTGCAAGGAATGCGCCGCCCGTGTTGTTGGCTCGGCTGCAATCATCGTTGACGAAACCTTCGACTAGCTCATGGAAATTGTTGCGCAGCCCGCCCGGTTAGTATTCACGTCGTCGGACTTTTATTTTGGGCACCGACCATACGTTTTTTAAGTCTGTTATGATTAAAATGTATGATACGAATAAAACGAATATACGACGCGCCGAGCAATGAAGACGGATACCGAATCCTGGTTGATCGGCTCTGGCCGAGAGGGCTGACCAAAGAACGCGCGGCCATAGATTTATGGCTCAAGGCTATTGCGCCCACGGCCGAATTACGTACTTGGTTCGCGCATGACCCTCAAAAATTCAAGGACTTCAGCGCACAGTACGACGAGGAACTCAGGCACAACCCTGACGCGGCGCAGTTAGTCGAATTGGCTAACCGTTTCGACTCCGTAACGCTGCTCTACGCGGCAAAAGATCCAGCTATAAATCATGCTTTGGTTTTGCAGGCATTTTTGCAAAGCAAAATTGAGAGTTCATGACCTAATACGCTTAGTCGGCCACTAGATCGCTAAGCCGTATTATGCAAAGATCGCCAGAGATGCCAGCAGGCAACCGAACGATAGGGGCGCCAACGTTCCGCTACTTCTATTAGCTCCTGCTCGTTAGGTACGGCGTCCCAGCCATACAGCTGCTTCATGGCACGTTGCAGCCCGACGTCGCCAGCCGCGAAAACGTCCGGGCGGCTCAGGGTAAACATCAAGAACATTTGGGCCGTCCACAAACCGACACCTTTAACCTTTATCAACTCGTCCATGACCGCTTGGTCGTCTAGCTTGTCCAGGTGCTTGTAGATTTCGGGGTCTTCGACGAAGTGTTGGGCTAAGTCTCGAATATAGGCTGTTTTTTGGCGTGACAGCCCGATACTTTTCATGTCCGCGTCGCTTAATTTAACCACGCGGTCCGGCTTAAACTTCGCGGCCGCTTCGAAACGGCCCAAGATAGCAGCCGCCGCCGCGACCGAAACCTGCTGCCCGATAATCGAGCGGCAAAGCGAGAAGAAGTAATCGCCCCTCGGCTGATAGGCAATCGGTTTTTGCAATTCGATTAGCTCGCCCAGAACCGGGTCTAGTTTGGCCAGCTTGGCCTCGGCTTCAGCCAGTTGAGCGGAATCAATAATTGGCAGCTGCGCGCCTTCATGCATCAGCCCATTATACATACAAAGCGACGAGCATACACTCGTCAAAATGTCATTTTTCTGGTATTATTTGCTTGATGAAATCGGCGGGACAAGGTATCACTGGGACGGTTGAAGTCCTACCCGGCAAATGGGAAATAGGCCAGGCCTCAGACGTTCTCTACACCAGAGGCGTCGGCGCCTGCCTTGGCATTGCGGTCTACGATACCGCCAACGCGATCGGGCATATGGCCCATGTCTTTTCGACTGACGGCTCCCAAAGGGCGGTCTTGGGACCGTTCATCGATTCGATCAATCTTCACGCCGCCGACCCGGCCAGCTTAATAGGCTGGGTGGCCGGAGCGTCTTCGGAGGCAAATGTTGCCGAATCACGGGATCCTGACACGCTTTTGCGGACACAGGCGCTCTCCCGCCTAGGCAGTTTAGGCCTAAGCCCCGAAAACCTGCACGTTGACTGGAACGATGATGAAAGCCTGCTGCTAGCTATGTCTCTCGACTGCGCGTCCGGGGCATACGCCATGTTAAAAACTTCTATACCCTAGCCGGAGCCGCCCTTGTAAGCTTAACCTTCGGCTCTTAGGTTATACTGGATAGATGATTACCGCCAAGAACCTAGGCAAACGATATAAGAAAAAGGTAGCTGTCGATAACTTGTCGTTTACGGTTGAGACCGGGAAAGTCACGGGCTTCCTGGGACCGAACGGCGCCGGTAAATCCACGACTATGCGGCTGATGCTGGGACTGGACGCGGGCAAGGGCAGTACTACCTTTGACGGCAAGAAGCTGCGCCAGTACGGCAAGCCCTCGCAGGTTGTCGGCATTTTGCTGGAGGCTAAGGCCTTCCACCCGACCCGTACCGCCCGAAACCACTTGAGGATCTTGGCGGCCGCTGGCGGCATTCCCGACAAAAGAGTTGATGAAGCGCTGGAGATAGTCGGTTTGCGGGAGGTCGCCAAAAAGCGTCCGGGCAAGTTCAGCCTTGGCATGAGCCAGCGGCTGGGCATCGCGGCAGCGATTTTAGGCCAACCCAAATACCTGTTGCTCGACGAGCCGGCCAACGGTCTGGACCCGGAAGGCATCGCCTGGCTGCGCCAGTTTATCAAAGACTATGCCGACAACGGTAATGCCGTATTCATTTCGTCCCATTTGCTAAGTGAAATGTCGCAAATGGCCGATAACATAGTCGTCATCGGCCGCGGCAAACTTATTGCCGACACTTCTATTAGCAAGCTGATTTCCGGCAGTTCCCAGTCGGGCGTTTTTGTCCGCACGACCAAAGTTAATGATCTCGCGGCCGCGCTGAAACACCACGCCGTCGTTTTCGACAAGCTCGACAACGGCCTAAAGGTCACCGGCAAAACGACCGACCAAATCGGGCATCTGGCCTTCGAAGCCGGCTTACCGGTTCTGGAGCTGGCCGACCGCAGCGCGTCGCTCGAAGAAGCTTTTTTGGAGCTGACGGCCGATTCCGAAGAATACTCCACCAAGAAGCGTGGCAGTAAATGATTGCCGCGCTACGGGCCGAAATACGCAAGCTGCTTACCTTGCGCTCGACGTACATTCTGGTAGGCCTGGCAATCCTATTCCTGTTTCTCATCGCGTTCTATGTTAATGGCTACCGGCTAGCGGGGGCCGACCTGCGCGATCCGCATCAGCTCGCCACTGACATAACCGGCGCCCTGACTTCATTGCCGACGATCTTCGGTTCCATTATTGCCATATTGCTCGTGACGCATGAGTACCGCTACAACACTATTATGTACACTCTCACGGCGTCGAATAGCCGCAGCAAAGTGTTATTCGCGAAAATCCTGGCTATCAGCATCTTCGCCCTCTTATTCACCGTCGTCATTGGCGTATTGTCGCCCGTTCTGTCCTATCTCGGAGTTCACGCCCACGGCCATGCTCTGGCGGCCCAAACCATCCCTTATGGCAGCCTCGTCTGGCGCGGCCTCTTCTACGGCTGGGCATCAATTCTGGCCGGGCTTTTGCTGGCCTCGTTGTTCCGTAATCAAATCGTGTCGATCGTATCGCTTTTTGTAATTCCCAGCCTGGAGCAAGCCCTCGCCCTAGTACTAAAGAATAACTCCGTCTATCTGCCGTTCATGTCGTCAAACGAAGTACTTATGAGACCGGAAAGGGGCTCGATAACCTACGGCCACGCCGCCCTGGTGTTCTTGACGTACCTGGTCATCGGCTGGATCGTGGCGTGGACGCTGTTCCTGCGCCGCGACGCCAATTAAACTGACGCCTCTAAGCCCGTGTGAACGAGTAGTCGATAGTCAATTCGGCCGAATCAGGCGTTTAGCTACCTGAATTTGATATTTTTTAAATTTAATGTTATAGTTTGCTAATGAATGCCCCTGGTGAAGCTTCCGAGTTAAGTTACCTGCAGCAGGCCAAAGCAATTTGCGAGCGCGCTTACGGCTCAACCGCTATGGCGGTTACGACTATGGTTTTAGCCAACACGGTTGGTAGGGAGGCGCTTGTCGTCCACGCCGATGACCCTTTATTGGAACAAGCCAAATTATCGATATTTTCGGCTTTTCCGGCACCCAGCCTAGGGGATTACGGCCGGACCGTTAATGTCGGCACCCAGATAGCCACAACGGTGGTTAGCCTAGAATGCGCCCGAAGCACGACCGGCGCCAGCGGATTGGCGGGCACGGCCGTTGCCGCGCAGCTGGCGGCCTGCGGCGCCGATGCTGCCGTCGAGCGAACTGGCTGGCTCAGCCATGCTGAGCGGGCGCAAGAGGATGTCGGTTTTTCGGCCATCGGCGTCGCTTGGTTCACCAAGTTCTTATTGGATCGGGCACAGGCCAGCCAAGAACGCGGGCAGCGCTGGTTAGCCGGAGCCGGGGTTTTCGCGGGCTCCGCGGTAATCGGTTTGCCATTATACGAAGGTAGCCAGGGTGGCAAGCTGGATGCAGTTTCACATGCCGCCGGTTTGGCCATCGGTGTACTGGCCCATAAACAGGGCCAACGCGGCAAGCAGCGCGAACTGGCGGCAGGACCATAAGCTACAATTAGTGTAACGCTATGGCAAGTAAACCGTTACCTAATGAGGACATGCTGGAATCGGAAGAAGATTTTGGGGTTGCTTACGAAGCCAACGCCCGGCCGATTTACCGGTTCTTTTATTGGCGGACGCGGGATAGTGACCTGTCGGAAGATTTAACCAGCAGCGTGTTCGAGAAAGCCTGGCGCTCGCGCGGCAGCTTCCGCAGCGGCTCGGCCCGAGCTTGGCTATACCGGATTGCCAACAATCTGCTAATCGACCATTGGCGCGCCAAAAAAGACATGCCGCTAACTGATGAGGACAGCCTGGTCAGCGACGCCGAAGACGCCGGCGAGGCTATCGATAAGCAGCTGATGGCCGAACGGCTCAATAAGGCCCTGGACAAACTGCCCGAAGAGACGCGCTTGGTCGTCCGGCTGCGTTTCGTCGAAGGCCTGCCGGCCAAACAAGTGGCGCGCATAATCGGCAGCTCAGAAGGCAACGTGCGGATTATTCAATTCCGGGCACTTAAGAAAATGAGGCAATATCTGGATGAACAGTAAATCAAAACTTAGCCAGGAGCTGCGCCGGGCCGGCGCCAAGCCGGCCGAAACCGACGGGCTAGTAAAAGTCGCGGCCCAGCTCCGGCACCTAAAAGCCAGCGGTCCGGCTTACGCGCGGCCGCGTTGGCGCCGCTGGAACTTAGCGCCGCTAGCCATGGCGGCCGTAGCCGGCATCATCTTAGGCTCGGTCCTGGTGGCTTACGCCCAGACCAGCCTGCCGGGCAGCTGGCTCTATCCGGCCAAGCGGGCGTCAGAGAAAGTCGCTGTGGCCGTCGATCCGGCCTACCGGGCGACCCTGATGATGCGCCGTTCGCAGGAAGTCGAGGCCTTAGTCGGCCGGCATGCCAACCAGCAAGTTATCCTGGCCACCCTGGCCGATTACCGGACCGCGGCCGCGGCCTACAAAGCCGATAACTACGCGGCTTTTGAATTCTGCAAAAGCAACCTCCAGCAAGCCGCCAGCGCCGCGCCCGGGCCGGAACGCGCGGCCATCGATAACACGCTTTCGTCGCTGCGGGCGTAAACTAAGACTTGTAACGAATCGGCGTCCAGCCCGTTATAAACAATTGTAAGCAGCACAGTAATAAATTATCAGTAACATAAGCGAGGGTTTACATATGAAAAAAAGCAATTCGATAATAATAGCCATAGTAGCCCTAATCGTGGTAATCGGCGGCGGCTACGCGATTTTCCACAAATCACCGACGCCCGCGACGACCACGCCCGCCTCTAAGGCCGCCAGCGCGCCGGCCGTCAATAACTCGGTTCTGACGACCAAGACCGGCTCCAGCCTCGGCCAGTACCTGGCTGCTCCCAGCGGCAAAGCGCTTTACACCTACGGCGCCGACACGTCCGGTGTCAGCAACTGTACCGGCTCCTGTCTGGCTGCCTGGCCGGCCTACCAGGACACCAACTCGAGTACTAACTTTCCCGCTGGCGTAGGCACTATCAAGCGCACCGATAACGGCCAAGCGCAATATACCTACAACGGCATGCCGCTGTATTACTTCGCCAGCGACGGCTCCGGCCAGCCCACCGGTAACGGCGTGTCCAATTTCACGCTAGCCAAACCGGCTGCCGCCGCTTCGTCTTCGTCCTCGACTTCCACCCAATCGTCGTCAACCCCGGCCAGCAGCACGCCGGCAGCCGCGGGCGGCAACACTCCTTCGGGTTCAGGCTACCCATACTAAGCCAAGCCGCGGGCCGGCCGGCGCGACATAACGGATTTGGTATAGTTTAAGGATAATGACACCCTTGAACAGCCGGCGCGGCCGGGCAGCATGACATCGTGATTAACGCCCTCCTGGACAAGCTGGAAAGAACACGGCCCTTTACCGACCAAGAGGCCTGGACTTACTTCAAAATCGCCGCCATCGGCGAAGCGTTCGGCTGGAGCCTCTTGATCTCAGGCATCCTGTTCAAATATTTCGTCACCCCGGGCAACAACACTCCGGTCCTGATCGTGGGCCAGCTCCACGGCACGCTGTTCCTGATCTACATCGTGGCCGTCATCAGCCTGTATTCAAGCCTGCGCTGGTCGCGCAAACGGACGATCATCGCCGGCCTGGCCAGTATCCCGCCTTACGGGTCACTGGTTTTCGAACAATGGGCCGCCTATAAGCGCCGCGGCGAAGCCCTCAAAACCTACCGTGAAATAACCGCCCGCGCCATCATCGTGCAGGGCGACAAGCTGCTCGCCATCCAGCCGAAGGACAGCGGCTTCTGGAGCCTGCCCGGTGGCCGGGCCGGAGCCGGCGAAACCGTCGAACAGGCTTTAGTCCGCCTAGTGGCCGCGCAAACAGGGGTCACGCCCTCAATTGACCGTTTGTCATATATATTGCAATACCGCCACAAATCGACCGAGCGGCTCGAAATGTTCTTTAACGTTTCGAACGCCGCCGCTTACAAGGAAAGCGCCCTCAAGCACAGGGTCAAAAAATCGAACCTGCTGGACGAAATAAGCTACGTCAAACCCCGGGGCAACCCAGCTCTGAAACCGGAGTTCTTGCGGACGGAGCGCATAATAGATAGTGCCGGAATGCGCGACGCTCCGGTAGTGATATTGTCCTAAGCCTAATTTAGGCTGATTACTTTTTGTGCAAAAGCATGTGCCAACCTTCGGGGTTGATGGGTATCTTCAGAGATTGGCCAGGCTTTAGGCTATTGAATTCCTTCACGTAGGCCGAGAAGTGGAAGTCACTATAGCTGTCAAGTTTCCAATTCTGGGGCATGCCAACGCTCAGGAACAATAACATCCCGATAACACCTAGAAGCTTGAGCGCCTTATTTCCGCGCAGGGCCAGCCAGAACAGGGTTACCAGCCAAACGAAAATCGGTATATACCAGTAGCGCTGGCCCCCGCCCGGATACGTCAAAGCGTTCCAGACATCGAAACCCTTGTACGGCTTCAGGCTGACTAGCATCAAGGCGATTATAAGGCCAGCGTAAAGGTTAGCCAGCTTGAGCCAAGCCGGGCCTTTGATAGCTACGTAGGCGATCACGTATATAAGAATGATCAGAATGATAATCATAGTCAGGGGGTGATTGTAGAACATGCCGACGTGTTTTTCGCCTAGTACGCCGCCGGTAATGATTTGACCCGTCAGCATCTTAAGGAACTTGAGGCCGCTGGCGTACGGCTGAGCGTTAACACGGCTGCCGGCGTTTATGACAAACAGGCTGAACAGTTGCGGTATGGCCGTAATTATCAGCGCCAGTAATTTGTACATATTGTCGGCGGTGCGTTTTGACCACCATATTATTGCCGCGACCGGTAAGAGGACAAGGCCCAGTGGCCCCGTTAGGCCCGTCGCCAGAAGAACCCCAATATCGAATACCTGCCATTTCTTACTTTGACCGTTGCCGGCAATCAGCACCAGAAAAGCCACGATAGCCAAGTGCCACTGGATATTCGCCAGATCTATAAATACTTCGTCCGAGTTCGGTATGCCCACGTACAACAAGCTGACTGCTATGGCCAAAAACCGATATGGCATGAGGTGTTTAAGCCGGCTGCTATTGATCATCACCAGCGGCAGCAACTGGCAAAGCAGGGCGAATATATTCAAGAAAAGCGGCACGAACATCAGGGGCACCAGCAATGATAAAGAGCCGGCTATGCGGGTAAGCAGGCTAAAGGTCCCGGCATACGTATGGAATAAAGTCACCAGAGGGCCGGTGTTATAAGCCTGGGCGTACCAGACTTTGCCGCCTTCCGCCCAAAACTGAGCGTGAAACAGGGCGGCCGGTCTCCTGGATACAACCAGTATTGCGCAAGCGGCCAAGGTCAGCCAGAATGTCAGGCGCGGATGGTCGTTTAGGTGTTTATCAAGCGTTTTCAGTCGCCGCCGCATATTCTTTACCACGGCCTTATATTACAGCATATTGAGCCATTAGCAGGATTTATTGACCAGAATTGGTACCGCGCCCCAGTCAAACTAGTGTATAATACAAGTATTCCTTTCGGGGTCGGGTGCAAGTCCCAATCGGTGGTTATAGCCCACGAGCCTGCTACAGGCATGATCCGGTGAAACTCCGGGGCCGACCGTATAGTCGGGATGAAAGAAAGGAAAACGACAGCCGTATTTTATTGGCGTCGCTTAAAATCCCCGAAAGAGGGGATTTTTTATGTTCACGGGCATCATTAACGAACTGGGTATCTGCGCCGAACGCTCGGACGGCGGTTTGCGGCTGGACTGCTCAAAGGAGTTCGCTGGCAAGCTAAAGATCGGGTCCAGCGTGGCGGTTAACGGCGTCTGCCTGACCGTGACGGCACTTCATCAGTCCGGCTTCGAAGCCGACGTCATGGGCGAGACCTGGCAGCGGACGGCCTTGGGGGAGCTTGAGGCGGGCGGCCCGGTCAACCTCGAGCTGCCGTTGGGTGCCGAAGGCCGCTTCGACGGGCATATCGTCCAGGGCCACGTCGACGGCACAGGCAAAATTCTAGCCATCGACAAGTCGGACAACAGCTATACTTTCACCATCGGCGTCCCGGCGGATTTGACCCGTTACATGATCGAAAAGGGCGCCGTGGCCATGAATGGCATATCCTTAACGGTTATCGACGTGGCCGCCGACAGCTTCACGGTCGGCATTATCCCCCATACCTATACGCATACCATGCTGCAGAACGCCGCCGTCGGCGGCACCGTCAATCTCGAGGTCGACATTATGGCGAAATATCTTATGAAGTTTATGAAGGAGCAAAACTATGGCAAACATCAAAACTAAGCGGATCGCCATCATCGGCAGCCGCTACCGGCCCGAGATCACCGACGCCCTGGTCAAAAATTGTCTGGCCACTCTACACGAAAAGGGCATAGGCAAGGAGCAAATCGACATCATAAGCGTGCCGGGGGCGCTGGAAATCCCCCTGGTGGCCAAAAAGCTGGCCAAAAAGGGCATCTACGGCGCCATCATCGTTTTCGGCTCCGTCCTCAAAGGCAAGACCTACCACTTCGAGCAAGTGTCCGACGAGTGCGTCCGCGGCTGCATGAACGTCGCCTACGATTTCGAAGTGCCGGTCGTCTTCGAGGTATTGTGCGTCTATGACATCCAGGACGCCCTGGACCGCGCCACCGGCAGCGATGACAACCGCGGGGTCGAGGGGGCTTTGACGGCTTTGGCCATGATCGAGATGGCGGGCAGCCTATGAGCGTATTTTGCGGTGTCGAGCAGGCCCTTGAAGAGATTAAAAAGGGCAAGCCGCTGATTATCGTCGACGACCCCGGCCGGGAGAACCAGGGTGATTTGTTCTTTCCGGCCGAGCTGGCTGACACCGAGAAAGTCAACTTCATGATACAGGAGGGCCGCGGGCTGATTTGCGTGCCGGTCACGCGGGAGTACGCCTTGAGGCTGGATTTGCCGCCGATGGTCGAACCGGGGCTTAATACCGAGTCGACACGGGTCAACTTCTCGGTTTCGGTCGACGCGAAGACAGTCACGGCTTTCGGCATATCGGCCGCCGACCGCGCCGAAACCATCCGGACCATCGTCGATAAAAAGTCCAAGCCCGACGACCTGGTGCGCCCCGGCCATATCTTCCCGCTGCTGGCCCGCGACGGCGGCGTGCTGGAACGCGCCGGCCACACCGAGGCTTCGAGCGAACTGGCCAGGCTAGCCGGTTTCGCGCCTTGCGGCGTGATCTGCGAAATCCTTAATGATGACGGCGAACCGTCCGAAGGCGAGGAACTGATTGCTTTCGCCGAAAAGCACGGCCTCAAGATCGTCTCGATCGCCGACCTGGCCAGCTATCAACGCGCCCATCCCAAGCCTCAAGCCAAACCCGCCAAGACAGTAGTCAAAGCGGCCGCTTCGGCCCTGCCGACCGAATACGGCGAATTCCAACTGACCATATATAAATCAGCCCTTGATAGCCGCGAACATGCCGTGTTGCTGCTGGATAACGAGCCGGGCTCGGCCAAGCCGCTGCTGGCGCGGGTGCATTCCAAATGCCTGACCGGCGACACTTTTTCTTCGCTGCGCTGTGATTGCCAGGCCCAGCTGCACCAGAGTTTGTCGATGATCCAGGCCGCCGGGCGGGGCGTTTTAATTTATCTCGACCAAGAAGGCCGGGGCATCGGGCTGGCCAACAAGGTCAAAGCCTACGCCCTCCAGGACAAAGGTTACGATACGGCCGAGGCCAACCAGGAACTCGGCTTCCCGGCCGACGCCAGGACTTACGAAGCCGCCGCCGATATTCTAAAAGACCTCAAAATTCGCGAAATCGATCTCCTGACCAACAACCCGCAGAAAGAAGAACAACTCGCGGCCCTGGGGATTAGGGTCAACCGGCGCGTGCCGCTGGAAATCCGGCCCAACGGCCGCAACGCCAAGTACCTGGCGACCAAAAAACTTAAGTTCGGCCACAAACTGACCGGAATATAGCGCCGATGCCAGCCAAGCTTTCGCAGGATGAAGAATTCATGGATATGGCGCTCAGGCTCGCGCGGCGGGCAAAGGGCCGGACCAACCCTAATCCTATGGTTGGTGCCGTGATTGTCAAAGCCGGCCGGGTCATAGGCCGCGGCTACCACCATCAGGCCGGCTCGCCGCACGCCGAAGTCGAGGCCCTGCGAGACGCCGGGGCCAACGCCGCCGGCGCCACCCTCTATGTCAACCTCGAGCCTTGCGCGCATTACGGCCGGACGCCGCCCTGCGCGGCAGCTATTATCGAGGCCGGGATTAGACGCGTAGTTTGCGCCATAGCCGACCCCAACCCGAAAGTGGCCGGGCAGGGCATAAAGCAGCTGCGGGCGAGCGGCATCGGGGTCGCCATCGGCCCGCTGGCTGAAGCCGCCAGCAAACTAAATGAGGCTTTTTTGGCCTTCCACGCCAACCACCGGCCGTTCATAGCCCTCAAATTCGCCGCCAGCCTCGACGGCAAACTGGCCGCCCGCACTGGCGACTCCAAATGGATCACCAACGACCAAGCCCGCGTCTACGCCAGAGGCCTCAGGGCCGAATACCAGGCCATCCTGGTCGGCATCAACACCGTTCTAAGCGACAATCCGCAGCTCGGCGCGCGCCGGGCCGGCGTAAGAGACCCGCTGCGCATCATCGTCGACTCCCGACTCCAGATCCCGCCGGACGCCCAAGTCCTCAGGGATGCTAACGTCCTCGTCGCCACCACCCCCGGCGCGGCCGGCCGCAAAAGGCAATTATTGGAACGCCGTGGCATCCAAGTCCTGGCCTTTCCGGGCAAAACCGTGCCTATAGGCAAGCTAGTATCGGCCCTGGGAAAGCAAGAAGTAATCAGCCTACTGGTCGAGGGCGGCGGTGAAATTCTGGGCAGCTTCGTCGACGCCGGCTTGGCCGACAAGGTCTACGCTTTTTACGCGCCGCTGCTCGTCGGCGGCGCGGCAGCCGTTTCGATAAAAGGCAAGGGCGCCTCAACAATCCGCGAAGCCATGCGCCTGCGAGATGTCAGCTTCAGGCATTTCCAGGATAACTTCATGATTAGCGGCTACCCAGAGGCCAAGTGAAGCGCTACAAAGCCCTGATTCTGGCCTAAAAGCTTTCTTGGCGGCTTGTCAAAGCGTATATGTTATAATTTAAAAACTGCTACAAAACAAAAATCCTCACCCGTGCAAAGATCTTTT
>Ga0208357_1001417_pt1 | contig 17368 bp, 13 predicted proteins | sample NGESurdeep092012_6_FD_184487 | JGI IMG/M metagenome (GOLD analysis project Ga0208357, IMG submission 184487) | Arctic peat soil microbial communities from Barrow, Alaska - NGEE Surface sample F52-2 deep-092012 (SPAdes) | ecosystem: Environmental > Terrestrial > Soil > Wetlands > Peat ... | reverse complement strand
CTTCAGCGCATAATACCGGTGCGACAATCTCGGATAGGCGGCGCGCACCGCCTCGACCAGAGCCTCGACCACTTCAGGCTCGACCCGGTTCGACAGATGCCGTGCCTCGGCGACGTCCTTGAAGCCGCGCCAGCGATCGGAAATCTCTTTGTCCTTCGACAGCGTGTTGGTGATGAGCGCAAACGGCCGCAGATTGGCCTTGAAGGTTGTGGCCAGCGCATCGGCTGCGATCTTTCGCTTCTTGCCGTCGGTGTCTTGCAGCAAATTTAACGTCGGCTCGATCGGCAGATCCTTGCCGCCGATCTTGAAGCGCAAGCCGGCGATGGTTTCGTCGAAGCTCCTGTTCCACGCGGAATAGCCGGTGACCGACTTCTCGTGGAAGAGCTGCTCGACACGGTCCTCGAGCTGATAGGGCTTCTCCTTGCGCACGTCCTCGAGCCACGGCCGGTAATGGCCGAGCGCAGGATCGGCCATCGCCGCGTCGAGCACCGCGTCGTCGATGCGGTTCAGTTCGAGCGTGAAGAACAGCAGATGGATGGAGGCGTTGGTGATGCGCTCCTGCACGTCGCCATAGAACTTCGCGCACGCCGGATCGCTGTTATTACCGGCATAGAGCAGCGACGCATATGAGTAGAGTCGGCCGAGCAAATCGTCGATCGCCTCGTAGCGCTTCACCGCCGCGGCGAGCTTGCCGCCGCCCTGCCCGGCGAGATCGGCGAGCTTACCCTTGAAGTCGGTCTCGAAGGCGACGCAGTCGGCATCGCCCTGCTCCAGATCGCGCTTGAGCGCGGGATCGTCCATGCCGCGATAGAGATCGTTCAGATTCCACTCGGGCAACGCGCCGAGCTTGGGGTCGATCTTCGGCTTCGGCTTGGCAGCGGCTTTGGAGCGGACGGCGGTCGAACGGGCGGGCATGGATAGTCCGTGGCTTAAGGGCGCGGAATCGGGGCCGGATCGCGCTGGTGGCTTCAATATCGGGCGCGGGCGCGCCCGATTCAACCGGTAACGCGCCGTTAAGGCTGCGAGGCCAGAGTGCGCCAAATCGGTACAGGTTAGTCTGGAGTGCTGCCCGATGCCCGACACCGTCCTCATCGCCGACGACGATCCCGTCCAGCGCCGCCTCCTCGAGTCCATGGTCGCGCGCTTCGGCTACGAGGCCATCACGGTCGATGGCGGCGACGCCGCGCTCCGCCTCATCACTGGCGACGGCGCGAAACGCATCGACTGCCTCATCCTCGATCTTGTGATGCCCGACCTCGACGGTCTCGGCGTGCTCGGCCGGATGAAAGACGCCGGCTCGGCCGTGCCCGTCATCGTGCAGACCGCGCATGGCGGCATCGACAACGTCGTCTCGGCAATGCGCGCCGGCGCCTGCGACTTCGTGGTCAAGCCGGCGAGCCCGGAGCGGCTGCAGGTTTCGCTTGCCAATGCGATCGCGACGCGGCGTCTCGCCGGCGAATTGCAGCGCGTGCGGAAGCAGCAGAACGGCACGCTGTTGATTTCCGACATGGTCACCCGCTCGCCGGCAATGACCCCGGTGCTGCGCACGGCCGAGAAGGCCGCCGCTTCGGCGATACCGGTCCTGATCGAAGGCGAATCCGGCACCGGCAAGGAATTGCTGGCGCGCGCCATCCACGGCACCGGCGCGCGGCGCGCCAAGCCCTTCGTCGCGGTCAATTGCGGCGCGCTGCCGGAGAACCTCGTCGAGTCGATCCTGTTCGGCCATGAGAAGGGCGCCTTCACCGGCGCCACCGAGAAGCATGCCGGCAAGTTCGTCGAGGCCGACGGCGGCACCCTGTTCCTCGACGAGGTCGCTGAACTGCCCCTTCCCGCTCAGGTGAAATTGCTGCGCACGTTGCAAGAGGGCGAGGTCGAGCCGGTCGGCGGCCGCAAGCCGCTGAAGGTCGACGTCCGCATCGTCTCGGCGACGCACCGCGATCTCATCGCCGACGTGAAGGCCGGCCGGTTCCGCGAGGACCTGTTCTACCGCCTGCACGTCTTCCCCATGACGGTGCCGCCGCTACGCCGCCGACCTGAAGACATCGCGCCGCTGACGCGGCATTTCCTCGCCCGCTTCGCCGCCGAGGAGGGCAAGCGCGTGCGCGGCATTTCGGCCGAAGCGATGGCGCTGCTGTCGAGCTTCCGCTGGCCGGGCAATGTGCGCCAATTGGAGAACGCCGTCTTTCGCGCAGTCGTGCTCGCCGACAGCGAGGAGATCGGGGCCGATGAATTCCCGCAGGTCGCGGCGCTTGTGGACGCCGACGCCGCCCCGACGCAGCCTTCCCTGCCGGCGCAGCCGGTCATTCTTGGCGATTGGCCGGGCGACGCCCGCACGATAGCGCCGGCGGCCCTGCGCCTCACCGACCCTGCCGGCCATGTGCGCCCGCTTGAAGACATCGAGCGCGAGGTCATCCGCTTCGCCATCGCCCATCATCGCGGGCAGATGTCGGAGGTGGCGCGGCGGCTCAAGATCGGCCGTTCGACCCTCTACCGCAAGCTCGAGAGTCTCGGCCTCGAAAACGCCGACCATCCGGTGATCGACGAAGTCGCCTGAAGGTCGATCCGTCGCGCCGTTAAGGTGAACGCTTAAACTTTTATCGAATTCATTCGTTAAAATCTTAAACACGCGTCGCGCCGTTAGCATTGATGCCAATTAAACGGCGGCGGCCCGCGAAATCGATACATTGCCCACCGCGTCCGGAGCATACTGCCGGAGCCTCGAAGCGGGCCTTGCGGTTAACGGACCGCAGCACATTTTATATTCGTCGTGTGGTGGAGTGCAGTTATGCGTGCGACCCGGTTCGACCGATTGCTGGCCGGCACTGTCCTGGCCGCGGCCGTGGCCATCCCTTCTCTCATGCAGGCCGCGCCGCGTGTGGAAACCGTCTATCCCGCGCCGCCGTCGCTGAACGGCCGTGTCATTCGCCATCACGAGCCGGCACAGGAGCCGCCGCTCACGGATCGCGCGCAGGCACTGCCTCAGCGCGATGCCGCCCCGTTGCCGCCGCCTGCGCCGCAGCCGGCCGCGGCTCGCCCCGAGCCGATGCCCGCGACGCCGCCCGTCCGTGAACCGGCGCGCGAGGCCGAAAGCAAAAGCGGCATCGGTCTTTCCGGCGCGCTCGACCGCATGTTCTCGGCGAGCGATGCGCAGATCACGCCGAAGCTCAAGGAGATCGTCACTTCGAAGCAGTTCGACAAGCGCGTCGAACGTCCGGCCGACCGACGCGCCATCGAGACCTTCTACGCCGCGCACAATTATGCGCCTGTGTGGATCCGCGACGGCCGCCTCACCGCGCAGGCCAAGGCCGCCGTCGGTGTCCTGAAGAATGCGGCCGACGACGGCCTCGACGCCGCGGATTACCCCGTTCCGGAATTCGGCACCATCAACGGCGCCGACGCGCTCGCCGCAGGCGATCTCAAGCTCACCGAATCCGTGCTCACTTATGCGCGCCATCTCGCCGTCGGCCGCATCGCGCCGACGCGCGTCACCGCCGAGGTGGAATATGGCGAGCACACGCCCGATCCGGACGACGTGCTGAAGAAAGTCGCGAGCGCCGCTGACGCCGGCGCGGCGATCGAGAGCTACAATCCGCCGAGCCAGGGCTTCCATGCGCTCAAGGCCAAACTCGCCGAGTTGCGCAGCGCCAACGCCTCAGCCGAGGTCGACCAGAACCGCATTTCCGACGGCCGAACGATCAAGTTTGGCATGAAGGATCCACGCGTTCCGCTGCTGCGCGACAGGCTCGGCGTGCACGGCAGGCCGAACGACATGGCCTATGACAAGGCGCTCTATAACGCTGTGCGCTCGCTGCAATTCCGCAAAGGTCTCAAGCCGACCGGCATCATCGACGGCCGTACCATCGCCGCCATCAACGGTCCCAAGCCCGGCGACATCGTCGCCCGCATTCGCGCCAACATGGAGCGCTGGCGCTGGCTGCCGCGCAACCTCGGTTCGACCTACGTGATGGTCAACATCCCCGACTACACGCTCAAGGTCATGCACGACGGCCGTCAGGTGTGGACGACCAAGATCGTTTCCGGCAAGCCGCAGACTCCGACGCCGCTCCTGTCGGCGCCGATGCACCAGGTGATCGTTAACCCGTCCTGGTACGTGCCGCAGTCGATCATTCAGAACGAGCTGCTGCCGGCCTACGCCAGCGACCCGCAGATTTTCGACCGCATGGGGCTGGAGGTAAAGCAGGGACCCGACGGGCACATTAACGTCGTCCAGCCTCCCGGCGCCGCCAACGCGCTCGGGCGCATCAAGTTCGCATTCCCCAATAAATTCCAGGTCTACCTGCACGACACGCCGGAGAAGAAGCTCTTCTCCTACGACAAGCGCGCATTCAGCCACGGCTGCATGCGCGTCGAGGACCCGACAAAATTCGGCGAAGTCATGCTGTCGCTGGCCATGTCGGGGCCGACGCCGGACGAGCATCAGATCCAGCACATGTTCGGGCAGGACGAGAAGACCTACAATCTTCAGAAGCAGCCGATGGTGCATCTGACCTATCAGACGGTGTTCGTCGACGACGCCGGCAAGCTGCATGTCGACGAAGACCTGTACGGCTTCGATGCGCGTATCCACTCCATCCTGCACAGCGACGAGCGCCGGGTCGCCGACGTCGCGCCGCCGCAGGATCCCAAGCGCGACCTTTCGACGGATAAAACGAACCAGGACATCCTGCGCCGCGTCGAACGCCGCGAGGCGCAGAACCCGTTCGCATTCTTCGACAAGCTGTTCCGCTGACGAGCTCAACGCTGTTTGTAACGTCATGGCCGGGCATAACCCGTCAAAGACGGGCGTGGACGCCATTGTGTCCTGGCATAAGGCCGCGAATGACGGCTTGTGGAACTTAGTTCCAGCGCCACACGCTGTCGTGGCAACACGCTCCGACACAATTGAAAAAGACACCGCGCGCGGTGTCATAAGGCCGAAGTTCCGCGCATCCGCCTCGCCTGTGCCCGAGACGCGGCCATTTTCTGCCACGCTTGCACGGTAAAAGCCTCACTCTTCGGGGGACGACGAGCCGTCAACAGCTCGTTAACCGATCCCGTCAACACTCTAGAAGCCGTTGTCGCGCCGACGCTCCTTCGTCGCGGCGCCGGCCGGTGGGGCATCGAATTGCACGGAAATCGCCGGTGGTCTTAAGCGCGGCGCGTCGCAGCTTGCTGTCGAGCACGGTCATGCGCGCGAGCGCTGCGCTGGGCCTCATCGCATTCCTTGTCGCCGGCGCCAGCGCCTCATTGCAGTCGGCCATCGCCGAGGGTGACACGCGCACGCTGACTTTTCATCATCTGCACACCGGCGAAGACATCACGATCACCTACAAGCGCGACGGCCGCTACGACGACGCGGCGTTGAAGAAGCTCGACTGGTTCATGCGTGACTGGCGCAAGGAGCAGTCCACGAGCATGGACCCGCATCTGTTCGATCTGTTGTGGGAGGTTTATCGCGAGGTCGGCGCCACGGCGCCCATCGACGTCGTGTGCGGTTATCGCTCGCCGACGACCAACGCGCTGCTGCGCGGGCGCTCATCCGCTTCCGGCGTCGCCGAACTGAGCGAGCACACGCTCGGCCACGCGATGGATTTTTATATTCCGGGCGTGCCGCTCGCCAAGCTGCGCGAGATCGGTCTGCGCCTGCAGCGCGGCGGCGTCGGTTTCTATCCGTCGTCCGGCTCGCCATTCGTGCACATGGATACCGGCAACATCCGGCATTGGCCGCGCATGACCTACGCGCAGCTCTCCCGAGTCTTCCCGGACGGCCGCACCGTGCATGTGCCGTCCGAGGGCCGGCCGCTGCCGGGATTTGCGCTTGCGCTCGGCGATGTCGAGCGGCACGGCCAGTCCCCGAACAAGCTGTCGCTCGAGCAGGCGCTCGCGCACGGCGCGATCACGGCATCGCAAGAGCAGACGGCTGAAGCGGTGGCGCTGAAGCAGAAGCGCATGCTGGTAGCGAAGATCTATGGCGGCAAGGATGTCGAGGACGCCGCTGACGACGCCGAAGCGTCCGCACCGCTGCCGGCAAGGCCGCGACCGGCGGTCGTGCTCGCGGCGGCGAAGTCGGTGCCGAAGCCCGCGAACGTGCCTTACGCGATGGTCACGCTTAGCCCGAACATGTTGGATGCGCGCGGCCTGTGGCAGACGGCGCCAGACCCGCTCGCGGCGTTGGCCAAGGCGGCGACCCGGCCGAAACCGGTTGAGGTCGCCTCGGCCGATCCGGCGGTCACCGGGTCGGCGGGCGAGCAGGCGCTCGCCTACGCGCCGGATGCGCCCACCGTTGCGCTTGAGGCCCGGACCGTTACGGAGGCGCCGCGCGCCAAGGCCATGGGCCTCGGCGTCATGCGCGCGATGACCGGCGAAGCGGCATCGGCTACATACAACACTTCCGTCGTCGGCAAGGCCTCCGCGGTGTCCGGCGTCTTCGCGCAGATGACGAGCGGCGCGCAACGGCTGGACAGCCCATGGGTGCGTGCGGCGATGCTGACGCCGAGCGTCAGCCGCTCGATGACGACGACGCGCTTCGGCAATATCGACCCGCGAGGTTTCGTCGAGTTGCTGCACCAGCCTGGCGAGGCCGTGGCGATGGCCTTCTCCGCTGACCCGTGGTCCGGCATGAGCACCGAACGCTTCTCCGGGAGCGCCGTGACCTTCCTCGCCACCGCGACCTTCGTGCGCGCGCGGACCGCGTCGCTGGATTAGGCTTTCTCGTTCTTCTCTCCGTCATGGCCGGGACAAGGCCGGGCATGACGGAGCCGGACGGCGAAGCGCCTGCCTTTTCCTTCAGCGGAAGTGGAAACTCGCGCTGGCGGCACTGTCACCGATCTATTGCAGCATCCCGAGCGCGTGCATGTAGGTCTCCAGGATCGACTCCTGCTCCCGGCGCTCATCGGTGTCCAACTTACGCAGCCGCACGATGGTGCGCAGCGCCTTCACGTCGAAGCCATTGCCCTTGGCCTCGGCGTAGACGTCGCGGATGTCGTCGGACGTCGTCTTCTTCTCTTCCTCGAGCCGCTCGATGCGCTCGATGACCGCCTTGAGCTGGTCGCGCGCGAAGGTGGTGGTGGCTTTTTCCGCTTCGAGTTTTTCGGCCGCGGCGCTGGCTGGCATCGACGTCTCCTTGAACCTGGCTGCGGAACCGGCCGCAGCCTTTGAGGAAGAAGCATTCCGAATTGCGCGCGACGCGGTCAAGGCGCGCGACGTGTCATCCACGCTGTCCACACGCGGCAAAACGGAACAAGAAAGAACTTGCCAGCACTGTCGTCCCGGGCGAGCGCAGCGAGTCTCGGGACCCATCCTTCGAGACGCCGCCTTCAGCGCCTCAGAATGAGGCTGAGACGCGCTACGGCGTATGGGTTCCCCGCGTTGCGGAGACGACAAAGCCTAATGCTGCGGCTTGTTCTTGTCGAAGCCGGCCTTCTGCCCGGCCGAGGCTTCCTTCTGGTGCTTCGCGCGCCATTCGTCGTAGGGCATGCCGTAGACGACCTCGCGGCTGTCGTCTTTGCTCATGGCGAGGCCCTTGGCGTCCGCGGCGTCCTTCATCCAGTTGGAGAGGCAATTGCGGCAGAAGCCGGCGAGATTCATCAGGTCGATGTTCTGCACGTCGGTGCGCGCGCGCAAGTGCTCGACAAGCCGCCGGTAGACGGCGGCTTCGAGCTCGGTGCGGGTGGTGTCGTCGAGTTTGTTCATGGCGGTCGTCCCGGTGGCTGCCCGCAAGATAATTGCTGGCCGGGCACCTTGCCATAGGCGGCAAAAGTGGGCCGTATCCGGCCCATGCACGACCCGCGCGTCTTTCTCGATTCGCTGTTTGCAACCGCCGTCGCCGCCGCGCATCCCGCGGCTGTCCTGCCGCGGCTTTTGCCGGAGCCGCCGCAGGGCCGCATCGTGCTCCTCGCCGCGGGCAAGGCGGCCGGTTCGATGGCCGAGGTGGCGGAGACGGTCTATCTCGACGACCGGCGGCTCGCCCCGGAGCGGCTCACCGGTATCGCGGTCGCTCGCCACGGTTACGGCCGGCCGACGCGTACCGTCGAGATGGTGGAGGCCGGGCATCCGATTCCCGACGCGGCCGGCTTTGCCGCCGCCGAGCGCGCCCTCGCACTCGCCGACGGGGCCGGCAGCGACGACCTTGTTCTGGTGCTGATGTCGGGCGGCGCCTCGGCCAACTGGATCGCGCCGGCCGCCGGCATCTCGTTCGCCGACAAGCAGGCGGTGACGCGTGCGCTGCTGCGTTCTGGCGCGCATATCGGCGAGATCAATACGGTGCGCAAGCATCTCTCGCGCATTAAAGCGGGGCGCCTGGCGCGCCACGCCTTTCCGGCAAGGCTTGCGACCATCGCCATTTCCGACGTGCCGGGCGACGACCCGGCGGTCATCGGCTCCGGGCCGACAGTGCCCGATCCGTCGACTCTGGCGCAGGCGCGCGCGATCGTCGCCAAATACCGGCTCGACGTGCCGGAGGCGATCACGCGGGCGCTCGCCGATCCGGCGAACGAGACGCCGAAGCCGGGTGACAAAGTGTTCGCGGCCACGACCTTCGCGCTCGCGGCGCGCCCGGCCGATGCCCTTGCCGCTGCGGAGACTGCGGCGAAGGCGGCCGGCTACGATGTCGTTTTCCTGGGCGACCGGGTCGAGGGCGAGGCCCGCGAGGTCGCGGCCGCCCATGCGAGGCTCGCGCGCGAATTGCGCGCGGCGGGCAGGCGCGCCGTCATCATGTCGGGCGGCGAGCTCACCGTCACCATCCGCGGCCAGGGGCGCGGCGGGCCGAACCAGGAATATGCGCTCGCCCTGGCCATCGAGATTGCCGATATCGCCGATATTGCCGCCCTTGCCGGCGACACCGACGGCACCGACGGCGGCGCCGGCGACGCCACCGACCCCGCCGGCGCCATCGTCGATGGCGACACGGTCAGGCGGGCGAAATCCCTCGGTCTCGATCCTGCCGCCTTCCTCGCCGACAACGATTCCACCAGCTTTTTCATGCGGCTGGGCGACCTGCTCCAGCCCGGACCCACCTACACCAACGTGAACGACTTCCGCGCCATCGTCGTTGACACGCCTTAAGCCCCCGCGCGACAACCCCGACCATCGCAACCGACGCCACGTGACCGCATTGGCTTTTCCAGCATCCCGGCGCTTTGCTCGATCGCTCGCCCGCGCCGGTGCGGCTGCCATGGTGTTGTTGCTGGCGGCGGGGTTGCCGGCATGGGCCGATTTCCGGCTCTGCAACAATACCGGTAGCCGGGTCGGGGTCGCGATCGGCTACAAGGACGCCGAAGGCTGGACCACCGAGGGCTGGTGGAACATCTCGCCGCGCTCCTGCGACACCTTGCTGCGCGGCGCCTTGGTGGCGCGCTACTATTACATCTACGCGGTCGATTACGACCGCGGTGGCGAATGGTCCGGCCACGCCTTCATGTGTTCGCGCGACAAGGAGTTCACCATCCGCGGCACCGACAATTGCCTTGCACGCGGCTATGACCGCACCGGCTTCTTCGAGGTCGACACCGGCGAGCAGCGTTCCTGGACGGTGCAACTCACCGACACGGCGGAACAGGGACCCGGGCGGACGGTGATGCCGCCGGGCTCGCCGCCGCCATTGGCGCAGCCGCGCGGGATGAGACCGCCGCCGCCACCACCCGGGCCGCCACCAGAGGGCATGAACAAATGAGACGTCTGCGCCGCACCAAGATTGTCGCCACGCTCGGGCCCGCCTCGTCGAGCCCCGAGATGATCGGCAAACTGTTCAACGCCGGCGCCGACGTCTTCCGCATCAATATGAGCCACACGTCGCCGGACCGCATGCGCGAGATCGTCGCCATGATCCGCGGCGTCGAGCGCGACACCGATCGGCCGATCGGCATCCTCGTCGATCTGCAAGGTCCGAAATTACGCCTCGGCACATTCAAGGGCGGCTCGGTCATCGTGAAGGGCGGCGACTCCTTCGTGCTCGACTCCGACCCCGCCGAAGGCGATGAGACGCGCGCCTACCTGCCGCATCCTGAGATTTTCGCCGGCGCCGAGCCCGGCCACACCTTGTTGATCGACGACGGCAAGGTGCGGCTCACCGTCACCGCCGCGCAGCCTAAGCGCATGGTCGCGCGCGTCGAAATCGGCGGCAAGCTGTCGGACCGCAAGGGCGTCAGTCTTCCCGACTCGACCATCCCCTTCTCCGCGCTGGCCGAGAAGGACCGCACCGACCTCGAGGCGGCGCTCGATGCCGGCATCGACTGGGTCGCGCTCTCGTTCATCCAGCGGCCGGAAGACATCGCGGAGGCCAAGAAGATCACCCGTGGCCGCGCCGTGGTAATGGCGAAGATCGAGAAGCCGCAGGCCGTCCTCCGCTTGTCCGACATCATCGATCTCGCCGACGCGCTGATGGTGGCGCGCGGCGATCTCGGCGTCGAGATGCCGCTCGAGAAGGTGCCCGGCGTCCAGAAGCAGATGACGCGCATGGGCCGCGCCACTGGCAAGCCGATCGTGGTGGCGACACAGATGCTGGAATCGATGATCTCTTCGCCCGTTCCCACGCGCGCCGAAGTGTCCGATGTCGCCACTGCCATCTTCGAAGGCGCCGATGCGGTGATGCTGTCGGCGGAATCGGCGGCGGGCCAATATCCGATCGAGGCGGTGACGATGATGGACCGCATCGCCCGCGCGGCGGAGAGCGATCCCACCTTTCGCGGCATCCTCGACGCGCAGCGCGCCATGCCGGAGCCGACCGGCGCCGACGCCATCGCCGACGCCGCGCGCCAGATCGCCGACACGCTCGACCTCGCCGCCGTGATCTGCTGGACCTCGTCCGGCTCGACGGCGCTGCGCGTGGCGCGCGAGCGGCCGCGACCGCCGGTGGTCGCGCTGTCGCCGAACATGTCGACGGGACGGCGTCTCGCCGTGGTCTGGGGCGTCCATTGCGTCGTCACCGAGGACGCGCACGACCAGGACGACATGGTCGAGCGAGCCTGCCGCATCGCCTTCAAGGAAGGCTTCGCCAAAGCAGGCCAGCGCGTCATCGTCGTCGCCGGCGTGCCCCTCGGCACGCCCGGCGCCACCAATATGCTGCGCATCGCCTATGTCGGCGCAGATCTTGCGGACGATTGAGGCGAGGGCTCCCCGCGCCCACATGCCTCGACGAACAGGGCATGAAACCGGATTGGGCACCCGGCAGTTGATGCGGGACGTCGTCGCGCACTGAGTGCGCCGGCCACTTCCGCGGCCGCTATTTTGACCCCTAGCGCCGTTAACGCGAAGCGGTACCACACGCGATACGATTTCTTCGAACTACTGGAGAGGCGTACCGGAAAAGGGCCTTCGCAGTGAAAAGCCCCACAAAGGCTTGGCGCCGATGAGCGCGAGGCCGCGCATCAGGTTGTGTCACCTTGCGTGGAAGGCTGCGGCGCCAAGGGCCGCTTATCAGGTCGGTTCGGACACCTGGCGCCACCAATATGCTGCGCATCTCCTATGTCGGCGTGGATCTAACGGGGGATCGAGCCGGGCCCTAACGGTGCCTCATGTACAAATCTCAATTCTTGCATTTGCAATTGCGTCAAATTCGCGATTTCGCTAGGTTCCGCTCCCAGATAGGAAACTCAGGATGACCATTCGCTCGCGACTGGCCCGAGCCAACAGACGGCTTCGCCACTCCGTCGCCTTTTTCCGCGAGGAGACGTCGCTCGCGGACTTCGTGTGGCGCGGCCACTACTACTCGCCGCTGCCCGTGATCGCCGAGGCCGCCGCCTACGCCGAAGGGCTGTCGACGCGTAGCCCGCGCGAGCCGCTGGCGGGCATCGCACTGAACGGCGAGGCACAAAAGGAGCGTCTCGCTTGGGTGCGCGCCGACGAAACGACTTTCGACTGGCCCGCCGACCCGCGCCCTGACCTGCGTTTCTATACGAATCAGGACTTCTTCAACGCCGCCGATGCCCTGACGCTCTATTCGCTCATGATGCGAGTGCGGCCGCGACGCATCGTCGAGATCGGCTCGGGTTTTTCGTCGGCGCTCATGCTGGACGTGCGCGAAAGGATGTCGAATCTGGATATCGCGCTCACCTTCGTCGAACCTGATCCCGCGAGGCTCAAAAAGCTCTTGCGGCCACAGGAGGGGGCAACGACGGCCATTCATCGGGCGCGCGCGCAGGATTTGCCGATTGACCTGTTCACCGACCTGAGAGCGAACGACATCCTCTTCGTTGATTCGACGCATGTCTCGCGCGCCGGCAGCGACGTCAATTTCATTGTGTTCGAAGTCTTACCTCGCCTGGCACCGGGCGTGCTGGTGCACGTGCACGACGTCTTCTGGCCGTTCGAATATCCGGCCCGCTGGTTCCGTCGGGGCATAGCGTGGAATGAAGCTTACCTGTTGCGCGCATTTCTCACTTGCAACAATGATTACGAAATCTTCTTCTGGGCGCCCTACGCCGCTCGGCTCGATCCCCCGCCGCGAATGGGCATCCGCCTCGAGGACGGGCAGTCGATCTGGATCAGACGGAAAGGGTAGCCGGGGCGGCGACCGCGCCAGCGGGGCGCGCATCAGGCCGGCATCCGCCACTCGTGCGCCAAACGGCCCGCCTCGAAGGTGAGTACGCGCTCGCATACTGCGAGACTCTCGGCACGATGAGCGATGAGCACGATGGCCGGGCGCGGATCGAGCGCGCGCAACCGTGCGACAATCGCCCGTTCGCTCGCGGCGTCGATGGCGCTCGTCGCCTCGTCGAGGACCAGGACGCGCGGCTTGCGCAGAATGGCGCGCGCGAGCGCCAGCCGCTGGCGTTCGCCGCCCGAAACGAGCGAGCCGCGTTCGCCGACGATGGTTTCAAGGCCGCTCTCCATGTCCCGCACGAGATCGGCGGCACCGGCAAGCTCGAGTGCGCGCCACATCGCCTCCTCGCTCGCCTGCGGGCTCATCCAGGCGAGGTTGCGGCGCACGCTCTCGTGAAACAGGAATGCGTCCTGCACCACATAGGCGATGCGCGCTCGCCAAGCATCGAGCGCGGCGCCTTCGAGCGGCACGCCGCCGTGCGCGATGCTTCCCTCCTGCGGCGTCAGCAATCCCGCCAACAGATCGGCAAAGGTAGTCTTGCCGGCACCGGAGGGACCGGTCACGCCAATGAATTCGCCCGGCGCGATGACGAGATCGAGCCCAGCGACGCCGCGCAACCCGCCCTCGGCGTCGCCATGCCGGTAAGTGACGGAGCGGAATTCGATCGGCCCATCGGACAGCGCGACGGGCGCGGCGGGTGCGTTGGCGCGTGGCAAAGCGTCGAGTTCGTGCTCGAGCGCGCGCATGCTGCCGTAAGCGGGCAACAACCGCGCGAGCATCTGAGCGCCCTGCTGGATCTGCATCGCCGGTCCGCTCATGCGGCCGACGACCACGACCAGCGCGATCAGCGTCGCCGACGACGCCTGGAACATGCCGGAGCCGGCGAGCACCAGGAGCGCGGCCGCCGCGGTGGTCACCACGGTGAATGCCGCGCGTGCGCGCGCCTGGCGCCGCGCGAAGTCGGTCTGCCGCGCCGCGAGCTCGTCGAGCGTGCGGCGGAATTCGGAAAGGAAAGCCGGTTGCAGGTTCTGCCCGATGGCGAGCTTGAGGCCGCCGAGAAACTGCGACGTGGTCTCGATCAGCGAGAGATTGCCGCGCGTGATGCTCGCGCCGACACCGTAGGCGCGGGGGACGAGGGGCACGAAAATAACGGCGAGGACGGCGAACACGGCAAGGACAGCGAAGATGAGAAAGGGTGCAAGCGCCACGAGCAGGATCGCCTGCGCCGCCAGCATCGCCACCGCGACCGCCGCGCGCAGCAGGATGCTCGCGGCCGCGCCGACGCTCTGGATTTCGGCGCCCATCAATTGCGTGACGCGGGCATGGCGCAGGCGCACCAATTGTTGCCATGAGGCGGCCGCGAGCCGTTCGGCCAGCCGCAGGCGCAAGCCCTCGGCGAAGCCGATCTGGAGCCTGGCGACGCGCACATCGCGCACCGCGAAGACGGCCGCCCGCGTCGCGACGACAAGGCTGAACACGCAGACGAGCAGGGTCAGGCGGCCGCTTGCAGTCTCGACGCCGAGCGCCGCGAAGGCCGCCGTCGCGGCCCGTTCCAGCCGCCCGGATGGCGTGCCGGTGGCAACGACGACGCCGAGCAAGGGCACGATCAAAGCAAGGCCGACAGCCTCGAGTACGGCGCCGGCCGCGACGAAGGCCGCCGTGATGTAGCCGCTATGGCCGGCATAGCCGGCAATGGCGCGCAGCAACGCCGAAGCCTCCCGGCCGCCGGCGATGCGATCCCGCGCTTTGCCCATGCGCCCGTGCATGTGGGATTGTGGCACCGTCTCGTCTAAGACTGCAATCGGCGGTTGCTACCACTTGGCGTCCGGCCCGCCCGTGCTATGTCCACGTCCCTTCGCCATGGATTCCCCAGACGTGAACTCGACCATGCCGGCCGCCTCCGTCGCCGATCAGTCTCTGTCGCGCGGCCGCGTGCTGATGGCGTTGCTGCTGCTGTGGCTCGCAGGCAATGGATTGCGGTTGACGATCCTGGCGGTGCCGCCGGTCATCCCGCTGATCCACGACCAATTGCATTTATCGGCGACGCAGGTCGGCATCCTGACCGGCCTGCCCTCGATGCTGCTCGCCGCTGCGGCGGTGCCGGGCTCCTTGATCATCGCCAGGCTCGGCGTGCGCTCGGCGCTCATCGTCGGCCTGCTTGCGACCGCGCTTGGTGGGGCGCTGCGCGGTCTTTTCCCGAGCATCGGCTGGCTCTATGCGATGACGGTGGCGACCGCGGCGGGCGTCGCCATCATGCAGGTGACGATGCCGTCCGCCGTGCGCGCCTGGGTGCCGCAGCGCATCGCCTTCGCAACCGCCGTCTACACCAACGGCCTCTTGATCGGCGAAGTGCTGCCGGTCGCGTTGACGCTGCCGCTGGTGCTGCCGCTGGTCGGGACTTGGCAGTGGGGCTTCGCGGTCTGGAGCGTGCCGGTCGTCGTCATCGCCGCGCTGGTGATGGCGTTCGCGCCAAGCGGCACGACGGCAACCGCGCCTGTCGGCCGGCGCTGGTGGCCTGACTGGCGCAACCTTCTGATCTGGCGGCTCGGCTTCATGCTCGGCACCGTCAATGCGATCTATTTCGCGACCAACGCCTTCATCCCCGACTATCTGCGGGCGCACGGCCAGGGCGAATGGATCAGCGCGGCGCTGACCGGCCTTAATGCCGGACAGTTGCCCGCCTCGGCCCTGCTGCTCGCATTCGCGAGCCGGCTGCAGTTGAAAGCCTGGCCGATCATCACCGTCGGCGTCCTCTGCGTCATCGGCACGGCGGGAGTCGTGTTCGGCAACGGGCCGATTGTCGTCGCGGCGGCGAGCCTCGAAGGGTTTGCGGCTGCCAGCATTCTCATCCTGGTGCTGGCGCTGCCGCCGCTGCTGAGCCCGCCCGACGACGTGCACCGGGTCACGGCCGCGATGTTCACGATCAGCTATACTTGCGCGGTCATCATTCCGGTGATCAGCGGCGCGCTGTGGGACCTGAGCGGCATTCCGGCACTGGCCTTCGCACCGATCGGCGCCTCCGGCCTGCTGCTCACCCTGCTGGCGCCGGCCATCAACCACGTACGGCCCGCGGAGGCTTGAACGATGCGTCCGATCCCCGTCGGTGCGAAGGGCACCTACACTTTGCGCGTCCTGCCCGCGCATCTCGCCAATCAATTCAAGGACGCCATCCTGCCGCAGGTATTTGCGACGCCGATGATGGTGACGATCATGGAGAACGCCGCGCTCAACGCCATCCGCGACTATCTCGAGCCGGGCGAGAGCGCCGTCGGCACCATCGTCAATGTACGCCATCTCGCCGCGACGCCGGTCGGGCATCAGGTGACGGCAACGGCGGTCGTGACCAAAGTCGATGGCCGCCGCATCGAGTTCGACGTCAGCGCGCGCGACGAAATCGAGGAGATCGGCATCGGCACGCACGAGCGCGTACTCGTCGACATGGCGCGGCTCGACAAGAAACTGGCGGCGAAGAAGCGCCCATAATCCTGAACGCCAGACGGTCATGACAACACGACACCAGGGAGAAACTCCGAGATGCCAGAAGCATCCGTGCGCGGCGTTAACATCAATTACGACGTCATCGGCGCCGCCGGCCCGTTCATCGCGCTGACACCCGGCAGCCGCCGTTCCTATGCCGAACTGACCGATCTCGCCAAGGCGATCGCCGCGCGCGGCTACCGCGTTCTGCTGCACGACCGGCGCAATTGCGGCGCGTCGGACGTCGCCTTCGACGGGTCCGCGTCCGAGCACGAAGTCTGGGCCGACGATCTCTATGAGCTCGGCCGGCAACTCAGCGCAACGCCGATGTATGTCGGCGGCTCGTCGGCCGGCGCGCGGCTGGCGATCCTGTACGCGATCCGCCACCCGGACGGACTGCGCGGCCTTCTGTTGTGGCGGGTCACCGGCGGCCAGGAAGCGGTCGACCGCCTCGCGCAGAACTATTACGGCCAGTACATCGCCCTCGCCCGCACCGGCGGCATGCAGGCCATCTGCGACAGCGAGCATTTCGCCGAATCCATCGCCGCGCGTCCATCCAATCGCCAGCGGCTGCTCGAGACCAAGGTCGGCGATTTCATCGCGGTCATGTCGGCCTGGCGCGAGCGATTTCTGGAATCCGCGACGCTGCCGATCGTCGGCGCGAGCGAGGCGGACCTGAACGGCATCACGGCACCCGCCTGCCTCATCGCCGGGAACGACGTCATTCACACGCCGGTGACGGCGCGCAAGGCGGCGCGGCTGCTGCCGAACAGCGAGCTGCACGACGATGTTGTGGAGAAACGAGCCGACGACAATCTGCGCAAAGATTGGGATCGTAAGGAATGGCGCGACGCCGAGCCGCGGATCGCCGCGATCTTCGCCGATTTCCTGAACCGCGCCGAACGCGCACGCGCGGCCTGAGGCCGCCGAACGCCATCGAAGAAGGAAAGCTTCATGAGCCTGCAAATCCGCCGTGTCGTCACCGGCCACACCGAGAACGGCCGCGCCAAGGTCGAGATCGACGAAGTCGCAACGAACGTCATCTCCAACCGCGCCGGCGCCTCGTCCTGCGTGGTCTGGTCGACCAAAGGCTTTCCGGTCGACAATGACGGCTTCGCCGATCCGACCAAGGCGTCGTTCAAGACCACGGTCGACAACGGCACGGTGTTCCGGATCGTGCGCTATGAGCCGGGCGTGACGCCGCGCAATCACCGCACTGATTCGATCGATTACGCGGTGGTGATGTCCGGCGCCATCGAGATGGAGCTCGACGACGGCGTAGTCGTGACGCTCAAGGCCGGCGACGTGCTGGTGCAGCGCGGCACCATTCACAACTGGGTCAATCGCGGCCCC
>Ga0208357_1001416_pt1 | contig 17372 bp, 17 predicted proteins | sample NGESurdeep092012_6_FD_184487 | JGI IMG/M metagenome (GOLD analysis project Ga0208357, IMG submission 184487) | Arctic peat soil microbial communities from Barrow, Alaska - NGEE Surface sample F52-2 deep-092012 (SPAdes) | ecosystem: Environmental > Terrestrial > Soil > Wetlands > Peat ... | reverse complement strand
GACAATAGGAGATGCCTGACGCCTACAGCGTCCTCCTCCAGCGGCTCCAGGCCGCCTTCGATACCGTGGTGCCGGGTGCTGACCCGGTGCTGCGCGCCTCGGAACGGGCCGACTTCCAGGCCAACGGTGCCCTGCCCCTGTCCAAGGAATTGGGCCGGCCCCCCCGGGACGTCGCCGAGGAAGTGGTCGCTGCGGCCGTCCTCGATGACGTCTGTGCCGCCGTCGAGATCAGCGGGCCCGGATTCATCAATCTGACGCTGGCCGACGGGTTCGTGTCCGACCAGTTGGCCGCCATGGGCGCCGACGACCGCTTGGGGGTGCCGCTCACCCCCCACCCGCAGACCATGGTGATCGACTACTCCTCGCCCAACGTGGCCAAGGAGATGCACGTCGGGCACCTGCGCACCACAGTCATCGGCGACTCACTGGCCCGGGTGTTGGGGTTCCTGGGGCACCAGGTGCTGCGGGAGAACCACATCGGGGACTGGGGGACGCCGTTCGGCATGCTGATCGAGCAGCTGATCGAAGTGGGCGGGTCCGACGACGCCGAGTCGTTCAGCGTGCGCGACCTCAATGATTTCTACGCCCAGGCCCGGCAGACCTTCGACCGCGATCCCGCCTTCGCCGAGCGCTGCCGCCAGCGGGTGGTCCTCCTCCAGAAGGGTGACCCCGAGACGATGCGCCTGTGGAGGATCTTCGTGGCCGAGAGCATCCGCCACAACGACGAGGTCTACGAGATGCTCGGCGTCCTGCTGACCGACGACGACATCGTCGGCGAGAGTTTCTACAACCCCCTGCTCGCGCTGGTGCTGGTTGAATTGGCGGCTCAGGGGCTGCTGGTCAAACACGATGGTGCGCAGTGCGTGTTCCCGCCCGGCTTCCAGAACCGCCACGGGGACCCGCTCCCGTTGATCGTGCGCAAGTCGGACGGTGGCTACGGCTACCCGGCCACCGATCTCGCCTGCATCCGGGACCGCACGTTGCGTCGCAAGGCCACGACGCTCATCTACGTCGTCGGGGCCGAGCAATCGCTGCATTTCCGGTTGGTCTTCGCCGTGGCGGGTCTGGCCGGCTACCTCCCCGCACCGTCGACGGCGGTGCATGTGGGGTTCGGGCTCATTCTCGGCACGGACGGCAAGAAGCTGGCCAGCCGTTCGGGCGGATCCGAGCGCCTGATCGACCTATTGAACGAAGCGGTGGATCGTGCCACCGCCGCGCTGGCCTCCCGACCCAGCGATCTCAGCGAGGCCGACCGGGCCGCGGTGGCCCGGTCCCTGGGCATCGGGGCCGTCAAGTACGCCGACCTGTCCACCGAGAGGATGCGCGACTACGTCTTCGACTGGGATCGCATGCTGGCCTTCGAGGGTGACACCGGCCCGTACCTGCAGTACGCCCACGCGCGCATCAGGTCAATCTTCCGGCGAGGCGAAGTCGGGCCTCCGGAGCCGGGCACGCGCCCTGGAGTGAGCGAGCCTCAAGAGCGCGCCCTGGCGTTGCAGCTGCTCGAATTCGCGGCGGCCGTCGACGCCACGGCCGAGGCGTACAGCCCGGCCAAGCTCTGCACGTACCTCTTTGCGCTGGCGACCACCTTCACCACCTTCTACGAGGCCTGCAGGGTGCTGGTCGATCACGAGGAGACCCGCACGTCCCGCCTGGCCCTGTGCGACCTGACGGCGCGCGTGCTGGCTCAGGGTTTTTCCCTGCTCGGGATGGAGGCACCCGACCAGATGTAGCTCGGGGCTCGATGCCCTCACATGGCAGCGGGCGGAGGCGCGCCCTAATGTCTCCCGCGGCGCATCCCGCGCCCCCATGAAGGAGTTGGAACTGATGGATCTGAACGGCACGTCTGCAGTTGTCACCGGAGGGGCTTCGGGATTGGGCGCCGCTACCTGCCGCCTGTTGGCCGACCGGGGCGTTCGTGTCGTCGTGGCCGACCTGCAGGAGGACAAGGGAACCGAACTGGCCAAGGAGATCGGCGGCCTCTTCGCCCAGACCGACGTCACCAACACCGAGAACGTGATCGCGGCCGTGGAGGCGGCCCGGGAGATGTCGCCGTTGAAGTCCCTGGTCAACTGCGCCGGCACCGGGTGGGCGACCCGCACCATCGGCAAGGACGGCGACTACGCCTCGGCCCATGACCTCGACCTCTACCGACGGGTGCTCGAGATCAACCTCATCGGCACCTTCAACTGCATCCGCCTGGCCGCCACCAAGATGAGCCTCAACGAGCCCGACGCGGACGGTGCCCGCGGCGCCATCGTGAACACGGCATCGGTGGCGGCCGAGGACGGCCAGATCGGCCAGGCGGCCTACTCATCCTCCAAGGGCGGCATCGTGGGCCTCACCCTGCCGGTGGCGCGCGACCTGGCCGTGGTCGGGATCCGGGTCAACACCATCCTCCCGGGGTTGATCGACACACCCATCTACGGAGAGGGCGAAGGATCCGAGGCGTTCAAGGCCAAGCTGGCCCAGGACGTGCTGTTCCCCCACCGCCTCGGGTACGCCACCGAGTTCGCCTCCCTGGCGGTGGAGCTCCTCGGCAACTCGTACATGAACGCCGAGTCGATCCGCATCGACGCCGGCATCCGGATGCAGCCCAAATAGTTCGGCGATGAACACGGGGGTGGGCACGCATGATCGACCCTGAATTGTCGGCGTTGCTGGAATTTCTGCCGAAGATCGATCTCAGTGACGCGGTGGCGGCGCGGGCCGCGTTCGAGGAGACCCTGGCGGCCATGCGAGTGGAGATCCCCGGGGTCGGGGCGCTCGACATCGAGGACATCACGGTTCCGGGCTGGGAGGGCGACCCCGAGGTCGGCATGCGGCTCTACGTGCCCAAGGAGCGGGCCGGGCCGGTTCCGGGCATCGTGACGATCCACGGCGGCGGGTTCGTCATCGGCAGCGTCGAGGCGGAGCATGCCGGATCAGCCCTGACGGCGGTCGCCACCGGGGCCGTGGTGGTGTCGGTCGAATACCGGCTGGCGCCTGAGCACCCGTTCCCCGCCGGGCTGCACGACTGCTACGCCGCCTTGACGTACCTGTACGAGCACGCCGGGGAGCTGGGCGTCGATCCCGATCGGCTGGCTCTGTGCGGGGCCAGCGCAGGAGGAGGGCTGGCGGCGGCCACGGCGCTGCTGGCCCGTGATCGAGGGGGTCCCCCGGTCTGCTTCCAGATGCTGCACATCCCCGAGCTCGACGACCGCCTCGAGACGCCGTCCATGCAGGCCTTCACCGACTCCCCGTTGTGGAATCGACCGTTGGCGGTGCAGAGCTGGAAGGCCTACCTGGGCCCGGGGTCGGATCCCGACCACGTGTCGCCGTACGCCGCTCCGGCCCGTGCCACCGACCTGTCCGGTCTTCCTCCGACCTACATCTCGACGGCGGAGATGGACCCCCTGCGCGACGAAGGCATCCTCTATGGTCTCCGTCTCCTCCAGGCCGGGGTGTCGGTGGAGATCCACCAGTTCCCCGGCACGTTCCATGGTTCGGCACTGGTGCTGTCGGCCGCCGTCTCCAAGCGCTCCCAGAAGGAAAGCACGGCGGTGCTGCGCCGGGCGCTCGGGATCGACTAGGGAGTCTCGGCGCTCGAGAGCGCCTTCCACAGGGCGCGGTAGTTCGGGTAGGTGATGGCATTGGTGACGTACCCGGCCCGCGCCAGCTCGGCGTGGTAGGCGGGCAGATTGCGCCAGGGCACGCCCATGTCGACGTGGTGGGCCAGGTGCCATCCGGTGTTGTAGGGCACAAACCAGAAGCGGGCCAGCAGCGATTGGTGCACGTCGTGGGTGGTGGCCCGCCGATCCTTGCTCCGCTCGAGGCCACCGTGTTCGGCGATGGAGCGCAAACGGTTGAGGACCCGCCATTGCGTCATCCACGGGAGCCACCACAACAGCGGGTAGATCCACCACCGTCCGGTGGCCAGCCAGGACACGGCCCACAGCACCGCTTGGACACCGAAGATCGAGAGCCCAATAGGCCGGAAGGGCTTGTTCCGGATGCCCTTGATGAGGGGGACGAAGTTCTTCCAGCCCGAAATGCCGACCGCATCCCGGAAGAGCCGTCGTCGCAGCGCGGCCTTGGTGCAGGGGTAAGGGCCGTAGAAGGCCATGTCGGGCTCGTCGGGCCCGAACTCGTCCCGGTGGTGGGCGAAGTGGACGCGGCGGTACAACTGCACGGGAGTGAACACGGGGTAGGCGATGACCCAGGTGCCGATCCAATCGTTCCACCGCTTGTTGGTAAAGAGGAGTTTGTGCGCCGACTCGTGCATCAGGATGGCGAAGCGGGCATACATCGGTCCCATGAGCGCGAAGGCGATCAGGTAGCTCCACCAGCGGTCGAGCCACACCGCCCCGCCCACCAGGAGCACCACGTAGAACCAGACCGACACCACGGTGATGGCGTTGCGCACGTTGTCGATACGGCGCAAGGACGGCCGAATTTCGGGGATGGCCATCCCGTTGGCCAGCAGTCGGTCGCTGGGGAGGACATCGGGTCGGGCGCTCAGTTCGGGCACCATGGTGGTGGCCATGCCCCTATATTACAGTATTGAGCCAAGTGACGCAAGAGAGTAATACACCATTCACGGCTCGTTCGGTCCTGGCCAGCGCCCTGCTGGGCATGGATCCCCCCGAGCTGCCCGTGGCCCAATTGGTACGCCTGACCGGCCTGTTCGGGATCAGCGAGAACCGGGCCCGGGTGGCTCTGAGCCGCATGGTGGCCGGCGGCGAGGCGACCACGGACGGATCGGGGCGCTATCGATTGGCCGGGCACCTGATGGCTCGCCGGTCACGCCAGTCGGCCAGCCGATCAGGCGTGACGACGGACTACGCCGGGCAGTGGCGGTTGGCCGTGGTCACGACGTCGGGCAGCACGGCCGACGTGCGGTCGGAGCGTCGTCGCGCCCTGGCCTACGCCCGGCTGGCGGAACTGCGTGAGGGCGTCTGGATGCGCCCCGACAACCTGGCCGGTCCTCTCATGACCACCACCGGGCTCGATGGTGATGTCGAGTTCATGTCGGCCCGACCCTCGGACGCCCGGCGGTTGGCGGCGCGGTTGTGGGACCTGGAGGAATGGTCGACGCGGTCCTCCGCCCTGTTGGACCGGCTGCAGGCCGTCCCACCGGTCGGGCCCGAGGTGCTGGCACCGGGGTTTGCCCTCTCCGCCGCGGTACTGCGCCACCTGCAGGCCGACCCGTTGCTCCCCGAAGAGTTGCAGCCGCCCCGGTGGCCGGGCCGTCAGTTACGAGTCGCCTACGACGAATGGGACATGCGGTACCGCGGCACCTTGGCGGAGTGGAGCCGGGCCACCGTCACCCCATAACTTCAGAAGTGTCGTGGCCGGACGGCAGGGGAGCCAGCTTGGCAGCCGCCGGTCAGGCGGCGTGCGACTGGGAGATCCAGGTTTCGTACATCTCGGCGTAGTGCCCGCCCAGGGCGATCAGCTCGTCGTGCGACCCCTGCTCCAGCAATCGCCCGTCCCCGACCACCACGATGCGATCGGCCCTCATGGCCGTCGACAGCCGGTGGGCGATCAGCACGGCCGTCCGTGACTGCAAGAGGACGTCGAGGGCCGCTTCGATCATGGTTTCGGACTGCAGGTCGAGGTTGGACGTGGCCTCGTCCAGCACCAGGACTCGGGGCTGGGCCATGAAGGCCCGGGCCAGGGCGATGAGTTGGCGTTCCCCCGAGGAAAGCGACTGCCCGCGTTCGTGCACGGCGGTATCGAGGCCGTAGGGGAGTCGTTGGATCAATTCGGTCAGGCCCACCGTGTGCACGGCTTCCCACACGGCGTCATCGGGCGCGCCGGGTCGGGCGAATGAGATGTTGTCGCGGATGGTGCCGGCGAAGAGGAACGGTTCTTGGGGCACCACCCCGAGTTGGCTGCGCAACGAGGTCAATGACACGGTGCGCAGGTCATGGCCGTCGATCATGACCCGGCCGGCGGTGGGGTCGTAGAAGCGGGTGACCAACTTGGCCATGGTCGACTTGCCGGCTCCGGTGGCGCCCACGAAGGCCACGGTCTCGCCGGGCTCGATGAGCAGGTCGATGTCACGCAATACCGGGACGTCAGGGTCGTACCCGAAGGAGACGTGGTCGAACCGGATCTCCCCGCGAATGGGCGGGAGTTCGATCGCATCGGCACTCTCGGAGACGGTCGGCTCGTTCTCCATCAGGGTGCGCAACTTGATCACGGACGCCTGACCTTGCTGGTACGAGTTGTACTGCTGCACCAGCAGCTGGATCGGTTGGAAGAAACGGTTCACGTAGAGGAAGAAGGTGACCAGCGCGCCCACCTGGAGTTGGTGATGCAGCACCATCTCGCCGCCGACAGCCAGGATCACGACCTGACCAATCACGCCGAGGAACTGTGAGCCGGGACCGTAGATGCCGTTGAGACGCCCGGTGTAGTTGTTGGCATCGCGGTAGCGACCGACCACGTTGCGGTGGTTCACGACGTTGTGCTGTTGCCGGTTGTGGGCGGTGACGATGCGGACACCCTGCAGGCTCTCGGAGAGATCGGCCAGCACCAGGGCGATGCCGTCACGGACCTTGTCGTAGCCGCGCTCGGAGGCCCGCTTGAACCACACGGACATGATGACCAGCGGGGGGATCACCACCACGATGGTGATGATGGCGAGCCGCACGTTGGTGGTGAACATGAAGATGGCGATCACCACCATGGTCAGGCCCTGCACGGCGAATTGGGCCAGACCGTCCTGGAGGAGTTGCTGCAAGTTCTCGATGTCACTGGTCATCCGGCTCATGACCACTCCCGCCTTCTCCTCGGTGAAGAAGTCGAGGGAGAGGCGTTGCAGGTGGCGGAAAATGGTGACCCTGAGGTCGTTCATCACCCAGGAGGCGAGGCGGCCGGTCACTCTGACCTGGCCCCATTGGGCCACGGCGGAGACCACGACCGAGAGCAGGTAGAGGACTCCGATCAACACTACAAAACCGAAGTCGTGGTGGCCCGGCTCCATGCCGCCGTCGATGGCGATGCCGGTGAGTTTGGGGCCGAGCTGCGTGGCCACGGCGATGATCCCCACCAGCACGACGGCCAGCACCAGCATGCCGGGGTACTCGAGGAGGAGGCCCCTCAGGCTCAGCCGCTCCTTCTCATGGGCCGACGCCTGATGGGTGAACGTGATGTCGGATTCGCCGCGGTCGGGCTCCTCGGCGAGCAGGAGGTCGACCCCGGCCTGCAACTCCGGCGGGATGCCCCCGAAGGGCAGTCCGGCCTGCGCCGCCCCGGCGGCGCCCCCGCCGCCCATGGCTGGACCACCACCCATGAACCCCATCAGTGGGCTCCCAGCTCGGCGTCGATGTCTTCGATGATGTCGCCGTCCGCCGCGTCATCGTCCTGGGCGGCCTGGGCCAGGACCTCGGAGTACAAGGGTGTCGAGGCCAGCAGGTCGGCGTGGGTTCCGTCGGCCACGATCTGGCCGCCGTCGAGCAGCACGACGCGATCGGCCAAGCTGATGGTGGAGAGCCGGTGGGCGACGATGAGGGTGGTGCGGCCTTCCATCAGGACCCGCAGTGCCCCGTGGATCTGCTGTTCCACCTTGACGTCGATGGCGCTGGTGGCGTCGTCGAGGATCAGGATGGGCGGATTGATCAGCAGGGCCCGGGCGATGGCGATGCGCTGACGCTGGCCACCCGAGAGGGTGTACCCACGCTCGCCCACCACGGTGTCGTATCCCTGGGAGAGGTGCTGGATGAACCCGTCGGCCCCGGCCGAGCGGGCGGCGGCCATGATCGCCTCATCGGAGGCGTCGGGACGCCCGTAGGCGATGTTGTCGCGGATGGAGACCGAGAAGAGGAACGGCTCGTCGAGGACGACACCGATGTTGGCCCGCAGGCTGGTGAGGGTGAGGTCGCGGACGTCGTGCCCATCGACCATGACGGCGCCGTCACTCACGTCGTAGAAGCGGGCGACCAGTCGGGCGATGGTCGACTTCCCGCTGCCCGTCCGCCCGACCAGCGCCACGGTCTCGCCGGAGCGCAGGTGGAGGTTGAAGTCGGACAGCACGTCGGGATTGCCGCCGTCTTCGACCGAGCGGGCAACGCGGCTGTCCGAGCCGTAGGCAAAGCGCACATCCTCGAAGCGGACGTCGCCGCGGCTGTCGGTGAGATCGACCGCATCGGGCCGATCGACAATGGTGGCCTGCTCGTCCAGGATCTCGTAGATCCGCTCGGCCGAGGCGGCGGCCCGCTGGCCCATCATGATCAGCATGCCGAGCATCATGAACGGGGCCTGCATCATCAAGAGGTAGATGTTGAACTCCAAGATGGCGCCGACCCCCAGCGATCCCTGGATGACCATGTAGCCACCGAAGATCAGGACCAGGACCAGGCCGACCTGCGACAGGTTCTGGATCAGCGGCGTGAATCGGGCCCGGAGATCGGCATCCTTGATGTAGCCCCATTGCACCTTGTCCGCCGCGCTGGCCAACTGCCGAAGCTGCTGCTCCTCGGCGGCGAAGGACTTCACGACCCGCACGCCGCTGACGTTCTCGTCGACCACCGTGGCCACTTCGGCCAGGCGCGACTGGATGATCCACGACACCGGGAAGAGGTTGTTCCGCATCCTCACGCCGGTCCAGTAGATGAAGGGCATGGTCACCATGGCGACGAGGGCGAGCGGGACGCTGATGGTGAGCATGACGCAGAAGGCGACAATGGCGATGGAGCACTGGACCAGGATCATGGGGGCGAACGTCAGGTACATCTGGACCGAGCGGATGTCCGAATTGGCCCGCGAGATCAGCTGCCCCGACTGCACCCGGTCGTAGAACGGGAACGACATGCGGGTGAGGTGTTCATAGATGGAATTGCGCAGGTCGAATTCGATGGCATAGGCCACTTTGAACAGGTACGTGCGTGAGAAATACCCGGCGATGGCACCGACAATTCCGAGCGCCAGCACCCAGTAGACGTAGTAGTGCAGGGGGACGGTCGCAACTTTCCCGAGGGAGTTGGTCAACGCGTCATTGAGGACCTGGGGCACCGCCACCTGGAGCAGCAATCCCACGAAGGAAAGGATGAGGGCGATCAGGAACGGACCCTTGTGCGACGCCACAATCGGGAAGGCCCGTTTCAACCAGGACTTCGAGGTATCGGGGTCGATCGTCGCACGGGGCGCCTCGTATTCGGAGGTCACCCCCATGGGGACGTAGGCAGCCACGGGGAGCTGACGGGTCACGTCCCGGTCGGTGGATGCGGCCACCGATGGTTCGTCGGCGCTGACGCCGTCGACCTTGTCCTCGGTGGTGCTCATGGTGACGTGGCCCGCTGCTGGTGGAAATTGGACAGAGCGTGTCCCCACAGCTCGAGCGAGCCGAGCGCGGCCGCTTCGTCCTTGCTGGGAAGGGTGGCGGCGATCGAGGTGATGTAGGCATCCAGCATGAGGTCCGCTTCGGCCACGATGCGCACCCCAGCGGGAGTCAGGCACAGGGCAATGCGCCGCCGATCGCCCTCCTCCTGCTTGCGCTCGACCAGATCCCGGGCCACCAGACCGTCGATCAGGGCGGTGACCGAAGGAGGTCGCACGGCGAGGCGGCCGGCGAGCCCGGAGGCGGCATTGGAACCCTCGGCCAGAATCCCCAGGACCCGGTACTGAGGCAGGGTGAGATCGACTTGCGTCAGCGCCACTTCGACTCGCTTCGACAGCCATGCGGCCACCCGGCCGTAGGCGCCGGGGGTAGGTCCGTCGCGCCGCGCCCGCGTCGCCGTTCGCGTGGACGTCACGGTGGGGGGAGACACAGACATTTCGACCATCATACAGTTAGAGTCGCTAACTACAGCGCGCGAACTCCCCACTCCGGGTCGAGTTGGCGCAGAAAAAGGGCGCAACGCTGGGCCTCGTCCAACTCGCCGATGGCCTCGGCCGCCTGTTCCAGGGCGTGCAGGGAGCGCAGAAAGCCGCGATTGGACTCATGGCGCCAGCGCACGTAGCCCGAGCCGCGCCACCCGGCTGCCCGAAGGGCGTCCAGCCCACGGTGATAGCCCACCCGAGCGAAGGCGTAGCGATCGATGTCGGTATCGGCCAACTCAGCCAGGGTGGCCCAGGCCTGCAGGCAGCGCGGGTCTTGCGCCGCCACCGCCGAGACGGCGGCCCGCCGTTCGCCCGCCGGAAGGGCCAGCGCCGCCTCGAGGGCCTGAGTCAATCCGGGGCTCAGGGGTTCCAGCACGGTCTCGGGACTTCCACTGGTGAAACTGACGGCGTGGTCGGTGGGCATCACGCCATGTTAGGGAAGGGCGGACGGTGATCCGTCGGCGTCGGCGTCGGTGCAACGCAATGCAGAGGTGCAGGAGACGTCGACGCCCGAGTGGGTCATGACTGTGCCCTCTTTCCGGCTGCTCGGGTGCGACGCAGAAGGCGACGCTGAGTCAGGCCGATCCGGTGTCAGTGCGCCGTGGCCTGGCCATGCGGTGAAGGGCGTGGGCGGCATGGCGCACTCGCGAGATCCACGGACTGCCGGGACCATGGAGGTCGTGCATGCGCTCCGTCGAGAGGCCACGGGGAAGAAAAGCGGTTCGCTCAAAGATCGACGCCAGAGGTGGGTGGCTCACCAGGGTACGGCAGAGCCGGTCATGCGCCGGAGGCCGTAGCCGACCAACGGGAGGAGGGACCGATGCGCCAAAGAGGGAACGCGCTTGGCACAGGTGCGCGTCCAACGCGGCTTCGGCCGAGACTCTACGGAACGAGGTGCGCACCCGCGCCCAGTCGATCTCATCACCTCGAGGTCCCGCGGCCAGAATCATCAGCTCGTGAAGCGCCCGCAGCGGGATACGGGCCAGGAGGTGGGCCTCATCGTGGAGTTGGGCGTGAGCGATCGAGTGGATGACGGCATCGGTGGAGGACATCAACGGTCCGCGATCAAGGACCTCTGCTCCGGGCAGCACCGCACTCCATCGACTCACCACCAGCGCGGTGTGCAATTCAATCGAACCGGCGCGCCCGGGTAGCGCCACGGCCGGCAGCTCGTGGTCGGCCGCCGCCGTGTGTCCCGTGGCGAATGGCAGGTATCCCAGCGAGGCCAAACATCGGGAAGCTGGTCCCGCGTCATCCTTGGACACCAGAATGTCGAGATCCCGCATGACCCGATCCGCCGGATCGGGCCACCAGCCGGCCATCAGGGCGTGCAATCCCTTCAGCGGGACGGCAACGATGCCGGTCGAGGCCAGATGTTCGAGGATCACCCTGCCCTGATCACTCAGGTCGGCCACGCGGAGCCGGTTGGCGTCGTACGCCTGCTGCAGGACCAGCGGTGGGTGGGTCGATCCGGGGGCGAAGTGTGCGACCACCTGGGCCAGCGCATCGGCCGGGAGGACAGTCCACCAGCCCCGCTCGCGTCCCGCGCTCCACAGGGCGGGCAGCAGGTCATGGGCCGCAGCCAGGCGGAGGGCGCCGTCCCATCGGTTGTCGGGCGGTCGAGCGGCGCGCCCGGGGGCCGACCGAAGCGCTGAAGACACGACGCGGAGGTCGGTCACATCGAACTACCCATGAAGATCGCCCTGCGTATTGAACGACTCAAAGCCACGTACTACTTGCGTCCGCTTCGGGCGATCACTCGCGCCACCGACACTGCCACTGCCCCTTCGGGCGACCAGGGCGCCGGCCCGCAGCGAAAGCGAGTCTTACGCGGGTGGGCTGGGGGTGGTGGTCGTGGTGGTGGTAGTGGTGGTCGGAGGCACGGTGGTCGTGGTTGTCGTCGTGGTCGTGGCCGGCGCGACCGTGGTCGTGGCTGCGGTCGTGGTCGTCGTGGTGCCCGAGGCGTTGGCCGTCTGGGCGTACGCCGCTTGGACGCCGCCGACACCGAAGGTGGTGACCACCGGCACTGCGAATCCCACCGCGGCCATCTTCTTCAAAAACGCTCGCCGGTCATCGCCCGTCGACTCGGTTTCGTGCTGGTCACTCATGAATCCAGTGCTCCTTTGGGTCGTGACGACTGGTCTGTCGACTCTCGGGCAGAGATGCTACCAATGTTGCAGCGCGATTCACGGAATGCATCCGAAGGCGCCAGCATCGGGCCCGGGACAGCACAGCGGCGATCTCGGCCAGAAGGGCGCCCGTGGGTTCTTGATGGGGGAACGACTCGGCCACGATCTCGGGCATGACGGCAACGGCGCTGCCGGGCGCCAAGCTGGATCGCTCCACCCCCCGCTCAAGCAACACGACGTGCGCCACCTGGGCCTTTGCCACGGACCAGGGGAAATTCGCTTCACTGGGATCGAAGGCTCTCACCGACCCGCCGCTGAGCGATGGAAGGTCGGTTGTATAGGGGCGGAGGTCGGGGACCGCCGCTTCGAGGTCCGACTTGAGGTGGAAGCGCCGGGCCACCGGCAGGGCGATCCCGTCCTTGATCATCACGCTCTCGTCGGCCGCAACGGCCGCCCCGTCGAGCAACAGCCGACACGACAAGGTGGTTTTTCCCGTGCCCGAGGGGGCGACGATGAGTGTCCGCCCCCCGGCCCCGTCGACGACCGCGGCGTGGAGTCGCACCCAGCCCCGCAGGGAAGCCAACTCGAACGCGCGCTGGTGGACCCGGCGATAGATGAGATCGAGCACGCCGTCGGCACCGTCAACCGCCTCCAGTGCGTCTCCTTCCTCGGAGACGACGTGGGAACCGTCCGATCTCGTGGTGACCGAGTAGTGCATGACCGCCAAGGCGGGGAGATCATGTTCGGCGCCGTTGACGAGATAGCGCAGGGCTTCTGCCACCGCCGGATCGGCCTGCCCGGTATTGAGCTCGACCTGGTGCCAGAGCAGGCGGAAGCCGGCTATCTCACGACCGCCTTGTCCACCAGGTCCGAGACGCACGCGTTGACCTCGTCGACAGGGGGTGCCGGGAGCGAGAAGACGTCCTGCACCTGTTCGGCGATCTCTTCAATGGACCGGTGACCCTCGCACAACTCGAAGATAACGGCAGACGTATTGTTCAGGTAGTGCACCTGCTCGGGAGCCGCCTGGTACACGACGAGCCCGTCGGCCACCTGGTTGACCTCAAGTCCCTCGCACCGGGACGGACGCTGGACACTGGTCATCGACTGGCATGATACGTGAGATGCACGACACCGCGAGAGTCGCCGCGGTTGTGGGTACCGAACCAAGCGATGCGCCATTTCCGTTCACGTCCTACGCCGCCATCGCGAGCGCCCGCGATCATCTGGGGCCGATCATCGTCCAGGCCCAGCACCTGCCGTACGGGGTCTGGTGGGACCGCCTCCGCCCCACCATCGAGCTGACCCGAGACGGCGAGATCGCCGGGAGTCCGCTGCCGCTCAATGGCGTCTGGTGCTGTGACGGCCGCTTCATTCCGTCGGACGACGCGGCCTATGCCGACGGAGTGTCGTGCTACCGCACCGGCGACGGTCTCTTCTAGCCGATGTCCGAGGCCCGTCGGTTCTTGGCTGATCTTGAGCGCAAGCTGTCGGAAGAAGAAGAGTCCACGCGCCCGATTCATGAGGCGACCCCTCCGGTCGGCCACCACCGGCTGTGCGTCGGTATGGCGACCTTCGACGACTTTGACGGCGTGTGGTTCACCGTCCAGGCCATTGCCATGTACCACCCGGAAGTGGCCGACGCGGTGTCGTTCGTCATCCTCGACAATCACCCCGAGGGCACGGAGGCCAATGACCTCAAAGGACTGGACGAGAGAGTGCCTCACCTGCGGTACGTCCCGTTCCGCGGGTATCGCAGTACCGCGGCGCGCGACCTGATCTTTCGGGAAGCCGATGCCGATGTGGTGTGCTGCCTCGATTCCCACGTCCTCCTGAAGCCCGGGGCCCTGGGGGCCCTCCTGGAGTACTTCGAGGAGAACCCGACCAGCCGGGACATGATTCAAGGGCCATTGCTGTCCGATGACCTGTCCAGCGTGGTCGGGACACACTTCGAGCCCACCTGGAGCGATGGGATGTACGGGCAGTGGGCCACCGACCCGCGCCTCGCCGACGGCGCGGCCGGGCCATTCGAGATCCCCATGCAAGGTCTGGGTCAGTTCGCCTGCCGGCGCGAGGCCTGGCCGGGCATCAACTCCCGCTTCCGGGGTTTCGGTGGCGAGGAGGGATACCTCCACGAGAAGGTTCGCCAGGGCGGTGGCCGCGTGCTCTGCCATCCGGCGATGGGGTGGGTGCACCGCTTCACCCGGCCGAGTGGCCCGCCGTACCGACCCACCTGGGAGGACCGGGTGCGCAATTACCGGATCGGCTGGGGCGAGATCGGTTGGGACATTGAGCCGATGGAGGCCCATTTCCGAGAGATGCTGGGTGCCATCCCCGAAGCGGATCCCGACGCCATCCTCAGTCAGACGGCGCGCCAGCTCGCCAGCCCGTTCACCTACTTCGACGCCATCGTCTGCCTCAATTTCGACGGTGATGCCGAGCGCTTCGACGAGAGGCAGCAGCAATTGCGGCTGCTCGACATCGCCTGGCGGGTCGAACAGCGGCCGGTCACGCCCACGCCGGAGAACCACCACCGAGGGTGCGTGGTCTCGTGGCGGGACCTGGTGGAGCTGGCCGAGCACCGCGGCTACGCCCATGTGCTCGGCTTCGAAGGTGAGATCACGTTGGCCGCCGATCAGGCCCGATCGGCCGGCGAAACCATTGAGGGACTGACGGGAACGCCTTGGGATATCTGCCTCCTGGGGTCCCAGGGTGAGGGAGAAGGGTCAGAGCCGTGTCACCACGCCATCGCGGTGCACCGTCGGGCCTTCGCCCGGGTGCTCTCGGACCTGCCGTCATCGCCATCGGAGCTTGACGCCTGGATCAGCGAGCACCACACGATCGGCCGGTACCTGCAGCGGCGCATGCGGGACGGAACCTTCCGAGTGGTGGGCCATGCCGGGACGGCGTGAATTCCAGCGGTACTGTGCACAACCGTGGCCGCTGAACCGACACCCGCATTCGAGGACCATCCCGGCCTGCAGGGCCGCCAAGCCGAAGCCCGGGACCTGGCCGATGTGTTGCGCCGCCTCATTCGCTTGTCGGTGAGCACGGCGCCCTCGGCGAGGGAGACAGCGGCGCTGACGGCACAGCTGACCGCAGTGGCTGACCGCATGGAATCCCATGTCCCCCAGCTCCCGCTGCCCCGGTTCATCGCTCCGGCCGAAGACGGCCCCCCGCGTGACCCGCCGATCGGCTCGTCGATGCCGTTCGACCTGATCGTGGGTGCCTTCAACCCACTGGCCCTCCCGGTGAGGCTCGAATTCGATCCTCCCAAGGCGCTGGGCTACGCCACGTTCGATGTCGGTTACGAAGGGGCACCCGGCTGCGTCCACGGGGCGGCACTGGCCGCCACCTTCGACATCATCCTCACCGCAGCCAACGCCATCGCCGGCGCCACCGGTCCCACCGTGCGTCTGCAGCTGCGGTACCGGAGGCCCACGCTGGTCAGCGAGGAAGCGGTGTTCGAGGGTTGGGTGACCGAGGTCACGGAGCGGCGGATCTTCAGTCAGGGACGAATCGTCCAGGGGGGAGAGGTCACGGTGGAGGCGGAGGGAGAGTTCGCCGTCTTCAACCGGGGAGGTGTCGACCGCATGGCCGCGGCTCGGCGCAAGGCCTTTGACGAGACGGCCACCGGCGCCGACTCGTAAGGGGATCGGAGCCGCGGTGCGACAGTCCCTCCAGCCTTCACGTGACCCGGCCGACTACAGGTTCGTCCACCGGGTCCGCACCCGTTTCGCCGAGACGGACGCCATGGGGGTGATCCACCACGCGGCGTACCTGCCGTACTTGGAGGAGGCTCGTTTGGCCTACTTCCGCGAGCTCGGTCATCCCTACGGTGAAGTGAGACGCGACGGGCTCGAAGCTCCCGTGCTGGAGATCGCCGTGCAGTACCGACGTCCCCTCGACTTCGACGAGGAGGTCGAAATCCACCTGTGGGGTGGTGCGGTGACCCGCACCACCTTCCAGCTGGCGTATCTCCTCACGGTCACCGGGGAGGTTCGGGCCACGGCGGTGACGGTGCACGGCTGCATCGACGTCAACGGCAAGGCGTCGAGGCTGCCGTCCTGGATCGCCGAAGTCTTCATCGAATAGCGGCGGGACCATGGTTCCCGGCGGTTGGCGGCCCGGTTCGGTTGTCCGCACCTTTGGGGGCGGGAGTCAGTTGCCCTTCTCCTGACCTGCTGAAGGATCGCTCGATCCATATGGGTCGACCGACCCGTCACTGTTACCGAGAGCTGGCGCGCACTGGCTTTGGTGAGCTCCTCAGCGGCTCAGTCAGCGTGGATATGGTGAGCGGTCAGGGCATGGGGGTCGGCTCCCGGGACGTCGGGATCGACGTGGATGATGGCATCGGAGAGATTCGGCACATGGTGGAGCAGCTCGTGGTGGGCCAACTCGGCAATCTTGTGGGCTTCGGCCACCGTCAGATCGCCGCCGACAGTCAGGCGCACCTGGGCCAACAGGCGATGACCGGCCCAGCGAGCTCGGACCTCGCTGACCGCGAGGACGCCGTTGACCCCACCGACGGTCTCGGCGATCTGGGCGACGACCTGAGGATCAACGGCGTCGAGCAAGCGCTGACCCACACTTCGTACCGTTTGGAAGAGGACGATCAAAATGGCGGCCGTGATCAGGAGTCCCACGACCGGGTCGGCCCACGGGAGTCCCAACGCGACGGCGATGGCTCCGATGAGCACGAGCAATGAGGTGATGCCGTCCGTTCGGGCGTGAAGCCCATCGGCCTCGAGAGCGGCTGATCCGATCCGCCGTCCGATCCGGATTCGATACTGTGCCACGACCTCGTTCCCCAGTGCTCCCACGATCGCAGCGGCCATGACAATCGGCAGATGGGTGATCGTTTGAGGGTGCAAGAGACGGTGGATGGCCTCGTAGGCGGCCAGCGCGGCCGACAGGGCGATGAATCCGACGACCGCCAATCCAGCTATGTCCTCGGCTTTCCCGAATCCGTAGGTGAAGCGCTCCGTGGCCGGCCGACGGCCCAGACTGAAGGCCATCCACAGCGGGAGGGCGGTCAGAGCATCCGCTCCGTTGTGGAAGGTATCGCCAAGAAGGGCAACTGAACCGCTGACCACAACCACCAGGGCCTGGACACCGGCCGTGAGAAGCAAGATGACGAGAGAGACGGCGACGGCCCGAACGCCGTCCCTGCTGCCCTCGAGCGCCTGATCGAGCGAGTCCTTGGCATCGTGGGAGTGGGGCGCAAAGAGGTCACGCAGCCGGTGGCCAAGGCCACGCGTGTGTTCGTCCTGGTCTCGACCGCTGTGTTCATGAGTGTGCGGGTGGCTCTCCGACAAGGTGTACGCCTCCGTCTTCAATCGCCAGTCTCGTCCCGAACGCACCCCATGGCACGTTGCGAACCGTTCGCAGATTTCACTCTGCGGCGAGCCGAGCGGAATTGGCGACAAACGTGCT
>Ga0208357_1001415_pt1 | contig 17389 bp, 14 predicted proteins | sample NGESurdeep092012_6_FD_184487 | JGI IMG/M metagenome (GOLD analysis project Ga0208357, IMG submission 184487) | Arctic peat soil microbial communities from Barrow, Alaska - NGEE Surface sample F52-2 deep-092012 (SPAdes) | ecosystem: Environmental > Terrestrial > Soil > Wetlands > Peat ... | reverse complement strand
TGACGGCTTCTTCTTTTCCTGCTGTGTTCAGGATGAACAGACCTTCGTATCGTTTCACTATTTTTTCTTTTCGTTCGTGGAGTCTATGACTCCGTTAAACTGGCTCATTGCTTTTTCAATTCCAGCTTCCAACCAGGTTTCAACCTGGTCTGAAGCCCGTTCCAAAACTTTTTTCAACAATTCATTCTCGGACGAATCAAATTTTCCGAGAACGTAATTTGTAATCTCTCGCGAACCGTCTTTGCGTCCGATCCCAATCCGCAATCTGGCAAACTCGCGCGAACTCAAATGCTGCTCGATGGATTCCAAACCGTGATGTCCACCGCTGCTGCCGCTTTTGCGCAATCGGATTTCGCCAAATGGCAAATCCGCGTCGTCCACCGCGACCATCAATTGCTTCATCGGCAACTGATAAAAATCTTTCAACGGACCGACCGTCTCGCCGCTCAAATTCATAAACGTCTGCGGCTCGCACAGCAAAATCCTCCCGCCATTGCGGTCGGTCTTTGCAATTCGTGCGCGAAATTTTTTGTCGTTCGCCCAGTCGCATCTCCAATTTGCCGCCAGTTTTTCGACCAGCAAAAAACCGGCGTTGTGGCGCGTCTTCGCATATTCCGCGCCCGGATTTCCCAAGCCCACGATGAGAAAAATATTTTCCATGCGCGGGGAAAGCGGCTCGCGCCGCAGAAATTATTTCTTCTTCTCGGCCTTGGCGTCGGGTTTCGCCTCGGCTTTTTTGTCTCCGGCAGCGGCGGCTTTCGCGTCGCCCTTGGCCGGTGCTTTGTCGCCGGCTTTCGCGGGTGCAGCGCCTTCCGCGCCTTCTTCCTTCTTTTCCTTGGTCATCTCGACATCGCCTGCAGCCGGAGCGGCTACGGTGGCGGCAACCTCTTCCTCGGCGCGCGGCGCTGCCACAGCGACGACGGTGATATGCTTGTCGCCCAAAATTTCAACGCCTTCGGGGGGCTTGATGTCGCCCAAGTGGACGGCCTTGCCGATTTCAAGCGCCGTGACGTCAATCACGATTTGATCCGGCAGATTTTTCGGCAGGCAGCGGACTTTCAACTTGAACAAAACGTGTTCGAGCACGCCGCCGCCAACTTTCACGCCTGCGGCTTCGCCGGTCGTTTCAACCGGAACTTGCACGGCGACTTTTTCATCTTCGGCGACCTCGTGAAAATCCACGTGCAAAACTTTGCCGTCGAGCGGGTGATGCTGGATTTCCTGGACGAGCGCGAGGCGCTTGGATCGCGCGTCGTTTTCGACGGACAAATCCACGAGCAGATTTTCCGAGGCCGACTGGTGCAGCAGGTCGGCAAATTCCTTGGAATTGACCTCCAGATTTTGCGGCTTGGCCAGCCGCCCGTAAATGGTCGCGGGCACGAGGCCGGCGCGGCGGAGTTTCGTGACTTCGGCGCGCTGCACTTTCGTGCGCGGATAAGCTTTCAATGCGACTGATTTCATTTTCTAAAATTAAACTGTTTTTGCGGACGCTAACTGGTGCGCCCGCCTTTGAATTCAAAGAGCGAGTTCACCGACGAATTGCTGTGAATCCGTTTGATGGCTTCGCCCAAAAGCCCCGCGACCGACAGCGTGGTGATCTTCACACCGTCAATTGCAGGGCGTTGGACTGTATCAGTTGTTATCAACTCGTCAATAGCCGATTTGCGCAATCTTTCGATGCCCGTTTCACCCAGGATCGCGTGGGAAACGCAGGCGATGATTTTTTTTGCGCCTTTTTCCTTCAACGCCTCCGCCGCCGTCGTAAGGGTTCCCGCTGTCTCCGTCAAATCATCCACTAGCAAAACATCCTTGCCTTCGATTTCGCCGATGACCGCCAGGCTCTCGACCTCCGTGGCGTTTTTGCGGCGTTTGGCCACAATCGCCAGTTCCGCCTCCAGCGTTTGCGAATACGCGTGCGCCATTTTGATGCCGCCGGCGTCCGGGCTGACCACCACGAGGTTCGTCAGGTTTTTTTTCTTCAAATACTCATACATCACCGGCGCGGCGTAGAGATGATCCACCGGAATGTCGAAAAATCCCTGGATCTGCTGTGCGTGCAAATCCATCGCCAGAATCCGGTTCGCGCCCGCCGCCACGAGCAGGTTGGCGACGAGCTTGGCCGTGATGGGCACGCGCGGCTGGTCTTTGCGGTCCTGGCGCGCGTAACCGTAAAACGGCATCACCGCCGTGATGCGCTTGGCGCTCGCCCGCCGCAGCGCGTCCATCATGATGAACAGTTCCATCAGGTTGTGGTTCGTCGGCGGCGACGTGGGCTGGACGACGAACACTTCCTCGCCGCGCACGTTCTCCTCAATTTTTATGAACGTCTCGCCGTCGGGAAACGGCTTGATGGTGCATTTGCCGAGTTCCACGCCGATGGATTTGCAGATGGCGTTGGCGAGGGGTTCGTTTGACGTGCCGCTAAAAATTTTCACGAGTTAAATGATTCCGGTTAAAAAAAGGAAAACCGCCGCAGCCGGCGGATGAAATTGCGGGATGAATTTAGCAACGAACAAGCTTGGCGCAAGCGGATTTATTCCCTAGGCTTCCGCCATGCGTTATCGAACTCTCGGAAAAACGAATTTGCGCGTCTCCGTCATCGGCATCGGGACGTGGCAGTTCGGCGGCGAATGGGCCAAGGATTTTACACAGGCCGAAGCCGACGCCATCCTCGACGCCGCCACCGAATGCGGCATCAACCTGATTGACACGGCGGAATGTTACGGGCCGGAACACCTGTCTGAAAAACTCATCGGCGATTATTTGTCCCGGCGCGACCGCTCGCGCTGGATCGTCGCCACCAAGTTCGGCCATCACTACAAGAGTTTCATGAAGCGTGACGACGATTTTTCCATCGCCGGCGTGCAAGCCCAGCTCGACGGCTCGCTCAAGGCGCTGCGCGTCGAGACGATTGACCTTTACCAGTTTCATTCCGGCTCGGACAAAATTTTCCAAAACCAGGAACTATGGGATTTTCTCGCGGAGCAAAAGCGCGCGGGCAAAATCCGGCACCTCGGCGCCTCCATCTTGCAATCGGGCAGCGAACTTCAGGCGCGCGAAGCCGCGAAGTTCGGCGTCGAGACGCTCCAGGTTTTCTACAACCGCCTCGACTCCCGCGCCGAGAAGATTTATTTTCCCCATGCGCAGAAGGACAACCTCGGCATCCTTGCCCGCGTGCCGCTGGCCAGCGGCCTGTTGAGCGGCAAATACAAGTCCGGCGTGAGTTTCGACACGAACGACGTGCGCGTCACGTTCGAGCACACGAAATTGATACACGACATCGCCGAGGTGGAACGCCTGGAAAAAGAGGAGGTGCCGCCCGGCGTGCCGATGGCGAAATGGGCGATGGCCTGGTGCCTGAAAAATCCCGCTGTGACCGCGCTCATTCCCGGCTGCAAAAATCCGGAGCAGGTGAAGTCAAATGCAAGCGCGGCGGAACTGGTGGCGGAATAGGATCCGGCAAATTCAGATGCAAGGCCGGTTCCGTCTTTGCCGAAGCCAAACCCACATATTCCAATCTTGCCGCGCCGGCCATTGCCTTGATTCCGATTTGCCTTAACCGCCTTTGTGCGCCAGATTGTCCGTTCGACAAATGAACAAACGGTTTTACATCACCACGGCGATTGATTATGTGAACGGCCAGCCGCACCTCGGCCACGCCTACGAAAAAATTATTGCCGACGTTATCGCCCGGTCGCGGCGCAGCCTGGGACAGGAGGTTTTTTTCCTGACCGGCCTTGACGAGCACGGCCAGAAAGTCCAGCAAGCCGCAATTGCCGAAGGAAAAACTCCGCAGGCTTATTGCGATGAACTGGCCGCCGACTGGCTGTCGTTCGCCAGGAAGCTGGACCTCACCAACGACGATTTCGTCCGCACCACGCAGTTGCGTCACAAGGTGTTTGTCCAGGCGATTTTGTCGAAGCTCAATGACGCCGGGCATTTTTACAAAAAAACCTACAGCGGATTTTATTCGACGAAGGAAGAAACTTTCCTGACGGAAAAGGACCGGAATGCGGACGGCACGTTTGATCCGGGCTATGGCGAAGTCGTCGAATTAAAGGAAGAAAATTATTATTTCAAGCTCGGCGCACACCAGCAATGGCTGATTGATTTCATCGGAGCAAACCCGGGTTTCGTCCAGCCGGACTACCGGCGCAACGAGGTTCTTGGCTTTCTCAAAAACAACACGCTCGAAGACTTGTGCATTTCGCGTCCGGCGGCGCGGCTGAACTGGGGCATCCCGATCCCATTCGACAAAAATTTTGTCACCTACGTCTGGTTCGACGCGCTGGTGGACTACATATCCATTCCGGCCGAACATCTTGATAAGACAGTTTTGTCCGCAATTCCAAAAGATTTTCCACTGACACCGCCCAGTTCCAATTTGGATTTATGGCCCGCCGACATCCACGTCATCGGCAAGGACATATTGAAATTTCACGCCGTGTTCTGGCCGATCATGCTCAAGGCGATGGAACTGCCGCTGCCAAAACAAATTCTCGTTCACGGCTTTTGGCAGAAGGACGGCGCGAAAATCAGCAAAAGCACCGGCAACGTCGTGGACCCGGTTGCGGTCATTGACGAATGGGGACTGGACGCATTTCGTTTTTACGTCTTGCGCGAACTCGACATCGGCCCGGACGGCAACTGGACGGACGCCGGGTTCAAATCACGCTATTCCGCCGAGCTGGCGAACGGCCTCGGCAACCTGGTGAACCGTTCGCTTTCGATGCTCAAGCGTTATCGCGACGGGATTGTTCCGGATCGTTCGGACGAACTGGCAAAAAAAACGAATGAAGAGGTCCGGGAAATTATTGATGCCTTGAAGGAAAATTATTTGCAGGACGCGCTTGAATTTATTTGGAAGATGATTACCCGCGCAAACCAATACGTTGACCAGACCGCGCCGTTCAAACTGGCGAAAGACCCGGCGCAGTCGCAGCGGCTCGACGGAGTTTTGTATAATCTGGCCGAAACCTGCCGCGTGCTGGCGGTTTTGCTCTGGCCGTTTTTGCCGGGAACAGCGGTGAAAATTTACGCGCAGCTTGGCTTGACTGAAGCACCGGACAAATTTTCCGAAGCTGCCTGGGGCAAATTAAATCCCGGCCACAAAATTGGCGAACCCGCCCCGCTGTTTCCGCGTAAGGAAATTTAGTTCAGGACAATGCCGAAGATTGCGGCTTCACAGGCTAAAGCCAGTGAATTCCGAATCCAATCGCCGTGGTTCCGGGACTTCCTGCGCTCAAACATTTTTGTCCCGAAGCGCGGACGGGAGACGATGCGTCCGGACGCTTTCAAGGTGTCACATTGGGTGTGTTTGCACGCATTTAGTCTTGCAGAAAACTTCATTTGAGATTTATTGATCGTATGACTCATAATAATTCCGATTCTTCAAACGCCGCTTCCTCGCTTACACGCCGCCAGGCTCTCAAGCTCATTGGTTCAGGAGCCTTGTTGGTCGCGGCGGGGCCATTTTCGACGGGGTGCGCTCACATTTCAACGCAAGCCGCAGCACAGTCCGCAAACAAATTGCCCAAAGGCGTTCCCGTGATGGATGCTTTCCCGTTGACTGATGTGCGCGTGCTCGAAGGTCCTTTCCTTGAGGCACAACAACGCGATGAAGCCTATCTCCTGAAATTGGAAGCCGACCGTATGTTGCATAACTTCCGTGTCAATGCGGGTCTTGAACCCAAAGCGCCGGTCTATGGCGGCTGGGAATCAGTGGCAATGTGGGCCGACATCCGCTGCCAGGGACACACGCTGGGACATTATCTCAGCGCCGCCTCGATGATGTATGCCTCAACCGGCCATGCTGAAATTAAACAGCGCGTTGATTATATCGTCGGCGAACTCAAGGAATGTCAGGACGCCGGCAAGAGCGGGTTGGTTTGCGCATTCCCCGACAACTCCGCGCAGATTGACAACATGGTGGCTGGCCGGCGCTCGGTCGGAGTGCCTTGGTATACCATGCACAAAATTATGGCCGGATTGCGCGACGCCTATTTTTTTTGCGGCAATCAGGATGCACGCAATGTGCTGGTGAAGCTCACCGACTGGGCGGTGGATGCCACCAAAGACATGACCGACGATCAATTTCAACGGATGCTCGGCACCGAACACGGCGGCATGAACGAAGTGCTGGCGGATGTTTATTCGATTACCAATCAACCGGAGCACCTCGCGCTGGCCGAACGTTTCTGCCATCAGGCGATTCTCATACCCATGTCCGAAGGCCGGGATATTTTGAACGGGCTGCATTCCAACACGCAAATTCCCAAGATCATCGGCTTCGAGCGGCTTTATCAGTTGACCGGCAAGCCGCAGTATCACGCGGCAGCCGAATTTTTCTGGAAGACAGTCACCGGCACACGCTCCTTTGCCACCGGCGGCAACGGGGACAACGAGCACTTCTTCCCGATCACCGATTTCAGCCGCCATCTCTCCTCGGCGAAAACCATGGAGACGTGTTGCAGTCACAATATGCTCCGGCTCACCCGGATGCTTTTCGCCGGCAATCCAACCGCCGCTTACGCCGACTATTACGAGCGAACCCTTTGCAACGCCATTCTGGGATCGCAGGATCCAAACACCGGCATGATGACTTATTTCCAGTCAACCAAGCCCGGCTACATCAAATTATTTTGCACGCCCTTTGACTCGTTCTGGTGCTGCACCGGCACCGGCATTGAGAACCATGCCAAGTATGGAGATTCAATTTATTTCTGCGGGAAACCCGAAGGATCTCCGGCGGATTCCCTCTACGTGAACCTGTTCATGGCGTCCACATTGAACTGGAAGGAAAAGGGAATCACGTTCACTCAAATCACGTCGTTCCCCGAAGCGGGCAAATCCAGATTGGAAATCAAAGCCGCCTCTCCGCAAAATTTTGCCCTGAACATCCGGCATCCCGGCTGGGCGAAAACGGCCACGGTTCGCGTCAATGGCAAGACCGCCAAAACGTCGCACACGCCAAGTTCGTTCATCATGCTGGATCGCCGTTGGAAAAACGGTGATGTGATCGAAGTGGACATGCCCATGGAGTTGCGGATGGAACTTCTGCCTGGAACCACCGACACGGCCGCTGCCGTTTATGGCCCCATCGTGCTGGTAGGCGCGTTGGGACACGAGGTCAAACCCGGCGACAATCTACACATCAACGAACGTTCCATCGGGTCAGTGTTAAATGTTCCGATTAACGTGCCCACATTCGCTGGCGAACTGGCCGGCATCCCCGGAAAAATCAAGCCTTCGACTGCACCTTTGATTTTCAAGACCGATGCCGTCGGGCATCCAGAGGACGTGACGCTGGTTCCCTATTACAAAATGGCCCTTCAACACTACAATATGTATTGGAAAATCCAGAACGCATGAGCCTTCAAGCTGTTGCCAACGCCGCCGTCGAGAACAGCACCGCCAAACTTCCCATGCCTGCGTTCTCCGCCGGGGCCGTTCGTGTCTCGCCGTGGCAGCGGTCATCCGTTCTTGTCCCGAAGCGCGGACGGGAGACGATGCGGACGCACGTTGTCGTAACATTGCAGCATCGCAAACCGCCGCATGGACGCCGGGAAGCCGACGGCGGTGAAACCCGGATGCCCCGTTGCGGGAAACGGGCCGCCGTGATTCATGGCCGCAGTCACGGCAACGCCTGTCGGCATCTTGTCATTAAGCAGACGCCCGACCCGCTGGCGAAGCGGCGGTGAAAGTTTTTCATACAAACCGTCATCCGCGCCGCTGGTGTCGGAATAAATCGAGCCGGTCAGATTGCCTTCGAGATGTGAAAGAATTTCCACCGCTTGCGCCGCGTCGCGAACGACGATGATGAGCGACGCATTGCCGAACATTTCCGTTTGTAATTTCTCCGGCGACGACAAAAACCGGTCTCCGCCCACCCGCAGCACGGTATTGGCAAATTTGTTTCCCGCCAGCGGCGCGCCGCCGGTGACGAGTTCCGCGCCCGCCGATTGAAGCGCCTTCACGCCGGCCGCAAGATTTTGAGCGACGCCGGATGAAAGCAATGTCGCCGCAGCCGTGGCTTCCAATTTCACCTTCACGCCGGCGATGAATTTTTCCGCTTCCGCGCTGGCAAACAAAATCACCATGCCCGGACTCGTGCAAAATTGTCCGGAAGCCATCAAACAGCTCGTGCCGAATTCCCCGGCCAGTTTTTCGCCGCGTTCCGCCAGCGCGCCCGGCAGGATCAAAACCGGATTGATGCTCGACATCTCCAGATAAATGGGTTTGCCGGCCGCATCCGCTGCCGCCTTGAGTTTCATTCCCGCCGCGCGGCTGCCGGTAAAACCGGACGCCCCGAGTCTTTTGTCCGCGACCATGCGCAAGCCGTCTTCCGGCGACATTTGGTAAATCAGTTGCACGGTCGCGGGCGGCAGACCGGCTTCGGTTACGGCGGCGAAGGCTTCTTTCGCGAGCAATTGCGTCGTGTGCGGATGACAAGGATGCGCCTTGGCGATGACGGAATTTCCTACGGCAATCGCCGAGGCAAAATCACCGCCGGCCACGCCGTTGTAGGCGAATGGAAAATTGTTCGGCCCGATCACCAGCACGGGTCCGACGGGCGCGAGCATGGAGCGGATGTTCAACTTTGCGTCAATCGTCGGCAGCGCCCACGCGCCGTCCAGCGCGGCGGCGGCGGCCTGGCGCAGTTGGTTGGTCGTGCGCGGAATTTCAACGTCAGCGAGGCGCGGAACTTTTGCGAGGGCTGTCTCCGCATGGGCGATTTCAGCGAGTTCCATTTTGCGCGCCTCGATTCGTTCGGCGTAGCGTGCCAGAAATTTTGCAAGCTGTTCCGGCGGCGCTGTGCGAAGAATGTTCGCCGCATTCAGCGCCGCATTCAGCGCCGCATCGCAATCCGTCCACGAACTGACGGGATATGATTCGGAAAATCTTTCGCCGTCCGCAGGATTTTCGGCGTGAAACGATGAGGCTGCGTTGGCAGCGCGCCATTGGCCGCCGATGAGAATGGGTTGGAGAGTCATAAATGGACTTCACTTTACAGCGGGTGCTCTAATCATTTCAAGGACAAGCGGTGCATTTTGGTTCAGTCCGAATTTGCAGCGGACGAATAAAGCAGTGCTTGCCAGTCACATTTCAAGGGTTACAATTCTGCTCATACCCTTGATCAGAAAACATTGCATCGGAGATGGGATCGTTCAGTCTTGTTTTCTTGCGAGACTCCGGCGGGTGCGATGCATCAATAAATCAGCCGGGTTGACAGCATTATGAAATACTTACTGCAAACAATGGCGGTTTTGCTGCTTGTGCCACAGGCCTTCGCCCTTGACGGCCGGGTGCAAATTCATGACCCGTCCACTGTCATTCAATGCGATAACAAGTATTATGTCTATGGCACAGGGCTGCCGTGTTTGACCTCCGACGACGGCTGGAACTGGCGGCAGGGAACATCGCCCGGCGAAGGGCGCGGCGGCGGGCTGGCTCCCGATGTGATTCATATCGGCGACCGGTATTTTTTTTACTACGCCACTGGCGCGGCGCAGCCCAAAGCGGAGGTTCGCCTGCTGTCCAATAAAACGCTGGAGTCGGATTCGCCCGATTACAAATGGGAAGACGGCGGCATCGTCGCTTCTTCCGACGGTTTTGAGGACTGCAACGCCATTGACCCCGGAGTTTTTCTGGATCCGACCGATGACAGGTTGTGGCTCACCTACGGTTCCTACTTTGGCTACATCCGCCTGGTGGAACTCGATCCGAAAACCGGGAAACGCCTGCATCCCGGCCACGCGCCTTACAACATTGCGATCAACTGCGAGGCCTCGGACATGATTTACCACGATGGCTGGTATTATCTGCTGGCCGACCATGGCAGTTGCTGCCAAGGCGCGAACTCCGGCTACAACATCCGCGTCGGGCGCGCCAGAAAAGTGACGGGTCCATTTCTTGACAACATGGGCATAGACATGATCCAAGGTGGCGGCAAGCTCTTCGCTGGTTCCGGGGGACGCGTGGTCGGTCTGGGCCACTTTGGACTGATTAATCTTGGCGATGGCGTGCAATTTTTCTCCTGTCACTACGAAGCCGATTTGGATCGGGGCGGCGCCAGTGTGCTGGATATTCGACCGCTTCTCTGGAAAGACGGCTGGCCAGTGGCGGGTGAGAACTTCAAGGCAGGCACTTACCAGATCGAATCCGCCCGAACTGGAACCGCCCTCGAACTGGCCGTTGAAGGTGTGCCCGTGGGCGGTGGCGGGCGCGGCAGACGCGGTGGCGGTGGCGGATTCATGGGCGGAGGTTTCGGCGGCCCGGGCCGCACAAACAGACCTGCTCGTGGTTCGGGCGGTGGCGGGATGTTTGCCGGTCGGGGCGGCGTGATTCCGCCTCAAGATGCGTCACAGGTTTCCACAAATTGGCCTGACGGCAACATCGAAGTCCGCCTGGCGAATTACATGGATCAAGCCCAGCAGAAGTGGACCATCTCTGCGGTTACCAATGCCGGCGGTTATCTGGGTTCGCCGTATTTCAAAATCACGGTCGCCGAAACCGACCGCACGCTGGCGGCCACCGACGACGGAGAACTCATCACACATCCGGCGTTCGCTGGCGACGCGAAACAGATCTGGTGCATCGAGCAATTGACCGACGGCACATGGCGCGTCATGCCTAAGTCCTCAACGGGCGCGGACAAATCAGGCAATGGACTTGCCCTTTCGGCCATTGGCAGCAGCAGTGCGACGCTGGAAAAATTCAATCCTGAAAGCGACAGGCAGCGTTGGGTGTTCAATTCCCCATGACATTGCCGGCTGAAACTCTCAATTCTGAAACTCAAAATTAAACAGAATCTATGACCACGTTTCTCAAATTTCTGAACCTCGCCCTCGTCATTGCCAGTGGCGTCGGCAGCTTCGCTCTGGCAGCCGATACAAATTTTGGGCCGACGCTTGCGTCCCCCAAATCCGTCGAAGCCAGGCCGGACGCGGAAGGTTTCATCCAGCGCTGGATTTTGCTGGAGCCAATTGGAGTCAACGGCCTCACCGACAGCGCCGTTCAAAAGGAGGTTAAGATGGAATACTTTGCCAACCAATTTTCCATCGTGCCACAAGATGGCGAAACGGTTTCCATCGGCGGAGCAAATCACATCTGGCATGCGGTGGATACCACGGAATATAACGTGAACCTCTATCATTTTGCCCGTTCCTTGGGCAAGCCGACCTCAAACGTGCTTTTCTGGGGCGTTACGGTGGTGAACTGTCCCGAAGAAATGCCGGGCGTCCGGCTGGCCATCGGTTCCAACGCCGCCTCCGTTTGGTGGGTGAACGGCCGGGAAGCCGTCGGTATTTACGGCGACAGGCAGACCGTGATTGATGACGGCGTCTCGAAGCGCATCACGCTCAAGAAAGGTCCGAACATTATCCGTTGCGCCGTCGTGAACGGCGGTGGGGCGGCGGATTTTTGTGCCAGATTCCTTGATGCCGACGACAAGCCAATCCGAGCTTTCACCGTCAGCGCTGGAAATGCTGACAAGTGAGTTTCTGCCTGTTGACAGCTTTAATTAACTCCTTGCGACTTTGCCGAAGAGAAGAGCCGTGATTTTTTCCGGGTCGTAAACGCACCCAGCCCACGTCCCGCCGCTGGCTTGTTGCAGCGCGGCCCAGAGCTTGGTGTCGTCGGGCAGCGCGCGGTTGGCCGCCAAATCAGTTCGCGAGGAACGCTGCGCGAGAATTGCTTCTCCTTCTTCAGGACTGAAGCGGCGCGCTTCTTCACCAATAAAATCAATGCTTCCCTGAATTTCCTTCCGGTCAATGACGATGCGCACGATGTCGCCGTCCAAAATTTTCCCGATCGGTCCGCCCGCCAAGCCTTCCGGGCCGATGTGGCCGATGCACGCGCCGGTGGAAACGCCGGAGAAACGCGCATCCGTCAGCAGCGCGGCTTTTTTGCCATGCGGCAAAGACTTCAAAGCGCCCGTTACCTGATAAGTTTCTTCCATGCCAGTGCCCATCGGCCCGACGCCCGTGAGCACCAGGACGTCGCCAGAATTGATGCGACCTTGTTTAATCGCGGTCATGGCATCCTTCTCGTTCACAAAAACGCGCGCCGGTCCCTCGTGATGATAAACTCCGTTCGCATCAAACAGGCTCGGATCAATCGCCGCCGCTTTCACCACCGAACCTTCCGGCGCAAGATTGCCGCGCGGAAAAACCAAAGTGCCGCCCATCCCGCGCGCCTGTGCGGCTGCGGGCGAAAAAATTACTTCGTCCGCGTGGACTCCGTCATGTTGATGCAGCAAGTCGCGGAAGCGCGTGCGGCGTTCGGATTTTTCCCACCAATCGAGATTTTCGCCGAGAGTTTTTCCGGTGACGGTGAGCGCATCCAGGTTGAGCAAACCGAGCCGGCGCAAATGCAGCATCACCTCGGTCACACCGCCCGCAAGAAAAACCCGCACCGTTGGGTGATGCACCGGGCCGTTCGGCAAAACGCTGACGAGCCGTGGCACGCGGCGGTTGACTGAAATCCAATCCTCGACGGTCGGTTGTTTCAATCCGGCGGCGTGCGCGATGGCGGGAATGTGCAGCAGCAAATTGGTCGAACCGCCGAACGCCGCATGGACGACCATCGCATTTTCAATGCTGGCGCTGGTCAGAATATCCCGCATGAAAGTATTATTTTCCGCCAGCCGGTGCAAAGCCTGCGCCGAGCGTTTTGCGATGTCCAGCCAGACTGTCTGGCCTGACGGAGACAATGCGGAGTGCGGCAAGGAAATACCGAGCGCTTCGCTCACCACTTGCGCCGTTGCCGCCGTCCCCAGAAACTGGCAGCCGCCGCCGGGCGAGCCGCAAGCCCGGCAGCCCAGTTCCGCCGCTTCCGACAGCGTCACCGTGCCTTGTGCGAAACGCGTGCCGAGCGTTTGCACCGCACCGGCATCTTCGCCGTTGCTCGGTGGCAACGTCACGCCGCCCGGCACGACCACGCACGGCAAATCGCGGAGGCCGGCCATCGCCATCATCATCGCAGGAAGACCTTTGTCACAGGTGGCGATGCCCAGCACGCCGGAGCGGCGCGGGAGCGAGCGGGCGAGCCGCCGGAAAAGAATCGCGGCGTCGTTGCGATACGGCAGGCTGTCGAACATTCCGGCGGTGCCTTGCGTCCGGCCATCGCACGGATCGGAGCAATAACCGGCAAAAGGAATCGTTTGCAGCCGATGAAATTCTTCCGCCGCCGCCTGGACGAGCAGACCGATTTCCCAATGGCCCGTGTGATAGCCGAGCGCGATCGGTTTTCCGTCCGGAGCGCGCAATCCGCCTTGCGTGCTCAAAATTAAAAATTGTTTGCGCCCGAGTTCGGCGGGATTCCAGCCCATGCCGGCATTTTGCGTGAGGCCAAACAAATCTCCGCTCGGGCTTTGCGAAAGCATTTCCTCGGTGAGCGGCAGGCTTCCGGCCGGGCCGACGGCCTTGGTCTGGATTTGAAAAATCTCCGGCGCGGAAAATTCAAGCAGGTCATCGTTGGAATTCATGCGGACATTCAAGCAGCAAGCCCGCGCAAGAAAAAGGAAAACTGCGATCTGAAATGCCGGCTGAACCATTTCACCGCTGCTGAATAAGCTGGCGCTGGAAATGCCTTCGTGTATCAAATGACGCCCCGATGCTTAAACCCATGAATTCCTCGCCAAGTATTTTATCCATTCTGATTTTTCTCGTCTTAACATTGATCGTGAACGATGCGGCATATTCACAGCCCGCCAGCAACAGTCCAGCCACCCGGCAAGCGGGAGGATTCGTCACCGGAAACCGTTTTGAAAAAAATGTGCTTGCCTACGAGGCCGCAGACAAAACCAATGCCCCGCCGCAGAACGCGATTTTGCTGGCGGGCGATTCCCAGTTTTACCGCTGGAAAACTCTCCATGAAGATTTGCCGGATTACACCATCATCAATCGCGGGATTGACTCTTTGGAGACGTCAGACCTCGTTTTTTTCGCCGACCGGCTTGTCCTGCCTTACAAACCGCGGATGATCATCCTGCATATCGGCGGCAACGATGTGCATGACGGTAAAAGCCCCGGCCAGGTGCTCGCGGATTTCAAAACATTCGTGGCCAAAGTCCGTGCCGTGCTGCCAAACGTGCCGATCGCTTTCTCCAGCATCACACCCGGCCCGGGCCGCTGGGACGAGGCGGAAAAACGCAAACAAACCAATAAGGTTATCCAAGACTACATCGCGACGCAAAAGAATCTCCTGTTCATCAATCTCTGGGATGCGATGCTGACCCCTGACGGCAAACCTCGCGAAGATATATGGGTCGCCGACCGCGTCCATCCCAATCACGATGGTTATCTGCTCCGGGTGAAAATCATGCGTCCCATTTTGGGTGAGCCGGACAAAAAAGCCGAGTAAGACGAAATTGTTGATCGCGGATTTGTGGCGCATAGCCGGGATCAAACTGGCGCGGGCAAGAGTTTAGATTCGACTTCCGTCGTGCTTATTGGAAAATTCGGCTTTCCGAACCTATGACACAAAAGCGCTGGCTGCGCATCATCCCCGTCGCACTGATCATGTATACGATCTCGTATATTGACCGGACCAACATCTCGCTCGCGCTCAATCCAAAAATTTCGTCCATGATGAAAGACCTGTTCATGGATGATGAAATGAAAGGCCGGCTGGGCGGGATTTTTTTTATCGGCTACGTCCTGATGCAGGTTCCCGGCGGCTATCTGGCGTCGCACTGGAGCGCGCGAAAACTCGTCAGCCTGTGCCTCATCGCGTGGGGAATTTTTGCCATCGGTTGCGGGATGTCGCAGACGTTCCGGCAATTTGAAGTGATGCGATTTTTCCTGGGCGTCGCCGAAAGCGCTGTTTTTCCGGCGACGCTGGTGCTGCTGGCGAACTGGTTCAACAAATCCGAACGCGCGCGCGCCAATTCCTACTGGCTGCTTTGCCAGCCGCTGGCCGTGGCCGGTTCCGCGCCCATCACCGGCTGGCTGCTCGGAACATGCGGCTGGCACCAGATGCTGATCCTCGAAGGAATTCTGCCGTTCGTCTGGCTTCCGCTCTGGTGGTTCATCATCCGTGACCAACCGCGCGAGGTGAAATGGATTTCCGCCGAGGAAAAAAACCAGCTTGAGACCGCATTGAAAAACGAGGCAAACGATCTGGAACCGGCGCAAAAAATTTCGTGGTTCCAAAGATTGTCGCACCCGGCGATTTTTGTCATGGTCGCGCTGTATTTTCTTCACAATTGCGCCGTCTATGGCTGCATGACTTTTTTTGACGAAGGGCTAAAGGGCCAGCATTTTACCGGATTGCAATATGGACTCTTGTTCGCCATGCCTTATGCGGTGACGGCCGTCATCATGGTTTTGGTATCGCGGCATTCCGACAAAAAAAATGAACGGCGGGGACACGTCGCCGCGATGTATTTCATGAGCGGCACGAGCCTCATCTTGAGCGTGATGCTGCTCGACCATTTCTGGATTTCGTATGCGTTCATGTGCCTGGCCATTCCCGGCCCGTTCGCGGCCATGGCTCCGTTCTGGGCCATCCCCAGCGAAACCCTGCCGCGCAGCGTGATGGCCGTGGTCATGGGGCTGGTCAACGCCTTCGGAAATCTCGGCGGTTATGCCGGGCAGCAATTCGTCGGCTGGATGAAAAATGAATATCACAACACTACGATTGCGTTTAACACGCTTGGCGCCGGAATGCTGGTCTGCGTTGCGCTGGCGTTTCTGCTGCCCCAATCGGCGCGACAGCGAAATTAGTTTTCCGGCTGGTTCGGATGAGCTTTTCGACTTGCACCGGTGAAGCCACTGATATATCACGACGCACACCTTTCAATGGCAACAACCCAGATCCGACATTTCGCCCGACCGGATGCGCAGGAACAGCCGGTTGACCGGGTTCTTTTCTGAATGATTTCCCAGACCGCATCGCCGGCCTCCGTGTTGAAAATGCGTCCGGCGCAGAAATGGGCGACCGCCTTCCTTATCAGCGCGGCCATTGCCATCAGCTACCTCGACCGCCAGACACTGCCGTGGGCCATCAAAGCAATCCAGGCGGACATTCCCTTCGGCAACGAAGTCAAAGCGGCCCTGGATTCCGCATTTCTCCTCACTTATGGCCTGATGTATCTCGGCGGCGGAATGCTGCTGGACCGGCTCGGCACGCGGCGGGGGTTTCTCTGCATCATGATTTTCTGGTCGCTGGCCTGTGCCAGTCATGGTCTGGCCGGCGGCGTCATCGCGCTCGCGGCCAGCCGCCTTTTGCTGGGCGCCGGCGAAGGTGGAGGTTTTCCGGCGGCCACGCGCGCGGTTGCGGAATGATTTCCGGTGAACGAACGCGCCACCGCGATGGGCATCATCAACGCGGGAACTGCCGTTGGCGCGGTTGTGGCTCCGCCGCTCATCGCCATTGTGTTGACCCAGGTGAACTGGTTTGGCCTTGCTCCGTGGCGCTGGGTTTTCTTCCTGACCGGCGCGCTGGGTCTGCTGTGGACACTGTGGTGGTGGCGATGTTACTTCGTGCCTGAAAATGCAAATCAACTTCTGGAAAAACAGGTTGAACCGAAGATTTCTCTTGCTGAATTATTGCGGCACCGTGAAACGTGAGCCATTGTCGGCGCGAAATTCTTGAGCGACGGCGCCTGGTATTTTTATTTGTTCTGGCTGCCGAAATATTTGTTCGACGCGTTCCAACTCGACATCAAAACCGCCGGCAGCATCGGCTGGATACCTTATGCGGCATCAGGCGTCGGCTGTCTGGTCGGCGGCGGCTTTTCGAGCTGGCTGCTTGCGCGGGGATTCTCCGTCAACGTCTCGCGCAAACTCGCGCTTGGCGCCAGCGCGGCGTTGATGCCGTGGGTGATGTTCGCGCCGCAACTCCATTCCGTCGCTGCCGTGATTTTTCTGTTCAGCCTCGCTTTTTTCGGCCAGCAATCGTGGTCCACGCTGGTGATGATCCTGCCGACGGACCTGATTTCCAAACGCGCCGTCGGCACGCTGGCGGGCCTGGTCGGCAACATCACCGCCGTGTCCGCGAACCCGAGTGCCGCGTGGACCTGCCAGCCGCCGACGAACAACGCCGTGAACTGCACCTATATCGGCCCCGGACCGGTCGCGACCGGCGAGTTGCTCGGCGAGTTCACGATCACCTATTTGCCGACAGCGTCGACACCGCTCATGAACTGCGCGACGGTGGAACTCAGCGCGGCGTCCGGTTTGCAAGATTCGAATTCCGGGAACAATACGGCCTGTGTAAATGTCGGAACGCTCCCCAACACCGGAACGCTGTCCGTCACCAAGATCGTGACCGACGTTGCCGGCGCGGTGCCGGCCGGCGCGATCTATCCGATCAACATTGCCTGCGGAAGTGCGAGCTCGACCGCCAATCTGGCCGCCGGCGCGACGCAAACGGTAAACGGTCT
>Ga0208357_1001414_pt1 | contig 17408 bp, 14 predicted proteins | sample NGESurdeep092012_6_FD_184487 | JGI IMG/M metagenome (GOLD analysis project Ga0208357, IMG submission 184487) | Arctic peat soil microbial communities from Barrow, Alaska - NGEE Surface sample F52-2 deep-092012 (SPAdes) | ecosystem: Environmental > Terrestrial > Soil > Wetlands > Peat ... | reverse complement strand
GGTTCAAAGGACAGGGATTTCAACCAGCTACTGGCAGCACAACAAGCCCGCATAAAGTATTTTGGAAAAAGACTGACCTTTTTCTTTCTGCGGATGTCCCTGTTTTGGATTTGCTTCTTCTGCAAGATAATTGCAAGCCCATTGGTGATCTATACCAACACGCGGGACTTCATCGAAAGCGAAATCCTTCGCTTTACAAAGCTCCATTGTTGCTTATCAATCAAGCTTGCACAAAATTTGTGTTTTCCGATTTTGACGTTTTGTTTCAACACGACTTCCAGTCAATCTGTGCGCCAAAACAAGAAGAAGATGAATTACTTTTCCTTGCAGCAGTTCTATCGAGTCCTCTCACGCAATATCTGCTCTTTCATACAACCGCGAACATTGGCATTGAACGCGACATAGCTCGTCTGGAAGAAATTTTGGAATTGCCTTTTCCTTTACCAGAGGACATGAAAGACCCGAAACGTAGCGAGTTCATCCTGCGCTCTTGCGCGCAACAGTTACGAAAACTTCGTGCCGAATTACTGAAACCCAAAAATTTGCTGAAGCGTGAAGCTCTAGTCCAAACTGCACAACAGGAACTTTATGAGTTCATTTGTGAGTATTTTGAGATTTGCGAATGGGAACGGTATCTTATCCAAGATACAGTTGAACTTTTTCGCCCCAGTTCTTGTCGAAAGCAATCTGAAAAACTGCTTACCGCTAAACCCTCTACGTTTACGCATCGGAAAGAATACGCAGACGCATTAGTGAAAACTTTCTGTGGCTGGAGCCGGGCAAAACATAATTTGTGGGCGGAAGGTAGCGTGGCGAACAAAATCGGCTTGGCACTTGTTACTTTCGGCTTTGGCGATAAAGCCCAAAAATATAAAGAATCACTAGCCGAAGATCATGTGGCAAAAGTTCTTGACGATATTCGCAAAACGACTGCGCGAGGCGCTGGTGCTATGTTTCACCGGCTTCGCGGATTTGCTCTTTATGAATCCGACCGAGTTCACATCCTTAAACCTCTTAATCGCCGACATTGGACACGCACTGCGGCGTTAAACGACGCCGACGAAATTCTAACCCGAATGATGGAGGAAGGTGGATGGCGCGCTTAAATCATTCGGGTTCAACCAACCCTTTACGCCGGGAACTTTTCCCAATCGGTTTTGCGGGAGAAGTGATGTTGCATATTTTGGAAACGTGGAATGATTTCTCTCTGCATCATCAAGTCCGTCTGGAAACTCGCATTACTGCTGTTTTTCGTGATGCGTTGATTAAAGCTTATGTAGCGGCGGGCCGTTCATGGTTTATTACTTTGGAAGACCCAATTACTGAACCCGATTTTGGAACTGAAATGGGGAGAAACGATCTTCGTTTTTATCCACCAAACCATCACGGCCAGACCATTTACTTCACTCTTGAATGCAAACGTCTTCGGGTAACGACTAAATCCGGCCTTAAACATCTTGCTGACAAATATGCCGACGAAGGAATTCAGCGGTTTGTGGATGGCCGCTATTCCGCCGGGCTACCATGCGGAGGCATGGTAGGATATGTCATGGATAACGAAACCTCACAAGCTTTTGCTTCCGTGCAAACAGAAATTGAAAACAAGCGAGCGGTTTTGAAAATTCCGACAAAGAACTGCATTCGTGTCCCCTCTGCCGTATTGCCGGATCACCAATGGAGCGCGGATACTTTCCATAAGAGAGCCGACGGCGAATTTGCCTTGCATCATGCGTTGGTAGGAGTAACAAGCTAAAATGGTTAAGAAGCAAAAACTGGAATTGACGTGGATTGGGAAGGAAAACCGGCCCAAGCTTGAGCCGCGCATTTTGCTGGAAGACCCGGCGAAATCTTATCACGCGCAGCATCGCGTGACTGACGACGACATTTTCGACAACAAACTTATTTTTGGCGATAATTTGCTCGCGCTGAAAGCACTTGAGCAGGAGTTCTCCGGCAAGATTAAGTGCGTCTTCATTGACCCGCCTTACAACACCGGAAGCGCGTTCACTCATTACGATGATGGCGTTGAGCATTCGCTTTGGCTATCATTGGTGAGAGACAGGCTTGAATTGTTGCACCGCTTACTTCGATTCGACGGTTGTATCTGGATAACAATTGACGATTCAGAAGGACATTATTTGAAAGTCCTACTCGATGAGATATTTGGGCGCGTGAATTTTCTCGGCACTGTGACCTGGCAAAAAACGACGAGCATCCACAACAACGCCGTTCTATTTTCGTCAGCAACCGATATGCTGCTTTGCTACGCGAAAGATATTTCTCAATTCAAAATGGGACGTGTGCCTAGAAGCGAACGCAACGCATCCGATTACTCAAATCCCGACAAAGATTCGCGTGGAGCTTGGTCATCTAGTCCTCTTCATGTCAGTCTTACATCTGGACAACGCGGGAAACAATATGCGGCAACAGGAAAATCGTCTGGCCTCTTTCCTATTATCAGTCCGCATGGCGAAGAAATACTGCCACCCAAGGGGCGTGCTTGGGGTTATTCCATCGAGACCATAAAAAAGTTTGATTCCGAAAAACTAATCTGGTGGGGTAGTGACGGACGAAATCAGCCACGATTGAAGCGTTATTTGAAAGACAACCAAGAGGGCGTTGTTCCTACGACACTTTGGCTTTCGGAAGAAGTTGGCCATAACCAAGAAGCGAAAGCAGAGAATTCATCATTGTTGCCAGACGTGAAGGAATTATTTTCCACACCAAAACCAGAACGACTGCTTCAGAGAATGTTTCAACTTTCAACAGAACCCGGTGATTGGGTGCTCGACTCTTTCAGCGGTTCAGGCACAACCGGCGCAGCGGCGCATAAAATGGGGCGACGTTGGATAATGGTTGAATTGGGCGAGCATTGCCACACCCACATAATTCCCCGTCTGCAAAAAGTGGTTGATGGAACTGACGCTGGCGGCATCACCGAAGCCGTTGGTTGGAAAGGCGGCGGCGGTTTCCGTTATTATCATCTTGCGCCATCGCTTTTGAAAACGGACAAGTGGGGCAATCTCGTCATCAACAAGGAATTCAATGCCGATATGCTTTCCCAAGCAGTCTGCAAATTGGAGGGCTACACCTACGCGCCGAGCGATTCGCTTTACTGGCAACACGGCAATTCATCGGAAAAAAGTTTCATTTACGTCACCACGCAGCATTTGACCCGCGAACAGTTGACACAGTTGAACGATGAAGTCGGGTCAAGCCGTTCGTTGCTGGTTTGCTGCGCCTCGTTTCGCGGCAAAGTGGAAAACTATCCGCATCTGGAAATCAAAAAAATTCCCAAAGCCGTGCTTGCGAAATGCGAATGGGGTCACGACGATTACAGCTTGAAAATTGAAAACCTGCCCAAAGCCCCGCCGCCGAAGGGTCAACAGCAGCTTATTTAACCGCGAATGCCGAACAAAATTGCCATGCGAATTAGGATTGAAAAAACTAATCGGTTGGGTTTTATTGACACCAGCACACCCGCCAAGCCTCTGGCCTTTTGCCATGCTCAAATGTGGCGGGTTTTCTTTTGCGCTCACTCAAAATGAACCGACACGTCAACGCCATTGCAGGCCGGTTGAGCTTGCGCCCGCCGCAGCGTGAATCGCTGGAAATTCTCGACCGCATCACGGAGATCGTGCCGCCGATCAAATCGCCGGACGTTGCCGCCGCGCTCGCCATCATCAAATCGGAATTCCCCAAGGTGACGGATTTTGAGCGTGAGTTTCCATCCATCTGTTTTGCGCTGGCGACCGGCGTTGGCAAAACGCGGCTCATGGGCGCGTTTATTTCCTTTCTGCATCTGGCGAAGGGCATCAATAATTTTTTTGTGCTCGCGCCGAATCTCACGATTTACAACAAGCTGATTGCGGACTTCACGCCGAACACGCCGAAGTATGTTTTCAAGGGCATCGCAGAATTCGCCACGGACGCGCCCGAAATTATCACCGGCGACAACTACGATCAGCGTGCCGGTGGATTCGCAGAATTGACCCGCGTCCGCATTAACATTTTCAACATTTCTAAAATCAATTCCGAAGTGCGCGGCGGAAATTCTCCCCGCATCAAACGGCTTTCGGAATACATCGGCGAAAGTTATTTCGATTATCTCGCCGGTTTGCCCGACCTCGTGATGTTGATGGACGAGTCGCACCGTTACCGTGCATCCGCAGGCATCCGCGCCATCAATGAATTGAAGCCGATGCTTGGCTTGGAATTGACGGCCACACCGTTTGTTGAGGGAACGGGCGGCAGGTCGGTTGCGTTCAAGAACGTCATTTACGATTATCCGTTGGCACGCGCAATGGCCGACGGCTTTGTGAAAGAACCGGCAGTCGTGACGCAGAAGAATTTTGATGCCCGCCAATTCACCCCTACGCAGTTGGAAAGGATAAAGTTGGAGGACGGCATCCATTTACACGAAGCCACGAAAGTCGAATTGGAAACTTATGCCCGACAAAATGAATGCCGGAAGGTGAAGCCGTTCGTGCTGGTAATCGCCCGCGACACGACACACGCCAAGGAATTGCTCGACTTGATTCAGTCGGAAAAGTTTTTCGAGGGACGCTACAAAGACCGCGCCATCCAAGTGGATTCCAGTCAGACCGGCGCGCAGGAAGAGTTGATGATTGAAAAGCTCCTCAAAGTTGAAGACCCAAACGAGCCGACGGAAATCGTGATTCACGTCAATATGCTCAAAGAGGGCTGGGACGTGAACAATCTTTACACGATTGTTCCGTTACGCGCCGCCAACGCGCGCATTTTGATTGAGCAATCCATCGGGCGCGGTTTGCGTCTGCCCTATGGTGTCCGCACCGGCGTAACGGCAGTGGATCGTTTGAACATCGTCGCCCACGACAAATTTCAGGAAATCGTGGACGAGGCGAACAAGCCGGATTCCGCCGTGCGTCTCACCCAGGTCATTCTTGACCCGGCAAAAGATTTGCAGCCGACCAAGACCGTCATCGCGCAGCCGACCATCATGGCGAAGCTGACAGCCACACCCGCGCCAGCAACGCCCGGCGTGACGCCCAGCAAAGCAGCCGAGCCTTTGTTCCAAACCGAGCAGGAACGGAAAATTGCGGAGATCACCGTCAAAGTCATTCAGCAGCACGAGACGTTGCCACAGGTAAATTATTTGCAGAAGGCCGAGGTGCAGGCAGCCATCATCAAGGAAGTTGCCGCCACCTACGTTGCTCCGGCGCAAACCGAATTGACTGGCATTGTCATCAAGCCGGACATCGCGGCGATTGTAGCCAAGGCCACCAAACTCGTCATTGACCAGACGATTGATATTCCCCGCATTGTGGTTGTGCCGACCGGGGACGTGACGAGCGGCTTCAATACATTTACGCTGGATTGTTCCTCGATACATTTGCAGCCAGTGAGCCGTGAATTGCTGATTCAGCATTTGCGGACGGCCAAGCAGGAGTTTTTACAAAATGTCAGCGGTCAATTGGTCGAAGCGCGGCCAGAAAATTACATCGTGCGGGCATTGATTGATTTTGATGACATTTCCTATGACGACCACGCGGATTTGCTTTACGACTTGGCCGGGCAATTGGTGAAGCACTTGCACAGCTACCTTTCCGCAGAGGACACCATAAACGTCCTGCAATATCACCAGCAACAGCTCGCGGCGCACATCCATTCGCAAATGCAGTTGCCGGAACATCGCTGGGAAAAAGCGACCGGCTACAAGGCAACGGTGAGCAAAGGTTTTTCCGCCCTAAAAGAAAATGCCTACACCGCCAACGCCACGGACGACATTAAACCGTTCCGCATGACGGTTTCCGACCCGACGAACATCAAACGCTATGTGTTCGGCGGTTTCAGCAAATGCCTTTACGAGATTCAGAAATTTGACGTGGACACCGAACGCCGCTTTGCGGTGATTCTTGAAGATGACGGCGACGTGTTGAAATGGTTCAAGCCCGCCCGAAACCAATTTCAAATTTATTACAACAAGGATGCCGCTTACGAACCGGATTTCGTGGTTGAGACAAAGAAGCAGCTTTTTCTTTGCGAACCGAAACGCGCTGACCAGATGCAGAATCCCGAAGTTGTCGCCAAGAAAACCGCTGCCTGCGAATGGTGCAAACACGCAACCGAACACGCCCAACAGCACGGCGGCAAAAAATGGAGTTATCTGCTTATTCCGCACGATGCCATCACCGGCAACATGACGTTGGAAGGATTGGCATCACGGTTTTCGATTTCTTGAAATTGCAGCATGAAATCGAGGCTTCTTCCAAACCACCTTTCAAAAAAGATGAAGTCGAATAATTCCACGCCATGAGACTTCAAGCCTACGTCTTCTGCGGATGTTACGAACATGGCCGGGTCAAACGCCCGCCGCCCGACCCTGAAATCGTGCCGACCCCTCCACAGAATAAAAAACGCCATGTCACTGATCCTAACTGAAATCTCAAATGCGGGCATCGCCATGGTTGCAGATTCAGCAATCAGTATGCTGAATCCGGTAACACATAAAGTCGAAGCCCACCAAAAAGATTGGCTGAAAATACTAAAGGTTCAGCGCATCAATGCAGCCGTGTCATATTGGGGAAACATTGGCGCGGTAACCACACGAAACTAAGGTTCGCGCCGTATGCCTGAAACCAAATACATCCTCATTTTGGCGAACTCGGTTCGCTCCCAAAAACATTGCGTTGCTGGGAAAGTTGCGACGCCGCAGGCGGACGGAAACTATGACATCGGTATGGAATGGATACGACTCACCGATCCCCGCGTGCCAGATGGGGCAGTTCCCTACGCGAACACGATTTGTCCTGGCAAAGGGTCTGTCCGTCCGTTGCAACTAATCAAGGTGGAGCTGCAAGACTCGTGCAACGATGCCAACCACCCGGAAGATTGGAATTTTGAACCGACGCTTCAATGGACATGGGAAAGTTCAACGACCTTTGCATCCCTTCCAATCGTGGCGGATAATCCGCCCAAAATCTGGCATGACGGAAGCGCCAGTAATTCCGTGCTCGCTGGCTATGTGCCAAAGATGCCAGCCCCGGCAGCGACCTTGTATCTCATTAAAGCCCCCGATGGCTGGTCATTTACGTTTTGGAAGGAATGGAACTCGTTTGAAAATCGGAATGATGTTAAGCGGAAGTTGACATTTTCTTACGCTGGCGAATACCACGAGTTTTCAGTCACCGATAAAGCTTTCACCAGCCGGCACAACATTTACAACCGGGCAACCGAAACGCGCCAGACGCTCACCGTGCCTGACCCGAACAATGTCTATTTCTGCTTGAGCCTCACCCGGCTCACGCCGCCAGATGTAAATCTTAGATTTAGCCTTCACCACTACAAAATTTGTGCCACAATCTTTGAGCCGTGATGAGTGAACTTTTTACCATCGGCCACTCGACGCAGACATGGGAGCAATTCCTGGAACTACTGACGCGGCATCGTATCGGTGCCATCGGCGACGTGCGGAGCAGTCCTTATAGCGCCCGCTTCCCCCATTTTAACCGTGAATACCTGAAACGCGCTCTGCCGGATTCCAATATCCATTATGTTTTTCTTGGCGACGAACTGGGCGCGCGTCGTGCCGAGCGTGAATGCTACGTTGACGGTGTCGCCCGCTATGACCGCATTGCGCGGACGGCCGCATTTCGCGCCGGGTTGGAACGGGTGCAAAAAGGTGTCGCCCGTTTTCGTCTGGCGTTGATGTGTGCGGAAAAAGACCCGCTGGAATGTCACCGCACCATCTTGGTTTGCCGCCAGTTCCGCAACGACCTGGACATCCAGCACATTTTAAGCAACGGCAGCCTTGAATCTCACACCGACGCGGAAACCCGTTTGATGGCCGAGGAAAAAGTTCCCGGCGACGATTTGTTCACGCCGCGCGAGGAATTGATTGCGAAAGCCTACGACCGGCGCGGCGGCAAAATCGCCTATCACGAGTGCGGCGAACCCGTCACGCAGACCTGAATTATGCCACCCGAACCCATCAATGTTTTTACCGTCGGCTTCACCAAGAAAACCGCCGGTGAATTTTTTGAGAAATTGCGCGCCGCCGGCATCAAGCGCGTGGTGGATGTCCGGCTCAACAAGGTTTCGCAGCTCGCCGGATTCAGCAAGCGGGACGACCTGAAATATTTTTTGAAGGAAATCCTCGACGTGGAATACGTCGAAGCGCCGTTGCTCGCGCCGACCCAGCCAATGCTCGACGCCTACAAAAAGAGCAAGGGCAGTTGGGATGCCTACGAACACGATTTTCTCGGCTTGATGGCCGAGCGCCACATTGAGGATAAAATTGACCCGTCGCTACTGGCCGGCGGCTGCCTCCTGTGCAGTGAGGACACACCCCACCATTGCCACCGCCGCCTAGTTCTGGATTATTTGCAAAAACGCTGGGGCAACCTGTCCATCAAACACGTCGTCTGAAAATCATCAAACACAATGAGCAAACTAACCAACAAAATTGAAGCTCACGACCGCAAGGTTTGTGAGGTTTTGGAAAACAAGAAATACACGGTTGATTATTTCCAACGGGAATTCAATTGGCAGAAGAAGCACATCGAACAATTGATAAACGACCTCACGAACGCATTCTTGAATGAATACGAGGAAGGGGATGCCCGCACCGAGGGCGAGAATTACAACAATTATTATCTCGGACCATTCGTTGTCAGTGAAAAAGAAGGCCAGCGCAGCATCATAGACGGGCAGCAACGCCTGACATCCCTAACCCTGCTGCTGATCTACCTGAACAATCTGCAAAAATCGCTCGGCATCGGTGAAAAAATCGAGTCGTTAATTTTTTCGGAGCTTCGAGGCATGAAGTCTTTCAATCTCCAGGTGGAGGAACGGCGGGAATGTCTGGAAAAACTGTTTCAGACCGGTGCCTATACCATTCGTAACGGCGACGACCCCTCGACCGTCAACATGGCGGAGCGTTACGCCGACATCGTTGAATTGTTTCCCGAAGACATCAAGGGCGACAATCTCCCGTTCTTCATTGATTGGTTGAAATATAACGTCGTGCTTGTGGAAATCGTCGCCTACTCAGACGACAACGCCTACACGATTTTTGAAACGATGAATGACCGTGGGTTGAACCTGACGCCGACCGAGATGCTTAAAGGTTTCATCCTTTCACGCTTTAACCAGCCGGCCAAGCGCATCAAGGCGAACGACGAATGGAAAAAGGCCATTGAAGTTTTGAAGACCTTTGACCCCAACGAAGACCAGACCTTTTTCCAGGCGTGGCTGCGCGCCAGTTACGCCGACACGATTCGTCCGGGCAAAGCCGGGTCACAGAATGAGGATTTTGAGAAAATCGGCACACGTTTTCATAGTTGGGTGCGGGACAATCTGAAAAAAATGAAGCTCGATCCCGAACACCCGGATGACTTCGAGCGATTCGTTGCCGAGAACTTCAAGTTTTACCACGAGGCTTATGTCCGCATCATGCGCGCACAGGCCACCTTGATACCCGCTTTGCAGCACGTTTATTTCATAAATCAATGGGGCATTGCCACGTCGCAGAGCTATCCGCTGATGCTCGCCCCATTGGATCCGAAGGACACCCCCGAAACGGTGGATGCTAAAATTGATTTGGTGGCGCGTTACCTCGAAACCTTTGTTGTCCGTCGTTCGATAAATTTTCGGAAATTTTCCGCCAGTTCGATCCGCTACACCATGTATTCATTGGTGAAGGAAATTCGGGGTAAAGACGTGGACACCCTGCGCGCAATCCTTGCCGTCAAGGTCAGGGAGTTTGACGACGGCTGGGATAAGTTTGAAAACTTCCTGATGCACGGACAAAACCGCCGTTTCGTCAAATTCCTGTTGTCCCGGTTGACAGCCTATGTTGATCAGGGTGCAGGCATTTCCAACACGTTTCAGACCTACTACCAAAGTCCCGGCGGCAAACCCTACGAGGTAGAGCATATCTGGGCGGACGATTTCAATGCACACACCGATGAGTTCGACGATAAAAATGATTTTTCCGAATGGCGGAACAGCATCGGCGCGCTGGTGCTGCTACCCAACGGCACGAATCAATCCTACAACGCCAAACCTTACGCGGAAAAAATAGTCCATTACCAAAAGGAGAATCTTCTCGTGCGCTCCTTGTGTCCCTTGACCTACCAGAACAATCCCAATTTTACCAATTGGGCAAAATCCCGTGACCTGAAATTCCAGCCTCACACGGATTTCAAAAAAGCTGATATTTTACTCCGCCAATCGCTCTACCAAAAAATCTGTGAGGATATTTGGGCGTTCCCGGATTCTGCGAATGCCGCAGCTTGAATTGAGCGTTTAACTATCGTCCCACGATTGCCGCTCAAATGAATCCCAGTCAACCCGCACCGACTTGATGCAGCGCGTGTCATGGTTTTCGGTCTTTTTACCAACTTGACGACCGGTTAAACTCGCTCCCATGAGACTCCAAGCCTACGTTTTCTGCGGCTGTTACGAACATGGCCGGGTCAAACGCCCGCCGCCCGACCCTGAAATCGTTGACGTGTCCACCAATGGCGACGTTGGTTGTCATCAACCCACGCCAGCCCAATACCAGGCATTCCTGAAGTGGCGCTACCGTGCCTGCCATCATCGGGATGGCTTGATCACGGGCGGTCTGCTTGGCCACCGCTTGCCAGTCGAAGTCATGCACAAGACCATGCTTCCCCACCGCCGCACCTTCCCGATCTTCGTCCGCAAGGTGCTCGGCTGCAAACCGCAAACCCGATTCTCCCCTCTCACGCTCAAACAAGTCGAACAACTTCAAATCGAACTTGTTCGCATGAAACAATTTCACCTTTCCGACCGCAAGCGCGAAAACGAGTTGCGATACTATCGTGGTCAGATGCGACAACTCGTCCGAGCCGCTCTTAAATTTCAACAGCCCATCGCAATGTAATTCAGTCAAACCTGTCTGCCCGCCGTGACCAACGCGCGGTTTGCTGCGCTCCACGGGCTGCCCGTCGCCCCGTATTCCTCTCGACGACGCCCGTTCCACTCCGCAAAACCGCGCGCTCGTCACGAGCGGCAATCGAATTGGCCGCAACAGCGGCGGGCTTCCGTCTGCGGCTCGGCGGCGGCGTTGCGCTCCGCCTTCGTTCCCGCCGTCTCTCCGTCTCCGCTCCACTTTTCCCGCTCGCCGACCGCAGACCGAAGCCTGTGTCGTTATTTTCTCCGCGCCATTCGGCGCTGTTCGGCATTCCGCTCCAACAATTCGCGTGTGCGTCCAACTTCCGCCGCCAGCGCGGATTCTTTCGGCAATGCGGTGCGGTATTCACGCACGAGCATCTTGTTGTGCAATCCTTCCATCGCGTAACGGGCCAGCGCATCATCTTTGCCCGCGCAGAGAATCAAGCCCACCGGCGGATTCTCGCCGGGCTGCATCCAGTGTTCGCGCGCGAAATTGCAATAAAGGTTCATCTGTCCAATGTCGGCGTGAACCAGCGCGGCAATTTTCAGGTCAATGATGACGAGGCAGCGCAGACGCCGATGGAAGAACACCAAGTCCACTCGAAACCACTCGTGGCCGATCCGCAGCCGTTTTTGTCTGCCGACAAATGCAAATTCAGTGCCGAGTTCGAGCAGGAAAGTTTCGAGGTGTCGGATGAGCGCGTCTTCCAAATCGCTTTCGGAGTATTCATCTTTAAGGCCAAGAAATTCGAGGACGAGCGGATTGCGAATTTCTTCGTCGGCGGAAACCGCATCACCCGCTATGGGTTTCTCACCTTTCACCAGCATCGCGGTTTTATTTTTCGACAATGCCGTGCGCTCGTAAAACTGCGAGTTGATCTGGCGGTCAAGCTGCCGAACCGACCAGCCACCCGCCAACGCTTCGCGCGCGTAAAACTCGCGGGCGTGCAAGTTCCGAACGCGCAGCAGCCGAACGTAATGCGTCCAAGGCAATTGAAAAGCGCGGGCAATGTTGCCCAAATGTTCAAGAGCGCAGGCGAATTTTACGGAAGACCGGCGGTTGAATTGACCAATGGGCGCAAGCGCGGCGCTCTGTGAAGATTTTTCAATCACTGATTGAAGAATTGGCTGCTGGCTGCCGCCACTCGTTTCTCCCGTGGATTTTTCAATCACTGATTGAAAAATCTCGGTGCTGGAAAAAGTGAGAAAGAACTGCCGCATCACGGACAATTGGACGACTCCAAATCCCCGGCCAAATCTTTGCGTAAGATCATGCGAAAGTTTTTGAATCAGTTCCTTTCCATAATCAGCCCGCTTTTCTCCCGCCTGCTCGTGTTCCACAATCCGCCGGCCAATTTCCCAATACGTCGCCGTCATCAGCGTGTTCACCATGCGCGCGGATGCACGCCGTGCCGCGTCCAGCAATTCCACAACGCCGGAAAACACGCTGTCATAATCAGCCGTTTTGTGCTGAATCGTTTTGCCAGTCTTCGATTTGTCACTCGGTTTGCTCATAAAACATTTCTGCGCCCGCAGATTCTTACCGGATTGCTATTCGCTTGGCGAGCCAGACCGTCGGACGTAATTCGCAAACTTCCTGCAATTCGTTAAGTCAACAAACGGTTGTTCATCCATGCGGCGTTGATTTCCGCCGTGTTCATCCGCCCGCTTCCCGCGCTTCTGGTTGCTCCGCGCAATTTCGCGCCACAAAAAATTGTGTCACTGCATTGCTCCATGCTCCGCCGCCCGCCAGCGCGAAAAGCAGGCTTGAGTGCGTTTCGTTCGGAACCGGATTGCTCTCCCGACGTGAGGCGAAGAGAGCAATCCCGTTCCTTCAAACACGAAACGCAAAAACATGAACACGACAGAAAACATCAACTCAACGCCTCAACCGGTGAACAACATTGTCCAGCCCATCAAATTCTCACCGCAACCGCAGGAATGGAAAATTGTTTCCTTGCGTGAATGTCCGACACCTGCCGACATTCAATTGTGTGAAACACCGGAACAGGCAGCCGCCTATTGGAAAATGCACATCACAACTCATCCTTACTTCAATCCTGAATGTGAATGTTTGGTCGTTTTAATTCTTAACACCCGTCGAAAAATCAAAGGTCACTATTTCGTTTCAATTGGAACAATGGACACAATTCTGGTTCATCCTCGTGAAGTGTTTCGTTTGGCAATCATGGCAAGCGCATCGGCTATCGCGCTCATGCACAATCATCCATCGAATGAATCTTCACCGTCAGACGCTGACATTAAAGTCACCCGCGATCTCATTCGAGCCGGACAGTTGCTTAAAATCGAAGTTCTCGACCACATTGTCATCGGAAATCCCAATCACACATCGTTGCGGGCGCTAGGCCACTTTTTTCAGTGAAGCGTCAGTTTCACTGATCGCTTTGGACAAATGCTGTCCAAGCCGGAAAATTTTCTCATCTTTATTTGTTGGCGGAATTCCGCATCGCGCTAAATTGTTTGACGGCATGAGCAAACCGTTAATCGCAACGCTTTTGGGAATCGAATTAGAAATCAAAAAGGTCTTTAACCGAGACGTGAAGCGTTTTCGCAATTCGTTCGCAACCGTCAACCGACGGTGCATTGATCCCGCGTTCCACTAGACTAATAAACTCAATCGAATAGCCGCATTTCTCCGCAAGCTTTGCCTGGGTTAATTTAGCGGTTTGCCGCAATGTCGCAATTCGTTTGCCCAATTGTTTCTTCAGCACGCAGTTAAACTATGGGCTTGCGGCAAATCTTGGAACGGAGTTAAACTACGTTTGTTGAAATTTGATATATGTCGGCCAAAATTACAATTCTAATCATCGAAGACGAAATGCCGCTCGCGTTGCTAATGGTGAATCTGCTTTCGCGCGCTGGGTGCGAAGTTGAAGTCGCAACAACTGCGAAAAAGGGGATGCTGTTGGTCGAAGAAGGAAATTTTGATCTGATTACGCTCGACGTTGATTTGCCAGATACCAGCGGGTTTGAGGTTTGCCGCGAACTCAAACAAAGGCATCATTCACGACATACCCCAATCGTTTTTGTTTCAGGACGTTCTTGCTTGGAGGATCAACAGCATGGCCTTGAACTTGGCGCGGTGGATTACATTGAAAAGCCATTTAGCTCGCTGGATTTTGCTTCGAGGATTTTGTCCCATATCCGGCAAGCAAAAGAAGTCTCGTGTTGATCTTTGAATCTGGTTTGTGGTGGAACTTGGCCGCTCGGCCCAACGTGCCGCCACGAGGCGGTTGTTCAGCGAATGACGAGACATCCGCGCGGTTCGCTAACATGGAGCGAACCGCCGGAATGTTCCCCGGCCAGCAAAAATTCGGTGACCGCATCACCGATTAGCTTTTCAATCGCATCCCGCATCGGACGTGCGCCAAGTTTCGGATGAAAACCGCGCCGCACCAAAAACGGCAGGACGGATTCAGTCGGCGTCAACGCGTGGCCTTTGTCCTGCAAAAATTTCAATTCGTTAGCCAGCAGCAAGCTGGCGATTTCAAGTTGAATGTCGTAACTCAAACGATTGAAAACCAATTTCTCGGTGATGCGTGCAAACATTTCAGGGCGCAATGTTTGTTGCGCTCGCGTGAGAACGTGACGCTCCATCGTGGCCTGGGTGGAATGTTGAATGTGCAAAATTTCAGCCGCACCAATGTTTGAAGTCAGCACAATATAGTGCTTTGAGAAATCCAGCGTGTCGCCGCTGGCCATCGTCACCCGCGCCGCGTCCAGGATTTGCAGGAACACATCCAGCACGCGCGGATGCGCCTTTTCAATTTCATCAAAGAGCAAAGTGCCGCATGGCGATTTGTCATAAGCCATTCCCAAAGTGCCGCGTTCGCCCAGCCGCGCGCCGAGCAGCAGGCCGAGCGATTCTTGCGTTTGGTATTCGCTCATGTCGAAGCGGACAAGTTTGTCCGCTCCAAAAAGAAATTCCGTGAACGCCAGCGTGATCTCCGTTTTGCCAACACCCGTCGGGCCGAGGAACATAAAGCTGCCGCGCGGACGGGTTGGCTTGGTCAATCCAAGCTCGCCCCGTTGCAGCACGGAAACCACGCGCGGGATGACATGAGCCTGCCCGCGAATGCGCTGGCTTAAACTTTTTTCAAGCCCTTGCAGCTTCAAATGAAGTGCCGAATCGGAGTTTTTCTTTGTGTCTATTGTGTTTTCCATGTCCCAACCCTGCCAAAACGCCGGGAAAAAGTTGTGATGATTTCATCACAACCTGACATGGCAAAAGAGAGTAAAAAGTAGCGTATGAAAATTATATTGCAGACCAAACTGGCGGGATTCGCTCCCATTCTGGCACAAACCACGGGCAGCCTTTCATCGGGCGCTTCATCGGCGTTGGGCATTGTGATGCTCATCGGATTCATCTTCGGAACCATCTGCGTCGTTGGCGGCGGGTTCGCCATCCGGCGTGGCGACGCCGACACCGGAAAACTTTCCATCATCGGCGGACTTATCATCGCGGGCGCGCCGGTCATTGTGAAAGCGTTGTTCACCGCCTTCGGCATCGGCAGTTCAACCATTGACGTTGGAACCTTCCAATGAAAAACGGAATCCGATTCACGGAAACGAACAGTTCCGACGATTCCAAAGGCCGGACGTGGGGCTTGGAGGGCGAATTGTTCTGGTTCGTTGTCGGCGGCGGGTTCGCCTTCGTGATGATTCTGCTGCTGTGCTTCAGCGCATTGAAAATGAGCATTTTCACTTCGCTGATTTTGGCGGCGGTGCCGCTGACGCTCTGCCTCATTTACGTCTTCGTGTTTCGTCAGGGAAAACCGGCGGGCTACGACATTGACTGCCTCGACTACTGGTTAAAAGGCTCCGGCTTCACCCCGGATTTTCAAAGGCAACCGGCACATCCATTATGTTTGAAGAATCGCCAAACGGACACTTCATCAACGACCTGATTGTTTTCAATTCGTTGAACACGGGCGGCTACGTCTCGAAGGGGTTCATCTTCGAGCCGCCCGACATGATTAACGCCCAGGTGTCGGAGTTGAATGAATTCCAAGACCAGCTCTCGTTATTGATGCAGTCAATTACCGAAAATCAACGGCTGCAAATCCAATACTATTGCGATTCTGATTATCGGCACGAACTGTTGCGCTATAATGCCGAGACTCAAAAGGCGACCAACGTCTGGACACGCCGTTCGCGCAACGAACGCTTTGAACGGTATTGGCGGCTGATGACCGAACGCCGTTTGCGGCGGCAACGGCTCGTCTTTTATCTTTCACGGAAAATCGAAACGTCGTCCAAAGGCATCAAATCCGCCGCCGCCCTCACGGAATACTACAACCAGCTTTTGGGACAATTCCGCTCGGAGTTTGAGCATACGCACGAAATGTTGACGGAAATTTTCGCCGGACAGGGCGCACGGATTATTCCGATGAAGGACGCTGACCATTTCCGCCACTACAAAACATTTTTGAATCCGTCACTGGCCGAGCGGTTCGATTACGACCCGATTGACGGTTTTGATCCGCAACTGTCCATTCAGGAAAATTGCTGGCACAGCGAGGGAGCAGGACAGGCCGATTTCGGTTTCTTCATGGATGGACGTTACCATTCCATCATCGTGCTGTCGCGCTGGCCGAAGATGACCTACCCAGGAATCATCCACCGGCTTACCGGCCTGCGCCTGCTTGATTACACCATCACCGTGAATCTTGACCCGCTTTCCGTCCGCAAGGAAATCAACAAGGAGGAAAAGGAACACGACCGCATCGCGGGCGACTACGCCAGCGAGAAAAAACTTTCGCTATTGACTGTGATGGACAAGAAGCAAAAGAAAATCGCCGCGCTCATGCAGGGGCATACCATCCCATTCAAAGTGTTGTTTGCCATCCGCACCTGGGACAAAAGCAAGGAAGGACTGATTGCCAAAACGACCGCCATCAAGAACGCGATCAACTCCCTGAATTCAGCGCAATATGCGGAAAGCACGCTGCCCAGCACGTCCAAGAAATTGTTTTACCAGACATGGCCGGGCTGGACGTGGAGCAGATACAACGCGCGAAAACTTTACGGCGAGAACCGTTACATCGCCGATATGCTGCCGGTTGCGTCCACGTTCACCGGCCACCTTGATACAGCCGAGGCGATTTACGAAGGCCCGAACCAAAATCTTGTCGGCATCAAAACTTTTTCCGGTTCGGCTGGCAATCAATCGCCGCAACACGCGGTGTTGCTAGGCATGAGCGGCACGGGCAAGTCCGTGACCGTTTGCGACCTGCTTTCGCAGACGGAAAATTATTACGCCTATACCGTCATCATTGAAGAAGGATTGTCCTACGGAATCTACACGCAGACGGTTGAACCGGACGCCAAGCCGATTGTGATTCAGCCGGATGGCGACATCACCATCAATTACCTCGACACCAAGGGACTGCCGCTGACACCGGATCATCTGTCGTCGGCCACCGCGCTCGTCGCGCGCATGGTCGGCTTGAGCCAGAGCGAGGACAAACAGATGTTGCGGCAGG
>Ga0208357_1001413_pt1 | contig 17414 bp, 16 predicted proteins | sample NGESurdeep092012_6_FD_184487 | JGI IMG/M metagenome (GOLD analysis project Ga0208357, IMG submission 184487) | Arctic peat soil microbial communities from Barrow, Alaska - NGEE Surface sample F52-2 deep-092012 (SPAdes) | ecosystem: Environmental > Terrestrial > Soil > Wetlands > Peat ... | reverse complement strand
CAGGTCAGGCAGATGGGCGCATCCAGCCCCCGGGTGAATCGTTGGCGCAGGGGAACGGAGGCCGGCGTCACCTCAGGCGACATCGATGACCTCGGACGCGGCCAGCCGAGCCATGGCGCGGGCGTACTGCGGTCGCTCTGCCTCGGGAATGAGGGCGACCAGCGCGGCGTCGGCACTCTCGAACTGTTCCAGCGACGCCACCAACTCGACCAGGGCCCTGGACTTCAAGAAGACGAGCCGCCGGGTGTCGTAGTGATAGGCCAACGCGCCGAACGATTCCTCCCGTAGGGCAACGTTGGGATGGAGCCGCCACGCTCTGCCCAACGCGATCGGTTCCGCGGGGGCTGTCACCCTCACGTCGGTCTCGCTCAATAGACGCCGCACATGCCGTCGATCGATACTTCTTCGACCAGAAGATCGTCGATGTCCTCGTCCACCAGGTCGTCGGTGTCTTGCCGTTCGGCCTCTTCAGCCAGCGTCATGGGCTCCTCCACGTCAGCGGCCAGCCTATCGCCCACGGCTGGGGTGCCCCTCCCTGTCAAGATTGCTTCATGATCGCTCCGAGCAGGGAAGACACAGGTCCTCCCGCGCCAATCCAGCCCGCTCCCGATGGCGCTGCCACGCCCCTTCCCGGCTCCTTTCATCTCAGCGTGGACCCGATGACGACGGTGCTCGATGACGGAAGCGTGCTCATGGGGGGCAGCCCGCTCCGACTCCTCCGGCTCTCGCCCCGCGCCCGGGTCGTCGTGGCGCAGTGGGCGGCGGGGGCGAGGGTGGGTCAGCGGCGAGGCCGACAGCTCCTGGCCCGGCGCCTGGTGTCATCCGGCACGTTCAACCCGCAACCGTCGGAGGCCACCCATGGACCGGGCGATGTCACCGTGGTGATACCCGTCCGCAATCGCCCTGATCAATTGGAACGGTTGCTGTCGCTCCTCGACGGCCTGTTCTGCGTGGTCGTGGACGACGCGTCGTCGGATCCGGCACGGACCGAGGCGATCGCGCTGTCCTTCGACGCCCGATTCATCGGCCTCACCGCTAACGCCGGGCCATCGGCAGCCAGGAACGCCGGACTGGACATCGTGAGCACGCCGCTGGTGGCCTTCGTCGATTCGGACTGCGAACCAACGGCAGATTGGCTCTCCCCGCTCCTCGGACACTTCGATGATCCGATGGTGGCGGCAGTGGCGCCACGCATTGTCCCCGCGCCGGTGAGCCCGCCGACCTGGCTCTCCCGGTACGAGGCCGTCCGCTCCTCGTTGGATCGCGGGGAAGCCGAAGGTCTGGTGCGACCCCACACGGCGATCCCCTACGTGCCGAGCGCGACCATCATGGTCCGCCGGCGGGTCGCCGGGACGTCACTCTTTGACCCCACCCTTCGTGGAGGAGAAGACGTCGACCTGGTGTGGCGGTTGGTGGCCGCCGGGTGGGACGTCCGCTACGTGCCGACGTCGACGGTGGCCCACGCCGGGCCCGACACCGCACGCTCCTGGCTGACCCGCCGTGCCTTCTACGGCACCACGGCCGGCCCGCTCTCGCGCCGGCACCCCGACGCGCTGGCGCCCCTCCGCACGTCGGCCTGGTCGGCCGCAACCTGGGGACTCCTGGCCGCCCGCCGGCCGGTCCTGGCGGCTGGAACGCTGGCCGCCCCGATCCTCATGCTCGCCCACCGGCTGCGTGGCCTGGTCGATGAACCGCTGACCGTGGCCTCTCGGATCGCCGGAGGCGGCACGGCACGATCAGCGCTCCCTGCCCTCTCGGGCCTGACCCGGGCCTGGTCCCCCGTCTTGGTCCTGGGCTTGCTCTTTGGGCGTACTCGTCGTGCGGCCGCGCTGGCGCTGATCGCCCCGGCCCTCAACGATTTGGTGTCGACGCCCGGAGAGCTCGACCCCGTGCGCTACACCGCACTCCACGTCGCCGATGACCTGGCCTACGGCGCCGGCCTCTGGCGCGGCTGCCTCCACGCCCGCACCCTCCGGCCGCTCATCCCCCACATCGTCCTGCGGGCCCGCGTGTGGTCCCCGTCATCGCTGCGCACCCAGCTCGGCCGAGCCGAGAAGGACGAGAACGGTGAGGCCATCGACGCGGAATGAGGCGGCCGCGGGATGGGCGCCGCACGAGAGTCCCGACGCGCGTCGGTTCGCCCGTTTCGGCCTTGCGCTCTTCCATGGGATGAGCGGTCAGTCGAGCGGGGCCGTGCTGGTCCACCATCTCTCGTCCGACCCTCCTCAGGAACTCGACGCCATCCTCCATTGCCGGCGCGCACCCACGGCCGACGCCACGGCCAGCAGCGTGAGCGCGCCGAGGACGACGATGGTGACGGCGACTTCACCGGCGGTGAAGTGCCCATGGGCCGGAATGGTGGCGACACACCCCACCGCCGTCAGCAAAGTGAGCAGCCGTCGGGCCCAGGGGGACGTCACGAAGGCCAGGAACACGATGCCCCACGTCTCATACCAGGGCCAGACGATGGGACCCAGGAAGACGACCGCGAGCAGGCTCACGGCCAGCGCTTTGGGCAGGCCGTCGCGATCGGAGCGAACCAGCATCACCGCCGTGATCACCCCGGCCACCACCAGGCCAATGGATCGGCAAGCCACGACGATCGGATGGACGTGGCCGGCGAACCCAACGAGGCCAAGGACGTGCGAGGTGGCCAGACCGACGGCGGTGGCCGGGTCCAGCCACGAGATGACCGTGCCCGGATCAGAGAGATTGGACAGCCAGCCCCAACCCAACCCGGACGCTTCGCTGACCGCCACCATGGCCGCTCCGGCGATCAGCACAGACAGCGTGACGAACTTCAATCGACGGGCCGGCGCCGCGCCCTGGCCCGCCCAGGCCCAGCCGATGAAGACGACACCGATCAAACCGGGAATCTTCACCTCGGCGGCGAGTGCACACAGGAGGATCCCAACGACCGGGTGACGCAACGTGGCCGCGGCCACGCCGGCGACAAGGAGCCCGAGCATCAGCGCATCGTTGTGAGCTCCCCCGATGAGGTAGAGGAGGACGAGGGGGTTGAGGACGGCCAGGACGAAGGCGGACTGCGGCTGCCGCCCCACCGACCGGGCAATGGTCGGCACCGAGGCGGCGATGAGGAGCACGCCGATCAGGGCGATCAGCCGGTACCCATCGACGGCGGCGACCACGCTGTTCCCGGCCACCGGGGCCATCGCCCTCCCGAGATCCATGAACAGTGGGCCGTAGGGTGCGTGCGCGTGCTGCCACAGAGGGTCGACGAGGCGGAGAAACGAAGGACCGTGTAACGAAGCCGGGCTGTGGCCATACGGGTTGAGTCCCCGCGAGGTGAGCTGGCCCAGAGCGGCGTAGGCGTACACGTCCCGGCTGAAGAGCGGGGGCACGAAGAGCAATGGAGCCACCCACGCGGCGAAGACGGCGTAGAGGTGGCGTAGCGGCCGCCCCGGGCAACAGGTACCGAGGCAGTACCAGGCCCCGAGGAGCACCACGATGCCCGAATAGACCATGAGAATGCCGAACCACTGGTCGCTGAAGGGTGAGGTGGTGAATCGGAACGGCCACGAACCGGGCACCTCGGTCGTGAATGGAGATCCCGACTGGAGGGCACCGAGCGTTATCAGGACGACTCCGGCACACCCCGCGGTGGCGCTGGTCAGAAAGAATCGACTCGACGAGGAGCGCACGCCCACATCATCGCGGTTGGCTACCGGCGGTGGTGGCTCACTCCGTCGACCCGCCCGAAGGGGGGTCAGTGGACCTGGAGGCGGCTGGCGGTGCGGTGTTCGGACCAGTGGGTGCGGTTGTTGGCGAAGTACGGCGGGCGACTCTCGAGCACCGTCGTCTCGAGCCACAGCCGCTTGAGGTGCCGGATGTGGCCGGTGGTGCGGTCGTCCTCGTAGGCCGTACGGCCGTGGAACACGTGGTAGTTGTTGATGAACTGCATATCGCCGGGCCACAGGTCCATCAGGACATGGTTCTCCGGGTCGTTCGCCATCTGGACGACCGCGGCCAACGCCTCCTTCTGCAGGTCGGTGAGACGGGGAGTCCCCGGATGACGTTGCGACGCGAGGATGTAGGGCGGAATGCAGCGCACGAACAGTCGGTCTCCCCACTGGGTGAAGACGGGCACCAGGTAGTAGGGCTTGCCGCCGGTGGCCTGCTCGCCCCGGAAGTCGTTCGGGAGGTCGTCGTAGAGCGCGGCGGCGAGGTCGGGTCGCTCCGACACCAGCCGATTGTGGATGCGCACCGAATTGGCGACGGCGGACAATCCACCGCGGCGACCGTTCTCGAGGCACATGAGGCCGACGAGGTCGGAACCGTCGCAGTGGAAGGGCAGGGCGATACCGCCGAGCTCGTTGCCGCGCGCCGTCGGATCGTCGATGCCCTTGTGCTGGTCGGTGACGTCCCCGAGCACGTGGCCGTACTTGTTCTGGGCCCACGGCAACCCGAGGTGGGTGCCGATGCCCCAGTAGATGATCTCCATCTCCGCCTGCGTATAGGCCCGGCGGTCGACGCCGCGCAGTCGCACGAACCCTCTCCCATTGATGAGCTCGTCCTCGATACGAAGCAGGCGGGTGTGCAGGGTCGGGAGCGGGAAGTCGTCGCACCCGAGTTCGAGCACGTCGTCCGATTTCGCCAGGGCGTGGCGCAGGGCGGCCTCGAGCTCGGCCTGCTCGGTGTCGTCGAATCGCTCGGTCCAGAGGTCCTCGTCGGCGACGTCGGTGGACGTCCACTCGCACTGGACCTCGAGGACTCGGGGGGTGGTGTTCATGGCGATGCCTCCTGTGAGGGCGGCGGCTTTTCACCGCGGACGAAGCGGCCGGGGAGTGAACCGGTGGGCTGGCCGTCGGTGTAGGTCTCGACGCCGGACACGATGGTATGCAGGTACCCCCGTGCGCCTTGGACCAGACGCTTGCCGCCGGCGGGGAGGTCGTGCACCATCAGCGGCGGGGTGAGGGTCAGGTTCTCGAAGTCGATGACGTTGACGTCGGCCTTGTACCCGGGTGCGAGCAGACCACGATCGAGCAGCCCCACGGCCTCGGCCGTGGCACGGCTCTGGCGCTGGACCAGGAACGGAAGGGCGAAGGTCGTGCCCCGCGCCCGGTCGCGCCCCCAATGGGTGAGCAGGGAGGTCGGGAAACTGGCGTCGCAGATGGTGCCGACATGGGCGCCGCCGTCGCTGAGGCCCGGGACCGTGTGCGGGTGGGCGATCATCTCGGCGGCCGCGTCGAGGTTGCCGTCGAAGTAGTTCAAGAAGGGCAGGTAGAGCAGGGCGCGACCCTCGTCGCCCAAGACGAGGTCGATGTAGAGGTCGTGGGCGTCGAGGCCGTCCCGTTGGGCCCGGGCCAAGATGCTGGCGTCGGGCCGTGGCTCGTAGTCGGGGGGGTCACCCAGCTCGAAGATGTGCTCGAGCGGGAAGGGCAGGTGCTTCCCCCTCACCTCCTCCCCCAGCCGCCGGCGGCATTCGGTACCCGAGAGGATCCGGGCCTGGTCGGCCAGCGGGAGCTCGGCGACGGCCTGATACGACGGCATCCGGCTCAGGGGGTTGATGGTGCCCTGCAGGCCGATCAGTATCCCGACGGCGCGCGCCGCCACCTGGGCCCGCATGGCGAGACCCTCGGCCTGGGCGGTCTCGAGCAGGTCGAGCCGGGAGCGGAAGCCGAGACCGGGAGCGGCCTGCAGCAGCGACATCGAGAGGGGCCGGCCCGACGCCCGCATCATCTCGAGCAGCGTCTCCCCCTCGACGTCGCCGTCGGCGAAGTCGGAGACCACCTGCAGCACGCCGCGCCCCGTCTCGCCGATGGCCCGGGCGATGCCCACCAGCTCCTCCCGGGCGGCGGTCAGCGTCGGGGTCGGCGCACCCCGGCTGGTCCGATGGTTCAACGTCCGCGAGGTCGTGAAGCCGAGAGCGCCGGCGCGGATGCCCTCGGCCGCCAGGCGACCCATCTGGTTGATCTCTTCGGGTGACGCGGGCTCGCGATCGGCACCCCGCTGCCCCATCACGTAGAGGCGCACGGGCCCGTGGCACACCTGGGCGGCGATATCGATGTCATAGCGTCGGCGCGCGAGCGCGTCGAGATAGTCGGCGATGGTCTCCCACTCCCACGACAGGCCCTCGTGGAGGACGGTGCCGGGCAGGTCCTCCACCCCTTCCATGAGCTCGACGAGTGTCTCGCGGTCGCCCGGGCGCACCGGCGCGAAGCCGACGCCGCAGTTCCCGCTCACCACCGTCGTGACGCCGTGGCCGGACGACGGTTGCAGCCGCTCGTCCCACGTGGCCTGCCCGTCGTAGTGGGTGTGGATGTCGACGAAGCCAGGGGCGACGACGGCGCCATCGGCGTCGATCTCGCGCCGGCCCTTGGCCCCGACCGAGCCGACCTCGACGATGCGACCGCCGGCGATGGCGACGTCCGCCGTGCGAGGTGCCGCACCGGTCCCGTCAATGACGGTGCCGGATCTGATGACGAGATCGAGCGGCATCCTGCCTCCTAGTGTCTGACACTCATGAGTATCATTCATGTCACCTATGAGTGTCAAGCGCGGCTAGGCTCGCATCATGACGGAGACCGCCGGGCCGACCATCGCCGACGCCAAGCGGCAGGCCACCGTTGACGTCATCCTGGCGGCGGCACGCCGGCTGCTGCTGGCGCGAGGTCTCGACGTGACGATGGACGACATCGCCGAGGAGGCCGGCGTGAGCCGGCGCACCCTCTTCCGTCATTTCGAGTCCCGGGAGCGGCTCATCGCCGAGTCCCTGGAGGTGGGCATCCAGCTCTACGGCGAGCTGCTGCCCTCGTTCGAAGGGGGCTGGGAGACCTGGCTCCGGGGCGTGTGCGACGCGGCACACGAGATGCAGGCGGGGTACGGCCCCGGCTATTGGGAGTTGACAAGCCGAACCGACCTCCCCCCGGAGATCGCCGCCGTCGAGGGACGCCGGCGAACACGGCGGCACGAGGCCATGGCGCGCATCGCCGGCAAGCTCTGGCGAGAGGCGGGTGGCGACGGCGACCCACCGGCCATCGTCGTGGCGACGGTTGGCGCCCACCTCAGTGCCCGTTTCACCGCCGCCGTGCTGCACGACGTCGGCCAATCATGGCGAACGGCCGCCGACCTCGCCTACGCGGCCATCGCCGACGTTCTCGAACGGGAATGTGGTGGGCGGTCGGCCCGGCGTCCGCTCACCTGAGGCGTCTCCTCGAGGGAATCAGATCTCGGGGACCCTGGGTTCTCGCCACATTCGCCAAATGGGCGGGCTGCCCGAGATCGAGGGCAGTTCGTCGATCACCTCGAAGCCGAACCGAGCGTAGAGCGGCACGTTCCGCTCCTTCGATGACTCGAGAAAGCCGGGCTCTCCGACTTCGTCGATGTGGTCGCACATCGAGCGCAGCAGAGCGGAGCCAACGCCCTGGCCCTGGCGCTCGGGCGCAGTGCCCAGGGTGAAGAGGTACCAGTGCAGTTCGGTGGGATGGAGGCCTTCGACCTTGAACATCAGCTTCAGGGCCCCGACCGTGTGTGCACTGGTCAGAAACGGTGCCGTCGGCATGAGTTGGAAGAGTTCAAGGACGGCGTGGCGCTCCCGGCCCGGTGGCCCCCACAACGCCGCCCCACTGACATCGTCGGTCACGTACACATGGCCGTGGGGCATGTACTGGCGGCGCAGCTGGGACGTGAAGAACGAGTGCAGCCCCAGCTCACGCCGTCGCTGACCGGCGAACATGAAGTTCGCCACCGGATCGTCCTTGAAGGCCCGGACGAGCATCTCGACGATGGCCGGACCGTCCGCCGCGGTCGCCGGACGGACCAGTGGGTCCTGCCGGAATTTCACGTTCCCGACTCCGACGACGCCAGATAGCCTCGGGCGCCCAGGAACGAGAGAAGCTCGTCGGCCGCCTCCTCGGGTGAAGCCACCACCACCCGGGGGGGATCGAACACGGTGAGGGCGCCGGACAGGGTGAGGAGGCGCTCACGCGGCGGCAGGTGCGGGTCGGGCCCGTTGAGCACCCGGGGGCGAGGTCGGTACGACAGGGTGCGTCCCGGTTCGGGCTCGACGGGCTGGTGGGTCGTCACCGCGATGTCGGCCCGGGCGCTCCGCAGGACCGACGGCAGGGAGGAACGGCGCAGCGGCGGGAGGCCGCCGTCGACCGACACAACGGCCGGGGCGGTGGCCACGACATTTTCCCGTCGCCCCCGGTCCAGCCGGCGCTCGATGTGCAGCGAGCCGTCCACCCAATGCACCGAAGCCGATCCGAGGACCTGGGCGCACCGCAGATGGCCGGCGATGAACGCGGGGATCGAACCGGTGCCCCGATCGAGGCTGTAGTCGCCGCAGAAGATGAAGCGGGCCTGTTGCACCTGGGCGGCCAGGGCGGCCGCTATGTCTGCGCTGGGAGCTTCGGGGTCGACGTCGACCCGCACCACCTCGGAGACCCCCGACTCGAGTGCCAGGCGCAGGATGCCATCGCTCTCCGGTCCCCCGGCGGTGACCGCCCGCACCGGCACGTGCTCGGTTTCAGCGACCCGCAGGGCCAACTCGAGCGCGCATTGGTCGCTGGCCGAGAGGCCCCCATGGGGGTCGTGGGTGATGACGCCGGTCAGGGGATCGGCCTCGGGCCGCAGGTCGACCCGCTTGAGGAGGGCGGCGATGAAGGGGCCCGGCGCCACGTCAGGAGCTCCGCATGACGACACCGTGGCCACCGAGCGGATAGTTCCAGGTGATGGCCCCTTCGTTGTTGCAGACCATGTAGCAGGTGCCGCACTCGAAGCATTCTTCGTAGTTGAACAGGATGCCGCCCTCCGCGGTCGGGACGAAGAGGCGGGCCGGACACGCCGTCACGCACTCTCTGGTAGTACAGCTCTTGCACACGTCGCTGTCGACCACGATGTGAGCTGCTCCGGCCACCCGGAATTCCACGGTGGCCATGCGATCCTCGAAGGACGGCTCGCTCACCCGAAGGTCCTCAAGGTGGTGATCCCGTCACGGGTCAAGTTGCGGAGCCGGATGCCGCGGCGCTTACGCTCCTGGCGGAAGATCGCCCGCAATCCCGGCTTGGGGGCGGGGTTCGAGACGGTGAACAACCCCTGCGCCACATCACAGATGAGGTCGGCGTACTGGGTCTGCATCCGCTCGGAGAGCACCAGCGCGGGGGCACGTCGCATCTTCTTGTGGTCGGCCATGACGAAGGTGTCGTTCATCTTCCGCCGGTAGTCGGACAGTCCCGATGCGGTGGTGTCGTGCCGCCCGATAGCGGCGATGGCCGTCTCGGCGGCCGCACGACCCGATCCGATGGCGAAGTTGACGCCTTCGAGGAAGAGGCCGGCCGCCAGGCAGAATCCTCCGGCATCGCCCGCCACCAGCATGCCGTCGGTGACGAGCCGGGGCATCGAGTCGAACCCGCCCTCCGGAATCAGATGGGCGCTGTACTCGTGGAGTTCCGCGCCGCGCAGGGACGGGGCGATGGCCGGGTGCGCCTTGACGCCCGCAATGAGCTCCTCGGGACGGACCTTGGCCCTTCCCAGCGCGTCGACATCGACCACCACGCCGACGGCGACCGTGTCGAGGTTCGTATAGAGGAAGCCGCCTCCCGGTATCCCCTGGGTGACGCCGATCATCTCGATATCGACGCCCTGCCGGTCGACCAGCCCGAACCGTCGGTCGATCTCGTCCCGGCCGAGGGTGAGCACCTCCTTGGCCCCGAGCGTGAAGTGCTCACTCGAGAAGTTGGCGTACAGGCCGGCTTCCTTGGCCAGAAACGAGTTGACGCCGTCGCAGGCGATGACGACCTGGGCGGTGACGTCGCCGTCCGGTCGGTCGGTGCGGACGCCGACGACGGCGCCACGCTCGTCCCGCCGGAGGCCGACCGCGGTGGTGCTCGTCACCAGGGTGGCGCCGGCCTCGACCGCCTTCTGGGCCAACCAGGCGTCGAACTCGGAGCGGTAGGTACTGGCACCGTTGAACGGTGGCGCCGACCAGGCGTCCGCCCGCACGTCGACCGTGACGGCCTGGGTCGGCGTGGCGACCATGGTGGAGCGCCGGGTGATCCATCGCTGAACCGGGGCCTCCTCCCACCATCGGGGAATGAGGTCGTCGAGGATGCGGGCGTACGTCACGCCGCCATACATGTTCTTCGATCCCGGAAACGGCCCCCGCTCCAGCAGGCACACGGAGAGCCCACCTCGGGCCGACACCAGGGCCGCGGCGGAGCCGGCCGGGCCGGCTCCGACCACCACCACGTCAAAACGCTCAGTCATCTGTTCCTTCCGGCGGGGGCGCCGTCACACCGAGCCGCCCGGCCAGCGCGACGGTCAGGGCCGCCGCGTCGGTGACGAGGGCGAGGTCGGCCATCAGCATCATGGGTGCACTGGGATCGAGGTTGATCGACACGACATCCTTGGGTTGTCCGATGCCGCTCACGTGCTGCACCGCTCCCGAAATGCCTACCGCGATGTAGAGATCGGGGTCCACCACCTGTCCGGTGGTACCGATCTGACGATTGAACGGGGCCCAACCGGCGTCGGTCACCACGCGGGTGGCACCGGTGGCGCAACCCAGGGCCGTCGCCACCTGGCCCAGCAGGTCCATCGCCTCGGGCGATCCCAGACCGGCCCCCCCGGCCACGATGCGCGTGGCCTCGCGCAATTCCATGGTGGCCGGGTCCGCCGGTACCAGCCCCTCGTAGTCGGCGTCGGGCTCGGGGACGATGTCGGGCGAGATGGCGCGGGACTCGACCTCCTTCCCGGATCGGTCGTCGGTTCCCCGACTGCCCGGCTGCAGCGTCGCCACCACCGGTCCGATGAAGTCGACGTCGAGGAGTGAGCGCCCGCCGCCGCGCAGGAGGCTGGCACCGGCCGGATCGATCTTGATGGCCCCGGCGTGCAGCGGACGGCCCAGGGCCAGGGCCAGACGCGGCGCCAGGTCCCGTCCGTCGGCCGAGGCGGGAAGCAGGACGACATCTTCCGCCTCGAGTTCGGGAGCCAGGGCACGGGCCCAGCTCCCCGGTCGATACGGGCCGGCCTCCCAGCAGATAGCGGCCGACAGTGCGCCCGCCAGTTCGGCTCGGGCCACCTCGGTCCCGGTGCCCACCAGGAGGACGCGACCGCGTGCCTCATTGATCGTCTCTTCGGCTCCGAGCGGCAGCACGCCGTCACGGACGGCAACGACGGCGATCACAAGGCGGCACCGACCCGCTCGCCCTCGATCACCGCGGCGTGCGCCCGGCGGGGTGCCACACAGTCACCCACCCGGTGCACTTCACAGAGCCCGCCGTCCCGCAACGCCCTCCACAACTCGTCGGCGGGACGCGACGGGACGGCGCAGACCACCCAGTCGACCCGGCGTTCGGAGTCCATCCCCGTGGTGTGCTGTTGCAGCGAGACCGTGACGCCTCCCGAGGCGCCCTCGCTGATGGCCGTGACCATGGTGTCGGTGGTCTGGGTGATGTGCTTGGCCGTGGCCTTCATCCACCATGTCTCCATGTCGAGGGTGAGGCCCAGGTCCTGGCCCACCACCATGCCCGGGCTGACGATCTCGACCGCACAGCCGCGGTCGGCCAGCAGCTCGGCGGCGCTGGTGGCCTGGTGGAAGCCCAATTCATCGACGACGAGCACCTGTCCCGAGGGCGCCGCGCCTCCCTCGAGCACGTCCCGCACATCGACCACCCGGGGGTGATCCCCGGCCCACCAGGGCCGTTGGGGCACGGCTCCGGTGGCCACGACCACCACGTCGGGCTGGTACCGGGCCACCAGGTCGGCGCCGACCGTGGTCCCGAAGTGGACGGCCACGCCGGAGCGCTGCGCTTCGGCCAGCTGGTTGCGGATGAGATCGGCAAGCTCGGCCCGGCTGGGCACCGTCGCCGCCACGCGCACCTGTCCACCCGGCACCTCCTCGGCCTCGAACACCTCCACCCGGTGGCCGACCCGGGCCGCCGCGATGGCCGCCTGCAGCCCACCCGCCCCGGCCCCGACCACCATGACCCGGCGGGGCCGGCTGGCCCGGCGCCGGACCGCCACGGACTCGCGCCCGGTGCTCGGGCTCTCGATGCAGCCGAGCCAACGGTTGAGCCCCATGCGTCCGACGCATTCCTGATTGCAGGACAAGCAGTTCCGAATGTCGGCCGCCTCTCCCGCCTGCGCCTTCTTGGCGAAGTCGGCATCGGCGATCTGGCCCCGCACCACACCGATCAGGTCGGCATGCCCGTCGATGAGGGCCCGGTCGGCCTGGAGGGGGTCCTTGAAGCGACCTACGCCCACCACGGGCAGGTTGACCGCCTTGCGAATGGCGCTCGAGATCCACAGGGCGTAGCCCGGCGGCACCTGCATGGATGCCTCGATCATGTAGAGCGTGGCCGTGGCCACCCCGATCGAGGTGTTGATGTAGTCGACGAGGCCCGACCGCTCGACCGCTGTGGCCACCGCGACGGCGTCGTCAATGGTCGTACCGCCCTCGATGAGCTCGTCGCCGCAGAGCCGGACGCCGAGCGCCAGGTCCGAGCCGATCGACTGGCGCACCGCCGCCACGATCTCCATGAGCAGGCGGGAGCGGTTCTCCAAGGGGCCGCCGTAGTCGTCGGTCCGGCGGTTGGTGGCCGGTGAGAGGAAGCCCCGGACGATGGACGAGTGCGAACACTGCAACTCGACCCCGTCGAAACCGCCTTCGGCGCAGTGCGCGGCCACCCGCGCGTACCCGTCGACGATCTCCCTGATCTCGTGCCGATCGACCGCCTTGGGCACCTCACGGAACAACGGATCGGCCACCGGCGATGGCGCCCAGGCCGGGAGCCGGCTGTACATGCCAGAGCCCTGTCCACCGTTGTGGTTGATCTGGGCGAAGATCGGCGTGTCGTAGCGGTGGGCCGCCTCGGTGATCTTCCGGTAGCCCGGGATGACCGAACGATGGAACCCGTGGATCAGTTTCTCGTACGGCCAGTCGGTCGGATGGGTCGAGTGCTCCTCGGTGATGATGAGACCGGCCCCGCCGGCGGCCCGGGCGCCGTAGTAGGCCGCATGTTGCTCGCTCGGCAAGCCATCTTCGGCGTAGTTGGTCAAGTGGGCCGAGAAGACGATGCGATTGCGCACGACCGTCGGTCCCAGACGCAGCGGCTGGAACAAGAAGCGGTACCGCCCACCCGAGCTCATGGTGGATCCCCCAGGCCCAGGGCGGCCCGCCGCCCTTCGAGGATCGCCTCGTAGGCCGTGCGGGGGGCGACGGCGTCACCGGCCGCCACCAGGCCCGGGTGGTCGCGCCACAGGGCATCGTTGGGCAGGCCGAAGGTGACCTCGACCAGGAGGGCAGCCGGGATCTCCTCCTTTTCACCGGTGTACTGATTTTCCAGGTGCACGGCGTGGTCGCCCAGCTGGCGCACGACCGATCCCTTGGCGATGCGCACGCCGGCGCGAGCCAGCCGCGCGTTGGCCGGCGCCAGGTCGCCGCTCCGGGACAACTGGACCCCGGCCACGAGGTCGCCGGTGACCAGGACGACATCGCGGCCGTGGGCGGCCAGGAGTTCGCCGACGGTCACCCCCACCGAGTCCCCGACCGGATCGGACACCACCACCGCTCCGCCCGGAAGGTGGTCGAGCGTGCCGTCCAGGGCCGCGCGGAGGACGGTCGCCGCGGTCGCCACCGTCACGGTCCCGTCGCCCACCGGCACGCCGGGGTCGTGGCGCGCTCCCGCGCACAGGATGACCCTCGTCCCCGCCGCCAGTCGCCGGTCCACGGCGTCGGCCCCGATGGCGGTGCCCCTGGTGACGCGAACCCCGAGGCGCTCGCACTCGGCGGCCAGCCAGGCCAACAGGTCGGCCAGGTGCTCTCGTCCCGCTCCGGCCGCCGCCGTGGCGAGCATCCCACCTAGGCGCGCCTCGGCCTCGATCAGCTCGACGGCGTGCCCCAGGGTGGCGGCCACCCGGGCCGCTTCGAGTCCCGCCGGGCCGCCGCCGATGACGAGGACTTCGAGCGACATCGTGGCCTGTCCCGACGGGAACGCCTCCTCGGTCTCGTAGCCGGAGAAGGGCTCGCCGATGCAGCTCACCAGCGGGTTGCGGGCGTCGCGCACCTGACAGCGTTGGTTGCAGAGCACACAGGGTCGGATCCGCTCGGGGACCCCGTCCGCCATTTTGCGGGCCAGGTCGGGGTCGGCGATCTGGGCCCGCGTCATCTCGACGAGATCGGCCGAACCAGCCGCCAGCGTCGCTTCGGCCATGTCGTGGGCGACGATCGAACCCTGGGCCACCACTGCGACCGCGGCCGGCAGGGCACCGCGCAGGGCGGCGGCCAGGGGAACCGCGAAGCCCGGCTCGGTGTGGCCGTCGGGCCTGGTGCCGCCCACGTCGAAGGCGGGCGCCCGGACGGCCGCCATGTAATCGACCGGACCGGCCAGCTGTCGCGCCATCTCCGGCGCCATCTCGGGGGTGATACCGGCCCACGGGGCCAGCTCGTCGCACCCCAGCCGCAGGCCGACGATGGGGTCCGGGCCCACGGCCGCCCGCACCGCCTCGAGGACCTGGCGGGCCAGGAGGAGCCGGTCCGTGCCGTACTCGTCATCCCGGGTGTTGGTCAGACCGGAGAGGAACTGACGGAGCAGGCTGAATGGCCCGGCGTTGATCTCCACCCCGGCCAGACCAGCGGAGACGGCCAGCCGGGCCGCCTCGGCAAAGCCGGCCACCACGGCCGCGAGGTCGTCGTGCTCCATCTCCTGAGGTACTTCACGGGTGGCCGGGTCCGGGAACCGTGACGGTCCCCACAGGGCGCGCTGGCTGTAGGCACTCGAGCCTTGGCCGCCGGCATGGCCGAGGGAGGCCAGCACGACGGCGCCGGTGCCGACGGCCCGCACTTCGCGCCTGATGGCTTCCCAGCCCGCCCGGCACTCGGCCGCCAGCGGAGCCCGCTCGTAGGGCCAGTCGCTCTCGTGCACCGAGGCGGTCTCGGTCAGCAGTGTCCCGCAGCCACCCACGGCACGGCGCCGGTAGTACGCCACCGAGCGGTCCGAGAAGGAGCGCCCGCGACAGAGGTTGGTCTCGTGGGGACCGAACACCAGCCGGTTCGGCGCGGTGGTGCGCCCGATGGTGACGGGCTGGAGGAGGAGTTCAGTCACATGTCACAGCCAGGGTGCGGGAGCCGAGCGATCCCGCGCCCGTCAGGTCATGCGTCGAACTTGACGACGCCACGGATGATGGTGCCGGCGGCCTGGTCGTCGTACCCCTGCTGCACCTGGTCGAGCGTGTACTCCTGGGTGATGATCTCGTCGATCTTCAGCTGGCCGGCCTCGAACAGGTTGAGCAGGTTGGGCACCTGGACCCGCGGGCTGGCCGAGCCGAAGACGGTGCCCAGCAGGGCCTGGTTGAACATGGCGAAGTTGAACAAGTTCAGCTGCACGTCCATGGCGTGGAAGGGCGAGATCGAGGTGACGACGACCCGCGCGTCCTTGGAGCCCAGTCCGCACGCCTGGGCGATCATCTCGCCGTGCAGCACACCTGGGGTGAGGATGACCACGTCGGCGTTGCGACCCATGGTCAGTTCGGGGAGCATGAATTGGGCGTCCAGGATCGAGGCGGCCACGTGGGTGGCACCGACCTCCTTGGCCTTGTCGAGCTTGAAGGGAACCGGATCGACCGCGATGATGGTGCGGGCCCCGGCGATGCGAGCACCCTGCACGGCGCCAGATCCGACGCCACCGCAACCGACGACGACCACGGTCTCACCGGGCTTGACCTTGGCCCGGTCCACCGCCGATCCGAAGCCGGTGGAGATGCCGCAACTGATGAGGGCGGCCGCCTTCATGTTGGCGTAGGGCTCGATGCGCACCACCGAGTTCTCGTGACAGACCATCTCGTCGGAGAAGGTCCCCAACTGCGCCATGCGGTTGAGGTTCTGGCCGCCCAGGTGGTAGCGGTAGGTGCCGTCGCTGATCATGCCGCCGGCCAGGGTGGACATCCCGAGGTCGCACAGATTCTGTCGGCCCGAGGCGCACCAGTGGCAGACGCCACACGAGGGGATGAAGGACACGGCCACGTGGTCGCCCACGCTCACCTGGGTCACGTTGGTCCCGGCCTCGGTGACGATGCCGGAGCCTTCGTGCCCGCCCACCACGGGGAACATGGAGGGCACGCCGATCATCTCGAGCACTTCGGGCGGCGCGCTGATGTCACCGGTGCGCAGGTGCTCGTCGGAGTGGCACATGCCCGAATAGACCATCTTGACCTTGATCTCCCGGTTGCCCGGCTGGTCGATCTCGATCTCTTCCGTCTTCCAGGGCTCGTCCAGCCCGAGGCACACCACTGCACGTGTCTTCATTGAAATCCCTCCCGCTGCGTTCGTCGAGGCCGGTTGCGCCTTCAGTATCGTCCTCCCTGCTCCCTCAGACAACCGAGCCCCGAGATGGTCCTTCCCGGACCCGTCCGGGTGGCGCGAACTACAGTGCGCGCGTGGCCGTTCCCGCTCGTTTTGCCGAGGTGGCGGGCCGAATTCGTAACTGGGGGCGCTGGGGTCCCGAGGACGAGATCGGCACGCTGAATTTCATCGATGACGCCGCCCGCCTCCGGGGCGCCGGGGCGGTGCACAGCGGCAAGGCCTTCGCGCTCGGGCTCCCCCTCTCGGAGGCCGAGGGCATCCAAGCCGGGTTCATACCGGGCCGGGTGAACCCCACTCGCACCATGATCCAGGTCAACGAGCCGCTGAGTCCGGATCCCGACTGGGTCTGCTCGAGCGAGGACGTCGTGACCCTGGCCACCCAATGCGCCACGCACTGGGACGCCCTGGCCCACTGCAGCTACGACGGTGTGATCTACAACGGCTACCCCGCCTCGTCGGTCGATGCGCAGGGAGCGGGCCGGTGCGGCATTCATCGCCTCTCCGCCGTGATCGGGCGAGCCGTCCTGCTCGATGTGGCCCGGGCCCTCGGCGTCGACGTGCTCGAACCGGGGTACCCCATCACCCCCGACGACCTCACGTCGGCCTGCGACATGGCCGGCATCGCCACCGAACCGGGTGACATCGTGCTGGTGCGCACCGGGCAGATGGCGCATCTGGCCCCCGGCTCACGTGACCTGGTCGCCTACACCTGGCCCAGTCCCGGTCTCACCGTCGAGACGGCGGAGTGGTTCTTCACCCGGGACATCGCCGCCGTGGCCATCGACAATCTGACCTTCGAGGTCTACCCCAGCCAGTACGACGACCTGTATCTGCCCGTCCACCTACTGCACCTGGTGGAGATGGGGATGACCCAGGGACAGAACTGGGTACTCGACCCGCTGGCGGCCGATTGCGCCGACGACGGCCAGTATTCCTTCCTGCTCGACGCCACACCGCTGCCCTTCACCAACGCGCTGGGTTCACCGCTCAATCCGCTGGCCCTCAAGTAGGGCTCGCTCTCTCGGCGGCTCGCCCTCTCGGCGGCCGGCGGCGGTGGCGCGGGCTCACTCCAGCACCCGGCGGCCCAGCCGGT
>Ga0208357_1001412_pt1 | contig 17444 bp, 15 predicted proteins | sample NGESurdeep092012_6_FD_184487 | JGI IMG/M metagenome (GOLD analysis project Ga0208357, IMG submission 184487) | Arctic peat soil microbial communities from Barrow, Alaska - NGEE Surface sample F52-2 deep-092012 (SPAdes) | ecosystem: Environmental > Terrestrial > Soil > Wetlands > Peat ... | reverse complement strand
CCGTCAGGCACACCCTGGCTAGGCCCTCGCACACGGAGGCGAACGCCATCCTCCTCCCAACTCCACCGCAAGCCGTAACGCCGTCAGGCACACCCTGGCCAGGCCCTCGCACACGGAGGCGAACGCCATCCTCTTCTAAAGATGCGCCCCGTCGTGGGCCGATGTCTCTCCTAGATGCAGATCGCACGCGGCCATACTCTGCGCCTACCCAAACGCCCCGATCCCGCGGCGCGCATGCCCGGTCAGCACGCGCGCGCGACATTCCTGCGCTTGCGCCTGCGGACGCTGCTCACACTCGGCGTGCTGGCGGTGCTCACGACCGTCTTCGGCCGCTCCTTCGGCTTGCACAGCCCGCTGTTCATCGGCTCCGAGCTCGCTCTGCTCATCACGATGTTCGCCGTCTCGCGCTATGTGCTGCCGCTTGTGGACCGCCACGATCGCGGCGCCGCCGGCGAGGAGCACGTGGGCGGGTTGCTCGACGAGCTCTCCGAGGAGGGGTGGCGCATAGTCCACGACGCCAGCTTCGACCATGGCAACGTCGACCACATAGTGCTCGGCACGGCAGGCGTGTTCACGATCGAGACCAAGAGCCGGCTGGGGGAGGTCCGTGTGCGCACGATCCACGGGGGAATCCTTCGCCAGGCCCAGTCCCAGCGTGAGACGCTCGAGCGCATCACGGGCGAGCAGGTGGAGCCGCTGGTCGTCTTCAGTCGCGCGTGGGTAGACAAACCGCTGGCCCGTCGCCGCGGCGTGCGCGTGATTCCCGCGCGCATGCTTCTCGCCTACCTGCGGCGTCACGCTGGGACGCTCACGCCCGAGCAGGTCGGCCAGGCCCACACGCGCGTCGTGGCCGCGCTCGCGGAGAGCGAGTCCCAGCCCGATAGGCTCCTGGGGTGGCCACCACCGTCGCGCAGCCGTCCGTAAGGCCCGCCGAGCCCCTTCCCGAACCGCCCGCGGAGGCGCTTCCGCGCGGCCCGCGCCTGTCTCCGTTCGCGCTGACGCTCGTATGGTCGTTCGCGCCCACCTGGGTGATGGACCAGTGTGTGCGTCGCCTCGGCGACACCTTCACGCTCACCTTCGCCCCCAGCGGGCGCAAACTGGTGATGGTCAGCGACCCGGACGCGGTCAAGGCCGTCTTCACCGCGCCACCCGAGGTGGCCCCTTCGGCCGCCGGCGCTTCGCCGATCGCGTCGATCATGGGCCCGAGCTCGGTAATCACGCTCATCGGCCCCGAGCACATGCGCCAGCGCAAGCTGCTTTTGCCGCCCTTCCACGGCGAGCGCATGCGCGAGTACGCGGAGGTCATAGTGCAGGCCACGCGTCGCAGCATGGCCGACTGGCCGCTCGGCGAGCCGATGAAGCTGAGCGAGCGCACCCGTGCCATTACGCTCGAGGTGATCCTGCGCGCCGTCTTTGGTGTGGAGGCCGAGCGCATGGACGCGTTGCGCGATGCGATCGGAGGGCTGATCACGCCGACGCAGTTCCCGGCGCTGTTGCTGTTCGCGCTGCGCCGTCCCTCCCTCGAGCGCCCCGGCGGCTCGATCGGGCGCGCGCTTGACCACCTCGATGAGGTCATCTACGCCGAGATCTCCCGCCGCCGCTCCCAGGAGGACTTGGAGGAGCGCGCCGACATCCTCTCGCTGCTGTTGCTCGCGCGCGACGAGGACGGCCAGGCGATGACCGATCAGGAGCTGCGTGACGAGCTTGTCACGTTGCTGCTCGCGGGTCACGAGACCACCGCCACCTCGGTCGCGTGGGCGATTGAGCGCCTTGTGCGCCACCCCGACAAGCTCGCGCGACTCGTTGCGGAGATCGACGCGGGCGAGGGCGATGAGTACATGCAGGCCGTGATCTCAGAGACGCTGCGCGTCAGGCCCGTCGTGCCGCTGGTGGTGCGCGTCCTGCAGACGCCTTTGCGCGTCGGTGCCCGCGAGCTGCCGGCGGGTACGCGAGTGGTGCCGTCGATCTACCTCACCAACCGCAACCCGCGCGTGTACGACGCGCCCGATGAGTTTCGCCCCGAGCGCTTCCTGGAGCGGGCACCCGAGACCTTCTCGTGGATCCCCTTCGGCGGAGGCATCCGTCGTTGCATCGGCGCGTCGTTTGCCACTTTGGAGATGAAGCTCATTTTGGAGACCATGCTGGGCGAGCTCTCCCCGAGCCTGCCCACCCGCGGAGGCAGGCTGTGGCGTCGTGGCGAGTGGAACCAGCGGCGTGCGATCACGCTCGTGCCGGCGCGCGGCGCGCGCGTGGTCTGGCGCCGTCGCTAGAAGCGACACGCCTACGGGGGCCGGTGGGTGGTGCTCCGGATTTGAGCACCCCCCACGCGCGAGGGAAGGCGCGCCGAGTACCGCCCGGAGCGAGGGGTAGCTTTGCGGGGGTGTCCCAGTCGATCCTCCTAGACGCTCGTCCCGCCCCCGAGCAGCTGCTCGAGCGGTTTGGGCTGCAGTCGTTCAGGGCCGGGCAGCGCGAGGCGGTGCAGGCGGCGCTCGAGGGGCGAGACAGCCTCGTTGTGATGCCCACCGGTGGGGGCAAGTCGCTCTGCTACCAGTTGCCCGCGCTCGCCGGGGAGACGCTCGTGGTGGTGGTGAGCCCATTGATCGCCCTGATGGCGGACCAGCTCGGACGCCTGCAGCAGGCAGGTGTCAGCGCGGCGATGCTGGCTTCAGGGATGGCCGAGGGTCACAACGCCCAGGCGCTGCGCTCGATCTCCTCGGGAGAGGCGCGGCTTGTGCTGGCGGCGCCCGAGCGCTTTGCCTCACGCGCCTTCCGCGAGACGCTCGCCACGCGCGAGGTGGGGCTGTTCGTGGTCGACGAGGCCCACTGCGTGGCGGAGTGGGGACATGACTTCAGACCCGACTATCTGCGCTTGCACGACGCCATCGCGGCGCTCGGTCGACCGGCGGTGATGGCGACGACCGCGACGGCCACTCCGCGCGTGGCGGAGGAGATCGCGACGCGACTCGGGTTGCGCGACTGGCTGGCGGTGCGCTCCGGCTTCGATCGCCCCAACCTCACGTTCGACGTGGTGGCCCTGGAGGGCAAGGGGGCGGTGGCGCGCAAGCGCGCCACGTTGCTGCACGCGCTCGAGCGGCCGGATGCACGGCCGGCGATCGTGTATTGCGGCACGCGCAAGCACACCGACGAGGTGACCTCGCTGCTCCGTGAGCAAGGGATCGACGCTGTCAGCTACCACGCCGGCATGTCCCCGGACGCGCGCCGGACGAGCCAGGAGGCGTTCATGGACGGGCGCGCCGAGGTGGTGGTGGCGACCAACGCGTTTGGCATGGGGGTCGACAAGGCCGACGTGCGCACGGTCGTGCACTGGGCGGTGCCCACGAGCCTGGAGGCCTACTACCAGGAGGCTGGTCGCGGCGGGCGCGATGGGCAGCCGGGACGCGCGCTGTTGCTCGCTTCGCGGATGGATCTCGGCCGCCTGATCAGGTTCATCAACGAGCGCGAGACGACCGTGGAGGACGTCAAGCGCTACGTGGGGAGTTTGCGCACGCGCACCGTGGATGGGATCGCGGCGATCGGGCACGGCGAGCTGGGCGAGCGTGAACGGGTGCTGCTGTCGATCGCAGAGCGGGCCGGGGCCGTCGAGCTACAGCCGGGCGGCCCGGAAGGCCTGCTGGTGGCGCTCACCGGCAAAGGAAGCCCGCGCAAGGCATATGAAGCGATCAAGGCGGCCAAAGATCGCGGGTGGGACTCCTATCGCTCGATCGAGCGGTTCATCTCAAGCGCGGACACCTGCCGGCGCCGGCAGATCCTCGACCACTTCGGCGACAGGGAGCCGTGCGCACCAGAGGTGCGCTGTTGCGACGTGTGCGAGCCGGACGCGGCGCTGGTGGCGGCCTCCCGGGTGGCGGTAGGACGTGGCGGTCGTCGCGCGCGTGTGGCGGGAAGCACGAACGGAGCGCGCTCCCGCGGCGATGGGACGAGCGCGCACGGGTCCCCAAACGGCCACGGCGCGGTCGAGGAGATCGAGCTCGATCCGGTGGATGAAAGCGCGTTCGAGAAGCTCAAGCTGTGGCGACTGGGGCGCAGCGAGGGCAAGCCCGCCTACACGGTGGCCGCCAACGCGGCACTGGAAGGGGCGCTGCGAGTCAGGCCCGCAACTCTCGAGGAGCTGATCGAGGTGAAGGGGATCGGCCCGACATTCTGCGAGCGCCACGGCGAGTCCCTGCTCGAGGTCCTCGCTGAGCTCTGATCAAGTCGCGACGTCGCTAGCATCCATGGCTGCGCCGACGTAGCTCAGCTGGTAGAGCACTTCACTCGTAATGAAGGGGTCCGGGGTTCGAGTCCCCGCGTCGGCTCTTAAAAGCCCAGCAAATAAGGACTTTTGCGTTTTGGGTTTCTGCCGTGAACGTCAAGTATGTCCCGAATATGTCCCGAGAAGATGCTAGCCTGTGGACATGGCACGGACTGCCGACGTCCCCAGGCTCGTCTCTCAGCATCCCCCACCGACAACCCGCCACGCTCTCGACCAGCGTCCTACCGGGCACGTCTTTCGCGTCGAGCGCAAGCGCGGGCCGATCTGGTACGCCAAGTACCGACTGCCCGACGGACGTCAGGTGCAGAAGAAGATCGGACCGGCGTGGTCTGAGCGCGGGCGCCCTCCCGTCGGGCACTACACCAAGCGATTGGCTGAGGATTGGCTGCACGACGTGCTCAATCGAGCGCGCCAAGGCACGCTTCCGGGTCTGGTCAGGACCGGCGCCACGGTCGCAGACGCCGCAGCGGAGTTCTTGCGCTACATCGAGTACGACCGCGAGCGCAAGCCCTCAACCGTCAAGGGTTATCGCTGGATCATCAACGCCCAAATCCTTCCCGCACTCGGCGCGATGCAGCTCGAGGATCTGACGACCGAGCACGTTGAGCGCTGGCTCGCAGCGATGGGCGGCAAGGCGAGTTCGCGGCGCAAGGCGCTCGTTGTCCTGCACGGCATCTTCGCGCGCGCCAAGAAGGTCCACAAGCTCGCCGTCAATCCCGTCAGCGATATCGAGAAGCCACCACAGAGCCGCAGCGGGGACATCGAAGTCTTTACGCCCGAGGAGGTATGGGCGCTTGTGCGCGCGGCCGATGGCGAGCAGGATGCGGCGATCTTTCTGACGGCCGCGTTCACCGGCCTGCGCCAGGGTGAGCTGATCGCCCTGCGCTGGCGTGACGTCGACTTTGCAGGCTCGGCGCTGCGAGTGCGAACAAGCTATGCCGGTGGAGTGCTGACGACGCCGAAGTCCGGCAAGGTCCGTTCGGTGCCGCTAGCTCCCGAGGTCGCCCGGGCGCTAGCCCGTCTCGGAGAGCGGGAGCTGATGGTCGGCGATGACGATCTGGTGTTCCTCGGGGAGGCAGGCTCCTACGTGGACGGGTCGGCGCTGCGTCGTCGCTACAAGGAGGCGCTCCAGCGCGCGGCTCTGCGCCCGCTGCGCTTTCACGATCTTCGCCACACCTTCGGCACTCGGATGATCGCCAAGGCGGACATCAGACGTGTGCAGGAGTGGATGGGACATGCCGACATCCAGACGACGATGCGCTATCTGCACTACGCCCCGCGCGATGAGGACGCGCGCCTGGTGGCCGAGGCCTTTGCACTCGACGACACGGATGGAATTTCGACCCTCGCAGGCAGGCCGGTCCAGTAATGCCTCGGATCAGCTTCTTCTACGGCATCGTGATCACGATGTATTGGCGCGAGCGAGAGCATCCGGTCGCGCACTTCCACGCTTCCTACGCCGGCGATGAGGCGTCGGTAGACCTCGACGGCAACATTCTCGGCGGATCGTTGCCTCCTCGCGCCCTGCGCCTTGTACGAGAGTGGGTACGGCTGCATCGCGACGAGCTGCTCGCTAACTGGGAGCGAGCACGCGATTATCAGCCGCTGGCCGAGATCGATCCGTTGTCCTAGACTAAACAGCATGTCTGAGCTTCCACCCTTGGTTCACGTCACCAACGTCGAGGTCGTTGGCGAGCACGAGCTGCGTCTAACCTTCGAGGACGGGACTGTCGGCGATATCGCTTTTGAGGACCAAGAGTGGCGCGGGGTATTCGAGCCGTTGCGCGATCCACAGGAATTCGCGAAGGTGATGGTGGATAGCGAGATTGGCACCTTGGTTTGGCCAAACGGGTTGGATATGGCTCCGGAGCCCCTTTATCAAGAGGCCAGGCAGCGTCAGCTTCTTCAGTAGCACGCACGCCAGTTCTGCTAACCGGCCATCAAGCGAATCGGCACCAACTCGGGGTGCTCCACCCGCGCCTGTTCCCTTGCATGCCTTGGAGAAGCACCGCGGAAGGCAACTGCAGTATGGATTCGTGCCGGGACTGCGTCCCGGATTGGGAATCCGCTGGAGCGGAGTAAACCGCCAGGCCTGACGGCCTGGTTCGGTTTTTGACCGTCGCGGCCCGCGAAGGCCCATAGAAGAATGAAGGTTTGTGGGTGGGCCACGACGGTCAAAAACCTCCCAGTCCTTGTTCCGTGTAGGGACGAAACGGGGTTGGGCGTAGGCAGCGAACGCCACAGCACTCAATGGTCGTGGTTCCTGTCAGGAGGTCGCGTGAGCGCCGTATAGACCTCAACGCTACGGGTCTCCGCGATCGTGTTCGGCGGGACCGAACAGCAGCACCAAGAGGATGCGATACCGGCGTGGTCGCGAGTCCTTGAACGTGGTCGAGCTATGAAGCGTCCGTGACTTCGCTTCGATCCTGTCCCATTCACTCCGGTTCGCCGGATTAAGCCCGTGAAGGAGCTTGTAAGCGAAAACGGAGGCAGTCTGATGCAAACCCACCGAGACACCCAGATCGTCGCGTCTGCGGTAATACCCAACGCACAAGCCGGTCCGATGGATCCAATGGTCCAGAGCCTCGTGCTGCGACCGAGACTTAACGATCCGCTCCTACGACCCGAGCAGGCAGCCCAACTGCTCTCCGTCAAGACCAGCTGGATCTACGACGCTGTACGCACCGGCCGCCTCCCATGCCTACGCGTTGGCCGACACATACGCTTCACCCAAACAATGCTGGAAGACTGGCTCACGAACCCATGAAAGCCAAATGCAGCACTCGGCCACCCAGAAGCACTGAACCCTCGTCCCGGGCGTCAACGACCTGAGACGACACCGACAGCTACAAAACTATGTCCCGAAACATGTCTCCAAGTGGGCAAATATAAGGCCATATCGACAACCACACGCAACCCCAATCTGGCTCAACCAAGCCAAATAAGCCCTCTCGGGAGCGACTCGTAATGAAGGGGTCGGGAGTTCGAGTCTCCCCGTCGGCTTGGCACTTTGCAAATCGGCCATGGCAGCCATAAAGCGACGCCGGCAGTTGCAGTCCACTTAATAAGACCTTTGACGGTAGGGCTCAGCGGTCGTATGCGCGGCCACGCGGCAGGACACGCACGGATAGATCGCTCAGCCGGAGCCGACCGTGTAGCGCGTCGGGACCAAGCGCTCGGTGCGCTTGGGGGGACGCAAGTACTTGCGCTCCTGGCGCTTTGGGAGCTTCACTGGCTTGGCCTCGTCGATGTGCTCGTAGGGAACGACCGAGAGCAGATGGCTGATGAGGTTCAGGCGCGCGGTGCGCTTGTCGTCGGCCTCGACCACGTACCACGGGCTGAGCTCGGTGTCGGTGTAGGCGAACATGCGGTCCTTCGCTTCGGCGTAGTCCACCCAGCGAGCGCGAGCCTGCAGATCGATCGGGCTGAACTTCCAACGCTTGCGCGGATCTGACAGCCGTTTCTCGAAGCGACGCTCCTGCTCCTCGTCGCTGACCGACAGCCAGTACTTCACGAGCATGATCCCGTCGTTCTGCAAGGCCTGCTCGAAGGATGGGCAGAAGCGCAGGAACTCTTCGTACTGGGCTTCGGTGCAGAAGCCCATCACATGCTCGACGCCGGCGCGGTTGTACCAGCTGCGGTCGAACAGCGCGATCTCTCCGGCCGCTGGCAGATGAGCTACGTAGCGCTGAAAGTACCATTGGGTGCGCTCGCGCTCGCTGGGCGTCGGGACGGCCACGACCCGGCACGTGCGCGGATTCAGGAAGTACACGATGCGCTTGATGACGCCATCCTTGCCTGCGGTGTCGCGTCCCTCGAACAGCACCACGAGCCGCTGCCCGTTTGTGACGATCCACTCCTGCATGTAGACGAGCTCGGTCTGGAGACGCCGCAGCTCCCGCTCATACTCCTTGCCGCCGATCTCGCGTGGCGCTGGCATGGGAGTCATGGTCCCAGCTACCGCCGGCGCGCGATACGGTGCTTGTGGGGCGCGGGCTTCGGGCTCACTGTGACAAGCGCGGCGCTACCCGGCGTGAGTTCAAGCGCCACGCTCCCCGAGCTGGCAGCGACGCTTTCGGTTGGGACAGGGGTGAGCCAAGAGCCGTTGACAGGCACGGTCCGTCCTCCGAGTTGCACGCCGCTGGTGGCGCTCGGCGCAGGGGCGGTCAGGCGCAGGATCTGTGCCTGACCCATGCCGGCGCTCACATCCAGGCTCAGCGCGAGCGGACTCGTTCCCTGGGGTTCATTGTCGGCGAGCACCACCTTCAGGGAATGGCCGGGTGCTGAGAACGATGCCGCAACGAGATTCGGTGAGTCGGAGGCGGAGATCGTCGTGGCCAATGGGCGGTCGCCGATGAGTTCTCTCGTGAGCAGGAGCGCGTACCACTCCGGCTCGGCGCGCAACGTCCCTTCGGCGAGCGCCCCAGGGTCGGGCGCGCACAAGGGCGTGTATCCGGCGCAGTTGCTGGGGTTACCCTGGAGATTGATACCCGCGGCCCCGTCTGCCATCGCCTGCGTGATGTAGCCGATTGCCCACAGCGCCGAGGCGAACGTGTTGCTGATGCCCGCCACTCCCCCGCAGGAGATGGTGTTGGTCTCGTCGATCCGCAGTGGAATGTCGTATAAGCGCGCCACCGTCAGATAGGTAGCCAGCGAGGTCGCTGCGGCTCCGCGCCCCGCGGAGCTCAACAGCGCTTCGATCGTGGGCGCCGGCGTCTGCGCGCATCCGAGCGGATAGTGGTGGCCGGTCAGCATGACGGGCTCCTGCGCGAGGGCCTCCTCGTCGCCCCATTCGCCGAAAGCGCCCGAGCCGGACACATCGGGGCCGGCGATCGGCACCCCCGGAGCGAGAGCGTCGATGGCTTCGCGATAGTTGCTGATCTGTTCCTCGTAGCCCTGGGCGAGCCAGGGGAGTTCCCGGAAGCCATGGTGGCCGTAGGCATCTGGCTCGTTGCCGATCTCGACCGCGGCGAGGTAGGGCCCGAGCGCGCGGTGGGCGGCCGCGACCTCACGCGCGGCGGCCGCCGGTTCGTAGTGGGCGAGCCCGACCGTGAGCAGTACCTGCCATCCGCTGCGGCGGGCGAGCACACCGATAGCGCGCAACTGCACGGGTCCGATCGTGCTCGAGGCCCACGCCGGTTGGGGGGTGTCAGCATCGCTCCAGGCGACGTTCTCATCGGCGGTGATGCCGCCGAAGCGCAGGATCCCAGGCCCGAGCGAGCGCAATAGCCTCACCAGATTGCCGTGGTCCGCATATTGCGAGAGCTGGCCGAGTGCCGCCGCCTCGAAGGACAGTCCGAGAAACCGCTGGGGCACCGGGGCGCCCGGATCGAGCGGGTCGATCGCGACGGTGACCGGGAGCGCCGACTGCCCGGCCGTTTCAGCTGTGTGCGCGCTCGAATGCTGGGGGAGACGTGCGCGACCGGTCTCGGTGCCAGCCTCGGCGCTCGGGGCGCACAACGCGAGAACCAGACCGGCCGCGACAGCCACGCTCGGTATTGGAAGCCGAGCCCGCCAGCGCGCATATCGAGGTGCCGCGGCTGCTGCGGGGCCAGCACGAGGCGCTAGCTGCTGCTCTGAGGTCATGGCTGCCGTTCTGGGGTCATGTTTGGGAGCTAACAAGCGATGCTCATTATCGGTGCGCTGCCCCCGGAAGACGGATGATGCGGCGATCGGCGACTCGCATCATCGTTGTTGGCATGTCCCCCGCGGAAGTCGTAGGCTGGAGGCGTGTTGAGTCACAAGCAGGCTCCGACGGCGGCCGAGTTGCCGCTGGTGGGAGGGCGAGCGGACGCGAAGCTCACGCTGCATCCGTTGCTGTGCGCTGAGGCGCCGATGCCACCCAACTGGTTTCATCGCAAGCGAGGAGCACTGGGGGGGATCAAGGCCTTTGGTGTCGGGGTTCCCGTGAGCGGCCTGATGACGGTGCCGATCCCGGCGTACTTGCTGGAGCACCCAAGCGCTGGCCCGGTGCTGGTGGATACGGGCATGCACGAGTCGGTCGCGCACGAAGGTGGACGCGAGCGCGCTCGCAACCTGGCATCTCGGGACGAATGATGTCCCGTCACGCAAGCATGCGTCCCGAGCAGACGGTCGCCGCTCAGCTACGGGCACGCGGTGTGGACCCTGCGGAGATCGAGCTCGTGGTGATGACCCACCTGCACTTCGACCATGCGAGCGCGCTGTGCGACTTCCCGAACGCGACTGTGCTCGTGGATGGACGCGAGTGGGCGGCGGCCTGGGGGCGAGACTCGTTCCTGAACGGCTACTCCAGAGCGCAACTCGACTCGCGCCCGCGCTACCGCACGATCGACTTCGCCGCGGCTTCGGTCGGTGCGACGGGTCCGTTCGAGCGCACGGTGGACGTGTTCGGCGACGGTGCGCTCACACTCGCGTCAACGCCCGGGCACACTGCGGGACACTTGTCGCCGATCGCACGGCTGGACGGACGCGAGGCCCTGCTGGTGGCCGACGCCGCCTACACGATGGCGACGATTCGCGACGGCGAGCGTCCTTGGCTGACTCACAATCGTGACGCCTTCGAGCACAGCCTCCGCCAGATCCAGGCTTATGACCGCGAGAACCAGGATGCGATCGTCATCCCCGGTCACGACATGGCCGCCTTTGACTCCGCGTGTGAGCGGCTTGCGGCTAGCTGACTCTTCCCCGAGGCCGGCACTACCTCGGGCCTCACTCTCGGGATCGACTAACCAGACGCCGTAGGAATGGCTCGTCGGCCCGGAGTTTGACGACGTTTACCTTCGCGTCCCGCGGCCAACTTTCTCCTGAACGAGCCGTACTCCCTCGCTGTGCGTCTGGGTCGGCACGGGGGATGACTTCAAGATTGTAAGGGTGGCGTTCAGTCGCCCATGATCCGCTTTGAGCAGCGCTCTCCCGCGGGCGTTGAGCGTTAGCTTGACGGTTGCGGTGGCGCCCGCCGGGATGGAGAAGCCGCCCGTCCCTATGGTCGTCATCTCGAATCGCTTCTTCTTATCCTGGCTCTTCGTCTTGCCCATCAGGGTCAGCTTGCCGTTACATGTGATGGTGCCGGTGCATGTCAGCTTGACCGTCGCCAAGCCGCGGGCGCTTGTCGTGATGTGTGTGGTGATGAGCGACACGGTGGCGGTACCGGTGGCGGTACTGGGTGACACGCCGCTTTCTTGCAGAGATGGGTTCTGGGCTGGCGGACATGACGAGGACGGAGCGCCTAGCGGATCGGCGGATGCCAAGACGGAGCTGCCCTGCGTGCTGGTGGTGGTGCCCGTTATCGCGAGCGATTCGCAGCCGCTCGGGTTGATCTTGAACTCGCCTCGATCGAGTTGCAGGAGCAGCGCTTTCAACTGCAGCGGAACGCCGTCCGCGGTAGTCGGCAGCCGATCGCTTGCGATACTCAGTCGTCCCGTGCCGGGATCAATCTGAGCGCTCGCGCGCACAACCACAGTGCCTAGCTCAAACGGGCCAGGACTGACCGGCACGACGATCGATAGGCCCTGCGGGGAGCCGTCATAGGGGCCGGTTAGGTAGATGTCACCGCTCAGGTAGGCCGGATCGGCACCCAGACCGGCTGTCGCCGCGACGGCGCCGATCTCGCTGGACATGGGGCACGCGCCTTCTGACGCCTGTGGTTCGCCACACGGCGGTACGCCCGCGAACATCTGCGCGACGGCCGGCGGGGCCTGGATCGCGATCGTGCCCAGCTGCTGTTCCTGATCGGTCCGTGAGACGAGCAGCGTCAACGAGTCATACGTGTCCAATTCGCCGGCCGCGGCGCTCCCCGCCTGGAAGGTTGGACCGAACGGCCGTAGATCAGAGCATGGCGTGCCGTTCACGCCCAAGTCAACATCGAAGTCGCTGGTGGCTGTGACGCTGGTGTTTTCGCTCCACGGCGCCAGTTCGCTCGTGCTCGTGGCTGACCCGCACGCTGCAGGGGTGCTCAGCAACGCCCGCTCGCCCCCCGAAGAGGTGCAGTTGCAACCCGCTGATCGGAAGCTGCGGCAGCGCGCGCAAGGCGATCGTGAGCTGACCTGTGAGCTGGTTGGCGTCAATCTGGCCCGCGAGCTTGATCGAGACCCCGGCCCAGGGTTCTTCGGCGACGATGTACATTGCGAGCGGGGATCCGAAGGGGTTCGCGTTGGGGGTCGCTAGATAGATCGCGCCCTGCAGCGGATTGGCTAGCAGCGGCGTCTGGACTTCGACGTCCCCGACCTTCGAGGCTTCGGGGCACGTCACCGCCGCCGGCGAGCCCAGCCCTACGTCTCTTTCCGTGCACGCCTGCAGCCCGTTGGCGGCCGACAGCGAGATGCCGACACCTTCCGGCAGCGTCACTGACGCGTCCTTGAGATCGGCGCTTGCCAGCCCCTCGGGGTTCCCGGACTGAGGGATATTCAGATCCAGCTCGTAACCGGAGGGCTCGTTGGCCTCGCTGATATCGGGAGCGACCGAGATCGACGGATCGAACGGAAGCCTGGTACAGCCCGACAGCGCGGACGTCATAGAGGAAACTTCGACGAACACGCTCGGCGCCGTCCACGAGTCGGCTGACAGCGTGCTGGCCGGCAGAGCGCCGCACGTACCAGCGCTGGTCAAGAACCGTGTCGGTTGCGGGGCACCAGGGCCGCCGAAGCCGGGCCCGGTCTCAGCAGGAGCATGGTCTGGTCCCGCGCCGTCGTAGGCCGCCGGAACGCCCCACAGCGTAAGGGTCATCGAGAGCAGCGGTTCGAGACTGGGGAGATCGTTGGCTGCCATACGCAGTTCGTAATCGCTATTCGAACGAATTCCAAGGCTGAGTCTGATAGGGCCGGTCGGCAAGAACAACGTCAACGCACCGAGTTCGCCTGGAGATGGGACGGTGTTGTACACAAGACTTGAATACGGTGTTGGTGCGCCACCGACGCCAGAGCCGCTTGAGGTGAACGCGACGCCGACCGCCGCGGCGGCGGGACAGGTGTCGTGCTCGGCATCGCTCACGCTGCACTGGGGAACGGCCTCGGGGTTCGCGACGAAACCCGGCGGCAGGTTCAGTGCCACTTCCTTCGCGTCGGCGGCCGGGGCAGTTTCGCCACCGTTCACGACCTGGTTGAAGGTGAACCCCGTGGTCAGGTTCACGCTCGAGCCCGCCTGTTCGCTTGACCATGTCGCCGCAAGATCAGAGACCCCGAATCCGGCCCCCGTGGAGCTGATCGTCGTTCTATCTTCGACGCTTGCGCCCGCTTCTGCATCGCCGCCGGTCACCGTCGCTGCGTTGACCACGGAAGACGTGATCCCGGGGCTCACCTTCACCGCGATCTCTATCCGCAGCACATCTCCGGGAGCCATTGCGAACCCTTCGTAGCTGCAACCCAACCTCGGCGACAAGCTGCACGACAAGGCCTGCCCATTGCCCAGATCTTCACCGGAGATGCCGCTCGCCACCAGCCCGCTCGGCAGCGTATCGTCGACTTCGATCGGACTGCTGCCCATCGATCCACCATCGGTATCGACGACCGTCAGCACATACGTGTCATTGCCCGTCTCATCACCCGCCGCGAAGTTCGTGGGGGACGAGGACGAGCTGATCGTCCACGCCGGCCCATCCGCATACGCGGGTGCCGCCGCCGCGCTACCTACCCCAAACATGAGCAACACACCGCTCGCGACCAACCAACCGTGACTCAACCGTCTCAAGTCTCCCACCGCCCCCTCATGCCAGCCGACGACGTTCGGAAGATACCAAAGTCCAATTCTCTGGATCGATAGTCCACACCCGGACTAGGTTTTGGCGGGGGTCTTTGATCCCCGCTGGCGGAAACGCTACTTTGTGAGCATGACTGCAAAGGAGAAGCTGAGGCAAACAGTCGAAGAGCTTTCCGAGGCTGAAGCGCAGGATGCGCTCGGCTTCATTGTTCGTCGGCAGGGCAAGCGCGATGCCCTTGCCGAACTCCTGGAGCGAGCCCCCCTTGATGATGAGCCTACGACGCCCGAGGAGGACGAGGGCGCGCGTGAAGCCAAAAAGGAGATCGTCCGCGGAGATGTGCTCTCAGCGGATGAGATCAGGCGCGAGCTCGCTTGAGCGACGGCGGCTGGGTCTTCTCGGCGCGCGCCGGACGTGACTTCAAGCGCCTCGATCGCCCAGCTCAGCGCCGCGTGGTCGATGCGCTCGATCGGCTGACAGGAGATCCGCCGGCTGGAGATGTCGTAAAGCTGACGAGCACCGACGAATGGCGCCTGCGCGTTGGCGACTGGCGAGTGCGCTTTGAACGTGACGCCGAGACAGGGGTCGTCTACGTCATGCGCGTCCTGCCTCGCGGACGTGCTTATCGGGATTGACGGATAGCGCCCAGCCCCCGTCAGACGCCCAAGGACTCTCAAGCCACGCATCAAATCACGCACCCCGGGCCGCGCGCTGGGGCACGGGTGCGTTCTACAACATCTCGGGACATATTGGACGTCCACGTAAGATACCCGTCAACCAAAAAGTGCTGATTTGCGGGGATTTTCTACGCGCCCTGAGAGATTCGAACTCCCGACCTTCGGTTCCGTAGACCGACGCTCTATCCAGCTGAGCTAAGGGCGCAGCGTCGCCTAGTGTAGTGGCCGCGCGCGGCCACTGGGGACAAGGACGTCGCCAGGCGATACGGGGTGCGCGGGACGACTCTCGAAACATGCCCTCGTCTGGCAGCGCATCCGAGAACTGCACGCCCAACGCTTCAACGCAAGCATCAAGCCTGAGGGGGCTGAGATGCATCGAGGTCTTCGAGGTCGACAAGATCGCGTGGACGTCCGGCAGCTCGCTTCATCGTGCGCAGATGCTCCACTGCGCATATCGGAATCGACACGTCGGCGATCTCGACATCGGTTGCGCTCGCTCGAAGCTCGTCATACGGCAGAAACGCCGTCGAGGCCCTGCACGACGTCAAGGTCACCGAGGTGCGTGGCGATCAACGCACGCTCGCCGCTGCGTAGCAGCGCGGCGATGGAACGCTCGGAGCTGAGCAACGATTCGCAGAGCTGGACATGGCCACCCAGGTCAGTAAGCAGTCCGGCGAGCCGGTCCAAGTTCTCGGGTGTCGGATCGGGCACGATGTCGCAGTCCTTCGTTCCGCGTATCACACCCCAAGACCCGAGCGCCAAGCCGCGGATGACAACGGGAGGCGGCAGAGGCAATCAGGCGATCTTGAGATGCTCGCGCAGCGCCTTACGGAATCACAGAGTAAGGCGTCGTGGTCGCGCTCGGCCCAGCGGGCCAGTGCCTGACGTAGCCTCTGGCTCGAGTCGCACGGACTCCATGCTGGCCGCCGCCGAGCCGGTCGACGGGCTCTATCCGCAACTCCGCAGAGCGTTCGCTGTTCTAACGGATCGAATGAAGGGCACGTCAAACAGATCGGGCTTCTTGCGTTGCTGCCATGGCGTGATTCTTGCCGCGGTGCTCATAGGACTGTGCGTCTCACCGGCTTCAGCCACCAACATCGTCGAGCAGTTCTCGTGGCAGTCGCCGGCCATGGTTGACCCGTCGGCTGGATCGACCCTGGGCATATGTCAGACGCCTGGGTACTGTTTTGGCGGAGGGTCAGAGGGATTGAGCCTCATCTCGTGTCCGTCATCGTCGCTCTGTGTCGCGGCGGACAGATCGGGCAATGTCCTTACCTCTACCAATCCAACCGGTGGTGCGAATACATGGTCTTTGGCTCACGTCGACGGCAACACCAGCGGAGCCTCCAATGCGTATTTTCAAGGGATCTCCTGTCCTTCCGCATCCTTCTGTGCGGGGGTGGATAGCGCGGGATATGTGTTCACGACAGCCGATCCGGCGGCCGGGGCCGCCGCCGACTGGGGTAGCGCAAAGATCAGCGGCGAACACGATCTCACCGCGGTGTCCTGTCCCTCGGCGTCACTGTGTGTGGCGGTCGACAACGAAGGAAATGTCATCACTTCGACGAGCCCCACCTCGGGCGCGAGCGCTTGGCATACCGAGAAGATCGACGAAGGTCCTTGCCCGGCTGAATATTGCAAAAACATCAACGCGCAACTCCCTCCCGTACGCACGCTGGATACGATCTCCTGCCCGTCGGCCTCCTTGTGTGTGGCCGGCGACTGGGACGGGGACGTGGTCACATCGTCCAATCCGACGGGCGGCAGTAACGCTTGGAGCGTGACGCATGTTGACAGCAACCTCGTCTCCGGTGGGGTGGTCGGCAAAGCCGCGCAGGCAGAGATCGTGAGCGTCTCCTGCCCGTCGGTGTCGCTGTGCGTTGCGAGCGACGGGGTCGGGGAAGTCCTCACCTCGCAAAGCCCGACCGGCGGTGCATCTGCATGGAGGTCCAGGCGCGCGACACCCACGGTTCCGGCTCCCCTACCAGCGCCAGACCTGACCACTCCAATCAGCCTGACGTGCCCCACGGTGTCGCTGTGTGCTGGATTGCACTCTCCCACGGAAGTCGCTCTGACTTACCAGCCGTTGAGCGGCGTCGAATGGGAACGGGTCGTCGTCGATCCGACTGGCGAACTAACCGCCATCTCCTGCCCTACGGCCTCACTCTGCCTCGCGGTCGACAGGATCGGTGATGTCATTGTTGGACGCCTGGCTCTGCCAACTCATGTCATTGCCGACCGACCGGCGTCACCGACTCGCCGGTCGCCGACTCGCCGCCAGATTAGGAGGCTATTGAGGGCCGAGATCACACCGCACGGCAGAACACAGACGATCGGTGGCCTATCCGGCCGCAGGGCGTTCCTGCTCTCGCTCCACCTGCCTGTGGCTGGGCATGTGCAGGTCCGCTGGCTTTTCCCGATGCCCTTGGCCCGCCACCGCTCGCACAGGCTCCTCATCGGACATGGGCAAGCCGACCTAACCGCAGGAACGAGCACGACGATCCATCTGGTCCTCGCCAGATCAGCGATTGCACGACTCCACCGCAAAGGTCGCATACGACTCCTGGCAGAAGCCGTATTCTCGCCCCCGCACAGTCAACCGATCACAGTGACCAAGCCCTTTGCTCTCACGCGTTGAGACCGTCGCCTCCCTTACGTGGATGCGAGGCCCGGAAACCGACAACGTCCTGTTTCTCGGTGCTGTGGAGCCGAAGAACCAGCGAAAAAACGGAAGGGGTGGTGTGTGGTTTCAGCTGATAGGCGACACATGTGTCAGGACATAGGAGACACCAACGTGATGGGGGTCTTCTGTGGAGATGGCGAG
>Ga0208357_1001411_pt1 | contig 17447 bp, 13 predicted proteins | sample NGESurdeep092012_6_FD_184487 | JGI IMG/M metagenome (GOLD analysis project Ga0208357, IMG submission 184487) | Arctic peat soil microbial communities from Barrow, Alaska - NGEE Surface sample F52-2 deep-092012 (SPAdes) | ecosystem: Environmental > Terrestrial > Soil > Wetlands > Peat ... | reverse complement strand
GCCCCACGGCCGAAAGCGTCTCAATTGCGATTATTGCCCAGGTAAACATTGGGTCCTCCGATTAGCGCTTTATAGCGTAGCAGTCGTCGCACGCCTGCAATATCGCAACGAACGATTCCGCTTTCAAACTGGCGCCGCCGACGAGAAAGCCGTCGACGTCGCTCTCACGCACGATGGTCCCGGCGTTCTCCGCGTTGACGGAACCGCCATAGAGCACTTGGGGATTGGCGAAGGAGAGGCTACGAAGCACGTCGCGCAGATACGTCGTCATGTCGCGGACTTGTTCTGAGGTGGCGTTCACGCCCGTGCCAATGGCCCAGAGTGGCTCGTACGCCACGGTCACCTGCGCGTGAAACTTTTCGTCAAGTCCCTTAAGGGCACTGTCCAGTTGCGCCTTCACGAAGCTCTCGTGCTCGCCACTTTCACGAATCTCGAGCGTCTCGCCCACGCAGAGCACCGCGTGCTGACCAGCGCGCACGACGGCTTGGAGCGTCTGGGTCACGACCGCGTCACTCATGGCGTAGTTCACTCTGCGCTCTGAGTGACCAACGAGCACCCATTCGACGTTGAGTCGCTTGAGCATCGACGTGCTGATCTCGCCGGTGTGCGCGCCGTTCTCCAGTGGATTCACGTGTTGGGCACCGAGACCGATATTGAACCGTTCTGAGTCAATGATGGAGCTGACCGTTCGCAGGTCCACGAAAGGCGGTACCACCACGACGTCGGTGTGCTCGACGGGCCGATTCTTCAACAGCACGCCGATCTGTTGGACGAGGTGAAGACTCTCGACAAAATCGAGGTTCATCTTCCAGTTACCAATAACGAGTGGGCGACGAGACGTCATTTACTGCCACGGACTTTCACGAAGGGCCCTGAGGCCGGGTAGGTCGCCGAGTTCGACGAGTTCGAGTGAAGCGCCACCTCCGGTGGAGACAAAACTCACGTCGTTCTCGAGACCGTAGGAACCGAGTGCCGCGACGGAGTCGCCGCCGCCCACCACGGTGACGCCCGTGGACGCGGCGATGGCGCGTGCTACTGCTTCAGTACCCGTGGCGAATCGCGGGTCTTCGAACACGCCCATTGGGCCGTTCCAAAGAATCGTCTTGGCGGTGTCGAGTGCGTTCGTGAATATCTCAATCGAGAGCGGACCAATGTCGAGACCCATCGAACCCTCGGGGATGTTGTCATCGAAGGACTGTGCCTCGTCGTCTCCCCCGTCGAGACCAAACGAGGCACCGTTAGCCAGGCCGCGCGTGTCGACCGGAATAAGTACGTTGCCGCCCTCCAGGAGCGCCCGACACTCTTCGACGTAGGACGCGTCAAAGAGCGAACCGCCAATGGTTCGACCTTCCGCGACGGCAAACGTGTACGCCATACCCCCACCCACGATGACGACGTCGGCTTTCTGGGCGAGCACGCGCATAATCGCCAACTTGTCTTTGACCTTCGCGCCACCCACGACGGCCACGAAGGGTCGGTCCGGCGAATCGAGTAATCCCAGAATCGTCGTGACCTCACGGTGCACGTTGGGGCCGGCGGCGCTGGGTAGCAACGTGGGCGGCACCATGATCGAGGCGTGCGCGCGGTGTGACGCGCCGAACGCTTCGTTGACGTAGTAGTCAAAACCCTCTACGAGCGACGCGCCAAAGGCGGGATCGTTCGCTTCTTCCCCGGAATTGAAGCGAAGATTCTCCATCAACGTCACTTCGGGACTCAGATCTGCGAGACAACGTCGTAGGGGCGCCACACTGTAACGCTCGTCGACTCTGCCGTTCGGGCGACCGAAGTGCGTGCAGGCCACGACCGTCGCGCCACGCGCCAGGAGTTCGTCAAAGAGGGGCAATGCCGCTCGAAGGCGAAAATCGTCGGTCACGGTGAGGACGCCGTCGATCTCGGCGACCGGCACGTTGAAGTCAACGCGAACCAGCACTCGTTTGCCGGCGAGGCTCCCCCATCGTTCGTGCGAGGGCAGTAGTTGATTCACTGGGCTACTCGCCGATGTGCAGTGTCAAGTCAACGAGGCGACTCGAGTAGCCCCACTCGTTGTCGTACCAACCAAAAACCTTGATGAGACTCTTTTTGTCGTCAATCGGTTGGACCATGGTCATCAACGAGTCAAAGGTGCACGACGCCGCGCTGCCCACGATGTCCGAGGACACGATCGGCTCGTCGGTGTAGACCACCACGCCCTTCAGTGCGCCGTCGGCTGCCGTCTTGAACGCCGCGTTGATCTCCTCGATTGTCGTGGAGCGAACGATGGCCGTGAAGTCCGTGATGCTGCCGTCGGGCGTTGGTACGCGCAGCGACGTGCCGTCGAGGCGCCCCTTCATCGACGCCATGACCAAACTCGTCGCGCGTGCCGCGCCCGTCGTTGAGGGCACGATATTGACCGCCGCGGCGCGCGCTCGACGAAGGTCCGTGTGCGCGAGGTCGAGCAGATTCTGATCATTGGTGTACGAGTGCACGGTCGTCATGAGGCCCACGTCAACGCCAAAGGCGTCATCCAAGATCTTCACCATGGGCACGAAACAGTTGGTCGTGCACGACGCGTTACTCACGACGAAGTGAAGAGCGGGATCATAGGTATGCTCGTTCACGCCAACGACGAACATCGCGTCGGCGTCGCCCGAGGGCGCGGAGATGATGACCCGCTTGGCGCCGGCCTCGAGGTGGCGCGCCGCGCCTTCACGGCTCGTGAAGTGGCCCGTGGATTCAATGACGACGTCAACGCCCAGTTCGGCCCACGGCAAATCGGCGGGATTGCGCTCGGCCAAGACCTTGATGGTGTGCTCGCCCACGCAGATGCCGTCGTCGCTCACGGTGACCGGAGTGTTGAGGCGACCGTGGGTCGAGTCGTACTTCAAGAGATGTGCGTTCGTGGCTGGTGGTACGAGGTCGTTGACCGCGACGACCTCTAAGTTGGGGTTTCCCAGCGACGCGCGCAGGAAATTCCTTCCAATTCGGCCAAATCCATTAATTCCTACCCGTGTTACCACTGGCACTCCTTCGCTTCGTCGGTCTTCTATCTTCGCACTTCGTCGAGTACGGCTTGCGCCAATTTTTGCACATCGTGAAAGAGTCCATCGTCGGTGACGATGTCAACGACGCGCGTGGCCAGCGTGCACGAGTCCTTCGCAAAGGTCGATGATTTGTCTACCAAGGCCACATCGGGCACCACGGCGTGACGAGAAAGGGCGTCGATGTGGTCCTGGAGCGTGAATTCATCTGTCTCGGGCAGCTGTGTTCGTAGATTGGCCACGTAGATCTTTCGAGCGGTGGTTCCCGCGAGCGCCTGCGTGATGCCCGGTACCACGCAGGCGGCCAACACACTGGTGAAGAGCGAGCCCGGGCCAATGAGGACCACGTCAGCGCGTTCTATGGCTTCGACGGCCGCAATCGAGGCCGCGGCGTTGGCCGGTTCGAGACTGATGCGACGGATCGTCGAGGATCGCGCCACTTCACTTTGACCTCGCGAGTCGCCTTCTTCGGTCGTGGCGAGCAGAATGACGCCCTCCACGCTCGCGGGCACGATGACGCCGGTGACACCCATGACCTGTGCGAGGGCCGCCACGGACTCTTCTAGGTTGCCCGTCGCGTCAATCAGACCCACGAGCAACAGATTGCCCACGGCGTGACCGCTCAGTTCGCCCACGCTGAATCGGTGTTCAAATGAGGCCGTGAGTGGATTCTCGGGATCGGCGAGGGCCACGAGACACTTGCGCAGGTCCCCCACCGCCGCGACGTTCAGCATTGCGCGCAGGCGCCCCGTCGATCCTCCGTCGTCCGCAACTGACACGACGCCCGTGACGTCGGACGTAATTTCCTTAAGAGCCCGAAGTGACACGGCGGTGCCGTGGCCGCCACCGACCGCGACGACCCTCATCGAGCGATATCGCGGTGAAACACGGCGTTGTCGAGGTCTAAGCGCCGTCGAATCTCTTCCGCGAGCGCCACGCTGCGGTGACGTCCTCCGGTGCAGCCAATAGCGATTGAAAGATACGACTTTCCTTCTTTGGCGAAGGCCGGGATCTGCCACTCAAGCATGCCCACCACGTCGCTAAGGAAATGCTGCGCGGGCTCTTGATCAAGCACGTAGGACGACACCTGCTCGTCGAGACCCGTCAATGGTCGAAGTTTTTCGATCCAGTGAGGGTTCGGGAGGAAGCGACAGTCAAAGACCAGGTCGACGTCTCGAGGAATTCCGTACGTGTAGCCAAAGGTCACGAGTGAAACGCGCAGTGAGGCCATCGTGCTGGCGTCGGTGAAGGTTTCGACGATGCGCCGGCGCAGTTGATTGGTATTGATCGAGCCCGTGTCGATCACGAGATCAGCCGCGTCACGAATCGAGGCCAACAGCGCACGCTCGCCCGCGATGGAGTCAGCCAACGTGGCCGCGGTGAAGGAGTGTCGACGACGATTGCCCTCAAAACGACGAATAAGGACGTCGTCAGGCGCGTCGAGGAAGAGGATCTTGGCGTTGTCGTGCCGTAGTTGCAACTCCTTTTCCACCGCCAGCACGGCGTCGGGCAGTACACCGCCGGAACGTCCAACGATAAAAGCGACGCCCGCGTGCTCGTGGGAACCCGTTGAGGCCAGTTCAGCGACACGAACGATGAGTTCGAGGGGAAGATTGTCAATAACGAACCAACCGAGGTCTTCGAGGGCGGCCGAGACGGTCGAGCGGCCCGCGCCCGACATTCCTGTGACCAGCAACACCTCACTCATCGGGACTCTCTTTCGTCGGTCGTGGAGCCATGGGCGCCTGTAGATGATCGTAGAGCCTGGTCGCTACGTCGCTCGGTAGCCAGGCCAACGCGTCGAGCTCGTCCAGCGTTGCGTGGCGCAGGGCGTTCAGTGAACCAAAGACACCGAGGAGTCGCTCGCGTCGCGCCGGTCCGAGTCCCTCGACGCCCTCTAAGGATGACGCGACCATCGACTTTCCTCGCTTCGAGCGGTGAAACGTAATAGCGAATCGGTGGGCTTCATCGCGCAGACGTTGCACGAGGTAGAGACTCTCACTTCCACGCTCGAGGGCAATGGGCAGAGAACTGCCCGGACGGTACAGCAACTCTTCGCGTTTGGCGAGCGCGGCGAACTCCACGAGACCACTGAGGCCCAACGCGCGCGCCGCCTTCTCCGCGGCGTGCAACTGCGGCAGTCCCCCGTCGATGATGATCAGATCGGCGCGTCGAAACTTCGAGTTGGCCTGGGGTTCTTCCCAGTGCGCGAGGCGTCGGCGCACCACCTCTTCCATGGCGCCCACGTCATCATTACCCAGCACTTCTTTGACGTTGAAATGTCGATAGTCGTTCTTTACCGCCAAGCCGTCTTCGAAGACCACCATGGAGCCGACGTAGTTCGTACCCTGGAGATGGCTCATGTCGAAACATTCAACGCGGTACGGCGGCTGCTCCAACGACAACGCGGCACCGAGTTCTTGCAACGCGCGCGATCGCACGTTGTGGTCAGCCTGGCGACGAAGGGAGTCTCGATTGATCACCGCCTCGGCGTCGTGCGTCGCGAGCTCGAGCACGCGACGTCGCTTGCCGCGCTGGGCCGCGACCAGTTCAACGGGCTTCGTGCGAACGTCGTTAAGAAACTGCGTGATCAGCGTTGTCGCGAGTGCGGCGCGCTCGACAATGACCACCGGCGGCACCGAGTCCGCGTCCAGGTACATCTCGGTCATGGCGTTTTCCAGAATTTCGCGGTCATCTTCGTCCATCGAACGATCGACCAAGTGCACGGTGCGCCCGATAATTCGACCGAATCGGACCCTGAAACGCACAATCGCTGAGCGACTGCCTTCACTGGCTAGAGCGATGACGTCAAGATTCGAATGGTCGTCGAGCACGACACTCTGCGCACCCGCCGCTCTCTCGAGGGCCTCGAGACCGTCACGTGCCTTCGCGGCAGCCTCGTAGTGCTTCTTCTCAGACGCCTCACGCATCTGTCGCTGGAGATGATCGCGAAGTTGACGCACGTCGCCTTCAAAGAAACGAGCCCAGGACTGCGTGAGTTGGAGATAGCCCTCTGGATCAATCGCGCCCACGCACGGGCCCGAACACTTACCAATGTCGTAGAGGAGACAGGGGCGATTGATCCGTTGTTGGTAGTTGAACTTATGGCGAGAACACGAACGCAAGGGGAAGGCTTGGAGCAACTCGTCCATCGTGACCCTAAGTGCCCGTACGTCAACGAACGGTCCGAAGTAGCGCACGCCCTTTACGTGCGCGCCGCGCGTGGTGTAAGGAGCGGCGAAAGGGGTGCGCGCGTCAAGGGCCACGAAGGGAAAGCTCTTATCGTCCTTCAAGCGCATGTTGTAGCGAGGCTGATTCTCCTTAATCAACTCATTCTCGAGAATCAAAGCGTCGAGTTCACTCGGCGTGACGATCCACTCAACGGCCGTCGCTTCGCTCATCAAGAGCTGCGTTTTTTCGCTCAGTCGATCGCTACGTTGAAAGTAACTCGACAGACGCGACACGAGCACTTTGGCTTTGCCCACGTAGATGACCGTGCCGCGCTCATTGCGAAACAGGTAACAACCACTTTGACGCGGGATGCCCGAAGGCTTGGCCAGCACTAGGGCTGCCCGCGACCCGCGAGTGCCTCTTTGAGTACGGTGCCCGTCGCGGTCATCAGCTCGGCGATCTCTTCGGGCGTCCCTTCGCCCACGACGAGACCGCCCCGGCGCCCGCCTTCTGGTCCTAAGTCAATGACCCAGTCGGCGGTTTTCACGACGTCCAGGTTGTGCTCAATGACGAGCACCGTATTGCCTTGGTCAACGAGACGATGCAACACCTGGAGCAGCCGATTGACGTCCTCAAAGTGCAATCCCGTCGTTGGTTCGTCGAGGACGTACAGTGTGTGACCCGTTGGTCGACGCGCCAGTTCCGTCGCGAGCTTGACGCGCTGGGCCTCTCCCCCTGAGAGCGTGGGCGCGGGCTGACCCAGACGCACGTAACCCAGTCCCACGTCCATCAAACTCTGCACGTGACGAAGTATTGAGGGCTGACGATCAAAGAACTCAATCGCTTCGGCGATGGGCATGTTGAGCACGTCGCTGATCGACTTGCCACGATAAAGAATCTCGAGCGTCTCACGGTTGTAGCGAGCGCCGTCGCACGTGTCACAGTTCACGTAGACGTCGGGCAAGAAGTGCATCTCGATCTTGAGTGTGCCGTCCCCGGCGCACGCCTCGCACCGCCCGCCCTTGACGTTGAAGGAGAATCGTCCGGGCTGATAGCCGCGAATTCTCGATTCTTGGGTTTCGGCAAAGAGTTTGCGAATCTTGTCAAAGACGCCCGTGTACGTCGCGGGATTCGAGCGCGGCGTGCGGCCAATTGGCTGTTGATCTACCGCGACGACCTTGTCGAGGTTCTTCACACCAAGAATCGTGTCGTGTTCCGCGACGTGTGTTTTGGCCCGGTTGATCTGTCGTTCCAATGACGCCAGAAGAATCGAGTTGATTAACGACGACTTCCCAGATCCAGAGACTCCAGTGACGGCGACGAATTCACCGAGGGGAATATCCACCGTCACGTTTTGGAGATTGTTGGCTCGAGCGCCCTTGATCGTCAAACGCTTTCCGTCACCTGCGCGACGAGTCTGTGGCACGGCAATGGATTTGACACCCGAGAGGTACTGACCGGTGATGGACTTCTTGTTCTTCAGCAACGCCTCGTACGTTCCGGCGTGCACGACTTCGCCACCGAACTCACCCGCTCCAGGACCAATGTCGACAATAAAGTCAGCTAGTCGGATGGTCTCTTCGTCGTGCTCCACGACAATGACCGAGTTTCCAAGATCGCGCAGGCGCTCGAGCGTGGCGATCAAACGACGGTTGTCGCGCTGGTGAAGGCCAATCGACGGTTCGTCCAACACGTAGAGCACGCCCACCAGGTAGCTGCCGATCTGACTGGCGAGACGAATTCGCTGCGCTTCGCCACCCGACAAGGTCGCCGACGCGCGACTGAGAGTGAGGTAGTCAAGTCCGACGTCGAGGAGGAACGTGAGACGCTCGACGATCTCCTTGATGACCTGGTGCGCGATGGTCTCTTCACGCTTAGTGAGTTTTAGTTCAGCGAAGTACGCAATCGCCTCGTCAATCGTGAAGGAGTTGACCTCGGCAATATTGCGCCCGTGCACACGAACGGCGAGAACTTCGGGCTTCAGTCGCTGACCCTTACACGTCGAGCATTCGACCTCACGCATGTACTGCTCGGCCTGCTCTCTCGACCAGTCACCGTCCGCGTCATTGCGCTTACGGTCGAGCCACTCCACGATGCCGTTGTAGGTCGTTTCGTAGGTTCGAACTCGTCCGTAGCGATTCTTGTACTTCACCGGTACGGACTTAGCGTCGACGCCGTAAAGAATCAGCTTGCGATCTTTTGCGCGTAGTTTCTTCCACGGTGTCTTCACGTCAAAGTCACCCAGCGTCGCGATACCGCCAATCAAGCGTTCGAAGTACTTAAAACGTGCGCCAGACCAGGGTGCGAGGGCACCTTGGATCAGTGAAAGTGTGTCGTCGGGTACGACGAGTTGAGGATCAACTTCGTAGCGAGTACCGAGTCCCGTGCATACCGGACACGCGCCGTAGGGCGAGTTGAAAGAGAAATCACGAGGCGCCAATTCACTAAAACTGATACCACAGTCACTACACGCCATCTTCTCCGAGAACTGCACGGTCTCGTCGGTATCGAGAAAAAGAAACTTAACGACGCCCTTGGTCAACTTGAGCGCTGCCTCGACCGACTCGGTGAGTCGCTGTCGGTTCGTCTTCTTCACGCTGAGTCGGTCCAACACGACGTCAATCGTGTGTTGCTCGTAACGAGCCAACGTCAATGCGTCGCGCTCGGAAAGTTCCATCACGACGCCGTCAACACGCACTCTTGAAAAGCCCTGCCCCGCGAGCTCGTTTAGAAGCGTGCTGTACTCCCCTTTTCGTCCCTCCACCACGGTGGCGAGAACGAGGAATCTCTCGCCGTCGGGTCGAGCGAGAACCTGATCGACGATCTGTTGAGGAGTCTGGCTCGAGATGGCCTTACCGCAGTTGGGACAGTGCGGAATACCAATACGAGCGAACAGCAGACGTAAATAGTCGTGAATCTCGGTAATCGTCCCTACGGTCGAGCGCGGGTTTCTCGAGGCCGTCTTTTGGTCAATTGAGATGGCCGGCGAAAGCCCTTCAATGAACTCCACGTCAGGTTTATCCATTTGGCCCAAAAATTGGCGGGCGTAGGCCGAAAGGCTCTCAACGTAGCGACGCTGTCCTTCGGCGTAAATCGTGTCAAACGCCAAAGAAGACTTGCCCGACCCCGAAAGTCCAGTAAACACCACCAATTGGTCGCGGGGGATCTCCACGGAGAGGTTTTTTAGGTTGTGAACCCTCGCACCTTGGACCCGAATCGACTTAGACATAGAGGGAATCTACCGGTTACTCGACGCTTATCAGGCCGTCGCTGGGCGCCACGCCTTGGCGCTGAAGGTTCTGCAAGGTGTCGCGCAACACCGCCGCCTCTTCGAATCGAAGTTCCCCGGCGGCGAGCAACATCGCTTCTTCGACGCGCGCAATTTCGAGACTGAGATCGTCGGGCAAGAAGTCGTCGAGGGACGAAATCCCGTGTGACTTTTGGGTGATCTCCCTCGGGGGCTCGCTGCGCAAACGGTTCAAAATGTCGGCGACGTTTTTCATCACCGTCGTGGGCTCGATCCCGTGCTCTTCGTTGTAGGCAATCTGTATTAACCGTCGCCGTTCGGTAAGTGAAATGGACGCTCTCATCGAGTCGGTCATGCGATCGGCGTAGAGAATGGCCTGTCCGTTGGAGTTTCGCGCTGCTCGACCAATCGTTTGGGTAAGGGCGCTACGCGAACGCAAGAAGCCTTCTTTATCCGCGTCCAGGATCGCCACGAGTGACACTTCGGGTAAGTCGAGCCCTTCGCGTAACAAGTTGATGCCCACGAGAATGTCGAACTCGCCAAGCCGCAAAGAACGAAGGATCTCGATGCGTTGAATCGTGTCGATGTCACTGTGCAGGTACTGAACCCGGTACCCGCCCTTGGTGAGAAACGTCGTGAGGTCTTCGGCCATACGCTTGGTGAGTGTCGTAATGAGCGCTCGCTCACCTCTCGCAATAACCAAGTCAAGTCGGCCACGAAGATCGTCGATCTGATTCTTCGTCGGCACGACGTAGACCTCGGGGTCCAAAAGCCCCGTCGGTCGAATGACCTGCTCGACCACTTGGTCGGAATGTTCGATCTCGTACGGTCCGGGCGTTGCCGAGACGAAGATCATCTGGGGCACCAGTTCCATGAACTCATCAAAGTTAAGAGGGCGGTTATCGAGCGCACTCGGCAAACGAAAACCGTGTTCGACGAGGGTGAGCTTTCGCGAACGGTCCCCCGCGTACTGACCGCGAACCTGAGGAACCGCCACGTGGGACTCATCGATCACCACGAGAAAGTCGTCCGGGAAGTAGTCGAGCAACGTAAAGGGTCGCTCACCGGATTTGCGGCCATCGAGGTGCGCTGAGTAGTTTTCAATGCCCGCGCACACGCCGGTCTGCTCGAGCATCTCGAGGTCGTGCTCGGTGCGCGAACGAAGACGCTGCGCTTCAAGAAGTTTGCCCTCGGTCTGAAACGTCGCCAACTGCGCGCCAAGTTCTTCTTCAATTGACCGACAGGCTCGTTGGAGTGTTTCGACACTCGTCGCGTAGTGCGTCGCCGCGAAGAGGGTGAACTCCTTCACACTGCCCCGGCTCTCTTGCGTGACCGGGTTGAAGAAGGAGATCTCCTCAATGACGTCATCGAAGAACGAAACCCGCACGGCCTCATTGCTGTACGCGGGCTGGAGCTCGAGAGTGTCGCCTTTCATACGAAAGGAACCCCGGTCGAGTACCAACTCATTGCGGTTGTACTGCATTTCAACGAGTCGTCGAAGGAGCGCTCGTTGATCGAACGACGCACCGACTTCGAGGGGCAACATCCGTTCGCGGTACTCAATGGGCGAACCGAGTCCGTAGATACACGACACCGAGGCGACGACAATGGTGTCACGGTGCGTCAAGAGTGACGACGTCGCGGCGTGTCGCAGTCGGTCGATCTCCTCGTTGACGGAACTGTCCTTTTCGATGAACGTGTCGGTGCGAGGCACGTAGGCCTCAGGTTGGTAGTAGTCGTAGTACGACACGAAGAACTCGACGCGATTTTGAGGCAACATCTCTCGCAACTCTGAGGCCAACTGTGCCGCAAGAGACTTATTTGGTTCAAGAATCAACGTGGGACGTTGGACCTGTTCGACGAGCCACGCGATCGTCGCGGTCTTTCCGCTACCGGTAATGCCCTCGAGGGTCTGATAGCGCAGGCCATCATTGACGCCCTGGGTCAAGGCGGCGATCGCCGCGGGCTGGTCACCAGCAGGTTGGAAAGGTGATTCAACGAGAAAGTCAGTCATCGCTCAACCCAAGTCCTTTGAGCGCGACGTCGAGCTGGGCGTAGAGGTCGTCGAGCGAACCCTCGTTCCAGATCACTCGGTCCACGATCTTTGCACGCTCATCGTTACTCATCTGAGCGGCAATACGGGCTCGGGCGTCTTCTTCGCTGTAGCCACGTAACGTGCAAAGGCGCTGCACGGCAGTCTCGGGATCGACTTGGATAGACCACACTTCTTCGATCGAGAGATTGGCGCGATGCTCGGGTCGAAAGAGTGGAATCGCCGCGAAGACTGCGGGTCCGTTCGCGGCGTCAAGTTCGCGCGCGATCTCGGCGCCAATGTGTCCGTGCGTTACGTGATTAAGACGCTTGAGGGCGCTGGCGTCGTGAAAGACCACGTCCGCAATGAACTCTCGGTCAAGATTTCCATCTTCAACAAAAGCGGTTGCGCCGAACGCGTCGCGTAGTGCCGTCCACGCGGGTTGTCCTTTTTCTACGACTCGTCGAGCGATCACGTCAGCGTCAATGACCGGCCAACCAAGCGCCAAGAGTCGCTCACAGACGGCGCTCTTCCCGGCGCCAATGCCGCCCGCCACGACCACTCTCTTCACACGACCACGGTAGTCATAGCTAGTTACATCCCAGCAAGAATCCAGCCACCTGTACTCGTGGGTACCACCAGTGTTGACTAATGTCCATGAAGGTGCTGTAGGGGGAACTTTGGCTCGATATTTAGTGCGACGGCTGATCATGCTGATCGGCATCGTCTTCGTTATCACCGTGGGAGCCTTTTATCTCATTCACTTACTGCCGGGAGACCCGGCGGTGGTGATTCTGGGCACCGGCGACAGCCCCGCAAACAAGGCCAAACTCTACGCCCAGCTCGGCCTCAATAAGCCGATCTACCAGCAGTACTTCGTGTGGATCAACAACATCATTCATGGGCGACTCGGTAACTCGTTCATCTCTGGTGACTCGGTATGGAACACCATTAAGGGCGCAATCCCCATCGACCTCGAGATGATGGTCATCAGCCAGATTCTCGCCTTCGCCACCGCTATTCCTCTCGCTATGCGCAGTGCCAAGAAGCCCGACGGCTTATTGGACCGGATTTTGAGTGCCGGAAGCTTCACGCTGCTCTCTATCCCCTCCTTCATCGCCATCGTGCTGCTCGTCCTATTCGTGGCCATCGACCTGGGCGTTCCCCACACCGGCGTCTCTTCGTACGTAAGTTTGGGAACCGACTGGATTGGCAACTTAGAAAGCCTGTCGTTGCCCTCGATTGTTTTGGCCGTGGGTAGCTTCGTCGTCTACTACCGAATTCTTCGCAGCGACTTAATCGCCACGCTCCAAGAGGAATACATCACCATGGCCCGCTCCAAGGGCATCAGTCAACGTCGCATTATGTGGCGTCACGCGCTGCGCCCGTCGTCGGTCGCACTTCTCGGCACCGCGGGAGTCAATATCGGTGGCTTGTTAGCTGGAGGTTTCATTGTCCAATTTCTCTTAGATATTCCAGGTCTTGGTTACCTACTTATTTCGTCCATTGGTCTGAGTGACTACCTCGTCGTCCAAGCCATCGTGCTCGTCGTCGCGGTGGGCGTCATTCTGATCAACTTCTTCTTCGACTTCCTTATAAATATTGTCGACCCGAGGATTAGCCGTGAGTAGTTCCATGTTCGTCCAGGAGACCATTGAGGAAGTCGCCCTCGCCGATCGTCCCGAGCGCAAAAAGAAACTCGGAGTTCTCTTTTGGATCTGCGTCGTGTGGCTCGCGATCAATCTCATCGCGGCGATCTTCGCGAACTTCTTGCCGGTCGAGAACCCACTTATCCAGAACTACAACGCAATCAATTCCAGTCCTTCATGGCACCATCTCTTTGGCACGGACGACCTTGGTCGCGACATCTTTGCTCGCGTCGTCTACGGCTCACGCGTCTCCATCGAAGCGGGTCTTGGCGCCATGGTCATTGGCTTTGGCTTGGGGGCACCACTGGGTATGTTGGCGGCCTACCGGCGTGGAAAGTTTGACTCGATCCTGACGATGTTTATGTACATCTTCCTCGCCTTTCCAGCCATCATCGCTACGATCGCGATCCTCTCGTTTTGGACACCTCGTTCACTTCTCAAAATCATCGTCGTTATTGGCGTCGCGTCGATCCCCCTCGTCTATCGCGTGATTCGCACCGCGACGCTGAACGTCGCCACCAAGGACTACGTCATCGCGGCCAAGGTCCAAGGTGCCACGGACCGGCGAATCATGATCAAAGAACTTTTACCAAACGTCGCACCGATCGGCGTGTCCTTTCTCCTCATTGGTATCGCGACGGTCGTCGTGCTCGAAGGTTCCCTCGCCTTCCTCGGGCTTTCGGTGAACCCGCCCACGCCGTCGTGGGGCAACATGATCAACGAAGCTCGAACCATTCTCCAAGTGAATCCGTGGCTCGCCATTTTCCCGTCTCTGGCGATGTGCCTGTTCTTGCTTTGTCTCAATTTCATCGGCGACCGACTTCGTTCGCACTTTGACGTCTCGGAGAGCAAACTGTGAGCCAGTCCCAACAACTCCTCGTCGTCAAAGACCTCGCGACCACCTTCGACACGCCTTTGGGCCCCTTGCCGGCCGTCGGCGGTGTCTCCTTTGATCTCAATCAGAACGAGACCCTCGGGATCGTTGGTGAGTCCGGTTCGGGTAAAACCGTCCTTTCTCGCACCATCATGGGCTTACAGCAACGCAGGAACGTGACGGTCACTGGCTCGGTCCTCCTTAATGGCTTTGAGGTCGTCGGCGCCAGCGAAGAGGAGAAGCGAAAAATCTGGGGCCTCGAGGTCGCCATGATCTTCCAAGACCCCATGACCTCACTGAACCCGGTGATGCGCATTGGCAAGCAGATCGACGAGATTCTTCGCGTTCGCTTAGGCATGGACCGCAAAGCGGCCAAAGCACGCGCCATTGAGCTGCTCGAGCTCGTGGGCATCCCTTCGCCACAAGATCGTTACAGCGTGTTCCCCGGCGAACTATCTGGCGGCATGCGCCAGCGCGTCGTCATCGCCACCGCACTGGCGGGATCGCCAAAACTGTTGATGGCCGATGAACCAACAACTGGGCTCGACGTCACTATCCAGGCCCAGATCTTGAACCTCCTTGAAGAGATCAAGGCAAGAATGGAAATGTCGGTCATCTTGGTGACCCACGACCTGGGCGTCGTCGCGACGCGCACGTCGCGCGTCATTGTGATGTACGCCGGGCGAATCGTCGAGATGGGCACCACGCGCGACGTCTTCTCCCATCACCGCATGCCCTACACCCGAGCGCTCCTGGAAGGCTCGCCAAAGGTTTCCAACCCTTCGCACACGCGCCTGAAGGCAATTCCCGGACGGCCGCCCAACCTTCTCAATCTCGCCCAAGGTTGCAGTTTCGCGCCGCGCTGTTCCTTCGCCACTGACCGCTGTCGCCAAGAGCGTCCGGAACTCGAATCGACCGGCACACCAGGCCACTCCTTTGCCTGTTGGAACCCTCTTCCCACAACCCGAGGAGCGTCGGCGTGAGCGACACCAACCAGCCTCTTTTGAAAGTCCGTGACCTCAAGGTCACGTTCGGTTCTCACGGACGAAAAGTCTTTGCGGTCGCCGGCATCAGTTTCGACATCTACGAAGGCGAGACGCTCGGACTCGTGGGTGAGTCGGGTTGCGGCAAATCAACGACGGGCAAGGCCCTCATGCGCATCGTGGAACCTTCAAGTGGCTCGGTGGAACTCGAAGGTACCGAACTCACGACGCAAAAGGGCAAAGCCCTTCGCAATATTCGTACCCGCATGCAGATGATCTTTCAAGATCCCATCAGCTCACTTAATCCGCGACGCCGAGTGAAGGACATCGTCGCCGAGCCCCTTGATTGTTGGAACTCCGTCGAGGGCGTCGAGCGCGACACGCTCGTGAACGATCTACTCAGCAAAGTGGGCATCGACCCAGAGGTGTACGGCAATCGTTACGCGCGACAGTTCTCTGGTGGACAGTGTCAGCGCATCTCCATCGCGCGTTCGCTGGCGATGCGGCCCAAGTTGCTCATCTGTGACGAAATGGTCTCAGCCCTCGACGTGTCGGTGCAGGCGCAGATTTTGAACCTGCTCGAAGACCTAAAAACCGAGTACGGCCTGACGTTGCTCTTCATCGCGCACGACCTCGCCGTCGTTAAAAACGTCTCTGACCGTGTGGCGGTGATGTACCTGGGAAAGATCTGCGAGATCGGACCGTCTGACACGCTCTACGACTCGCCCGAACACCCCTACACGAGCTTTCTCTTGGGCGCGGCCCTAGAGGCTGACCCGGATTCGCCAATGCACGGTGAAGTCCTCCAGGGCGAACCGCCAAGTCCCATGAATCCACCGAGTGGGTGTCGGTTCCGTACGCGCTGTCCCCACGCCACCGAAAAGTGCGCGGCGGAAGAGCCGCAACTGGTCGAGATAGCGCCGAAACACGAAGTGGCCTGTCACTACCCACTCTCGCTTTCACGAAAATAGCCCGTCACCTGAATCGAATCAGATGACGGGCTATCAACGTAACGTCGTTATTCGCTCGGTGCGTCGCCACTTTCGACTTCGTCGGTAACTTCCGCGTTGTCAGCGGGTGCGACTTCATCAGCGACCTCCGGAGCTGCCGCTTCGTCAGCGACCTCAGGGGTTGCCGCTTCGTCAGGCTCGTCAGGTGACTTCGGCGACACTTCCGTCGCGTACTCCGCCCACGCGGCCTGAGCTTCGGTCTCGGGCGTGAACTCGCCGTATTCGAGCGAGCCAATGTAGTTGCCCTCACTGTCGTAGGCGTGTGAACCGAACGCTTCGCGGTACTCCTCGGACACTTCGCCGCCGTCAGCGGCTTGCTTGATCGAGAGAGAGATGCGACGACGCGCGGTGTCGAGTTCGATGATCTTGACCCACAGTTCCTCGCCAGCCGTGACGACCTGTTCGGGCGACTCGACGTGGTGCGCGGCCATTTCCGAGATGTGCACGAGGCCTTCAATGCCCTCGCCCACTTGGATGAAGGCACCAAAGGGCACCAACTTCGTCACGCGGCCATAGACCAATTGGTCAACGGCGTGTGAGTCGGCAAAGACTTGCCATGGGTCGGACTGAGTGGCCTTAAGTGAGAGAGAGATGCGCTCTTTGGAGAAGTCAACGTCCAACACCTCAACGTCAACTTCGTCACCGACGGCAACGACTTGGCTCGGGTGATCGATGTGCTTCCAGCTGAGCTCTGAGACGTGAATAAGTCCGTCCATGCCGCCGAGGTCCACAAAGGCACCGAAGTTGACGACCGAAGAGATAACGCCGTGACGGCGTTCGCCGGGCTTGAGGTTCGACAAGAAATCGCCGCGCTGCTCTTTCTGAGTCTCTTCGAGCCACGCGCGACGTGACAGCACCACGTTGTTGCGGTTGCGGTCGAGTTCGATGATCTTGGCCTCAACGGTCTTGCCGATGTAGGGCTGGAGTTCGCGCACGCGTCGAAGTTCGACGAGCGAGGCGGGCAAGAACCCACGAAGACCAATGTCGACGATAAGCCCACCCTTAACGACCTCAATGACGACGCCCTTAACGACTTCGTCACGATTCTTGAGCTCTTCGATGTTCGCCCAGGCCTTTTCGTACTGCGCACGCTTCTTCGAAAGGACGAGACGTCCTTCCTTGTCTTCCTTTTGCAGGACGAGGCACTCGATGCGCTCGCCCATGGAGACGATCTCAGAGGGGTCGACGTCGTTACGAATAGAGAGCTCGCGCGAAGGAATGACGCCCTCGGACTTAAAGCCAATATCGAGAAGAACTTCGTCGTGGTCAATCTTGACAACGGTGCCGACGACGAGGTCACCGTCTTCGAACTCGAGGACGCTGTCGCCAACGAGGGCTGCAAGGTCAGTGCCAATCAGGTTGTCTTCGGTGATGACGCGCGGAATGTAATTTCCAGCTTCGTCAAAGGTTCCCATTTGTTGGGTGGAGAGGAGGCTCGTGCCGTCCGACATGCGTACTTCTTTC
>Ga0208357_1001410_pt1 | contig 17448 bp, 17 predicted proteins | sample NGESurdeep092012_6_FD_184487 | JGI IMG/M metagenome (GOLD analysis project Ga0208357, IMG submission 184487) | Arctic peat soil microbial communities from Barrow, Alaska - NGEE Surface sample F52-2 deep-092012 (SPAdes) | ecosystem: Environmental > Terrestrial > Soil > Wetlands > Peat ... | reverse complement strand
TTCACCTCGACAGTCCCATGGGCGAGAAGGTCGACGATCTGTTCGCCGCGTTCCCCGACGTTCACAAGCCCATTCCGCCCGCCAAGAACGGCGAGGCGTTCGGCTGCACCAACCTGACGATCCACATCACCGCCGAAGACTCCAAGCGCCTCAACGACGTCACAGGCGCGCACGTCATCATTTCGGCCAGCGGCATGGCGGCCGGCGGCCGCGTTCTGCACCACCTGCACAATCATCTCTCGGACCCCAAGGCCACGATCGTCTTCGTCGGCTACCAAGGCGCGGGAACGCTGGGCTTCCTGCTCGTGCACGGCGCGCATACGATCCACATCCTCGGCGATGCGCTGCCGGTCCGCGCGTCCATCGCCACCCTGCAAGGCTACAGCGCGCACGCCGACAAGAACGATTTCACCCGCTGGTTCGCAACCTGCACGACCCAGCCGCGCTTCTACGCGGTACACGGCGAAGTCGAATCCGCCGCGGCGCTGGTCGCGATGGTGCAAAGCGGCCTGCACTGGAAAGCGCAAATAGCCCAACGCGGCACGACGGTAACGATCTAGACGGCGCTAGGCGGTCCAGTCGAGCATGGGCTCCCAGTCGGGTTTGGGGAACGATTCTTTGGCTTTGATCGCTTCGACGTACTTGCGTTTGCCGGCGCGGTTGCCTTTGCCCAGCATGATGCCGCCCACCAAACGGTCGCGCCAGAAGAACAGCGAACGGTACCAGCCTTTCTCGGCATCGATCTTGCGCACGGTTTCGACTTCTGGTTGCAGTTCGGGCGAAAGACCGAACTGCGTGATCGTCTGACCCTTGAAGAGCATCGAGGAATACTCCGGAACGTCGTGGTAGGGCTCGGAGCCGCCCAGCATGTTGAGCGCGGCGACCTTGCCGTGCGCGCCGGCATTGTTCCACGTGCCCATGCGGTAGCGCATCTCCAACGTTGGATCGAAGAAATCGGCGATATCTCCGGCGGCGAAGATGCCCGGGACGTTGGTTTCCAGCCGGTCGTTGCAGAGGATGCCATTCTTGCTGGTCTGCACTTCGGTATCGTCGAGCAGTTCGACGTTCATCGTCAGGCCGAAACCGACGCCGTAGCAATCTGCGGTGATTTCACTGCCGTCCGCGAGCACGACCTTCGCGACGCTGCCGTTCGCTCGCACGAACTCCGCGATCTCGGCGCCGTAGTGCATGTGCACGCCGTCGGCCGTGGCGGCGTCGTGCACGAACTCACCGGCGACATCGTCGAGGATCCGATGCAGGGCGTGCGGGCCGCGCATGATCCAATGCGCCTCGACCTTGCGCGAGGCAAACGCTTCGGCCAGCTCGTAGGCGATGAAGGATCCGCCGATCGCGATGGCGGCCTTACTGCTCTCCAGACGCTCGGAGATCGCGCGCGTCTCATCGAGATATTGAAAATTGTACACGTTGTCGGCGCCGGCCGCGCCGGGAGCGGGCGTCGGGATCGGGCGGCCGCCGGTGGCCACCAGCAGCGCGTCGTACGGGAAGGACGCTCCGCCGGCCACGACGATCTTCTCGGCGGGCACGATCCGCTCCACGCGCGTGCTCAGGCGCAGATCGATGCGATGCTCGTCGTGCCAGGCACGATTGCGAATCATCACCTTCGCTTCGGGAATCTGTTTTCGCAGCATCGGCGGAAGCGAGATGCGATTGTAGAGCGTGTAGGGCTCGTCGCCGAAGAGCACGATCTCGCAGGTGGGATCGTGCTTGCGTAGCTGTTCTGCGGCGGTCGTGCCGGCAAAGCCGTTGCCAACGATCACATAGCGGCGAAAATCGGAGTCTGCCATCAGGGCCTCCGCTTCGCCGCGCGGTCCGACGCTCATGCCGGGCGGCGAAACGTCCGGAGGCGCCGGCGGGTATAGAGAGGGTATGAATGACGACTTTATGGAGCAGATGCTCCGCCAAGCCAAAGACCTGCAGCGCAAGATCGCCGAGGCGGCCTCCAAGACGCACGAGCAGGCCAAACCCTATCTCGACGACGCCCTCGAACAGACCAAGAAAATGAGCGACGAGGTCGCCGACCGCCTGCGCGAGAGTGCGGAGTTGACCAACGCGCAAACCCTTCGCGCGCTCGACGCCATGCGCGACACGCTGAAGACCTCGCAGCCGAAGATCGACTCCTTCATCGAAGCCGCCCGCAAGGCTGCAAACGACGTCGTCTCCTCCTTGGAGACCAAACCCAAAGAGTAGGACCTAGCGCTACGTCCCCAACGCGATGCCGGTCATCATTGCAAAGCCGACGTCGAGCGCCCGTTCGTCGATGTCGTATCGGGCGCTGTGCTGGGGCTCTAGGCCGCGTTCGGGGCCGCGGATGCCGACGATGAAGTAGGCGCCGGGGCGTTGCTCCTGCATGTAAGCCATATCCTCGGCCCACATCACGATGTCGTGCGGGTCGACGACGTTGTCGGGTCCGACGACGCGCGCTCCGGCCGCGCGCACGATATCGTTCATCGCAGCATCGTTAACCGTCGGCGGGTAGCCCCACGCGTAGTCGAACGCGTAGTCCAGGCGCAGCGCCTCGCACAGACCCTTGACCATCCGCTCCATGCGTATTGGAATCGATTCGCGTACCGCGTTGTCGAACGCCCGCACCGTGCCCATCAGCGTCGCGCGGTCCGGAATCACGTTGAACGTGGTTCCCGATTCAATCTTGCCGACCGTGACGACTACCGCGTCCTTGGGCGCGACCTCGCGACTGGCGATCGTCTGCAGCATCGTCACCAGTTGCGCCGCGGCGACGATCGGATCGACCGACGCGTGTGGCATCGCGCCGTGGCCGCCCTTGCCGATCAACGCGATTTCGAAGCGATCCGACGACGCGAAGAACGCGCCGTCGCGCACGCCGATCGTGCCCACGTCCAAACCGCTGTAGAGATGCAGGGCGAACGTGCGGTCGACGTGCGGATTCTCCAGCGCACCTTGGTCGATCATGATCTTCGCGCCCGCCGGCCCTTCTTCGGCCGGTTGAAAGCAGAACACCAGGGTTCCGGCAATCTCGTTACGCCGTTTGGCCAGCGCTTTGGCGGCGCAGAGCAAGATGGCCATGTGGCCGTCGTGCCCGCAAGCGTGCATGACGCCGGGGCTCGCAGAAGCGTATTCTGCCTTGCCCAATTCTAGAATCGGCAACGCGTCCATATCGGCACGCAGCAACGTAACCGGCCCCGGTTTGCCGCCGCGCAGGGTCGCCAGTATCCCGGTGGTCGCCACACCGGTGCGCAGTTCGTCAAAGCCGCATCCACGCAGTTCGTTCTCGATGAACCGCGAGGTTTCGAACTCTTGGAGCGAAAGCTCGGGATGCGCGTGGAAGTGCCGCCGATAGCGGACCAGGTCGTCGTGCGGAACGATCACGGCTGCGATGCTCGATTCATTGGACGGAATAGTCGTATTGATACTCTAGCGCAGCCGCCGCCGGCGCGCACAGGAAGGTCGCCGCCTTGTACTGCCCGCGAAACGCGGCGTCGGCAGCCGACTGATCGATCGGGATGCTGCCGCTGGATTTTTGAATACGTACGTCGGCAACCCTAGCGTCGGTGCCCAGGTCGATGCGCATGTAGACGGGCTTGGCGCTACGGCCCTGCGAGGTATCCCAATAGTCCGTAGTTTCGGGCATGTTGACGACGACCGCCGGCACGTAGGCAGCCCCGCACGGCAACGGCGGGACGTCGCGAACGTAGACGGCGTCGGTCGGGCGGTACCAATCCACGGATCGCGGGGTGGACGAGGTTATCGGCTGGGTCATTTGCGCGCGCGCGTCCGCGTCGAGCGCCTTCACTTCGAGTGGAAGAGACGCGCACGGCGTATGCGTCGAGGCGAGCGGATCGTCCACTTGCGTGACCCACGCGTACCGAACGACCGCCGCAATCGGCAGCGCAAACATCTCGTTCGACGAGTAGAACTCGCCAGCCACGTCGGTCGACGGGGTGAACTTGAGGTCGGAGAACGGTAGCGTGTAGATTTTCGTATCGGTGGCAACTTCCACCGTTCCCCCGATCGTCCAGGCCTGGTCCGCTTGCAGCCCAAAACCATAGAGCCGCGTCGGCGTCCCGTCTCCGGGAGCGTCGCGAGCGACGTCCCAAGGGACGACCTGTGCGACCATCGCGCCGCAATAGACCGGATCGGCCGTTGGGTCGGCCGAGGCGGCCGTCGCCAGCGAGGTCAATGCAAACAGCAGCGCGGTCAGCGCGGCGCCCGGGCGGTCCATCCCCGCATTCTTTCGGGCGGCTGCTCGACGACCCCCGTTGCCCGCTCAAGCGCAGGAGTTCGAGCCCGGCGCGGGCGATAACGCGGCTCGTGGCTTCCTCTCCGCGTCCCCCCGCCGCGAACCCGCCGCCGGCCTTCGAACGCCACGGGCTGAACGACGAACAGCTCGTGCGGATGCTGCACACGATGCTGATGCAGCGCACGCTGGAGAACCGCGGCTTCGCCCTGAATCGCCAAGGAAAAATTCCATTCGCGTCTGCCAGCGAAGGGCACGAAGCCGTCCAGGCCGGCGCGGCGATGGCATTCGTCCGCGGAAGGGACATTCTGGCGCCGTATTATCGCGACTTGGGATTGGCGCTGGGCATCGGTCTCACGCCGCTCGAGGTGATGCTCTCGCTCTTCGCGCGCGTCGACGAACACTCGCAGGGGCGCCAGTTCCCGCACCACTATGCCAGCCGGCGCCTGGGCCTCCATACGATCTCTTCCATCATCGCCGCGCAGTTGCCGCACGCGGTCGGCGCGGCGTACGCGATCAAACTGCGCAAAGAAGCCGGACGCGCGGTGCTGGCGACCTTCGGCGACGGCGCGACCAGCGAGGGCGAGTGGCACGAATCCCTCAACTTCGCCGCCGTGCATCGCCTGCCGATCGTCTTCTTGTGCGAAAACAACGAATGGGCGATCTCGACGCCGTTGGCCCTGCAAATGGGCCAGCCCGACATCGCCAAACGGGCCGATGGCTATGGAATGCCCGGGGTGACCGTCAACGGCATGGACCCCCTGGCCTGCTACGCCGCGGTGCGGCAGGCGCTCGACGGGGCGCGCGAGGGTCGCGGCCCGACCCTGATCGAGGCCAAATGCTACCGGTATCTCTCTCACACTACCGACGACGACGACCGGACCTACCGTTCGCACGCGGAAGTGCAGCGGCGGCGCGCGGACGACCCCGTGCCGCGCTTCGAGGAGCGGCTGCTCGCCTGGGGCGTCATGACGTCGGCCGCGCTGGAGGCGTTGAAGCAATCCATCCTCGCCGAGGCGAACCAAGCCACCGACCAAGCTGAATCCGTGGCATACGCTCCGCCGGCCAGCTTGTACGAAAATGTCTACGCGGACGGCTGGCAGCCGTGGCGCTAGGATCGTAAGGAAACCACAGGATGGCACGAAGCGACACCCAGATGCACCCGCCCCTCGAGCGGCACGGCTTGTCCGACGACCAGTTGCGCGCGATGTTTCGCAATATGGTGCAGCAGCGCCAACTTGACAATCGCGGCTTTCAGCTCAACCGCCAGGGCAAGGTTCCCTTTGCCTTGGGCAGCGAGGGACACGAAGCCATCCAAGCCGGCGCCGCGATGGCTTTTGCGCGCGGCAAAGACATCCTCGCGCCGTACTATCGGGACTTGGGCTTGGCGCTGGGCATCGGCTTGACGCCCTTTGAGATTTTATTGTCGCTCTTCGCGCGCGCCGCGGATCACAACGGCGGCCGCCAGTTCCCCAATCACTACTCGTCCAAGGCGGCCGGCTTGATGTCGTTCTCATCGATTTTGGCCGCGCACATTCCGCACGCGGTCGGCGCAGCGTTGGCGCTCAAGATTCGCAAGGAGTCCGGTCGCGCCGTGCTGGTCACGTGCGGCGACGGCACGACCTCCGAAGGCGAGTGGCACGAATCGATGAACTTCGCCGCGGTCCACAGGCTGCCGATCGTGATGCTCGTGGAAAACAACGAATGGGCGATCTCGACGCCGCTCTCCCTGCAGATGGGGCAGCCCGAAATTTGGAAGCGCGCCGCGGGCTACGGCATGCCGGGCAAGAGGTTTAACGGCTTCGATCCGATCGAGACCTACCAAGCCGTAGCCGAAGCGATGGAGCGCGCGCGCAACGGCGGCGGCCCGACCCTGCTCGAGGGCACCTGCTACCGCTTCCTCGCGCACTCGACCGACGACAACGACATGACGTATCGCACCAAAGACGACGTGGCCGCACATCGCAAGGACGATCCCGTTCCGCGGTTCGAGAAAATTCTATTGGCCAACGGCGTGATGTCCGACAAGGACATCGCCGCGATGCGCAAAGACGTCTTGCACGAAACCAACGAGGCGACCGATAAAGCCGAAGCGCTGCCGTTCCCCGAGGCTGGTGACCTCTACAAGAATCTCTACGAAGGAGCCTGGCAGCCGTGGCAGTGATGAACAACGTCGAAGCCGTCCGCGCGACGCTCTACGACGCGATGAAGAGCGACGACCGCACGGTCCTCATGGGCGAGGATGTGGGCGCCCGCGGCAACGTCTTTTTAATCAGCAAGGACTTCATCAAGGAGTTCGGTCCGGATCGCGTGATCGACACGCCGATAGCCGAAGCCTCGATCGTCGGGATCGCGGTCGGCATGGCGATGGAAGGCCTGCGCCCGATCGCCGAGATCCAGTTCGCCGACTTCATCTATCCGGCGTTCAACCAAATCGTGGGCGAAGCGGCCAAGACCCGCTATCGCTCCAACGGCGAATACACGTGCCCGTTGGTGATCCGCACCCCCTACGGCGGCGGCGTGCGCGGCGCGCTCTCGCATTCGGTTTCCATCGAAGCGCTGTTCTATCACGTTCCCGGCCTTAAGATCGTCGCGCCGGCATTTCCGTCCGACGTCAAAGGCCTGCTCAACGCCGCGATCGACGATCCCGACCCGGTCCTCTTTCTCGAGCACAAGAAAACGTATCGCCTGATCAAGGGCGAGGTGCCCGAGGGCCACTACACGATTCCGCTTGGAAAAGCCAACGTGCTGAAGGAAGGCTCGCAGTTGACGGTGGTCTCCTACGGCTTGTACGTGCATTGGGCGCTCGATGCGGCCAAGCAACTCGAAGCCGACGGACGCTCGGTCGAAGTGATCGACCTGCGATCGATCCGCCCGATGGATCAGCAAACGATCCTTCGGAGCGTCCGCAAGACGCGCAAGCTGCTGATCGTACACGAGGACAACAAGTTCGGCGGCATCGGCGCGGAGATCAGTGCGATGGTGGCCGAGGAAGCGCTCTTCGATCTCGACGCGCCGATCCGGCGTCTGGCCGCACCCGACGTTCCGGCCATGGGCTATGCCGAGCCCCTCGAGCAGGAGTACATGTCGTCGCCCGCATTGATGGCCGAAGCTATGCGCGAGATGGTGGCATTCTAATGGTTACCACGATCACGATGCCGCAACTGGGCGAGACCGTCACCGAAGGCACCGTCGAGCGCTGGCTGAAAAAGCCCGGCGATGCGGTCGAGAAATACGAAGCGTTCGTCGAGGTTTCGACCGACAAGGTGAACTCCGAAGTGCCCGCGCCGGTAACGGGTATCATTCGCGAGTTGCTCGTGCAAGAAGGTCAGACCGTCGCAACCGGCACGCCGATCGCGGTGATCGATCACGAGGCCGCCGTCGGTCAAAGCGCTTCGGCGCCGCCGTCGACGCTTTCGGAGATGGCGCACAGCGCGAACGCCGAGCCCGTTCCGGGTTTCAACATCCCGCAATCGGCACCCAAGCCCGCAGCGGCTAACGGACGGTCGGAGACCGCGCCGCCCGTGCACGCGAGTTCTGAGGTGTCGCTGCGCGGCGCGTCGCCCGCGGTGCGCCGCCTCGCGCGCGAACATCGGGTCGATGTCGCCGCGATCAAGGGCAGCGGCGCCAACGGCCGAGTGACCGCAGACGACGTACTGGCGGCCGCGAAGAGCGGCACGATCGCTGCGCCGACGGCGACCGCCTCGGCTGCCAAAGGTCCCTCGACCTACGCCAACCCGATTCCCGGCACGACGATCCCACTCAACAGCGCGCGGCGAATCATCGCCGAGCGCATGGTCGAGTCCAAGCACAACGCGCCGCATGCGTGGTCGATGGTCGAAGTCGACGTCACCAACGTGTGGAAGTGGCGTGCCAAGGAAAAGGACCGCTTCGAGCAAGAGACGGGCTACAAGCTCACGCTGCTGCCCTTCTTCATGCGCGCGGTCGTCGAATCGCTGGCCGCCTTCCCGCTGATGAACGCCAAGTTCACCGCCGAAGGCATTCACGTCAACAAAGACGTCAACGTCGGCATCGCGATCGGTTTGGCGACCAACTTGGTCGTGCCGGTGATTCGCAATGCCGATAAGCTCTCGATTCGCGGGCTGGCGATTGCGGCGGGCGATCTCATCGATCGCGCGCGCAAGAACAAACTGACCGCCGACGACGTCCAAGGCGGCACGTTCACCGTCAACAACAACGGTGCGAACGGTTCGTATGCTTCGGCGCCGATCATCAACGCCGGTCAAGCGGGCATCGTTACGATGGAAACCGTCGTCAAGAAGCCGGTCGTCACCGCCGACGACGCGATCGCCATCCGCCACATGATGAACTCGTGCCTCTCGCTCGACCATCGCGTCGTGGACGGCTACGTCGCCAGCGGCTTCCTCGCCGATCTCAAGAAACGTCTCGAGGGCATGACCGCCAGCGGCTCGATCTAATAACCCCCATGCAAATTCGTAAACACTTCCATTTTGAGGCCGCGCACGTGCTTGCGTTTCACCCGGGCAAGTGCGCGCGCATGCACGGACATTCGTACCGTCTCGAAGTGGCCATCTCAGGGCCATTGCACGAAAGCGGGCCGGCGACGGGAATGGTCGAGGACTTCGACACGATCGCGACGATCGTGCGCCGCGAAATTCTAGACGTACTCGATCACATCACGCTCAACGACGAGATCGAGAATCCGACCGCCGAGCACATCGTTCAATGGATTTGGCGGCGTCTTCTCGCGCATTTGCCCGGTCTCGACGAACTGGTCCTGTGGGAAACGCCCACGTCGAGTGCCGTATTGCGCCGCGGCGACGTTGCCGAGTGTGGTCACTAGTGCTCCAACTCGCGGAGATCTTCTATAGCGTCCAAGGCGAGGGCACCTGGACCGGCACGCCCGCCGTGTTCGTGCGCTTGGCCGGATGCAACCTCGCGTGCGATTTCTGCGATACCGACTACTCGCTCAAGTTTTTCGCCGACGTCGACGACGTGGTCGCGCGCGTCCGCGACATCGGCGGAGATTGCCCGATGGTCGTCCTCACCGGCGGCGAGCCGCTGGCCCAAGCCCAGACTCCCGCGCTGATCGCCGCGCTGCGCGCCGACGGCCGGCGCGTGCACATCGAATCCAACGGCACGATCTTTGCCGAGCTGCCCGACGACGTCTGGCTCTGCGTTTCTCCCAAGGAGCGCGTCGACGCACGAATGGCGCGGCGCGCCAACGAGGCCAAGCTGATCGTCGACGAACGCGTTCCCGAAGAACATCTGACGCTGTTCCAAAGCAAGCCGACGATCTTCTTGCAGCCAGAGGGCAACAAGCCCCGCAACGTCAGGTTAGCCGTCGAATACGCCAAGGGGCACCCGGACCGCTTCCGGCTTTCGCTGCAGACCCACAAATATATCGGGGTACGGTAGAGCGGTGATCTTGATCGCCTGCGCGGTCGCCAAAGAACTCGCCTTTCTCGCGCCGCAACCGCACGTCGAGGTCTTGGTGACCGGCGTCGGACCGGTGGAAGCCGCCGCGCAGGTCTCGCGCGCGTTGGCGATGAGCCGCTACGACCTCGTGATCGACGCGGGCGTTGCCGGCGCGCTGCCGGGCTTCGCGCAGATCGGCGATGGCGTCGTGGTTGCCGACGAGATGCTCGAGCTCGATATCGAAGGCGGCCAAGCCATCGCGCTGCCCGACGGCGCGACCGTGCACGATCGCGCGTCGTCCGACCTCGCGCTTACCGATCGGGTCGTCGAGCTCGGGTTTCGGGCGTTACGCGGCGTAACCGTTTCGCGCGTCACCGCGACCGACCAAACGGCCCGGCGCTTGGCCGCGCTGGGCGCGCAAGTCGAATCGATGGAGGGGTTCGCGGTGCTGCGCGCCGCCGAAATCGCCGGCGTGACCGCCATCGAAGTGCGCGGCATCTCCAATCGCGTCGGCGACCGCGCGGAAAGCCGGTGGGATTGGGCGGCCGGCGTCGCCGGCCTGGAGCGAATCCTTACCGCGCTGCTGACGTTGGTGGCGCCTCCACGTGACTGACGAAACGGACGCGCTTTCTCTCGCCTATTCGCCCTGCCCCAACGATACGTACATCTTTGCCGCGCTCACCAACGGCCTGCTCGAAAACGCGCCGCGCGTGCGCGTCGAACTCGAAGATATCGAAAAACTCAACGACTCGGCTGCGCTGGGCCGGTACGAACTGACCAAAGTAAGTTACGGAGCGATCCCGTATCTGACCGATCGCTACCGCATCCTGCGCTCGGGCGGCGCGTTGGGCCGCGGATGCGGTCCGCTGCTGGTCGCCAAGCCCGGCACGGGAACCTCGCTGGATGACTTTCGAGAGAAGCTCGTCGCCATTCCGGGTGAGCGCACGACGGCGTTCCTATTGCTGCAACTGGCCTTAGGAGTTCGACCGCCCGTCCGAGCCGTACGTTTCGACCACATCGTGCGCGCCGTCGCCGACGGCAGCGTCGCTGCGGGCCTGATCATCCACGAATCGCGCTTCACCTACCAGGACGCGGGCCTGGTCTGCGTGGCCGACATGGGGGCCTGGTGGGAATCGGTCACCGACCTGCCGATTCCGCTGGGCGCGATCCTAGTACGCGACGATCTCGACGATGCGCGCGCTCGAACCGTGGACGACGCCATTGCGCGCAGCCTGGCCTTCGCGCGCTCCCACGAAGATGCGATCGTGCCGTACGTTCGCGAACACGCCTTCGAGATGAACGACGACGTGATGCGTAAACACATCGCGCTCTACGTCAACGAGTTCACCGACGACCTCGGCCCGATCGGCGAGCGCGCAGTAGAAGAACTCTTTCGCCGCGCGCAGCAGGCGCGCATCGTCCCGGCGGCTGCGGCGCCGGTCTTCGTCTAGCCAGGGGGTTCTTCGCGCTTTCACGGAAACGGAGCGGGATGCTGGACTCGGTCGTCTGTCGCCAAGCACACTTCGAAACCGATTGGTATCGCGAGTGGGAAACGCGACTCGACATCGGCCCCAAGGGCGGCCAACCCACCTACCATCGCAAGCCGTGGGAGTTCGCTGCGGTCGCGCAAACGCTGCGCGAACGCGGCAAGCTGCATGCGGGCATGCGCGGCCTAGGTTTTGCCGTCGGGACCGAACCGCTTCCCGCCCTCTTCGCCGCGCACGATGTCGAGGTCGTCGCCACGGACTTGGCGCCGAGCGACTTACGAAAGACGGATTGGGCTCGTACCAATCAACACAGCGATTCGACCGCCGATCTCTATCGCCCGGATATCGTCGACCCCGAACGCTTTAAGAAGCTCGTGCGCTTTGAATATGCTGACATGAACGGCAAATGGCCGTGGCCCGAGGGCTCGTTCGACTTCGTCTGGAGCTGCTGCGCGTTCGAGCACACGGGGTCCCTGGAGAAAGGCGTCCGATTCGTCCTTCGCTCGTCCAAGCTGCTCAAGCCCGGCGGCATCGGCGTCCATACGACCGAGTACAATTGCAGTTCCAACGACAAGACCGTGCGCAAAGGCGAAGCCGTCATCTATCGCCGGCGCGACATCGAAGACCTCGACCGCCGCCTTCGCATCGAAAACCGCGCCTGTCTAGCCAAACCCGACTTCTGGCCCGGCGACGGCGAACACGACCGAAACTACGATACGCCCCCCTACTTCACGTCCGGCAAGCAGCACATCAAATTCGATTTCTGGCACCACGTCTGCACGTCCATGCTGCTAACGGTAATTAATTAAGGGCCTATCGGCTCGGCCGGCACAGATACGCCGCCCCATGTATTGCAGCAACGTTGGTCGCGGAGAGAAAACCGGCGAAAGTTTTCCCGCCGGTTAAGTCGAAGAGCGCCGTCCCCAGCTTTTAACGTCGTGCCCGCGAGAGCTCTCGCACTTCCACGATCGATTCGCCCACGCGCCCTTGCCGTTGGGTTATTTCTACGTCCACGCCCAATTTGCTCAGCACGCTCAAGAGCCGGTCGGTGGAATAGCGCGATCCGCGCCCGTGCTGCAAACGCGAAACGTCGGCCTGATTTAGCCCGGTTGCCTCCGTAACGCCTCTCTGCGTAAGGCCCCGGCGCCGAATCACGTCATTGATCACACTCATCAGCCGCGCCTTACGCAACCGTTCTTGCGCGTCCGGCAAACCCAGCTGCTCGAATACGCTCCCCGCCCCGATTTCAATGTCCAAGTTGGATATTCTGTCGCTCATAATGCTCTCTTGCTCGCTTAAGACGTGTTCGAATTAGGTCCAGTTCGTTTCTCGGCGTCGCTATGCCGCGCTTTGATTTTTTTTGAAACACGTGAAGCACATAGATCGTATCACCCAACTCGACCGTGTATGCAGCTCGAAACGTACTGTCGCCGGCTTCATTGAACGCCCGTATCTCGATAACGTCACGCAAATCGCCCGTCATCTGCACGGCGTACTCAGCGCGTCTGCCGTGCTGTGCAAGGTCCAACGCATACCCTACGTCGTCCTGAACCTCGTCCGGCATCGCCCGAAGCTCCCTCTTCGATGCCCCGACCCAGGCAATCGGTCGCTGATGCACCACGCGCCCTCATATGGTAAGTTTGCCATATCACAGCTTCAGCGTCAATCCTCCCCCCTTGGGGCGACGTCTCGCGGGCTGTTGCGTTATCACCCTACCAGCCGATTGTTGCCGGCATATTTCCATCGATGAGCCATTCCGGCAAACCCGTGGGAAGAACGTAGCCCCGAACTCGCCGAGACGCTGCGCTCGCGGAGGCAATGTCGCGAGCCGCGCGGTGCAACGGGGGCGGCGTTGGCTCGACTGAGCGACCAAGGGGCGCCTGTCTACGGCGTAAAATAGCGTCGGTATGTTTCTTCAAAAAACGCATAGGCGGGTATTTTCCAGCGCATTGGCACTGGTCAGTTGCCTTGGTCTGGCGGCCTGCAACGGATCGACGACGTCGCCGACGCCCGCGACCATCCCAAATATCTCGGGCGACTATAGCGGGACGATGGTCGACGCCCAAGGCGGCAGCGGCTCGGCGACGGCGACGCTAGCCCAGCACGGCGCTACGGCCGGAGGCGCTATTACCACGACGCAAGGCGGCTCGACGCTAACGGCACAACTATCGTTGGCAATCGCTTCGTCCAACGCGTTCTCGGGCGCGATGGTCGTCAACTACACTAGCGGCGCGACCTGCACGTTCAATACCAGTGGCACGTATAACGCAAGCACGTATTCGCTCAACGGATCGTATACCGCCGTTACGGGCTGCACGGGCGATACTGGAACCTATGCACTCGCACAGCAGTGTACCGACACCGTCACGAGCTCAGAGCGGCGGCCCCAGTTCGCTCCACCGGCGCAGTGCTGATTTTCGAACCCAGAACCGCCAGCGCCTGATCTTGCTTCCAGCCGGCGCCGCGAAGCGCCGTCGTGTCGAAATCATCGTCGCCAAGGGCGCCTTCGATGATCTGCCGCGCGTTGTGCAGCGCAAGCTCGTCGCCCTGCTCGGGTTCCCATTGCATCTCGCGTAGGCGAGCCATCGCATAGCCGAAGAGCATCGCCCCTTCGGCCGAAGCATGCGAGGCGTGAAAGGGCGCGCAGTACGCAAAACCAAGCGCACTGAAGAGCGGGTGCTGCGCGGCAACGGCCAGGGCCAGAGCCCGACGAGCGTGAGGGTCGGCGACCTTTACATCGTCGGACGCCAACGCGCAATAGGCGATTTGAATTTCGATTGCTAGGTGCGCGCTGGGCGCCCCACATTCGAGTCCTTCCATCGCCAAGCTCATCGCCTTAGAGAAACAACCGGCAACGGCTTCCCGCGTCGACCACCACTCGAGCACGCGAAACTCTTCGTCGGACTCCGAGGCGGATCGCGAAATGCGCAGCGCCTCCGCAAACAGCGCCCGTGCGTTCTCGATGTCATCGGGCGGTAACGAATACGCGCAGCGCCGCAAGACCCCGATCAACAGCCGCGGCTCGCCGATTGCGCGGGCTCGGCGCACGGCTTGGTTCGCCGGCGCCTTAGCGTCATCGTATCGACGTGCGCGCGCATACAGTTGCGCGGTCTGAGAAAGCGCGCGAACGAGTCCGCGCTCGTCGGATGTTCGATCGTACAACGCAACGGCACGTTGCGCCGCTTCGAGCGCCAACGAGTTTTGCCCGAGGTTATTGTGCAACATCGAGGCGACGTATTCGATCCGGCCGGCGGTCTCCGGCGCCAACGGCTCGACACGTCGCGCCGCCTCGCACGCGCGCAACCCCTCGCCCATCAGCTGCAACCGCAGGAAAATCGGGCCGCTATCGGCTGCCAGCTGTGCGCCCAAGTCGCGATCGCCCTGACCTTCAAGCGTCCAGACGATCGCCGCGCGAACGTTGTCGATATCGGGTGCCAGTTTTTCCAGCCAGTCGGGCGGCAGGTGCGAATCGAAGTCTTGGTACGCTCGGGAAGCGACGTCCGCAAAATAGGCCGCATGCCGTCCGCAAGATGCCGCCGAATCGCCACATTCCTGCGACTTAAGCGTGGCGAACTCGCGAATCGTTTCCAACAAACGATAGCGCGTCGTACGATCCACCGCAACGCTCAACAGCGACTTGTCGGCCAACGACGTCAAGACGTCCAGGATGTGGAACTCATCGCATTTCCCATCGTTCGTGCAGACCGCCGCCGCAGCGGCCAGCGTGAAGCTGCCGCGAAACGCGGAAAGATGGCGAAAGAGCGATTGCTCCTCTTCGGTCAGCAGGTCGTAACTCCACTCGATAAGCGCCGCGAGGGTTTGTTGCCTCGGCAATACGGTTCGCCCGCCGGTGAGCAGCCGAAAGCGCTCGTCCAGATGGCCAAGGATCTCGTCAACGCTCAGCGCCCGCACGCGCGCGGCCGCAAGCTCGATCGCCAGAGGAACCCCGTCTAAGCGTTCGCAGATGCTGCTGACAACGTCGGAATGTCCGCGCGCGTCGAATCGGCTCGATACCGCCGCAGCGCGCTGCGTGAAGAGCTCGATTGCATCGTCACGGTCCAGCGATCCGAGACGATACACCTGCTCGCAGTCGAGATGCAGCGGCTCGCGGCTGGTCGCCAGGATCGCTATGCGCGGGCACTCGGCGCAGATTTGCGCGACGACCGATGCGACGTCGGCAACGACTTGCTCGCAATTGTCGATGACGATCAGCGCGTTGCGAAGGCGCAAGTGCTCGAGCAAGCGGGCGGTATCGCGGCCATCTCCGCCTGCACCCACGTCGAGCGCAGCCAGCACCGTCGCCGCAACCAGCCTACCGTCGGTTATCGGCGCGAGGTCGACAAACCAGACGCCATGCTCGTAGCCGCCGATCGCGTCGGTCGCGCATTGCAATGCCACGCAGGTCTTGCCGACGCCGCCGGAGCCGACCACCGTTACCAGCCGCGACCGCGTAAACGCCTCCTGAATCTCACGCACTTCGCGTTCGCGGCCTATGAGGTGCGGCAAATCGGCGCGAATGTTACTGACAATTTTTCGGTTCTGCACGCGTAGAAGCGGATCGAGCGAGAGGAGCGCCGCCGCTAGGTCCACGGCCAAACCGGCCAGGACCTGCGTTTCCTCGACATCGATCTCGGCGTGCCTTGCCTGCACGCACAGAAGGCCCATGAGGTCGCCCGCAGTCGTCATCGCAAATGCATGCGTGCCGCGCGCCGCAGATTTGAGCGCCGACGGCTGCGCCGGCGCGCTACTCGAACGAAGACGGATGACGAGCGGATCGTCCAATTCGACCGGGTCGGCGGGATCGTCAAATGAGGATGCTTCGGCGCGAAAGACGTCCCGGCGAAGATAGACGGCGCACGCACGAGCCTCCAAATGATGGTCGACCGCTTCGATGACGCGCCTCAAGAGTTGATGAGTGTCGTTAAACGAACTCAAGTCGCGGCGGAACTTTTCTAGGGCCGCCAGGCTTTGACGTTTGCGCTTGTAAAACGCCGATTCGACCGCCGCCTCAATGCGTTGATGGATGGGGCGAAAGATCACGGCGGCGATCAGGACGATAACGATTTCGATCGTCGTGCTCGCCGCACGCGAGCGTTCCGAAAAATATCGTTCGGTTCCCCATTCGGCAAGCGCGAAGAATAGCACGATCGTCGTCGTAACCAGCGTATATGCCAGCGCGCGAACGCGCCGCCCGGGCAGATGGCCCGCTTTCTTCACCCTTTAGGCCTTAGGCAGATGCGAAACGGTTCCCTTGACGCCGAGGCCGGCGCCCCGTAATCAACGGCGCCATAGTAGACGATTGCGAAGAGCGGCCTTCTACCGCGTTAGCATGAATCGAATACGCGCAAGTTAACTCGTCCAACGCTCTGCCTTGATGCGCTCTAGCCGGTAGCTCGACTCCGCTCCCTCCGGTCGCGGAGTTTATCCTGAGCGTAGCGCCGCAGGCGCGAAGTCGAAGGGCTCGCCACGACACTGATGGGGACGCAGGTTGGGGAGGACTGGCGGGCCAAGGTGGTGAGGATGATGCGTTCACTGCTTGCAACTCTGCTTTTTCTGTCGGTTTGTGCGGCTCCGGTCGCGGCTGGAACGCTTCCTCGAGCGAAGATCACCTTGGGCGATGAGGTGTTTCTCACGTCGGCTTGGCATGATTTGCACGGGCGATGCGTGGGCATCGTTACCAACCAGACCGGCGTGACGTCGCGACTGGTCAACATCGTCGATGCGATTCGGGCGAACAAGCATATTTGCGTCAAGGCGATCTATTCGCCCGAACACGGCCTGCGCGGGGATCGCCCGGCGGGATCGTACGTCTCGTCGTACACCGATGGACGAACGGGGCTGCCGGTTTACAGTTTGTATGGACATCAGAAGCATCCGACGGCGGCGATGCTGGCGGGCGTTGACGTTCTGCTGTTCGACATTCAAGACGTCGGGGCGCGGCCGTACACGTTCGTCTCCACGATGGCCTATGCGATGCAGGCGGCGGCGCAGTTTCACAAAGAGATCTGGGTGTTGGATCGCCCCAACCCGATCGGCGGCAACGTCGAAGGTCCGGTCCTGGATCCCAAGTTCAAGTCGTTCATCGGACTGTATCCCATCGCGATGCGTCACGGGATGACCGTCGGCGAGCTCGCGCAGATGTTCAACGGCGCCTTCGGCATTCACGCTAAACTTCGCGTCATCGCGATGCGCGGTTGGACGCACGCGATGCTGTGGCCGCAGACCGGCTTGCAATGGGTTCAGAGTTCGCCCAACATTCCCGAATGGTCGACCACGGTCGTCTACGTCTGCACCGGGTTGATCGATAATGCGGGCGTCAACGGCGGG
>Ga0208357_1001409_pt1 | contig 17455 bp, 18 predicted proteins | sample NGESurdeep092012_6_FD_184487 | JGI IMG/M metagenome (GOLD analysis project Ga0208357, IMG submission 184487) | Arctic peat soil microbial communities from Barrow, Alaska - NGEE Surface sample F52-2 deep-092012 (SPAdes) | ecosystem: Environmental > Terrestrial > Soil > Wetlands > Peat ... | reverse complement strand
CGAAGCGAGTCGCGGTCAACGAGGTCAGTGGGGTTCATGAGAGCGGTCCCTTTCGGATCACAGGCTTTAAAAGTTTAGCCGTTTCGCCCTTACTCATCCGACGCGGGGAATTCGCCCAGAATCGCGCGGTCTTCTTCGCTCAAGCCCCCTCGGCGTTCGATGAGATCAGGACGGCGTTCAATGGTGCGTTTAAGGGCCTCGGCACGGCGCCAACGAGCAATTCGGGCGTGATCGCCCGAGAGCAAAATCTCCGGGACTCGCGCTCCGCGCACGTTTGCTGGCTTGGTGTACTGGGGATATTCGAGCAGCCCCTCACCGAAGGACTCCTCGACGCTGGAGTCGTCGTTACCCAGACCGCCTGGCAGCAGTCGCACCACGGCCTCAATAACACTGAGCGCGGCGAGTTCTCCGCCCGAAAGGACAAAATCGCCCAGTGAGATCTCGTCGTCAACAACCTGATCGAGCACTCGCTGATCGAAGCCCTCGTAACGACCACAGAGCAGCGTGAAACCAGGCAGTTCACTGAGTTCGCGCGCGACGGCGTGAGTAAAGACGCGCCCCGAGGGGGTCAGCGCAATGACGGGCCGAGCGAGCTCGGGCGTCGATTCAATCGCCGCCATGATCGGCTCAGCGCGCAACACCATGCCGGCCCCGCCACCAAAGGGCGTGTCGTCGACACTGCGGTGCACGTCGGTGGTCGCGTCTCGAAAGTCGTGCAGATGAAGCTCCCACACATCACGCTCGGCCGCTCGTCCCAGTACCGAGGTCGTGGCGTAACCCGCGACGGCCTCGGGAAAGAGGGTCAACACGTCCACGCGCAGGGTCATTCAAAGAGTCCTTCGGGCGCGTCGATCTCGACTTTCGCGTTCGGTACCAGTGAAACCACGAAGGTCAAGGGCACGAGAGCACCGTTGTCCAGCACCATGAGGTCACTGGCCGGATTTGCCTCGACGTCCACCACCACGCCACGAGAGACGCCTGACGCGTCGATCACTTCAGCGCCAAAGAGCTGATCGATCCAGATCACGTCGTCGTCGTCTATGCGTGGCGCGCTGAGCACGACGCCTCGCCAACTTTCGGCATCTTCACGAGAGTTGATTCGATCGAAACTCACGATGAAGCGCGCTTGGTGCGCGGCGGCGGCGAGTACGACGAGCGGTCCACGGTCACTCGAAAGTGTCGTACCGACCTCGAGACGTTCGAGGCGATCACTGGTGAGATCAACTAAGACTTGCCCACGTAAACCGTGCGCTTTGGTTATCCGCCCGACTTCGAGCGTGGGACGCTCGCCGGACACGGCTAGTCGACGATGTCGACGGAGGTCGTGACGCCGTCACGAGCTCCTGCGGCCCCTACGAGGGCACGAATGGCCTGCGCGGTGCGGCCGCGACGTCCAATGATGCGACCCATGTCATTTGGACCAACGCTCAACGACAAGACGACCTTGCCTTGGCGTTCGTTGACGTCGATGGCGACCGAGTTGGGATCCTCGGCGAGGGACTTCGCGATGAAGTCCAGCACCGCGGTTGCGGTTTCGGCCTTTTCGAGGTCACTGCCTTCGTTACCAACGTCGTTGCCAACGTCGTTGAAGTCGTCGTCGTGGACGTCGTCAATGGTGTTGACGTCACCAGCGACGTAGTCGTCCTGCGCGTCGCTCACTTGGCAGCCTTGGAGGCTTCAAACGCTTCGAGGGCGCCGCTGACCTTTAACAACTTGGCGACACGCTCGGTGGGCTGGGCGCCGTGCTGGAGCCAGTGGAGCACCTTGTCATTGTCGATCTTGAGGACCATTTCAGGCTCAGCGATGGAAATGCCGCGAGGTTGGTAGGTTCCAACGATTTCGAGGAAGGCGCCAGAACGGGCCCGACGGCTCTCAGCGGCCACCACGCGATAGGTAGGTTGCTTCTTCTTACCCATGCGTACCAAACGTAGTTTTACAGCCACGACGTAATTCCCTTCAAAACTGTGCGTTCCGGCATCGGAACTGGGCGATATACCCGAGCGTCAAAGTTTAGCGTTGTTTGGGAGGGGTGACCCTTCCACCCTTCTTCTTCTTGTTTTTTCCTCCGCCCGTGCGTGGCGTCGGCGCGGCGCTCGCCATTCCCGCACCCATAGCCTCAAAGCCCGGAGGTAGTTGTTCTTTGCGCTGTGCGCTTCGCGCGGCGAGTTGAGCCATTTTGCCCATGCCCTGGGGCATGGCCGGACCTTGACCACCACTCATCTGGCGCATCATCTTGCGCATCTCAGTGAACTGTTTGAGCAGTTGGTTCACCGCACTGACGGTCGTCGCTGAACCCTTGGCAATGCGCGTTCGCCTCGAACCGTCAATGATGCTCGGATCGCGCCGTTCTTTGGGCGTCATGGAGCGAACAATCGCCTCGGTGCGGTCGAGATCGTCTTCGTTCACGTTCGCCGCTGCGTTGCGCATCTCTTTGGTGACCCCGGGCATCAATTTCATCAAGCCGCCCAACGAGCCCATCTTTCGAACTTGTCCCAACTGCGCCATGAAGTCATCGAGCGTGAACGTGCCACTCATCATTCGACCGGCCGACTCAGCAACCACGTCGGCGTCCATGGTGCGCTCAGCCTGTTCGATCAACGAGAGCACGTCACCCATACCGAGGATCCGCGACGCCATGCGCTCTGGATAAAAGAGGTCAAAGTCCGAGATCTTTTCGCCGGTCGACGCAAAGACGACCGGTCGACCAACGACGCCGCGTGCGGAGAGCACCGCGCCCCCGCGCGCGTCGTAGTCAAGTTTCGTCACGATAAGTCCCGAGAGCTCCAACGCGTCATGGAAACTTCGCGCCGTGTGCACGGCGTCCTGTCCGGTAACGGCGTCAATAACCAAGAAGGTGTAGTCCGGCGAGGTGGCCGTGGCAATGGCGCGCACCTCGTCCATCAAGGCCGTGTCAATGGCGAGGCGTCCAGCGGTGTCGATGATCACCACGTCGCGACCCAGTCGCGTCGCTTCCTTTAGGCCGTTTTTTGCCACCTCAATGGGCGACGAGGGTTCAGAGAACACGTCGACGCCAATTTGCTGGGCCAGCACGCGTAACTGCTCAACGGCCGCGGGCCGCTGCAAGTCAGCCGCGATGAGATAGGGCTGGCGCCCTTGTTGTTTAAACCATGCGGCAAGTTTTGCGGCCGTCGTTGTCTTACCGGCGCCTTGGAGACCCGCGAGCAGCACCACCGTGGGTGGCTTCGCCGCGTAGGTGACTTTGAGCGGCGTCGCGCCTAGGACCTCGATGAGTTGTTCGTGAACGGCCTTGATGACTTGTTGGCCCGGCGAGAGACTTTGGGCGAGCGCCTCGCCACTCACTCGTTCGCGCACCGCGACGAGGAAGGCGTTCACCACGCCAAGTTCGACGTCGGCTTCAAGGAGCGCTGAGCGCACGTCGCCTAAGGCCTCATCGAGGTCGGCGTCGCTGAGACGTCCGCGCGAGCGCAGCGAGGAACTTAGACGTTCGAGGCGGTCACTAAGGGCATCAAACATGATGAAGGAAGGTTACCGCTAGGCCCCGAGAAGTGAGTCAACGAAGGCAATGGGTTCAAAGACGATGAGATCGTCCACGCCTTCGCCGATGCCCACGAACTTGACGGGAATGCCAAGTTCGCGTTCGATCGCGACAACGATGCCCCCACGAGCCGTGCCGTCGAGCTTCGTGAGCACGATGCCCGTTACCCCCGAGGCCGCAAGAAACTCCCGCGCTTGGCTCAGCGCATTCTGTCCAGTTGTGGCGTCGAGCACCAACAGCGTCTCAACAACTTGGCCCGGTGCTCGATCAGCTACGCGGCGAACTTTCGAGAGCTCGTCGAGCAGATTCGTGCTGTTCGCGCGGCGACCGGCCGTATCCGCCAAAACAATGTCGATGTTGCGCGCGCTCGCGCGACCAATCGCGTCGTGCACTACCGAGCCGGGGTCGGCTCCCTCATTTGCTCGAACGATGTCAGCGCCGGTACGGGTGGCCCACTGTTCGAGTTGATCGGCCGCGGCCGCGCGAAACGTGTCGCCGGCGGCGAGCAGCACTGTACGACCCGCGTCGAGGTGGCGCTTAGCGAGTTTGCCAATCGTGGTGGTCTTACCGACGCCATTGACGCCAACGAAGAGCCATACTGCGACGCGCCCGTCGTCCGCACTCGTCGACAACGAGCGATCGGTGCCGAAGGAGTTCAAGAGGATCGTCCGCAACGCCTCAGTGACGCCGTTCGGAGCGCCGTTGTTCTTTAGCTCTTCAAGAACCGCGTTCGTGGTCGCGAGACCTACGTCGCTTCGAAGTAACACTTCTTCAACAATCTGGAGATCGCCGCTCGAGAGTTCACTCGTTCCTGAGATCGATCGCACACGATCAAAGACACCTCGTGACGAGCCCAGCCGCTGTTCGAGCGACGCTGGCTCCGCGACCAGCGATGGAATCGGAGCAGTTTCGCTGACCAAAAGGTCGGGCATCGCGGCACGCGGCGGCGCGATGCGAGGTGCGACGGCGCGACGACGTCGACGTCGCGATACGACGAGAATCGCCGCCAGCACGACCACGACCGCGACGGCTATGTAGAGAACGGTCACGCCGTTTCGACTTCCCTCGTGCGGTTCACGCGCTGACTAACAACCTTGGACGACGCGCCCGGCACCATCGTGACGCCATAGAGCGCGTCAGCGGCCTCCATCGTGCGCTTTTGGTGCGTCACGATGAGTAGTTGTGCTTCGTCGCGAAACTCGTCCACCAGGCTAAGGAAACGCTGCAAGTTCACGTCGTCGAGCGCGGCTTCAACCTCGTCCATGAGATAGAAGGGTGAAGGGCGCGAGCGAAAGACCGCAAAGAGGAAGGCCAGCGCCGCCATTGATCGTTCGCCGCCCGAGAGCAGCGAAATGCGCCGCACGTTTCGCCCCATCGGCCGGACTTCAATTTCTACGCCAGTATTCAAGGGATCGTCGGATTCGCTCATGTTGAGTCGGCCTTGGCCGCCAGGAAAGAGCATCGCGATGAGCGAAGAAAAGTGCTCGTTGACGTCCGCGAAGGCTTTCGTAAATGTCTGCATGATCTCTTCGTCAAGAGCACGCACCACTTCTTGCAGCTCGCGCCGAGCGTGACGCACGTCACTGACCTGAGCGTCGAGGTCTTTGTAGCGATCTTCGAGCATGGCCAACTCTTCGAGGGCGAGAGGGTTAATGGGGCCAAGTGACGTGATGCGCGCCTCAAGGTCGCCCACGCGCGTCTCGAGCGAGACGCCTTCGGCGAGTTCAATGAGCGGCGCGGGACCCATCTCGTGGGGTTCAACGGCCAAGTCGCGGCGAATGACGTCGTGGACGTTGGCGACCTTTACCGCAAGTTCGGCCTGTTCGATCTCGTGACGTCGCATGACTTCGCCGAGTTCGCTCAGTCGAGCATCGGCGCCGTGACGTGATTGACGCACTTCTTCCAAGAGTTCAGCACTCGCGCGAGTGGCTTCAAGTTGTTCGCGGTACGTCGAGTCCATGGCTTCTTGGGCTACGTGAATCTCTTCGGCCGCACGGTCCACCAATCCCGCGAGTCGCGTGAGCACCTCGCGATCAAACTCCAGTGACTGACGCCTCGTGGCGGCTTCGAGTCGCTCACCCGATCGGCCTTCAAGGCGCGCTTCGATTTCGCCGCGGCGTTGCTCAATAAGTCGTCGACGTTCAGCGAACTCTGCCTCACGACGCGAAAGCAACGTGGCCTCTTCGTCAACACTTCGGCGCTGGGATTCGAGCGAGTTCTTCGCTTCACTTCGGCGATCTTCGCGCTCCGCCCCGTCCGCCAGCGCCTGTTCGAGCACAGGCAACTGCTCACGCTGGCTGAGGAGGTCCGCGTCGAGAGTGAGAATCTGCTCGGCCAAATCAGCGACGTCAGCGCTCAACGTGTCAATGGTGCCGACGAGTTCATCACTCTCAGTTGAGAGCCGCTCTAGTTCACTGTGCAGGCGCGCGTCTTCGTTGCGGGCACTCGCCAACGTCGCCGTCGCCACGTTCAGTCGCTCGAGCGTGTCGCCAAGTGACATCTCGGCCTCATCACGAACGTGACGCAGGTTCTCGAGTTCGCGCGCGGCTTCTTTTGACGCACTCTCAGCTTCTTCGACGGTGAGACGGGTGACGACCGCACGACCAGACGAGACTCGCCAACCCGAAGAGGCGAAGCGATCGCCGTCTTCGGTGACGATAACGAGATCGGGATTGGCGAGCGCTACTTCAAAACCCGACTCCCAGTCACTCGCCACAAAGGCGCGCGCAAAGAGTGCGTCCAGCACGCGATCGACGTGCGCGGGCGCGCCACTGCGAGCACGAACGAGCGAGCGAACGGCCCGCGTGTCGTGAGGGGTGGCGAGGGTGGCGACGTCGCCTTCTGCGACGGGCAAGATCAGTCCCGCGCCCCCTTCTTTTCGAAGAGCCGCGAGAGCCGCTCTGGCGGAACGACGTCCGTCAACGACCATCGCGCCGACTGACGCGCCGGCGGCCGACTCAACTGCTCGCTCTGATCCCGCGTCAACTTCGATGAGGTCGAGGAATGATCCAAGCACTCCCTCTAGATTGCCAATGATTGCTCGACCACCGGCCCCGGAGAGCTCGTCGAGGGCGCGCGCGAGCGTCTCGGCGCGCGCGTGAGCGCGCGACGCCACATCCGCGCCTGTCTGGAATGACTCCTCGGCGCCACGTCGAACATTTTGCGCGTGCTCGACGTCCCCTTCGGCCTGGGTGAATTCGATCGCGGCGTCCTTGAGGCTCGCCTCAACGCGCGCCTTCTCGTGAACGGCCTTTTCCTTGGCCGCGGTAACCGCAGCACTTCTTTGATGAGCGTCAGCGAGTCGATGACTGGCGCGCCGTTCGCTCTCTTGCAGCGAGGCCAGCGAACGCTCGAGGAGCGCTATCTGTTCACGAGCGGCGTTGAGGGCCGCTTCGTCACTTTCAGAAGATGACGATGCCCAGGACAGTTCAAAGGCTTCTTCGGCGTCACTAAAGAGTTGACGCGACACGCTCAGCGTTTCACGAAGAGCGTTCAACGAGAACTCGTCACTGTTCAAACCCTCGAGGTCCTCGACGAGTTTCGCCGCGTCAGCTTCAAGAGTGGCGATGACGTTCTCGTCAGCCGAGGCAATAAGTGCTTGGCGAAGTGAACGCTCACGTTCTTGGATAATCGAGGAGGTGCCGCGCGCGCGCTCCGCCAGTCCCTGGAGCGTGCCAAGTGTGGACGCGAGCATCTCTTCACGGCGAGAAGCCATTTCAGCAGCCGCGGCACTGGCCTTGGCGTCGAGCGTCACCAGTTCGTGGCGTAGTTCACGTTCACGCACCGAGGCCTCTTCGAGCGAGAGTTCGAGCTCTCGACGGCGCAGTTCGAAGTTGTTGAGACGAGTGGCGAAGAGGGCGTGGCGAGCATCTCTCAGTTCGCTCTCCACCTCGCTGTAGCTTCGCGCCGAGACGGCCTGACGTTCGAGGGGGCGCATCTGGCGACGAACTTCACGCACCAAGTCACCCAGTCGCTCGAGGTTCTCTTGCGTCGCCCCGAGACGACGTTCGGAGCGTTCTTTGCGTCGACGGTGTTTGAGAACACCGGCCGCTTCTTCGATGACCGCGCGACGATTTTCGGGATTCGACGAGAGAATCGAGTCGAGCTGGCCCTGTCCGATGATCATGTGCTGCTGACGACCGACACCGGAGTCGCCCAAGAGCTCTTGCACATCAAGGAGTCGACAGGTCGTGCCGTTAATCGCGTACTCCGAGTCGCCACTTCGAAACAGCGTGCGCGAAATAGTCACTTCGGCGCCGTCAATCGCTAATCGGCCAGAAGAGTTGTCAATCGTCAGAGCCACTTCGGCTCGACCGAGCGCCGCACGATTGGCAGTTCCCATGAAAATAACGTCGTCCATGCGGGCGCTTCGAAGGGCGCGGGTGCTCTGTGCACCGAGTACCCAGGTCACCGCGTCAACGACGTTTGACTTACCCGATCCGTTCGGTCCAACGACCGCCGTCACGCCGGGCTCGAACTCTAAAACCGTGTTATCGGCGAAGGACTTAAAGCCCTTCATAGTCAATCGCTTAAGAAACACGCACCGACGCTAGCAATCTTCTGGTCATCGACCTGGCGCTACGCCTGGCACTTCTGGCAGTAGTAGGTAGATCGACCGCGCACGCTTTCACGTCGAAGTGTCTGGCGACACTGATAACAGGGTTGACCCTCGCGGTTATAGACCTGGTGGAACTGTTGATAGTTACCTGGCTTCGCGTCGGGGTCGACGAACTGTTCGTCGTCAAGCGTCGAACCGCCGTGCTTTATGGCGTCGGTCAAGACCTCAGTAATCGCGCGATGCAGGCGACGAATCTCAATAGTGGAGAGCGATTCGGCCGGACGATCAAAGCGCAGTCCGGCGGCGAAGAGAATCTCGTCGGCGTAGATATTGCCGATTCCCGCAATGATGTCTTGATCGGTCAAGACGGCCTTCAGGGGCGTGGAGCGACTACGCAGTACGGCCGCGAATCGGTCCCAGCCAATCTGATCTTCGAATGGATCAAGGCCGAGGTGCGCCAGTTCGGGCACGGCCTTACGTAGGGCCAGACCGTCCCCGCCAATAGACAGCCTGGCGAACTTCGAGATCTCAACCGGCGTGTCACCCTCAATCGGCGCCTTCGAGACGTAAATCTCGCCAAAGGTGCGCGGGTCCACGTAGCGCAGTTCCCCACCTTGAAGAAAACTGAAGACGACGTGGGTGTGCTTGGGCTTGGGGTCCTTTGGACCCTTGGCGCGAAGGAGCTGTCCGCTCATGCCAAGGTGAATTACCAGGTGCGAGCCGTTGTCGAGGCCGAGGACGAGATTCTTCCCGAGGCGCTGCACCGACTTGATGGTGTGGCCTTCGGCCATGGCGCGAAAGTCCTTCGCGGTCTTATGGCGACGCACCGCCCGGCCGTTCGTCACGGCGACGGTCTTGATCTTTTTCCCAACGAGGTCACGCGCGAGTGACGCGCGAACTGTTTCAACTTCGGCGAGTTCAGGCATCGAGGTGCCTCTGCCAGGCCGTCTGCGCGGCGCTTCCTTCAGCACTCTTTTTCGAGCGGCCTTCTCCCGAGCCAACGACCTTGTCGCCAATGCTCACCGTCGCGACGTAGGTGACGTCGTGACTAGGTCCGTCGGCCACGACGCGGTACACCGGGGTGCCTCGACCCGACGACTCAGCCCACTGGCGCAACTGGGTCTTTGGATCAACGTCGCCCGGTTCACGCGACGCGCTCTCGACCTCATCGGCGAGGGACGCGTGCACGAAGGCCTTCGCGACGTCGTAGCCGTGTTCTAAGTAGATCGCGGCAACGGCTGCTTCAAAAGCGTCTGCCAAGAGCGATGGTCGTTCTGACCCGTTCTCCTTTTTGACCCCGCGTCCAACGCGCAGCACCGCACCCAGGTCCAGTTTCCGTGCCGCGTTCGCGAGGGCGGCTTCATTGACCACGCGGCTACGTACGAGCGAACCCGAACCTTCGTTGAGTTCGGGATACTTCGTCACGATCAGATCGGCGATCGCCAGGTCCACGACGGCGTCGCCCAGGAACTCGAGACGCTCATTTGACTCAACGTCGTGTTCCGCGGCGAAACTTGAGTGCGTGAGAGCCGTCAACAGCAATGGGCTCGAAACATCGAGACCCAAACGCTCAGCGACAATGTCGAGAGACGAGACCATGAGGCTCACGCGCCTCGTTAGGCAACCTGAAGTTTGACCGCGACGTAATCAACGGCGTCGCGTACTGAGACGAGTCCTTCGAGGTCCTCGTCGTCAATATGAAAACCGGCCGAGTAACTAGCGAGGTGCTCTTCCAGCGCTTCGACAAGTTCAATGAGCGCGAGCGAGTCCGCGCCGAGATCCTCAAATGACGCATCTTCAGCGATGTCCCCAGGTGTCGATTCGAGAATTTCCGCGAGTTGGTCACGCACAAGTACCAAGATGGCAGCTCGGTCCAGCGGGATGGCAGTATCAGCGCTCATGTCGCCTCCTTTGACGTGCCACCCAAGACTACCGATAGCGCGGCCTCAGAGGCTCAGTTAGGCAGCTTGATCAGGACGGATTGTCATTTTGAGTTTCGCGACCATCCCCGCGGCGTCAACTTCGCCCGCCACACGAAGCGCGTTCATAATGGCCGTGGCGTTCGAGGATCCGTGGCTAATGACGCAGATTCCGTCCACGCCCAACAGCATTGCGCCGCCCTGGCGCTCTGGCGTGAGTTCATTCGCGAGGGGCAGTAAGTATTCAAACAGCACGTCGCCGGCTGCTTTGGTGGCGTCGTTCGTGCCCACGGCACTCAGCACCGTTGAAAAAACAAACTTCAACGCACCCTCAAGCGTTTTCAGCGCGACGTTGCCCGTGAATCCGTCAGTCACTACTACGTCAACGGTTGAAGGAATGAGGTCGCGTCCCTCAACGTTGCCCACGAAGTTAAGCGTCGGCGCCGCGAGCAGCAACTCGTGCGTCGCTTTTACGAGCGGCGTGCCCTTGGAGGACTCTTCGCCAATGGAGAGCAGTCCAACTTTGGGACTGCTCACGCCGTAGTGCGTCGCCACGAACGTCGACGCCATCAGCGCGAACTGCACGAGCATCTCTGGCGTGCACTCCGCGTTAGCACCCGCGTCAACGAGCACGGTCGGCGTACTGCCAGGGCGAGGAATTGGTGTCGCAATACAGGGTCGTGTCACGCCAGGCAGGCGACCCATACGCAGGAGAGCCGACGCCATCGTCGCGCCGGTGTTACCAGCCGAGACCATCGCGCTGGCTTTACCGTCGCGCACGAGCTCCGCCGCGCGAACGAGTGAGGAGTCCTTCTTCTTTCGAACACTGGCGCCGGGATCGTCATCCATGGCGATCACTTCGCTGCAGGCAACGACCTCTAAGCCGAGCGGATCGCCCATCAGTTCGGGCACGCCGACGAGGGTTACTTTGAGCCCAAGTTCATCAACGGCGCGCCGAGCGCCCGCGATGATCTCGCTAGGTGCAAAGTCACCACCCATCGCGTCAAGGGCGATGGGGAGCGTCAACTCAGTTGACCTCTACCGCGACGCGGTTCTTGTACCAACCACAGTTCGGGCAGACCACGTGGGGCAGCTTGGACGTGGCGCACTGAGGGCAGACGCTGCGAGCAGGTCGCTCGAGGCGCCAGTTGGCCGCACGGCGACTACGGGTCTTGGCTTTGCTGGTCTTGCGCTTGGGGACAGCCATCGATCTTCTCTTTCACCTGAAACGGGGAAAACCCGTCACACTTCGTTGGAATCCTCGGACCCGGGGTCCGCAAATTGGAGTCCGTCCAGTGTAGCCCAGCGTGGATCAACTGGCGCCTGGCAGTCACACGTGGCCTCGTTGCGGTCGATCCCACAGTAGGCACAGAGCCCCTTGCAGTCCTCTCGACAGAGCGGCGCGAGGGGAAGATCGAGCAAAATGGCGTCGTGGGTCAAGGGCGCAAGGTCAACAAAATTGTGCTCCACGAGGTACGCGTCGTCGTCGCCGGGACCGCGTTCGTCAACGAAACGCTCGTTTACCTCAACGCTCGAGACACCGAGAACCGGCGCTGAGCATCGCCGACAGATCCCGTGCCAGGGTGCTTCGACGCGACCTCTCGCGCGAAGTCCCCCGCTAAAACTCTCGAGACGAACTTGAACCTTGACTTCAGCTTCGGGAAAGACGTCAGTTTCGGCCACGCCGCGTGGCAAGAACTCGCGAGGCTCGTCAAAGGGCGCGTCGAAGGCAACAACCATCGACGAGGGTACGTCGCGCAACAAAAGTGCGACGGGGACGAGATACGGCGAGGCCACGGCTCTTAGAAAGAGTCCTGATCGAAAAAGGAACTCTCGGGCTGGCTGGTTTCTTGAAACTCCTCGTAGGTCGCGGGAGCGGCGGGCGGTGGCGCCGCTAAGAAGTCATCACCTTGATTCTCGTCATTGAGCATCGAGGTCGGAAGGCCTTGAGCGCTCAGACGCTCTCGTCCCGAGCGGGCAGTCTTTAAGAGTCGCTCGAGCACGATCTCGAAGCCACCGAGCTTGCCGTCAATGAAGTCCTCGGACTGATTGATCATCTGGCGAGCCTGGGTGTGGGCGTCGGCCACTATCTGCTCGGCCTTGAGCCGTGATTGGCGCACGATCTCGGTCTTGTCGACCATTCGCGCGGCTTCCGCGCGCACTTGGTCCATCAACTGTTGGGCCTTTTGAAGTTCCGCGGCCATCAACTCTTCACGGTCACGTAGCGCCCAGCGAGCTTCGCGAATCTCATCAGGCAGGCTGTGCAGCGCCTGTTCCAACAGGCCCATCACTTCGTCTCGAGAAATCAGCGCCGAGTTTGACAGCGGCATCTGTTTCGCGTTGGCAACGAGGTCTAACAGATCGCGCAGGTCCGCCTCAATGTCGCGGCGCACGTGGCGCGCGGCGTTGTCGACGAATTCGTCGTTGTCGTAGCCGTCAAATGAGGTCATTCTTCACTCCCGGAGAACTTTTCGACCAGTCGCTTCGCCACTGAAGCCGGCACGAAGAGCGCCACGTCGCCGCCGTAGCGAGCCACTTCGCGAATGAGTCGTGACGAAATAAAGGAGTGATTCGAACTCGAAGGCAAGAACAGCGTCTCTACCCCCGAGAGTGAACGGTTCATCTGGGCCATCTGAAGCTCGCTCTCAAAGTCCGACACGGCACGAAGGCCCTTGACAATGGCCGTCGCGTTCACGTCGCGCGCGACGTTCACGAGCAGGGTTGAGACCGAGACAATCCGCACGTTGTCGAGGTGGACGAGGGACTCAGAGATCATCTCGCGGCGTTCGTCGAGGTCGAAGAGAGCGGAAGACTTTTGGGGGTTACGAAGGGCGGCGACGACAACTTCGTCAAAGATCTGAGCCGCGCGCTCGACGATTTCGAGGTGCCCGTTGTGAAAAGGGTCAAAAGAGCCCGGAATCAGACCAACCGTCATTCCCCGTCCCTTCTTCGTGGTTCCAACATCGTTACGAGCGTAGTGCCGTATCGTTTCGTTTTCGTCACTTCCCAACCTTCGGGCGCGTCCATATGGCGATCGTTTTCAATGACCACGCGCTGCGCGTCGACGCCGTGTAACACGCTCGAGAGATCGAGTGGCCCATAGGGCGGATCGGCCAAGAGAAGGTCGAGGTCAGTTGGAGGCGACCACAGCGGAAGAGTGGCGCGCACGAAGACCGCCTCGCCATCAAGCTTCAGTGGTTCAAGGTTATTTTTCGCCGCACTTAGACAAAGTGGATCAGTGTCGACGAAGTACACCTTCGCCGCGCCGCGCGACAGCGCTTCAATGCCCATGGCGCCCGAGCCGCAGTAGAGATCGGCCACGACGAGTTCACTCAGTCCCCCGCGGCTCTCGAGCATCGAGAAAATTGCCTCGCGGGCGTAGTCCGTTGTGGGCCGCACGGTAGCGGGCAGTTTTGCCTTGAGCTGACGCCCGCGGGCCGTACCACCAATTACTCGCACCCTCTAAGGGTACGTCCTAGGACCTGAACAGGTAAGCAGCCTCGTCCTCGTCCACGAAGAGTCGCAGTTCGTCGCTCATTAGCGCCAGTGCTTCATCGTTGCGTTCAACGATCGACGTGGCCAGACGTTGAGCGCTTCGAAGGAGCTCTTCGTCGTCAACGAGTTTCGCCAGGCGAAGGTCACTGCGTCCTTTCTGGCGCGATCCGAGCAACGTTCCTTCTCCGCGCATTTTGAGATCAATCTCCGCGAGTTCAAATCCATCATTAGAGCCAACGAGTGCGTTCAGACGCTCCTCGCCCTCTTCAGTTGGGGGCGTGCCGAGCAGGTAGCAGTAGCTCTGGATGTCGGAGCGACCAACACGACCACGGAGTTGATGGAGCTGGGCCAGTCCAAAGCGCCACGCGTCTTCAATGACGATGACGCTCGCCTCGGGCACGTCGACGCCGACCTCAATCACGACCGTCGCCACCAGCACGTCGAGTTCACCGGATCGAAACTGAGCCATTACTTCTTCTTTTTCAGCGCTCTTCATCTGACCGTGCAAAAGACCGACGGCGAGACCGCGCAGTTCATTAAGCGCGAGACGCGTCCTCTCTTCGACGGCGCTCGTCGCCTCAATCTTTTCTGAGTCCTCGACGAGTGGGCAGATCACGTACGCCCGTCTACCGGCCCCCACCTCGTCACGTACTCGCTGCCAACAGTCACTAACCTCGTCGTCGCTTCTCGACCATTTCGTCGTAATTGCCAGGCGACCGACGGGCATCTCGTCGATCACCGAGACGTCGAGGTCACCAAAGAGCACCATTGCCGCCGTTCGAGGGATTGGCGTGGCGGTCATCACCAAGAGATCAGGATCAGCGCCCTCGTTCGAGCGCTCGCGACCCTGATCGCGAAGGGCCGAACGTTGCTCAACACCAAATCGGTGCTGCTCGTCAATGACGATCAGTCCTAGTGAGCGAAAACGAACGTCGTCACTCAAGAGCGCGTGCGTACCAACGACAATGTCCACCGCCCCACTCAAGAGTCCCTGGAGTACCCCTTGGCGATCCTTGGCGCGCATCTTGCCCGTGAGCAGTTGCACCGACACGGGCCGCTCGCCACCGAGCACGGTGTCGTCGAGGACACTGAGACCCTCTAGGTCCTGGCGCAACGAGGCAACGTGTTGCTCAGCGAGCACTTCCGTTGGGGCCATGAGGACACTCTGGCGCGCGCTATCGAGTGAGGCCAACATCGCCGCGAGCGCGACGATTGTTTTGCCCGAGCCGACGTCGCCCTGTAAGAGACGATGCATGGGCAGCGCGCCCGACATGTCACCCGCGATCTCTTCGAGCACGCGTCGTTGCGCGTCCGTCAGGGAATAACGGTGACCGGCCAAGAATCGTTTCACCAGCGATGAGGTCGCCACCACCAGTTCGCCGGGAGTGGTATTCAGTTCATCGACGTCAAAGACGTGGCGGATACCTGCCGACGAGGCTTCGAGTCGTTGGCGACGAAGCGCGAGCAGGAGCTGAAGTCGCAAGAACTCATCAAAGGCGAGGCGCCGACGGGCTGGCGCGATGTCGTCCCACTCATTGGGCAGATGTATCCCCCGGTAGGCCTTCGTCCGATCGACCAGGTCGAACTCTTCGAGTTCAGTTGCGTTCAATGGATCAAGCAAAGCTCCGGCGCGCCCAAGGGACTCTTCAATGAATCCGCCCATCTCCCAACTCGTGAGACCGGCCTTTCCTGACGCGGGATAGATCGCCACGACTCGTCCCACTCTCGAGGCATCGCGCTCTTCGCCCGAGGCGCCGACGATGACGTCCACGACAGGATTCGTCATCTGGCGCTGACCTTTGTAATCGCTTACTTTGCCAAAGAAGAGCGCCTGAACACCTTGGGCGAGCTGACGCTCACGCCAAGCCTGATTGAAGAAGACAACTTTGAAGGAGTCGCCGCCGTCACTCACCGTGATCTCAACCATCACGCGCCCCTGGCGCGTGCGGCGACTACTTACCTTCTCGACTTCGCCGTACACTGCGGCTTCGTCACCCACGTTGAGGTCTGAGAGGTCAACACGCTTGGTGCGGTCGATGTAGCGACGGGGATAGACCGTGATGAGATCAAAGACGTTGTCAATGCCGAGCGAGGCCAGTGCCTCGGTACGCTTTTCGCCAATGTGGCGCAGTCGGCTAACGGGAACCTCGCCCAATTGGCGAAGTCGCCGCGCCGGCGCTTCACTCACTCGAGGCCGAAGTAGTAGGGGTAGAGAGGTTGGCCGCCGTGATGAACTTCCACGAGGATCGAAGGAAACGCTTCGGCGAGAAACTCCGTTATCCGTCGAGTGTTGGCGGGTGATGACCCGTCCCCCTCGATGATCGTCAAGAGTTCGTGCTCGGGACGAACCAACGACGTAAGCAACTGATTACTCGCCACGGCGATCGAATCGGCGATGGAGAGAATACCCGTCGCGCCGAGGCCAATCCAGTCACCGACGTGCACCGCGCCAACGTCAGTTGCCGTGTCACGTACGGCCTGGGTAACTTCACCGGCCACCACGTTGCAGGCCGAACTCTTCATCGCCTGCGCGTTGTCCTTCGCCGACGCGTCGGGGTCGTAGGCCAGCAGTGCCGCGAAACCCTCCACAATGGAATTCGTGGGTACGACGAAGACGGTTTGGTCAACGAGACCCGCCACTTGCTCGGCGACGGGTTGGATGTTTTTATTGTTGGGGAGCAAGACAACGTCGGACGATCCAGTGGCGCGCACCGCGTTGACGAGGTCCGCGGTCGAGGGATTCATTGACTGTCCCCCGATCACCAGCTGACGTGCCCCGAGTGAATGAAAGATGCGTCCAATGCCTTCGCCAACAACCACCGCAACAACGGACGTCGCGGGGGGAGCGTCGCTCACTTCGTCGCAGGGCTTATCAATTGCTTCACGAACCCATCGCTCTTCGATGACCTGTTCGGCTAAGTCGGTGACGCGAATCTCACGCGGTCGTCCGGCGTCGAGGCAGGCCTCAATCGCGCCACCAACGTCGTCAGTGTGAATGTGGCAGTTGTAGAGGCCATCGCCTCCGACGATGACGATCGAGTCGCCGATGCCCGTCCAGACTTCACGAAAGGCGTGCATCTTGGCGTCGTCGGCGTCGAGCAAGTACATCACTTCGTAGCGAAGGGCCGCCAGCGCCGAGTCGTCGCGTAGTTCTTCGTGCACGTGAACGTCAATGGAGTCGACGTCGGGGGCGATGGGCAACTCGTCCTGGGCAACGACGAAGCACAATGCGTCGAAAAACAAGACGAGACCCGTGCCGCCCGAATCAACGACGCCGGCCTGTTTGAGGACCGCCAGCTGATCAGGCGTTTTTGCCAGTGCGATCTTCGCCGCGTCTCGCGCCCCTCGAACAAGCGACTCGAGTGTCGTGACGTTTTCGTTCGCCCCCAGAGCACCCGCGCGCGAAATGGAAAGAATTGTTCCCTCGACGGGACGCACGACGGCCTGGCGCGCAAGTTCATCGGCGTGGGTGAGTGCTGCGGCGAGCCCTTCTGGCGTCACGTCGCCCTCAGCGGGAAACGTCGCGACCAGTCCGCGCAGCAACTGGGAGAGAATGACGCCCGAGTTGCCTCTCGCGCCCATTAACGAGCCCTGCGCAATAGCTTTAGCGACGAGGCCCATGGGGGCGTTGTCGTCGAGGTCCCCCAGGGCCGCCACCACCGATTCGATCGTGAGGGCCATATTGGTGCCCGTATCGCCATCAGGCACTGGATAGACGTTCAGACGATTGATGACCTCACGGTGCGAGCGAAGCAGTTCGGCGTAGGTGGTGAAAACGCTCCGCAGGTCACCAGCCATCAGCGTCGAGGGAGAGGTCATCGTTAGCGATGCTACAATGGACCTTCGGTTTAATCAGTCCCGCCCCCGGGCGCTGGGACACAAGGAGAAGGTTCATCATGGCATCAGTCTGCGAAATCTGCGGTAAGAAGCCGTCGTTCGGCATGAACGTCTCTCACTCGCACCGTC
>Ga0208357_1001407_pt1 | contig 17459 bp, 12 predicted proteins | sample NGESurdeep092012_6_FD_184487 | JGI IMG/M metagenome (GOLD analysis project Ga0208357, IMG submission 184487) | Arctic peat soil microbial communities from Barrow, Alaska - NGEE Surface sample F52-2 deep-092012 (SPAdes) | ecosystem: Environmental > Terrestrial > Soil > Wetlands > Peat ... | reverse complement strand
CCTACACCGGCACATAACCCGAGTGAGGCCGCTCCATGCGCGAAGGCATCCAAAGTTGCATCAGCCGCTGCTCCGTCGATGAGTCGGTCATCCGGCTGGAAGCTCTGCTTACAGAGAAGGGCGCGAAGCTGTTCTGCGTCATCGATTACTCCGGTGACGCAAAAGCCGCTGGCTTCGAGATGCGGCCGACCAAGCTCCTCATCTTCGGAAGCCCCAAAGCCGGAACTCCTCTGATGCTTGAAGCCCCAAGCCTCGCGCTCGACCTCCCACTGCGTCTCCTTATCGCGGAATCCCCGGACGGCAAGGTCGTTCTCTCCTGGAATGACCCGGCCTGGCTGCAGCAGCGCCACGGCTTCCCTCCGGACCTCGTTCTCAACCTCGCGGCAGCAAGAGTCTTCGCCGAGACATTGTCCATCTAGAAACGCTCCCACCCACCGCGCAGGAGCTCGCCCCCACTCACCGCGCAGGAGCCGTTTATAGTCATCGTGTACCCAAGGGAGAACAAAGCCTTGAAGCGCAAGCGGATCATCTTCATCGCGATCGTAGCGGCAATCCTGATCCTCGCCGCGCTGCTCTGGTACTTCCTCAGTCGCCGCCCCACGCCCCTCGCCTACTCCGGCACCATCGAAACCCGCGAAATCCAGGTCGGCTCCAAAATCGGTGGCCGCGTCACTGCCGTCGACGTCGAAGAAGGCCAGAGCATCTCCGCCAACGCTCCCCTCATCACCTTCGAAGCCAACGAACTGCAAGCCCAGCGCGACCAGGCCGAAGCAGGTGTAGCCCAGGCCGCAGCCGACTACAACCGCCTCCAGCACGGCAACCGCCCCGAAGAAATCGCCCAGGCCGACGCCACCCTCCATGAAAACAACGCGCTCCTTCAGGAAGCCCTCAACGGCCCTCGCCCCCAGGACATCCGCCAGGCACGCGCCGACTACGCCGCCGCCAAAGCCAACGCCGTCGACACCGCTGCAACCTACGACCGCATGAAACCCCTCGCCGAAAAAGACGTCATCTCCAAACAGCAGTTCGACTCCTATACCGCCCAGCGCGACAACACCGCCCAGCTTGCCAAGGCCGCCCAGGAGCACCTCGCCCTGCTCAAAGCCGGAACCCGCACCGAAGACATCCATGCCGCCCAGGCCCGCTACCAGCAAGCCCTCGCTGCCGACAAGCTCATGCATCAGGGCTACCGCCGTCAGGACATCGACGCCGGCAAAGCCCTCCTCGCCCAGGCCCAGGCCCGCGTCCAGCAGCTCGACGCCAGCCTCAAAGAAGCCAGCCTCTTCTCCCCTGCCAATGCTCTCGTCGAAACCGTCAGCGTCCGCCCCGGCGACCTCGTCCCACCCAACCAGATCGTCCTCACCCTGCTCGAATCCGACCAGCTCTGGGTCAAGGTCTACGTTCCCGAAACCGATCTCAGCCGCCTCAAAATCGGCCAGTCCGCGAACGTTACGGTGGACTCCTTCGGCGACCGCCGCTTCAACGGCCATATCCAGGAGATCGCCTCCGCCGCAGAGTTCCTACCCCGCAACGTCCAGACCCGCGACGACCGCGAACACCAGGTCTTCGGAGTAAAAGTCCGCGTCGACAACCCTGACGGCGTCCTCAAGTCCGGCATGTCGGCCACGGTAACTCTGCAATGACCCCGCCCGACGCCAGCACTACGCGCGAAGCGCCTCCCGCCCCACGCGCAGTGGTGGTCGTCAACGCCGAGCACCTCACCATCCGCTTCGGCGCCTTCACCGCCGTCGACGACGTCAGCTTCCACCTCGACCGCGGCGAGCTCTTCGGCTTCCTCGGCCCGAACGGCTCCGGCAAAACCACCATCATCCGCGCCCTCTGCGGCCTCATCCCCCTCTCCTCCGGCGACGCCACCATCCTCGGCATGGACGTCCGCCAGCACGCCGCCGACATCAAGCGCCACGTCGGCTACATGTCCCAGAAGTTCGGCCTCTACGAAGACCTAACCGTCCAGGAAAACCTCAACTTCTACGCCGCCGCCTACGGCCTCTCCACCACCACCGCCCACGCCCGCATCAAGGAACTCCTCGACCTCACCAGCCTCGAGCCCTACTTCACCCGCCGCGTCGCCCAGCTCTCCGGCGGCTGGAAGCAGCGTCTCGCCCTCGCCTGCGCCATCATCCACTCTCCCGAGGTCGTCTTCCTCGACGAGCCCACCGCCGGCATCGACCCCGTCGCCCGCCGCTCCCTCTGGGACCTCTTCTTCCAGCTCTCCGGCCAGGGCGTTACCTTCTTCGTCACCACCCACTACATGGACGAGGCAGAGCGCTGCGGCCGCCTCGGCTACATCTACATGTCCAAACTCATCGCCCTCGGCACCGTCGCAGACCTCCAGCAACTCCCCGACGCCAACCCTCCCGGCACCTCCCGCCTCGAGCTCGAAGCACCGTCCATCTCCGCCCTCCTCACCCAACTCCGCCAATTTCAAGGCGTCCGCGAGGCCACCATCTTCGGCCGAGCCATCCACGCCCTCGTCCAGACCGACGCCATCTCCGCCCTCCAGGCCGCCTTCCCCCAACTCTCCGTCCGCACCATCGAGCCCTCCCTCGAAGACATCTTCGTGACCCTCACCCTCCACATCATGAGTGAGCAAAAATGACGCCGCCTACCCACAAAGAAGTCCCCACCTCCGACTTCCACGCCGGCCCCTTCTTCGGCCTCCGTCCCGTAGCCCGCAAAGAATTCACCCACATCCTGCGCGACCCTTCCACCCTCTTCTTCGCGCTCCTCATCCCCATCATCCAGCTCTTCCTCTTCGGTTACGCAGTCGACACCAACGTCCGCCAGATCCCCACCGTCATCTACGACGAGTCCCACACCCAGCAAAGCCGCAGCCTCATCCAGGCCTTCGCCGCCTCAGACATCTTTCACGTCACCACCTACGTCCAGTCCGTGCCCGCGATGTACGCCACCATGCGCTCCGGCAAAGCGCAGGTCGCCATCCGCATCCCCTACGACTACGCCCGCAGTCTCCAGGGCGGCACCACCGCCAGCGTTCTCGTCCTCGTCGATGGCTCCGACTCCTCCATCGCCGGCATCGCCGTAGACGCCTCCACCGGCGTAGCTCTCGAGCAATCTCTCGCCCGCATTCCCGGCCTCACCTCCCCCGCCATCGATGTCCGCCCCTCCGTCCTCTACAACCCCAGCACCCGTTCCGCCAACTTCTTCATCCCCGGCCTCATCGCCATCCTTCTCCAAACCATGATCATCCTGCTCATCGCCCTTTCGCTCGTCCGCGAGCGCGAGCGAGGAACCCTCGAGCAACTCACCATGACCCCCATCGCCCCACTCGGCCTCATGCTGGGCAAGATGATCCCCTACGGAGCCCTCGCCTTCGGTGAACTTTGTCTCATCCTCGCCGTCATGCGAGTCATTTTCCAGGTCCCAATCAACGGCAGCGTCTTCATGCTGCTGCTGATGTCCTTGCCCTTCCTCCTCACCGTCCTTGGCCTCGGCCTCATCATCTCCACCCGCGCTCGCACCCAGGCGGAAGCCTTCCAACTCTCCATGGGCACGATCCTCCCGTCTGTCTTCCTGTCCGGCTACATCTTCCAGATCTCCACCATGCCCGCGTTCTTCCGCGGCGTCAGCGCCTTCATCCCCGCCACCTACTACATCAAGATCCTCCGCGGCATCGTCCTCCGCGGCTCAGAATTCCCCGACCTCTGGGTCAACGCCCTCGTCCTAACCCTAATGGGCACAGGCGCAATCCTGCTAGCCGCGCGAGCCTTCGTCAAACAAGGCGCCGGCTAAATCCCCAATCCTTCCACTCGAATCGCACCCTGATACGACATAAATATCGCGTCCTAATACGATATAAGCCCAATTAAATCTTGATCATAGCGAAGAAATTTCTTCCATTCCCGGCCGCATTGTGTCTAAGCTAGCTCAGTAACATTACCCAACTGCTGAACCTGTAACATTACCTCACTGCTGAGAATGCCGTGGGTTGCTTCACTACTCAACCAATCCAGGTCAGGACTACCTCGCATGTTTGCCGCCGACAGCTTCCCCCAGCTCAACCTTCACCTCTTCGCCACGATCAGCAAAGTGATCGTCCCCATATTCCTGGCAGCCATCCTCACCGTCTTCCTCCCGGTCGCGTTCATCGTGGCCCTCGGGGACTTCATCTGGTTCCGCCTCCGAGCCGTCCTTCGCAGCCCTCAGCCCCCAAAAGGCCTCTGGGAGTTCTAACCCGGCCCTTTCGCGACCGGCCCGCTACAAATCCAACTCTCGCCGTCCGCGCAGGACCGTAGGACCTAGCGTTTTAGCTCGCGGTCTACTCGCAGCTTTTCCTGGGCCAGCCGCAGCAGCATCGGCTCATCCCCACGCCGCTGCGCCTCTGCCATCTGCACCCGCAGCTCCCGCAGCCGCCGGTCCAGATAACGGTCATGCAGAGAATCCAGCGCCCCCTCCACCTTTCCCGCCAGGCTCTCACCCTCCCCGGCAGCATCGCCGGCGCTCTGCAGCGCACTCGCCAGCAGCGCCCTTGAACCCTCATCCGGAGCCGCATCAAACGGGTTCTCCGGAGCCGGCCCACTCACCAGCACTTCCATCACTGCAGCACTCCCCAGCGCCGAATACCACTCAGGATTAGCACCCAACCGCTCCGCCGCCAACTGCCTCGCCGAGTCCGCCTCGGGCAGCACCAGCGCACACAGCAGAATCCTCTCCACCTCGGTCACACCGCGCGGCTGAGCCGCCTTCACGCTCTCCAACCTCTGCGCCGCGGCCTGCCGCAGCTCCTGCCGCATCAACGAGCTCTCAATCCCCAGCTTCTGCGCCGCATTCTCCGCAAAATCACTCCGCGCAATCGCATTCGGAACCCGCCGAATATGCGGCAGCAGCATATTCAGCGCCTTCACCTTGCTCTCGGGAGTCCTCGCCGGAAACAACGTCCGCGCCCGCTCAATCAAATAATCCGCATACCGCGCCGCCCCACGCACAGTCTCCGAATACGCAGCAATCCCGCGCTCCTTGATGTACCGATCCGGATCAAGCCCACCCTCCAGCGTGACGACGCGAACCTCAAACCCCTCCTCCACCAGCAATGCGACCGTCTTCTCCGCAGCATTCGCCCCCGCCTGGTCCGGATCAAAATTCAAAACCACGCGCTTCGTAAACCGCGACAGCAATCGCACCTGGTGCTCGGTAAACGCAGTCCCACTGGTCGCGATCACATTCGCAATCCCGCCCATGAATACGCTGATGCAATCCATCTGCCCTTCCACCAGCAGCGCAATATCCAGCTTGCGAATCTCCCCCTTCGCCTTATCGAGGTTGAACAGCACCTGCCCCTTGGTATACAGCGCCGTCTCCGGAGAATTCAGATACTTCGGCCCCGCCTTCGCATCCACATCCGCACCATCCAGAGCCCTCGCCGTAAACGCAATCGGCTTCCCCTGCTCATTCATAATCGGAAACGTAATCCGCTTCCGAAACCTCGCATACATCGGCCCCGGAGACCCATCCTCCTGCTCCTTCGCCGAGAACAGCCCACTCCCGCGCAGCACTTCTTCCGGGAAAAACTTCCCCAGCCGGTCGCGCATATCGTTGAAGCTCTCCGGCGCATACCCAATCCGAAACTTCGCAATCGTCTCCGCGGTCACGCCGCGCAGCGTCAAATACTCCCTCGCCCGCGCCGCCTCCGGAGACTTCAAACTCTGCTCAAAATACTGCGTGGCCGCCTCATGCATGTCCATCAACTGCCGCCGCAGCCCAGCGTCACGCGCCTCCTCCGGAGAACCAAACTCCCGCTTCGGCAGCGCAATCCCCATCTTCGTCGCGACCGTCCGCACCGCCTCTGGAAAGGTCAGTGTCTCCATCTTCATCACGAAGCTGAACACGTCCCCATGCTCATGACATCCAAAGCAGTAGTAGCTCGCGGTCCCCGGATACAGATAAAACGACCCCGACTTCTCCTTATGAAACGGGCACAGCGCGCTCCAGTTCGCCCCACTCTTCCGCAGCTTCACATACTCGCCCACAATCCGGACGATGTCTGCCTGCTCCTTCACGCTCTGAGAGAAACTATCCGCCATAATCGTTCCACCAGTGTAGGCGGTAAGCCCGCCTCACGTTCCCACAGCGCCCGCGCCCATTTCCTGCCGGTCCATCCGGCATAGCATAATGGTTCCATAGACGATTCAACCCAGTGCCGTCTCGCATGGTGAACGGCACGTCCCCGATCGGAGCAGCTCCCCGGGAAACAGGAAGGTCCTTCATGCACCATCGTGCGGACAATTGGGCGGCGCTCCAGCCAGGGGACATCTCTCTGCCCCTCGCCCCCACCATCCGCCAGATTGACGGCCTCCAGGTGCTGCGTGCCGTCGCCGTCATCCTCGTCGTCTGGTGTCACGCCGGCCAGTCACTTTCCGAGTACGGTTCCCCCGAACTCCCCGCGCTGAACGTCTTCGGCATCGACATCTTCTTCGTCATCAGCGGCTTCATCCTTTCGCTCGTCGTCCTCCGCGAGCGCCGCCAGCCCGGATTCACTCCCATGGCTGACTTCATGAAGCGTCGTCTCATCCGCATCTACCCCATCTACTGGTTCGTCGCTCTGCTCATGCTCGCGCGCCTCGCTCTCTCCGGCAATCTCTTTCAGGCCAACTACCTCCCCGCATTCCTTCTCATGCCCTCCCTCCACTACCCCGGCGACCGCCTCATCATGGGCTACTCCTGGACCATGATGTTCGAGATGTTCTTTTATCTCATCCTCGGCCTCCTTCTCCTCAAGACCGTCAAGTGGGCGGTCCCCAGCCTCATCGTCCTGCTCACCCTCTCCGTCTCCGTCGGTGCTTTTTTCAGCATCCTCCATCCCATCTGGATCGTCGCCGGAAATCCCATCCTCCTCGAATTCGTCTTTGGAGCGCTGCTCTCTCTGCTCTACGCGCGCATCGGACGGCGCCGCATCGCAGGCCTCGTCCTCACCTCGGTCGGAGTCGTTGCTTCCATCCTTCTGCAAATGCACAATCCTCCCACCGTCGCCTCCGGGCTGCAGATGATCTGGGTCGATCAGGGCGTCTACCTCCGCGTCGCCACCTGGGGAGTCCTTGCCCTGGTGATCGTCGCCGGCGTCGTCTTCTGGTCTCCCTCCCTCAAGAGCCCGCTCGGCAAGTGGTCCGTGCTTCTGGGCAACGCCTCCTACTCCACGTACCTTGTCTCCGCGCTCGGCCTCGAATTCTCCGCCCGCCTCTTCGTCAAACTCAGCCACCCCGCCGTCCGCTCACTCGGCAATCGAGTCGCCTTTGAGACCTTCCTGCTGTCCGCAGTCATGGTCCTTGGGTACTTCTGCTACGTCCTGGTCGAAAAGCCGATGTTGCGGACGCTCCAAAACAAGCTGCTGCGCAAATCCCCCATCGTCTCCACGAGCCAATCCTCCGTCACGTCCGCTGAAGACTCCGCTTCCAAGGCCACCATCACAAATCCCGCAGCCTGATCCGCACCTTCGACCCTTCCCAAAGCAGAACCCCCCGTCTCCTCGAGCGAAGGGGGGTACCCGCATAGGTTCTTGCGCTTCCATCCCCTCCCCCATATTTTTCTTCAAGATAATTTTTCTCAGCAACAACCCGCGAATCTCTGTGTTCCAACAATCGCGTCTTGAATATCTGGCACCCCCCGGGCGGTCTCCCGTACCTCAGCACTCCGCCCAAGGAGAAAAACCATGTCTGTTCGCTCAAGTCTTCGCGGTCTCCTGATCGCCGCCGCCCTCGTCATCCCCATGTTGACCGCTCCCGCCGTCAGGGCCCAGATCCACTTCGGCATCGGCTTCACCATCGGCATCGCTCCCCCGGTCCTTCCGGTCTACGTCCAACCACCGCTCCCCGCGCCCGGCTATATCTGGACGCCCGGCTACTGGGCTTACGGTGACGCCGGCTATTACTGGGTCCCGGGAACCTGGGTCCAACCCCCCATGGTCGGAGTCCTCTGGACGCCCGGCTACTGGGGCTACACTGGCGGCTTCTACGGCTGGCATCCCGGCTACTGGGGTCCCCACATCGGCTTCTACGGTGGGGTGAACTACGGCTTCGGCTACGGCGGCATCGGCTTCTGTGGCGGAGAGTGGCGCGGCGGAGTCTTCGCCTACAACGGCGCTGTCGCCAACTTCGGCGGAGTCCACGTCACCAACGTCTACGTTGACCGCAACGTCGTCGTCCACAACACCATCTACAACGCCAACCACGTCGCCTACAACGGCCCCGGAGGCATCGACCGCCAGCCCAGTCCCGAAGAATCCCGCTTCGGCAATGAGCACCACGTCGCTCCCACCTCCAACCAGATGCAGCACCAGACCATGGCCGCTCAGGATCGCTCCCAGTTGGCCAGCGTCAACCACGGCCGCCCGGGCACTGCGGCCATCGCCAACAACGCCGCCTATCGTCAGGTCGCCCAGCAGCATGCACGCGTCCAGCCCATCTCCTCCGCTGACCGCCAGGCCGGGCGCACCTACAACCCCAACACCCGCGAAGCCAACCAGGACCAGCGCATCTCCAACGGCCTCCGCTCCGGTCAGATGACCTCCGGCGAAGCCGCCCGCGCTGACCGAACCCAGTCCGGCATCGACCACCAGGTTGCCGCCGACCGCGCCGCCAACGGTGGCAGGCTAAGCGGTCAGGAGCGTCAGCAGATCAACGGGGAGCAGAACGCCGCCAGTCGTCAGATCTACAACGAAAACCACAACGGCAACACCGTCGCTCCCAACGCCGTCGACAACCGCGAAGCCAACCAGCAGGAACGCACCGCACAGGGCCTCCGCTCCGGTCAGATGACCTCTGCCGAAGCCTCCCGCACGAACACCAACCAGTCACGAGTCGACCAGCAAGTCCACAACCAACGCACCGCCAATGGTGGAGCCCTCACCAAACAGCAGCGCCAGCACGTCAACAAGGAACAAAACCGCAACAGCCGTCAGATCAACAACGAAAAACACCGCGAATAGACCGCCCGGCCCACTCCCCGCGGCTAGCCTCGCTGTCCCTTTCCAACCCGTTGGTCCATCCATTTCCAAACCATCCACATTGCACCCTGCCTTCTACAACACGGAAACGACTCCTTTAGTACCCTATAGAGGTACGCAGCATCCAATCCTCCCCGGCCTACCCTCACAAGGAGACCAGGGGAGCAGCCTCAAGGAGTCGGTCTTGCCATCCGTAGACGCCACCATCCAGCTGATTCAGATCGGTGAACAGCAAGGAAACCAGCAGTCAGCCGAGCAGGGAACTACCTGCAGTTCCGCCCTCGCCGACGGCCCCTGGAACTTCGACGCCGAGCCCACCTACGGCCCCGGAGCCTCCGTGTCCGACCACTTGCCCTCGACCGCCCCGCGCCAGCCCGGCCTTCCCGCCGAGTACCGCAACGCCTCCCCCGCCGAACTCGACCTCCGCATCCGAGCAGCAAAACACTCCCTCGGCAACAAGCTCGTCATCCTCGGCCATTTCTATCAGCGCGACGAAGTCGTCCAGTACGCCGACTTCGTCGGAGACTCCTTCCAGCTCGCCAACGCCGCACGCTCCCGTCCCCTCGCCGAGGCCATCGTCTTCTGCGGTGTCCACTTCATGGCCGAGACCGCCGACATGCTCTCCCGTCCCGACCAGGCCGTCATCCTCCCCAACCTCGCCGCTGGCTGCTCCATGGCCGACATGGCCGACCTCGACTCCGTCACTGACTGCTGGGAACAGCTCGACGAAATCCTCGGCACCGCCCGCACACCCGACGGCCGCGCCCAGATCATCCCCGTCACCTACATGAACTCCTCCGCCGCCCTCAAAGCCTTCTGCGGCGAGCGCGGTGGCGTCGTCTGCACCTCCTCCAACGCCGCCCAGGTTCTCCAGTGGGCCTTCCAGCAGGGCCAGCGCGTCCTCTTCTTCCCCGACCAGCACCTCGGCCGCAACACCGCCAAGGCCATGGGCATCCCCCTGGATCAAATGCCCGTCTGGAACCCAAACCTCCCGCTCGGCGGCAACACCCCCGAAACCCTCCGCGACGCCCGCGTCCTCCTCTGGCACGGCTACTGCTCGGTACATAAACGCTTCACCATCGAGCAGATCGCCCTAGCCCGCCACCGTCACCCCGGCGTCCAGGTCATCGTCCATCCCGAGTGCCCCATGGAAGTTGTCGACGCCGCAGACTCCTCCGGCTCCACCGACTTCATCGTCAAGGCCATCGCCGCCGCCCCCGCCCGAAGCACCTTCGCCATCGGCACCGAGATCAATCTCGTTCAGCGCCTCGCCTCCCTACACCCCGAGCACACCATCTTCTGTCTCGACTCCATCATCTGCCCCTGCTCCACGATGTACCGCATCCACCCCGGCTACCTCGCCTGGGTCCTCGAAGCCCTCGAGCGAGGCGAGGTCCTCAACCGCATCTCCGTCCCCGAGTCCATCGCCGTCCCAGCGCGGCGTGCGCTTGAAACTATGCTTAGTCACGCCCCTTGCAGCACGAAACAGGGTTGAACATGTCAAATAACCACCGGATTCTTGTCGTAGGCAGCGGTATTGCCGGCCTCATCGCAGCCCTCGAACTCAGCCGCGAATACGACGTAACTGTTGTAACTAAAGCAGCTCTGGCCGAAAGCAATACCCGCTGGGCGCAAGGCGGCATCGCCGCCGTCATGTTCTCCGACGACAGCGTAGCCGACCACATCGCCGACACCCTCGCAGCCGGCGCAGGCCTCTGTAACCCCAACGCTGTCAATATCTTATGCACCGAAGGTCCAGACCGCATCCGCGATCTTATCCGCCTCGGCGTGGCCTTCGACCATGCCCCCGACGGCCAACTAGCCAGAGGCCTCGAAGCTGCTCATTCTAAAGCACGTGTCCTCCATGCAGGGGGCGACGCCACGGGGTTAACCATCGAAACCGCCCTCGTCCGAGCCGTCCGAAATCAGCCCAACATCACCGTCCTCGAGCACACCTTCGCCCTCGATTTGGTGCTCAAAAACGGCGTCGCGACTGGCCTCGAAGTCATTGATTCAGAGGGTATTACCAGCACGATCGACGCCGGAGCCATCGTCCTCGCCAGTGGCGGAGCAGGCCAACTCTACCTCCACACCACCAACCCCTCCGTAGCCACTGGCGACGGTGTAGCCTTAGCCCTCCGCGCCGGTGCCCAGCTAGCCGACGTCGAGTTCTACCAGTTCCACCCCACTTCCCTCGCTTCAACCTCCTTAGATTCAACAACTTTCCTCATCTCCGAAGCCGTCCGCGGAGAGGGTGCCTTCCTCCTCGATGCCAACGGCCGACGCTTCATGCAGCACATTCACCCCTCCGCCGAGCTAGCCCCCCGCGACGTCGTAGCTCGCGGCATCGCCCGCCAAATGGCTGAGCAGCAAGGACTTCCAGTCCTCCTCGACATTACAGCAAAGTCCGCCGACTTCCTCGCCAGCCGCTTCCCCTCGATCGACGCCGCAACCCGCGCCCGCAACCTCGATTGGTCCCGTAACCCCATTCCTGTCAACCCCGCAGCTCACTATTGGATGGGTGGAATCCGGACCGACCTGCACGGCCGCACGTCCATCCCTGGCCTCTATGCCGTCGGAGAAGTCGCCTGCACCGGCGCCCACGGCGCCAACCGCCTCGCCTCCAACTCCCTCCTCGAGAGCCTGACGTTCGCCTGGCGCTGTGCTAATAGGATATTAGAATCAATAGCTTACCCAGAACCAGCAGCGGACTTCAGTCCTCGGAATAACCCCCCGATCACACTGGAACTTAGTCCCGCAGACCCTCCATTCTTCACCACCCCCGTCGACCGCCTGGCCCTCCAAACCCTCATGTGGGACAACGTCGGAATTGAGCGAACCCGCAGCAGCCTCGAAACCGCCGCGACCCAGCTAAACCGATGGCATCATGAGAGTTCCAAGGTCTACGCTCTCGAAACCGCAAACCTCCTCGCCCTTGCCCGCGTCATCGTAGTCGCCGCCCTCGCTCGCGAAGAATCTCGCGGAGCCCACTTCCGCAACGACTTCCCCGAAACATCTGCCGCCTTCCAGCACTCCCTCTCTTACACAAGCAAGCCGGTACTCGCATGTCTATGAAACCAAGCCGCGAAGCCGTCCACACCATCGTCCGCATGGCCCTCCTCGAGGATGCCCCCTGGGGCGATCTGACCTCGCAAACCCTCATCCCCGCGTCCGCCACGGTTACCGCGCACCTCGTTTCCCGCGAACCCGGAGTCCTCTGCGGCGAAGACCTGGTCACTGCCGCTTTCACCCTCACCGACCCCGACATCCGCACTGAATTCCACGTCTCTGACGGGCAAACGTTCGCCACACGTGCAGTGCTTGCGACCATCCACGGTTCCGCCCGCGGCATCCTGCAAGCTGAACGCATCGCCCTCAATTTCGCCCAGCGTCTCTCGGGAATCGCCACGCTCACAGCAGCCTATGTAGATGAAACTAAAGGTACGAAGGCTCGCATCGTTGACACTCGGAAGACCACCCCTGGCCTCCGTCTCTTCGAGCGCTACGCCGTCCGCTGCGGCGGCGGCCACAACCACCGCTTCTCCCTATCCGACGCCGTTATGGCCAAGGACAACCATCTCGCCATCCTCTCCGCCTCCTCCACCGAGACCCTCACCGAAGCCCTCATCGCCGCCCGCGCAGAGCTCCCCCACACCACGCACCTCGAAGTCGAAGTAGACCGCCTCGACCAACTCGATGCAGTCCTCGCAGCCGGCGTAGACACGATCCTGCTGGACAATTTCTCCCTCGCCGATCTCAGCGCAGCCGTGGAATTAATCGCCGGCCGTGCCCACGTCGAGGCCAGTGGCGGCGTCACCCTCGATCGCATCCGCGGAGTCGCCTCCACCGGCGTCGACATTATCTCCTCCGGTGCCCTTACTCACAGCGTCCGCGCCCTGGACCTCGCTCTCGACATCAGTCCTGCTTAGCAGAGCCCCAACCACCACCACCCGGCGTCTCCAACCGCAATACTGTTCCAGCCTTCATTCGGGCACTGCACTTGCCAGGCAACTCCCGCTTGACGTTGCCCTCAGTAACGAGAGCTCTTCCCGCGGCACCTGAATCGCCACCATCCAGCCCATACGGTCGAAACCGCCGTCGTTCAGCCAGCAGTGTCACCTCGGCATTGCACAAAATCTCTAGCTCCTTCACCAGCCCATCCCCGCCGCGGTGCATCCCCGCGCCACCCGACCCACGCCGATACCCATACCGCAGCATTCGCAACGGATACGCAAACTCCAGTGCTTCTACCGGAGTGTTCAGTGAGTTCGTCATATGCGTCTGCACACCCGACGGCCCATCTCCCGCCGCGCTCGCGCCCATCCCTCCCGCGGTCGTCTCGTAGTACGTAAATACCGCACCAGTGCGCGCATCGACGCCGCCTATGGTCAAATTACTCATCGTGCCCGCGCTCGCTGCCGGAACCCTCTCCGGCGCAGCCTTTGCCAGTGCTCGCAACAGTGTGTCGACAATCCGCTGCGACGTCTCCACATTCCCTCCCGCCACTGCCGCGGGTGGCTTGGCGTTCACCACACTTCCCTCCGGCGCGCTCAGCATAAGGGGTCGCAGAATTCCCTCCGTTGCCGGTGCATCCTCCCCCAGCAAACAGCGCAGTACATAGAAGCAGGCCGACAACGTAATCGCACGCACAGCATTCACACTCCCGGCAACTTGTTCAGACGTCCCCGCAAAATCAATCGCGATCGCACCTGCCGCAGCATCGACCACAAGCTTCACCGCAATCCGCACCGGAGTGTCGCTCACTCCATCGTCATCCAGCCAATCCTCCGCCTCAAACTTGCCCGACGGCAACCGGCGCAGCTCCGCCCGAATCAGCCGCTCGGAGTAGTTCAATAGCTCTTCACCGAGCACCTGCAACCGCACCACGCCATAACGCTCCACCAGTTGTAGCAACCTCTGCTCGCCCACCTTGCACGCGCCAATCTGAGCCGCGAGATCACCCTCGCGCTCCGCTGGCGTTCGCACATTGAGCAGTACCAACTGCAGTAAATCGCGATCAATCTCGCCTCCGCGAACCAGCCGTACCGGAGGAATCCGCAAGCCCTCCTGAAAAATCTCGCGCGCAGGTCCCATCGACCCCGCAAACATCCCGCCCACATCCGCATGATGCGCGCGCGCTGCTACAAAAAAGCTCGCCTCGTCCATGCCCCCGCAGAACACAGGCATCACCATCGTAATGTCCGGCAGATGCGTTCCACCCGCATACGGATCATTCAAAATCGCAACATCGCCGCGCTCCAGCCGCAGTGTCCGCACCGCTGCCGCCACGCTCATCGGCATCGATCCCAGATGCACGGGCATGTGGTCGCCCATCGCAATTACGCGATGCTCCGCATCAAACACGGCGCAGGAATAATCGCGTCTCTCCTTGATGTTTGGCGAAATCGCCGTCCGCCGAAGCGCCGCTCCCATCTCTTCCGCGATGGAGTGCATCGCACTCTGAAACACCGCCAGTTCCACCGCATCCATGGTACTCATGCCTTTACCTCCTCCGTTGCGTCAACGCCTACATCGATGACCAGATTCCGCAGTCCATCCACCTTCAGCCGCGCGCCCGGAGGCAAGACCGTCGCCGATGTATACTCCGCCACAAGCGCCGGCCCTTCCATCGCATCGCCTGGCCGCAAACGCCCGCGATCATAGACCCGCGCCGTCACCCATGCCCCCTCAAAGTACATGCCCTTCTCTCCACGCAGCGCACCCGCGCCGTCTCCGGCCCGTGCCTCTTCATGAGTCGGCGCATATAACTCCGACGCCACCCTCACCCTCACCCGCACATTCACGATCTCCAAGCCCCGCTCACGATTCGAAAACCCATACCGCTGCTCATGCATTGCATGGAATCGCTCCGCCGCATCCCCACCATGCGGCACATTCAACTCATATCCCTGCCCGCGATATCGCGCATCCACACTCCGCTCAACGACCCGCTCCTCCCCCCCAAACTCTACCGCCGCCAACGCCTCCAGCGCACAAAACTCCTCCTCCAAATCACCCATTCGCGAGCCTGCCAGCATCACCGTGCGAGAGTAGTCCCTCACTGCATCGGCCAGCAAAATCCCCACCGCCGACAGCGCTCCTGGGGACGCTGGAATCATCACGCGCGGCACGCGCAGCGCTCTCGCCACAGCACACGCATGCAGCGGTCCACCGCCGCCAAACGCCACCAGCGTGAATCGTCTCGGATCATGCCCACGCTCAATCGAAATTACCCGAATCGCCCGCTCCATCTGCGTCTCCACCAACCGCAGAATCCCCGCCGCAAACGCCTCCACCGATCCCAACTCACCCCGCCGCTCTTCAAAACAGAGCCTTGCCCGCGAAGCATCGAGCCGTACCGCCCCGCTCATAAACTGCTCCTCATCTAGTCGTCCCAACAGCAGATTCGCATCCGTCACCGTTGGGAATTCGCCACGCCCAAAACACACCGGACCCGGCTCCGCGCCAGCCGATTCAGGCCCCACTCGCAACAGGCCGCCTGCATCGAACCGCGCCAGAGATCCTCCCCCCGCCCCAGCCGTATGAATATCCAGCATGGGCACACTCACCGGCACGCCAGCTACCACCGACTCGCTCGTCAACCGCACTCCGCCTGTCTCCGCATCGGCGAGGAATACGTCCGTCGACGTGCCACCCATATCGAATCCAATCACGCGCTCAAATCCCGCCGCGCGCGCCATCTCCCACGCGCCGATCACTCCTCCGGCAGGCCCCGACAGCACCGTCCGTACCGACTCCGCCGCCGCCAGCCGAGCTCCAACAATTCCACCCGACGACTGCATCACCTGCACTGCGCCTCCCTCATATCGCCGCGCAACTTCGCTCTCCAACCCCAGCAGATACCCCTGCATCTTCGGCGCCAGATACGCATTCACCACCAGCGTCGATGCGCGCTCATACTCGCGAAACTCAGGCAGAATCCGATGCCCAACCGACAACGGTAGTCCCAGCTCCTGCAGCGCCGCTTCCACTCTCCGCTCATTTTCCGGATTCAGAAACGCAAACAAAAGTGAGATCGCCACGGCCTCCGCACCACCCGCGCGCACCCGCTCAACCAACTCAGCCAATTCCGCATCGGTAGGCCGGCGAAGCACGTCACCCTCCGCTGTCACCCGCTCGGCAATCCCAAATCGCAACTCCGGCTCCACCAAACACACCGGCGGCGACATCGTCCACGAATACAGCTTCGGTCGCGTTTGCCGCCCAATGGCAATCGTGTCCTCAAACCCTGCCGTCGTCACAAACGCGACGCGCGCACCCTTGCGCTCCAGCATCGCGTTCGTACCAACAGTCGTTCCATGGCGAACTTCAACACCAGCATTCGCGCCCAACCGTGCGACGCCTTCCAGCACCGCGGCCCCCGGATCCTCTGGCGTCGACCGCAGCTTCACCACACGAACCTGCCCGTCTACAAGCGCCACGCAGTCCGTAAATGTTCCACCCGTATCGATCGCAATCCGCAAGCAAGGCCTCGCAAAACAACTCCCCACCAGTATGCTTGAACTCAACCGCAACAGTTTCTCTTGATCCTCCTCTCTATGACCTGGCTCACCTCCGCAACCGCCGTCCAGCGCCGAGCCCTCGCCGCCGCCTCGCTCGGCTGGATGCTCGACAGCATGGACGTCATGCTCTACGCCATGATCCTCCCTGCCGTGCAGCGCGAGATGCATCTGTCTTCCGGCATGTCGGGCGCGATGATGTCCGCCACCCTTATCGCTGCCGCTGCTGGCGGAATCTTCTTCGGCTGGTTCGCCGACCGCCTCGGACGCACGCGCGCGCTCAACGCCAGCCTCCTGCTCTACTCCGTCGCCACCGCACTCTGCGGCTTCACGCACACTGCCGTCGCCCTCGCCGCCTGCCGCATCCTTCTCGGGCTCGGGATGGGTGGCGAGTGGGCATCGGGTGCCGCTCTCGTTGCAGAGACCTTCCCCGCCGCCGCCCGCGGCAAAGCGCTCGCCTTCGTGCAAAGCTTCTGGGCAATCGGCTATGCACTTGGCGCCGCCATCACCGCGCTGGTCCTCCCGCGCTTCGGCTGGCGCGCCGTCTTCTTTGTCGGCATCATCCCTGCCGTGCTCACACTCTGGATTCGCCGCAGCGTCCGCGAGCCTGAGCTCTTCGAGCGCGAACGCGAATCCAACCCTTCGCCCCTGCAACTCTTTCGCGGCCCACTCGCTCGCGCCACGTTAGTCTGCGCGACCATGAACGCCGCCACCCTCTTCGCCTGGTGGGGCCTCTTCACCTGGACGCCACGCTTCCTCTCCATGCCCATCGCCGCCGGCGGCCACGGCCTCTCCATCATCAATACCTCCACCTGGACCATCGTCATGCAGATCGGCACCTTCGCGGGCTACATCAGCTTCGGCAGCATCGCCGAACGCTTCGGCCCCAAGCGCACGTATATCGGCTATCTCGTCATCGCAGCTGCAGCCGTCCCCATCTTTGCGGCGGTCGCCAACCCCTG
>Ga0208357_1001406_pt1 | contig 17475 bp, 22 predicted proteins | sample NGESurdeep092012_6_FD_184487 | JGI IMG/M metagenome (GOLD analysis project Ga0208357, IMG submission 184487) | Arctic peat soil microbial communities from Barrow, Alaska - NGEE Surface sample F52-2 deep-092012 (SPAdes) | ecosystem: Environmental > Terrestrial > Soil > Wetlands > Peat ... | reverse complement strand
ATCGTCTTCACGCTCAGCGATCCCAGCGCCTTCCCCATCGTCCTCACGACTGGCGGCACGGCCAACATCCTCTTTGAGGTCGTGCAGGATCCCGACGGCAGGCTGAGCGCCCAACTGCCGCCGAGCTCGGATTAAAAATTGATTAAATGACCGCTATTGAAAATCCACCCCCGTCTGCTACAATAGTATTCGTATTGTAATTCCGCGATAGCTCAATGGTAGAGCGGCGCCCTGTCAGCAAGGCAGCTCGCATCGGAAACGGTGCGATGATAAAAATCTTGGGATAACGGTGAATGCTAAGTCCGCAAGGATATGCGAATACCGTGGGAACCCTCCGCACGGGAGGGGCACCGTAGAGACTAGATACCGAGATGCCTAACACCCGCAATGGGCGGGTCATGGCAATGATATAGTCCACGCCTCTTGGAAACATTAGGAAACGTGTAAGGCGATGGTTCCAGGTTCGAGTCCTGGTCGCGGAGCAGTCAATATCTTTTATCGGACAGACCGAGAGGCATCGATTTTTGCTATCTTTTTTGATGCTAAAAGTTCGAGTCCTACTCCTATGGCATCTAGGACACCGAACTCAGCGCTTTAACTTGAATTTAAGTCGCGGAATTTTAATTGACATTTATATTAAAATATGTTTTACTCACACTAGCTACTCACAACTGAAAACTAGGTTGGAGAGGTGGCAAATTTCTGAAAGGAGATAGCGCATGAACTTCTTTGTTTGTATCGAAGGTGTCGATTGTGTCGGAAAAACCTCCGTTGCTGAATTGCTAGCCAGCCGGGTCAACGCTGTCTACTATAAAAGTCCCGGCGGCATGTATGCTAAGGAACGAAAGATCGTAGATGGATCGATTGAACCTTTGCGACGGTATTTCTTTTACCGGGCGGCTACCCAGTACGACTCGGGGATTATTGGCGGATTACTCAAACATTCGCCCGTTGTCTGCGATAGGTATATCTATTCAACCTTTGCCATGCACGCGGCAATGGACGAAAAGATCCGATCTCTCTTTGAAATCACTGGCCTCGTCATGCCGGACTACGTTTTTCTTTTGACCGCCGATGAGGCGATCCGAAGAAAACGTCTAGCCGAACGCTTCGATGCCACGACGCTGGAAAGCAATTTTCTGCTTCAGAAAAAGGCAGATGAACTTTTCAAGCTTCAAGGACATCCAACCATCGATACGACAAATACAAATGTCGATGAAGTGGTTGAAACAATCTTGTCTCGCTTGCGAGAGAAAGGATCGATATGACGCTACGCAGCCCACTGTGGTACGAGAGATTCTTCAAGATTGCGCTTCTCGAAAGAAAAGAGAAGGCGCAGGCCGTTGCCAGGATGCTGCAAGAAATTGCGCAACCCGGCAACTTGAGAACAATGTTCGATGAATTCTTGTATGAAGTGACCACGTCGGTTCACCAAAACACGGATTCATACACCCACGACAATGGCTTCGACAAAATCGTCCTCTTTGAGGATGATAAGACCAAACTGAAGATGCGGCTGCATATTTGGCACCCGCTTCTCATTCCTGGTGCCAAACGGCCGCGGCAGAATGTTCACAACCATCGCTGGGACTTCGGCTCTGTCATCTTACTCGGACATGCCGACCACCTTACCTACCAGTTCGCCAAACAAAATAGTGAGGGTGAAGAATTCTTCCATTATCGCTATTACGCCCGAGGCAGCAAAGAGCACTACGAACTCGAAGAACTCGGGAAAGCCAAGTTAGTGTGCCTTGGAAGCGAACGTTTCGAAGCAGGTCAACTTTACTACATCGACAACGAAGTTCTGCACCGCGTGGACATCGATGACAATATCGCGGTGGCGACCCTCATCATCACGCATGAAAACGTTGGCTGGATCACGAACGACCTGCTTTCTGAAAAGAGCATGGGGTTTGAAAAGGTCCGACTCCAATCTCCCGCCATGGCCAGAGAGCAAATCGTCTCCAAGGTCACGGCATTGCGCGAGTTGCTCCACATCTAACAAGGAGGATGTATGGCAAGAATCTACGTAAGCGAGGAACGGCTGAAAAAACTTCAGCGGGAACTCGAAGACGCCCATGCTGGCCTCAGTGGATTGCGTAAGGAAAAGAATCTTGCGTACACCGCTACTGGCGACACGTGGCATGACAACCCCTACTTCAACAAATTAACTCAAGACGAGGAAACGCTGGCTCGGAAGATCGCCGAAATCCAGCAAACTATCTCCGAAGCCGAAATCTACAATCCATCCGTACGGAACATCGAACAGGTTCGGCTAGGCTCGATCGTACGCTTCGCGCGACGTTATAAAAATAACAGCGAAGAGACGGACGAGACCTGGGAGATTGTCGGATTTGGCGAAACCGATGTACCCCAGAATCGCGTCGCATACAATGCTCCACTTGGAGCTGCGCTGATCGGCATGGGGCCAGGCGATACCAAGCAAGCGACGACGCCTAAAGGTGCTGTTGAGTATGAAGTCATCGATCTGTATCCCGACTGGGATGCGGTGCCGAAAAAATAATAGAATTTGGTTTTGAAGACTCAATCTATGGTCGTTCCTCTTTAAAGGGAGCGGCCATTTTTTTGTGATATCATAAAGATTAACCGATGATAAAAGGCATCATATTCGACTTTGACGGCGTCCTGATTGATTCTGAACACATCAATATTACTGCTGGTATTCAAGCGTTCAAGGAATTTGGTTACGACTTATCCAACGCCGACAAAAAATTAATACCGGGCCAGCATTCTGAGAACGTCATATCGCAGATTCTGAAATTGCGAGGATTAGATCTGCCGAAAGAAGCCTTACGAGAACAATACAGTAAAGCGTACGGGGATATGTGGGAAGATGCAGTTACCGTTATGCCGCAGGCGAAGGAGACATTGCAACGACTAAAGAGCGGTGGAATCACGCTCGGCCTCGCGACCAATAATTATAGATCGCGGGTCGAAACCTTCCTTAAACAAACCGAGCTCGGAAACATTTTCTCCGTGATCGTAAGCGGCGAAGATGTAGCGAAGAGGAAACCCGATCCGGAAGTTTATGTAAGAGCAAAGATAAAATTAGGTCTTCCCGACGAGTCAATTCTCGCTATCGAAGACGGAGCAGTCGGCCTTGCATCGGCAAAGGGTGCGGGACTCCGATGCGCAATCATTCTCAATCAATACAGCGCGGGCCAAGATTTCTCAAATGCGGACTTCGTGTTTAAATCCCTGGCGGAACTCATAAACCACCTCAGCGAGAATAAACTGATGGATAAAATTTTTTTACCAGCTTAGGGAGATCGCTTTTTGATTTGTCGCCAGTCGCCAATTTTTTAAGAAGTTCTTCTGGTGTGAGCCAATAGTATTCAATGAAATCGCTTTTATTGAAATTTGGAATCGAATCGGATTTTATCTCGTACACATTCATGAAAGCGGACACGCCGTCTTTGTTAGGACTTAGATGCCCAAGGAGCGGATGTGGTGTGGCTTCAGCATTTAAGCCAAGCTCTTCCTCTAATTCTCTTCCGAATGCTTCTTCATAACTTTCACCGGACGAGACATGCCCCCCCATGCTCATATCAAGGCCAAGCGGGAAAAGACGTTTATTAGCAGCTCGACGGGGAATCCATATTTTCCCCTCGGAGTTCACAATAAAAGCATTCACGACTCGAAAATTACTTAATCCCTCGGCATAGACTTCTGAGCGCGGTTTTGAGCCAACGACCTGATCATTTTCATCCACCAAATCCAAAATTTCTTCGGCGCTAGACATTTTTATTTTAAAAATTTTATTCCTATATTTTATCCGGAGGAGTTTCCTTTCTCACAATTTTATAAAAATATATTCCCTTCGTTCGCCTACTCAATGTACCATTATATATGTATATTTCAAGTGTGCAGCTCAAAAACCTGACCCCACTGAGACTCGAACCGGATTTTCAACAAAATCGAAAACAAAAAGTGAGGTTTTTTAATGCTTTTTTGAAACTAGTTCGAGTCGAAGTGCCGGAGCAGTCTAGTTTTAGTATCGGACAGACCGAGGGGCGTCAGTGAAATCCCCGTTCACAGGAACGGGGATTTCACGTTCTGCATGCCCTATATTTAACACCAAGGGGATTAGGCGAAATATCTCTTAAATTGCTTTGCCCACGCCTCGGCAAGTAAAGGAGGAACAGCATTGCCCACCTGGGCATAATAATTTCTCTTATTGGACGAAGAAAGGCGGAACCAATCCGGGAATGATTGTATCCGCATGCCCTCCCGTATGGTTATCAAGCGATCAGCGGAATAATGGATGTTGCAACCGACATTCGGTCTATTGAAATGGGTGTTCAACGTATAAGGCGTCCGATTGGGATGCAATCTTCCATAGGTAGTCGTACGGCCACCAGTTTTTTTGAAGTTCATGATCCTCTTCGTCGCTATAGAATCTGGAACGTCCATGTAGTTGCCACCGGGTTTCACTGCTTTAATGATTTCCTTATCCTTGGCACTGGCATACGGCGGGTAATGATGATAAACCCCCCGAGATCCAATTCTCATCTTCTCTTGAAATTCACTTGATGGCTTTGAACGATACTGGAGTGGTTCATTGGAGGATGGGCGCGGCAAATCAGATAGAGCTTCCTTCGCGGTCACCCACTTTTTTAATCCATCGCCGCCATCTTCACTATGGGTAGGTTTAGGCAGTGGTATCTTCAAGCCCGAAGAAGTGCCGATAATAAATACCCGCCTGCGTCTTTGCGGAACGCCGTAATCGGCGGCATTCAAAACGTGCGTCTCTATCCTGTAACCAGCAGCACCAAATGCCTCGCGGAGGTCGTCAATGACAGACTCACCTCTTTCATTTTCCGCCGAACGGAGACCGAGAACGTTTTCGAATAGGAATGCAGCTGGCCTAACTGCCTTCAAGACATCTAAGTAGTTCCACACAAGGCGGCTTCTAATGTCATCGGATTTGCGTTTACCAACAAGGGAAAAGGATTGGCATGGAGGACCGCCAATAACTAAATCGGCTTTCGGTATGCTTTTGAAATTCACGCCCCCTATGTCGGCACACAACGTATCAGCTTTAAAATTATTTCTGAAGGTTGTGCAAAAATCTTCAACGACATCATTGGCCCAGAGAACCTTAAATCCTTGTTCGTGAAAGCCGAGGTCTAAGCCGCCGCATCCAGAGAATAAGCTGACAATCGTTGGTTTAGCCATTTTGGTTTGATCTGTCATCAACTAGATCTTTCAAGAACAACTCAGCGAAGTCGGCCAATTTCGCATTGTTTTCAAATCCACCGATTCCATGATTGATTAATACCGAAGCCATCGCTAGATCTAAATCTCGCCTTGGAGTTTCTATTCCTTCGTCACCCTTGACGCTCTCGCCTAAAGCATCGAACTGTTCGAGCGCGGCGCACAACGAATCAACCTCTTCGGATTTAAGTTCGTCGGGATCAATGGATTTCATCCCTCTCACCATGAAAGCTTCTATTTTTAGCATGCCCTCTTGGTTACCACCCTCGAGTTCGAACTGTAATTGACCGAAAGCGGACATAAGGTATGACGCTATCACCTTCAAAGATTTGTCGTTACCAAACTTGCGACGCAACAGTCCGCTCGTATAACAAAAATTCGTCGATAGTAAAATTCCCTGCTCAGGCGATGCTACATAAATCGCATGCTTTTCCCTAGCTGCCCGGGGGATCAATAATTCCGCCTTTACCTTGCTGTGGTATGCCGCGTCGACGACCTTCTTCCATTTAGCACGCCCGATGCGTGCCTGCGCTTCCAGAAAAAGCTTGCCAAGGCCGGTGTTTTGGAACACTTTAAGAGATGATGGCATCGACATCATTTTCTATTGCACGCTTCAGATGTTCGCCATCCTGGTTGCTTAAGAATTTTTCCATCAAAATCACACCTGCACGTCCTCGCTCCTTCAAATAGTGCCCTATCCAATCCATAAAATAGAAATAAAGGTTCGGCTGCTTCGCCTCCTCCACAATCGTTTTCCCACCATTCGCGGACTTGAGCGCCTTAATCATGGCTTGTTTGCGGCTGTCAGGTATTGGGTTCTCCGGATCGTCGTTTCGTAGAAAAGGTGGATTCATCAGCACGGCGTTAAATTGTGCCGGACGCGGATTTGAGAATACGTCCCCGTTAATGAAGTCGATTTCCGTAGAGCTGTCTACTGCATTTAGATTCTTGGCAAGTAACCGGAATGCTGCAAGCTGGTTTCCGGTCGGCGCTTGGCCCGGCCAGAGTCCCATCTCGACCCGCGTTCTGAGTCCCCGCTTCACATTCACGCTCTTATTATCGTTCTCCAGTTTTGCCTGCGAGCATAAGATCATCAGCAGAAATTTATCGCTGGGCGAATTCTTGAATCCCTGCCCGAACGTTTTTATCTCCACCAATGATTTTTGATCCATCAGGTCCACAAGTGCCCCGAGGTCGCCCGCGTTCCTGCTCAGCCGGTCCGGCGCCCACGTGAGAATACCGTTGAACCGCGCCGCCTTCAGATCATTCACTATTTCATTGAAGACCGGACGCTGGTTGGAATCTTTTGCCGAATGGGACTCCCGCCGGATATCGGCGACTTCCAGCCCTTCCCGCTCGGCGATCTGGAGCATCTCCTTAACCTGCGAATCGATGGACAGCACCTGCTTCTCCTCGCTTTCGCTCGATTTCCGCGCGTAGAGCACGTATTTGACCTTTATTGGCACCTGCACCGCTATTTGGGTTCCGCTCCCCGGCGACCCCATGGTTTGGTTTGTCATACATCAATGAATGACGCACCTCTCCTGGCAAGTCCAGACCTCACTACAAGGCGACGAAGTTACCCATTTGCCTAGTTAGATACGATCCTAAGCCGTTGGAAGAGCCTTTGGCGGATCAAACTTGCACCGCTCGCCATTCACTAGGCCGAAACCGGTGAGATGGATAAAGAACAGGTCCCAATCGTCGCCGCCATCGGTCGTACTCACGCATTCGTCGTTGATGTACTTTGTTGCGCTATACTTTTTATCTTTGTCGTCGTAGCCGATTATGAGATGACAATTGTCTCCGTAGACGTTGCGATATCTCATGCAGCTCAAATAGCCATCTTTTTTGTAAGTATGGAATTCCGGTTCATAGAGAGCGCTACCGGTTACCTGTCGCCCATTGTCAATCCGTGTGCCCATATAGAGGACATTGAAGGGAAAGCGGTTCAGCTCTGGATTCCAGGAAATCTCCAAACGCTGCGGCACGAAAGCGAATCTCGTTTTTGCGTCTTTCTTGAGTATTGCTTTTTCTTCTTTGTTAAATTGTCTCATAAAATTGCGAAACCCTGCCGCGAGGCAGGGATGATAAATGTTTGCTTCGACCTTTATCTTTCCCTTGCGGGCTGGATGTAGCACCGTATCGTTTCCGATTGGTTGCCGGTGGGTCATTGAGCCAGTGCTCTCGCCACACTCTTGATAACTATTCAGTTGTGCTTACCATTCCATTCTAGCAAATGCTTCAAACAATACAAGCGACTTTCTCCGGTGTAAGCTTCATTTTTCCCGACCCAATGTATCTTGTATTGTTTCGCATCGCGCGGCCGATCGACGAGAAGACGAGGCGTGAAGTCGTGTATCAGTCTAGGCACCATACCGCTGCATAATTTTATCAGCGATTTCTCTTCTTTCGCCCAATTTCATTTTTGAGTCATGGTTCGGCAATTTGTTGACCTTCGCAACATATACCTCGCTTGCTTTTAAAAATTGACTCCACGATAATCGTATAACCTTCCCTTTCTTTACAAAAAAAACATATTTCATTTTTAGGATTTGCCCATAGCTGCGCCAGAAAGCCATATTACGCCCTATGTAATCGAACAATAACTGATAAATATTCCGGCTCGCATAAGAGGAACCAATCGCCCAACACACATAAGCGCACCAACTGCGGTATTTTGTTTTGATAGATTTTTGCTTCCTATGCGTAAGCGGCGCAGTCACCAATCCAGAGAACGAACCGATGAACGATCCCCTCTTTTGAGTGCCTAGAGAAGAGCGAGTAAAATTTCTTGCGCCACTCCTCATTCCTCCTTACCTGATAAAAATAATTGAACTTTCTTTGATACTCTGCGGAAATATCTGCAGCGTCTGCCTGGAATAAATTCTCACGGAGAAAAATATAAACACCGAGAACTTTCTCCCATTTTTTTGAGTCTCGCTCGGCAAAAATGTCATCGATCTCCTCCCGGGTGAGTTCTATAGTTATTTCATTAGTCATACCTTATAGACTATTCAATGCTTGCTATCACTTTATTTCTATCACGTTAAGCAACTTTCGGCAAAATTGGCTCTATTATTGTAAAATTGACGCATGAAGAAAAAGCCCAAGAAAATTAAGCTGGAGGATGTCATCCAAAAATATACACTCGATGATGTTGTCGAGTCTGAGGAATACAAGGAAGAGACGGAACAAGCGGAAAATGAGATTGAACAGCATCTTGAACTTCTTCAAGAATATATTGGGAGAGAACTTGTCGAAATCGAAAGACGAGCCGTTCTTGATATCGTGGGCGAATATAGTACGAAGGATGACGATGGATATATCGTCTTATATTTCTCCTTCATCCAGGCGTGGAAGATTTATGAGCACCAGCGCAAGAAACTTTCATAACGCCACACCGTCTTATTCCCCATAGCGTTTTTTGTCCTCAGTTATCCTCTTTTCGAGGTCTTCTTTCTTCGGATAGAAATACATATCATCCAAAAACTTGAAATACTTCGGATCATCAAGGCTCTCGAAAATCGGCATCGAGTGTCTCGGCGCATCGATCGCAAATTCTTTCATCTGGGACACGAGCGCTTTTTGATAGGGACTTACTCTTTTGTATCCATCTTTTAGACGATTGTTTTCTATCCTTTCCAATAAATCTCGCATTGAATCATCGGTCAAGAATTTTATGTTCGGTCCGTCCTCATTATTCTGCCCGTAGGATTTGAGGAGGTATTCCCGTATCCATATGCCAAGCGATACGCGCGTACGGAGTGCGAGCACTGCTTTGTGGTTTGGATATCGACTTTCCCATAAGTTCTTCCCTCGGTCGTCAATCAACGGATAGGCCCGAAATATACCTTGAATCTTTCCAGTGAGAATCTCGAGACGGAGCCGCAAAATAAATGAGTCCCGATTCATTGTGGGATCACCCCAGTAATGCGACAGGAGATTCCCAAGAACAATGACCTTCGTATCCGCATTTCCAAGCGGGAGTATCTCACTTTCAAACCATTGCCCAAGCGCCGCAGCAAGCGTTCGGTCTTCCACTGACACGCTGTCTTCGAGATCGTCACAAATAATGAGATCCGGCCGGTACTGGTTGTGCTTTAACCCTCGCACCCGTTGGTCGCGGGAGATGGAGAGAATTTTCGCGCCACAGTAATCGAGCTCAAGCGACAATCGATTCCATGCGGCCTCGTTTTCTGTGAACGGACCGAAATCTTCCCTAAGCGCCTCATTGCCTTCGAGTTCTGCTTTAATATTCAAGAAGTGGTTCTTTGCCTGCTCTTGGGTATTGCTTACGATGATCACGAATTTCTTCCCCGGCTTGCCGAGGATAGACCAGAGAACATTTGCCATATTCATGATTGTCGATTTGCCGGATTCGCGGAATGCCATCACGACCACAAAGTTGTATTTCTCTTCCTGGATCAAATGAAACATCTCCATATGGAAGGCTGCCAGCGGAGCGCTCAAATGATGACGCAGATACAATAAGGTGAACCAAAACGGGCTTTCGTATGCAAGCCGCTGACGTACCCGTTTATTTCCCCGTATCTTTTCGAGTTCGTTTGCGGTGATCTTTTTCATTGGTTTTTCCTGCGGCGAGGTTCAGAGCGTCAAGCACCAGTTTTTCTTCTTCGGGAGAAAGCTCGTCCGCCGATGCGATAGGAACGTACGGCTGACTCTTCGAACCGTACCGCGCGTGATGGTGCTTCAGCCACAACGTAATCGCCGGCATCTTTTTTTCTTTGATGAGCGCGATGAGTTGCGTTTCGCTCATGTCATTCACGAATTCGATGCCGCGATCCATGGCATCCCGACTTTGCCGCATGAAGTCCTTGTCCTCCTGCCGCCAGCGATAGTACGTAGCAGAACTCACTCCCGCGCGTTTGCACGCCACGGTGATGACAGGCATCTCTTTCAAGAATTCGACGAGCCCTTGTTTATTGTCGTCCCGCCGCTCTATAACCGAGGGATTCTCCGCCGGATTAACAGGCATTGATTCTTACGGCGGTAAGACCGGTCAGTTTCTCCCAGCGCCTCTTTATCACTTCGGCATACACCGGCGACTTTTCCATGAGGTAGCACCGGCGTTGCATCCCCTCCTCCGACCGACCCCTCTGGGACGCCCATGAAACCTCGCTACACGGGATTCAAGTCCGAGGTGGGGAGCAAATCTTATTTTCTGTGTGTTAAGCTGTTTGTGATGCGGTAGCCAAGTGGTTAAGGCATTTGTCTGCAAAGCAAATCTCGTAGGTTCGACTCCTACCCGCATCTCATGACTGCAAAAGAATACATCGAGCAGAGGTTGGAGGGCATGAAAGATAAAAGTATTGAGCCAAATATGAAACTGGCCGACTTTATTTTTGCGAGCATAATGTCAAAGAAGTTCAGAAAATATAGCGTGAACCCCGCAACCAACGACACGGTTCGTAAAGCCATCGAATTGAACATCGGGAATAACGAGCCCATAAAAATCGCCATCCCGTTCGGTACCTATAAATTATGGAGGTTGGAGGAAAGCCCCGAACCGGACTGGGCTGAATTGTTCACGATGATCTATTACGCTTACTGGCTAAAGCCCATAACGACCGTATACGAACCAGGGGTATGGTTTGATTTTTGCGGAGACGATGCAATCTTGGAATTGATGAATAATATTCCTGAAGTGGATACTGAAAGATATAAAAAAGTTTTTAGAGAGCTGATAAATTTTATGGGGCGTTACCTGCCGGAAAATTTTAAATACACCCTCAGTCCCGTAGGTGAAAGATACAGTTCACGAGAAGAATTTCTTGCCGACCTTAATGAAAAGATCAAAACACTAGAGCAGAATGGCGGTATCACACTGACTGAACGGGATATTGAAATGATGAGGTTCAATATAATACCAAAAGCCGACACGGAGACAGATTTTAAAAAGAATCGGGTCTTACACGATGCATATATGGCGGTAAGCAAACGAAGAGCTCATCATAAACGGCCAGATAAAATTCTTATATCAGCAACCCCTTTTGGCGATAGAACGAGCATCCCCCTGGGGACCACAAAAGCTTCTGTTGTTAAATTCCAAACAGGTGCGGGTGTTTTAAAAAGAAACAACGATAGTTTTGTGGAATATATCTATTCACCCTCACAACTAGAAGGCGGCAAGTTTCAATGGGAAGATATTCAAATCGAGGGGTTAACGGGAAAGAACTTCAGCCGAATAAGAATCGCATAGATTCTTCGACTGAGGTGCATCGTTCCCCTCCACCGACCGACCCTCTGGGACGCCCACGAAACCTCGCTCCATGGGATTCAAGTCCGAGGTGGGGAGCAAAGATGAAAATAGTATTTCTGAACACTTGGAACGGAAAAGTTCAGGATGGAATATCCGACTTCATCAAAGAACAATCCACCGATACAGATGTTTTTTGTTTGCAAGAAGTATACGAGGAGATGAGACTACTCTGTAAAAAGCTTCTTCCGGATTACAAAGAGGTCGTCGCGTATAAACGCATAGGCATAGAGAATGATTTTCCGCAGGCAACCTATTTAAAGAAAGGGTTACATCTACTATCTTCTGAAATAGTGCTGGACAACCAGCCGGGCAAGGCCAATCCCAGCGACAAGAGTAGCTGGCAAAGTGGCGACCACCACCTACCGAAAAATGAGCGTAAGCTCTGGGGCGGGGCAATCGACGCCCATGGCCTGATTCTCTCTTTCACTGGCGCCCCCGAACTCGGCGATGAAGCCGCAATGCTCCTTGCTGCTGTGCGGATGGGGCTCCTTGATGAGGGTGAGGCGCTTGAGATCGCAACCATCAGCATCAATACGGTGTACACATCGGTCATTCGTTTATACCCCTACGAATGATCACCGGCGCCAATGGCAACAATCTCACTACGAGGTTGTTGCCTATTTTTTTATCCTCTCTTTAAATAAGTTCGAACACTTTCCACGATTCGGAGTAGTCACTGATATAAGTTTACGGACGGAATTTTAATTGATATACTGAACCCATGCAAAAGATAGCCACCCGCGTATTCATCTATTCGTCGATTGTTTTTGGGATCATAGGGATCCTGGTGGTCTTCACGTTGCCCGGTACCGGCACCGATGCAGACAGCCCGTATTTCGGTATCCATATTCTCCTCATGAAGCTTTTGTTCGCGACCGTCTGTATCATACTGCCCTCCTTCGCCTTGAGCATTGCGGGCAAGTATCTGAACGGCAAATAATTCGCGGGGCAGATGAAGAAACGCATTTCCAAATACACGCCGCGCGGGTATAAGCTCTCGGTTCGGCGGGGCTTGAACGGCAAGGGGCTCTTCACTGAAGAAGATATCCCGAAGGGAGTCTGTGTTATTGAGTACGTTGGGCGTGTGGTCAGCCAGAAAGAGGCGGAGAATGACGAGGGCAGATATCTTTTCGACGTGAACGCGAAGAAAACGATCGACGGGAACATCCCCTCCAATCGGGCGCGATACATCAATCACTCCTGCAGGCCGAACTGCGAGGCCACCGGCCCGCACGACAAAGTGTTCATCTTTTCCCGCACGCGCATCAAGGCGGGAACCGAGCTCACCTACGATTACGGAAAGGAATATTTCAATAAGTTCATCAAGCCGAAAGGTTGCCGATGCGAGAAGCACGGTGCCTGACGACCCATTATATGACCCCTCAGAAAATAGGCATCACCCTTTTTGGATTATCGGTTCTCGCCATAGCGTTGTTGTTCGGTGTCGGCGGTAAAAAGGGGTTCAAGTCATTGATCTCGCTTGCGTTGACGATCATCATATTGATGTCGGTGATCATCCCCTTGATAGCGAACGGCTATGATCCCGCCTGGGTCACCTTTATTGCCGCCATACCGATCACCGTCCTTATTATTTATCTGACGGAGGGATTCACGGTCCTGTCGAACATTTCGATCGTCGCCATCCTCTTTAATTTTTCCCTCGTGAGCCTCCTCGCGTATTTTTCCATATCGTTTGCAGGTTTCACCGGGGTCATTTCAGATGCGGCGAGCGTGGTCGGCGGAGAGGTCGGGATCAATCTTCAGTCCCTGCTCATTGCAGGGATCATGTTGGGCACCCTCGGCGCTATCATCGAGATGGTCGTGACCCAGGTGGCCACCGTCATCGAATTCATAGAAGCGTCTCCGCATGCGGATAAAAAATATATTTATAAACAATCTTATAACGTCGGCGTTGCCCATCTTGGATCGATCATCAATACGCTCTTCCTTATCTATGCCGGGATCCTCCTGCCGTTGCTCATTGTTTCGATAGGATCCCCCAACCCACTTTCCGAAATCATTGGCTATGAGCCGCTTTCCAGTGAGATCGTGAGGACCCTTGCCGGTACCATCGGCTTGATCATCGCCATGCCGACCTCTACGTTCCTGGCAATATTCTGGCTGAAGAGGAAACATGAGTGAGGTGCGAAGACGCGTACGCCAATATCTTCTTGCGCACTGGCTCCCCTTCGCGCTTATCGTTCTTTTTGTACTGCAAAATTATCTCTTTGACGTGTGGCTGAAGATCTATCCGAATACCAACCTCGGCAGCCTTATCGCCGGATCCGCAGGCCTTGCAATCATTCTTTTTGCTCCGGCGTTACTGTTTCGAAAACGAACCGGATATGTATATCTCGGCATCGCCTCGATCGTCGCCGCGCTTATCTTCGTCTCTCAATACCTCTACTACGCGTATTCGGGGGGCTTCCTGCAGGCTTCGTCACTTTTTTATGCAGGGCAAGGAACCGACGAAATTGCCACGATCATAACGTTGCTCAATTATAATCTGCTGCTCTTTGTTCTGGGGCCCGTGCTCGTCCTCGTGCATTGGGTAGTGTGCCGCCGCAACCGGACGGAAGTCGTGAAACTTTCCCGGAAAAAGAAGGTTGTCATTGGCATTATCATCGTGCTTATCGCCGCGCTGTGTTATGGATATGTCTTCGGAAAAGAACGCATCCAAAACGGGAGCGACACTCAGCTTTATAACTACAACAGGGTCTACGATGTGAATCAGCTGGTGAGCAAGATCGGTATCGTAAATTTTTATATCGGCGACATCATTACCGCAATCGCCGAAAACAACCAGATCACTCCCGCGGATGTGGCCTTTGTGCAATCATGGGTCAAACAGAAACCGCCGATGCCACCTCCCGGCAGCGATTTCGGGATAGCAAAAGGGCGAAATCTTATTTTCATCCAAGTGGAATCGCTGGAGAACGCCGTCATCAACACAAAAATAAATGGTCAAGAAATAACGCCCAACCTGAACGCGCTCGCGAGCGAAGGGCTTTATTTCCCCAACTATTATTCCGAAGTAGGCCCCGGCACCACCGCCGACGCGGAATTCACGACTTTGAATTCCCTCTATGCCCTGCCGGACCAGGTCGCTTTCATCTCCTATCCCGACGATACTTGTTCCGCATTGCCAAGCCTGCTAAAAAATAACGGGTACAGCACCTGTTCGCTCCACGGTGATGTCGCGAGCTTCTGGAACCGCGCGAATATTTATCCAAACCTTGGATACCAACAATGGTTCAGCCGCCCGGACTTTGCCATCCCGCGGGACATCGGCGCTTTCGATCTGGGAGACGAGGACTTCTTTGATCAGGCCGCGCCCAAACTGGAGTCATTCCCTCAGCCCTTCATGGCCACGCTCATCACGTTAAGCTCGCATACCCCATTCCAAATACCGGCGGACCTTGAGACGCTCAACATCCCCTCTTCGACCAACCTCACGTGGATCCAATACCAATATTTGGAGAGTGTTCACTATACCGATCAGGCCATCGGCAATTTTATCAATGAACTCAAGCAAGATGGTCTCTATAATAATTCGCTGATCGTCATTTACGGCGATCATAGTAGCTACACGGATATTGCGAGCGCTCTCGGAGTGAACAACACTCCCTTTTCCAATTTCAGCCTGCAGAACACGCAGGTTCCACTGATCATTCTTGAGCCCGGCTCGTCAACGTTGCCGAATAAGATAGACGAAACCCCGGGAAGCCATCTTGATCTCTATCCCACCGTAGCGGATATGCTCGGCGTCGCTCCGCCCTCCACGGTGCTCGGCCAGGATCTGCTCACCACCAAAACTCCGGTCGTGGTGGCACGCAATCTCGTATCGGGAACCGTGAATACGATCCTTACCAACGATCTCGCCTATCAGGCATCTCCCGACGGGATATACGCCGACGGCACGTGCATCACATTACCGAGCAAAGCGCCGCTTCCTGTAACGGCCTGCGCCGCCCTATATAACGATGAGTCGAGCACGGTAAAGGCATCCGACCTCATGATCGAAGGAAATATGATCGGAGGCATCGTCCATACATCGCCCTAACAAATTGACGAACTGGCATTTTGCTGCTATGCTTATGGAAAATAAACCAATCATAGAAATGGCAAAACGAGGAACCTGGATAACGGGTCAGCGATCGCATTCTAAGAAAACGAAGAAGCGGCTTGAGGCGAAAAAAGTCATGTTGGCCGCAAAAGCAGCAAAGCGACGCAGCAAATAATCGCACATAACGATGCCCACGAATAGAAAAATACGAAAAGCCATCATTCCGGCGGCAGGCTTCGGGACACGATTTTTACCGGCCACAAAAGCTCAGCCAAAAGAGATGCTGCCGGTCGTCGATAAACCGATCATCCAGTACGTGGTTGAAGACGCCGTCGCGGCGGGCATCGAGGACATCATCATCGTCACCGGATCCTTAAAGCGCAGCATTGAAGATCATTTCGATTATCCCTATGAACTCGAGCGGCGCCTGGAGGCTTCGGGAAAGACCGCAGAGCTGGATGAGATCCGCAAGATCGCCGATCTGGCAAACTTTTATTTCGTGCGACAAAAAGGCCCCGTCGGCAGTGCGACGGCCATTTGGAATGCGCGCGCGGTCATCGGCGATGAACCGTTCCTCGTGCTCTGGGGAGACGAATTCATGGACGCGACGCCCACCCGTTCACAGCAATTGGTGAAGGCATTCGCGGAGTCCGACGCCGGCGTCATGCTCGCGAGCGTTACCAGAAACAGGCGCAGAGATTATGACCGGTATGGATATGCCACGGGAAAAGAGATCAAGCCCGGGCTACTGGACGTCAAAGAGATCGTGGAGAAACCGGGCATGGGCAACATAGATTCGGATTACGCGATCATCGGCGGTTCTGTATATGAACCGGAAATGTTCAACGCCATCGAGGAAGCGATGAAACACCATGACCCGAGCAACGGGCGCGAACTGATCTATATCGATGCCATCAAGATCCTCCTCGAACGCGGTAAGCGATGCGAGGCCCTCAAGATCCTAAATGGCGAATTTTATGATTGCGGAAGCAAATTGGAATATCTTAAAGCGGTCGTCACGTTCGGCTTGCGGCATGAGGATCTGCGTGAGGACTTTGAGGCGTATATAAAAAGTTTGACGAAATAAAGAGTCGTGCACGATAGTGCCCGACTCTTTATTTATTGGTATAATGGAAGAATATGAAGATTTCCGGGGTATATAACAAGGTATTGGGTGGGTAATCATGAAAAAAATACTTTTAGCTTCCTTCTCAGCGGTGTTTGTGGCCGCGATCTTTACCGTAATGGCCGCGCGACAGCTTCCCGCTGCCTACGCACAGGCCATCGCCGCATCCACAAGTACGCCCACGAGCAGCAGTTCCCTGCAGGCCCAGCTTGACGCCAATAACGCGGCGATGGCTACCCTTAATGCTCAGATCGCCCAATATCAGGCGGAGCTTCAGCAGGTCGGCGCGAACAAGAAGACGCTCCAGGCAGCGATCAACTCGCTCGACCTCCAAAAGAACAAGGTACAGACGCAAATCACGCTCACGCAGACGCAGATCAAGAACACCCAGATCCAGATCCAGCAGCTCGGTGGCGAGATCACAAACGCCCAACAAACGATCGCGTCTGAACAAACGGCGCTCGGGGCATATCTGCTCAGCTTGCAGAAGGCGGACGCCAAGCCGCTCATCCAGCAGATGCTCTCGTCCGGCGGCCTCGTGCAGTCGTGGAGCGACCTGAACCAAACATTGCAGATCCAAGAGGGCATCCAGAACGAGATGCAGACGCTCAAGTCGCAGGAAAGCACGCTTACCGATACGCAGACCGCTTCGGAACAGAAACAAAGCACGCTGACGGCGCAACAGCAATCGCTCACGGCACAACAGCAGTCGCTCGTCTCAACGGAGCAATCCAAGTCCCAGCTTTTGACCGAGACGAACGC
>Ga0208357_1001405_pt1 | contig 17489 bp, 7 predicted proteins | sample NGESurdeep092012_6_FD_184487 | JGI IMG/M metagenome (GOLD analysis project Ga0208357, IMG submission 184487) | Arctic peat soil microbial communities from Barrow, Alaska - NGEE Surface sample F52-2 deep-092012 (SPAdes) | ecosystem: Environmental > Terrestrial > Soil > Wetlands > Peat ... | reverse complement strand
CGGGTGCGTCGCTGGAGTACAGGATGTATCTTTACGACTCGGGCGAATTTCAACTGGAGGCTACGCTGGCGCCGACGCTGAACTTTGTTCCGGGACGCGGGCTGCGGTTTGCAGTGTCTGTGGACGATGGCCCGCGAACGGTTGTTGATGAGTTGGAGCACAATACAGAGAAGGACTGGGCGCGGGCGGTGAGCGATGGCGTGCGCCATGTGACTCTGCCGCTGTCGATTGCGGCGTCCGGGTACCATACGCTGAAGATATGGGCGGTCGATCCTGGCGTGGTGCTGGAACGGCTGGTTGTAAGCCACGGGGCTAATGGATATTTGCGGCCAAGTTATCTTGGACCTCCGGAGAGTTTTCATGCAGGGGATGACGCCGGGACGAGGTGAATGGCTTCGCGCCGGTGAGTTGAGAGGGAATGAAGGAGCGATTTCTTGATGAAGACTTCGACGAAAGACCGGCCTAAGCCGACGCGAATGACTGCCAGCAAACAGCCGGCGGCGCATGAGCATGCGCACGCGCTGCGGAGGGCCGATCTGGCGTATGTGCGGCTGGCATCGAGCGAGGTAGCGCGGGACATTAACCGCGATGTGATCCTGGAGCTGGTGCGGGCGAAGCAGCCGGTGGCGCGCATGGCGCTGGCGCGAGCTTCGGGGCTGTATCCGAGCACGGTGTCGGCGATTGTGGAGGAGTTGATCGCCGAAGGATGGGTGGTGGAAGGTGGAACGCAAAGGCTGCCGAGGGGACGGCGGCCAACACTGCTTTCGCTGAATGAGGACATCGTGATCCTGGCGGTGGATGTGCGGCCGGAGCAGGCGACGATTGCGGTGGTGGACCTGAACAGCCGCCTGCTGTCACAGAAGTCGATTGTGCTGCCGTCGAATGTGGAACGCGCGCTGCCGGAGTTGATTGCGGCGCTCAAGAAGATGCGGGAGATGCACCCGGGCAAGTCGTTCGAGGGAGTTGGGCTGAGCATGCCGGGACGCGTTGACCCGGTGACGCAGCAGCTTGTGCTGGCTCCGAACCTGCGCTGGGCGCGGCACGAGATCGCGGGGGAGATTGAGACGGCGCTGGGGCTGAAGGTGGAGATGGAGAATGAGGCGAACGCGTGTTTGATCGCGGAGATATGGTCGGGGAGACTGGATGGAGTGCGAGATGCGGTGCTGGTCGCGATCTCGGAGGGCATTGGAACCGCGCTGCTGAGCAATGGACAGATGATTACGGGGAGCGGCGGCCTGGCGGGAGAGTTTGGGCACGTGATGCTGGATCCGAATGGGCCTGCCTGCGGATGCGGACGGAAGGGCTGCTGGGAGATGTTTGCGTCGACACGGGCGGCGGTGCGGTTTTATAACGAGGCGCGGGGAGAAGATGATCTGACGATTACGGGATCGCGGCTGCTGAATCTTGCCGCAGATGAAGATGGGGCGGCGCTCGAGGCGCTGAGCCGGCAGGCGGAGTATTTGGGGCGAGGGCTGCAGGCGGTAACGGCTGCGCTGTCGCCGGAGGTGATCCTGTTTACGGGCGAGCTGACGTCGGCGTGGCAGAGATTTGGGCCGATTGTGGAGGCGGAGCTGCGCAAGCAGATGCTGGCTGGGCCTCCGCCGAAGGTGATGACGACGTTGAACCCGGAGTTTGCGCGGCTGAGGGGAGCGGCGGCGCTGGTGTTGCAGCGGCACTCGGGGTACCACCGGACACATCGGCATTCCGGTCCACGGGACCGGAGCCAGGCGGAGATGACGACCGCCTGAGGCGTCGAGCATGAATTTACCGGAGGAGTAGACGGCGGATGAGGCGGAGCCGCGGGTTAGCTGCGGGTTAATTCCAGCGCGAGGCGACATAGTTCAAGGGTCTCCATAAATCCATATCAAAACATTTTTCGGCGACGGAGGAGTGCTGTCTTTTGATGCCGTCAACATGGGTTGTGATGAGTGGTGGAGAGCCAATAGGGCCCAGAACAAAGGAAAACATATGTTTGGGTGGAGCCCCAATCGCAAAATATTCTTGACAGCTCTCGTTTGCAACGACTAAAGTTCGCGACGCATAAAAAATAATGGGTTCGCGAGACGCGAACCGGAAAGAGCGTCTCGACAGGACCTCAGCACGGCTTTGTTTTGGAGGTGAGAGGGATGCGAACGATGGGTGTACAAACGGAGCGCAATTGTGGAGGGCGGGTACGGCGGAGCCTCGGGTTGCTGGCGATCTTTATGGCGATGCTGGTAGGAGCTTCGGCGGCCGGAGCGCAGGTGCTGTACGGCTCGCTTACGGGAAGCGTGACGGACGCGAGTGGAGCAGCCCTGCCTGGTGCGCAGGTGACGGCGGTCAATGGACAGACCGGCGCCTCGCAGGTTCAGACTTCGGACTCGAGCGGCATCTACCGGTTTCCTGCTCTTCTCCCAGGGACGTACAACGTGACCATCGTGGGGAAGGGCTTCTCCAAGCAGCAGACCCCTGGGGTGGCCGTACAAGCGAATGAGGTTGCGCGCGTGGACGGGCAACTGAAGGTCGAAAACGTGGCGGAGGAGGTGACCGTCACCACAGCTCCGCCGATCATGCAGACCGACACTGCGGATGTACGCACGGATATCAGCGAGCGCGACCTCGCGACTCTGCCGATCATGGGATCGCAGGGCGGGAACTTCCAGGAGCTGTTGCGGACCATTCCCGGCGCGGGACTGACCGCGGAGACGAACTCGCTGTCGGGTAATCCGCAGCGAGCGATTAACACGAACGTCAATGGGCTTTCGGAACAGGGGATCAACACCCGCATCGACGGCGCGCAGGATGCGTATCCGTGGCTGCCGGCCAATGTGGCGTATGTTCCGCCTTCGGACGCCATCGGGATGGTCAACGTGGTGACGAACTCGTTCAATGCGGAGCAAGGCATGGCGGGAGGCGCGGCGGTGAACGTGCAGATTAAGTCCGGCACGAATCACTTCCACGGCGACGCCCATTGGATGCATACGGACCAGAACTTTGCGGCGCGGAATTACTTCAATACTGATATCAAGAAGTTTGCCAAGAAGAACCGGAACAATCAGAACCAGTTCGGCGGCGCCGTCGGTGGGCCGATCAAGAGGGACAAGCTGTTCTTCTTTACAGACTACGAGCGCACGACACAGCGGCAACTGGCGGGGCCGGACACGAGGACACTGCCGACGGCGACGATGATTCAGGGCGACTTCCGGAATCTTCCGGGAAATCCGATCATTTACGATCCGTCAACCGGAGACGCGACCGGCGCCAACAAGCAGCAGGTCTCCTGCAATGGTGTGCTCAATGTGATTTGCCCTGACCGCATCGATCCTGCTTCGCAGGCGATGATCAAGTTGTTGCAGCCACTGATCGGGAAGGAGTTCGCAACGACGAACGATCAGAACAACTGGGTAGGCAGCGGGACGGCTTTGTTCAACCGCGATAACGCCGACGCCAAGATCACTTATATGGCGACACAGTCGACCATGCTGTTTGGCCGGTACAGCTTCTCGAGGACGCTGGTGTTCGATCCACCGTTGCTGGGAGCGGCGGATGGCGATGCGACGAACGGCGGGCAGCTCGGCCAGGCGCCGGGTCTTGTTCAGCAGGTAGGCCTGGGCGCTACGCACACGTTTACTCCGAATTTGTTGTTCGACTGGAACTTCGGATTCACGCGGCAGCGGCTGGGATCGACGTTTGACCTGACCTCGGCAAAGGGACTGACGGATCTAGGAATTCCGGGCACGAACAACGCAGGGACCACAGGAGATCCGTCACTGTACTACGGCCTGCCGGGCTTCGTCTTTCCGGTCGGTCAAGCGCCGAACAGCACAAGCAATGAGATCGGCGCGGCGCTGGGCAATGCCCAGCCGGCGAATCCGTTTCTGTTCCGCGATCAGCAGTTTGTGAGCGGCGCGAACCTGAGCTGGAACAAGGGCAAACATGCCTTCCGTGGCGGCATTGAGTGGAACCATTCGCAACTGAATCACTTCCAGCCGCAGGGTGGGACGTTCCAGCAGCCGCGGGGATCGTTTGAGTTCAACGGCTACGTCACGTCAAACAATGCGACGGGAGCCGGGGCTCCGACCTGGTTCAACTCGTGGGCGGATTTCCTGCTGGGATTGCCGAATACAACCGGCAAGGCAAGGTCGCTCTTTAATCCGAATGCACTGCGGTGGTCGACATGGGCGTGGTACGTGCAGGACCGCTTCCAGGCGACTCCGAAGCTGACGATTACTGGGGGCCTGCGCTATGAACTTTATCCGTTTGGAGATAGCGACAACAACAAGGGGCTTCGGTATCTTAACTTGCAGACCGGCCAGGTTTTCATTGGGGGATACGGCAGTGTGCCGCGGAATGACGGCATCGATACGGGAGTCGGGCTGTTCCTGCCTCGCGTGGGTATCGATTACAGCCTTACGCCGACCACTGTGATTCGCGGAGGCTACGGGATGAGCGCCGACCCCTATACGTGGCATGTGCTCCGCAATGCTTACCCCGCTGTGCTGCTTGATACCAACACGCCGGCGAATATTGCGAACTTCGTTCCGGCCGCGAGCCTGACCGGCCTGAACGGGACGGGACTGGGTAGCGGTAGCTACTCGGTGCCATCGGGGATCGTGCTGGCGCCGCTGCCGGATCTCACCTCCGGTGTCATTCCTCTGCCGACTAACGTTGGCACGACGACGATCCCGAACCCGTTCCATCGCGGGTTCATCAACTCCTATAACGCGGCGGTGGAGCAGCAGGTTCACCGGGATATGACGTTTACCGTGCGCTACGTCGGAACGTATGATGTGCGACCTGTCATCAACATGAATGCCAACGCGTCACCTCCGGGCGGGGGCACGGCGGGAGGCATTCTGAGCCAGAGGTTCGGAAAGAACTATACGGGAACGATCAACGAGCTGAATCCGTTCCTGCACAGCCGCTACGATTCCCTGCAGACGCTTTTGAGCTACCGGTTTGCGGGAGGCTCGAATTTGAAGGTTGGATACACGTGGTCGAAGGCCATGGACTACGCCGAGAATGAAGACCTCGGAGGACTGGCCTATCCGTATCCGGCCTACGTGCAGAAGAATTATGGGCCGGCCGGCTTCGACCGGACGAATAACCTCGAGATCTCCGGTACGGTCGCGTTGCCGTTCGGAAAGGGAGAGCCATGGGTGCAGAATGGCGTTGGAGCCGCGATTCTCGGGAACTGGCTGATCAATCCGGTGATCAGTGCGATGAGCGGCGTACCGTTCACGGTGAGCGCCAATGGGAGCCTGGCCGCAAATGGTTCGGGGCAGACGGCGGACCTTGTGGCTCCGGTCCGGATTACCAAGGGAAGGCCGCCACGCACGGGTGTGACGTGCACGATGGGTGACCCGAGTTGCTCGTACTTCAGCGCGAGCTCATTTGCAGCGCCGTACATTCCAATCGACCCGGTGACTCACAGTCCGATTAACCCACACTATGGCAACACGAACCGCAATGAGTTCCGCGGCCCGGGTTACTTCCTTGCGAACCTGAGCATTGTTCGCGACTTCAAGATACGAGAGATGCTCACCCTTGAGGTGCGAGGCGATGCGTTCGGACTTACGAACACGCCGCACTTCGCGAATCCGGTTGCGTCGTGCCCTGGCAGTGCAACCATCCCCGATCCCACTACGGGCAGCGGACAGAATTGCAGCGCAGGAAGCAGCAATAACTTCGGCATCATTACGGGAACGGCATCTCCGGGCGGGTTCTTCGGTCCGGACTCAGGAGCGAGGACGCTCTGGCTGGGGGCGAAGGTGATGTTCTGAGAAGCGGGCGGCCCGTCGTCGACAGGCCGCTTGTTTATTGTGCGTTGAAGTCTGGACGGCGGCCGTTCGCTGTAGTCAAACGGATGACTTGCTTCTTGCTTCCTCGAAGATGAGGAGCCTACCTGGGCAGCCCCACACGGGCTGCCCGTTGCTTTCTGTCCGGATCGCTTATGCGTACTGTTGGTCGCTCGGCAGCGTTCCTTGCCCCGGGAGAGCTGTGCAGAACGACAAGAAAGCAGATCTTTCGCTGCGCTCAGGATGACAATCTGTTCACCGAATGGCTTTAGAGAATCACCAGAAGAAGTGACGGGCGCTTACTTCGGGAGCTGCTGCTGGCCGGTGATGGTGAAGTGACCGGTTTGGGTTGAAGCGGAGGCCCCGGGTTGGGTGCTGCCGAGCGAGAGGGTGTAGTCGCCGGGACGGATGATGCGATTGCCTTGCGCGTCAACCTGGCCGAGCGCACACGGCGTGATGGTGAGGCTGATATGCGTCGTTTTGCCGGGGGCGAGGTGCACGCGTTTGAAGGCGGCTAGCTTGCGGATTGGGGTTTCGAAGGCGTGCGGCTGTGAGAGGTATAGCTCGGCGACCTCATCGCCGGCGACGCGACCGGTGTTCTTGACTTCGGCTTCGATGGTTACGGGCTCGCCTGCTTTTACTGTTGAGGGCAGCTTGAGGTTGCTGTAGGCGAACGTGGTGTAGCTGAGGCCGTAGCCGAAGGTGTAGAGCGGCTGGCCAGTGAAGTAGCGGTAGGTGCGGCCCTTCATGGAGTAGTCGGTGAAGGGCGGGAGCTGCGAGAGCGAGCTATAGAAGGTGAGTGGGAGACGGCCGGCGGGGTTGTTGTCGCCGGCGAGGGTTTCGGCGATGGCGGTGCCGCCCTCTTCGCCGGGATACCAGGCTTCGAGGATGGCGTTGGCGTGCTGCTGCGCCCAGTTGACTGCGAGCGCGCTGCCGTTTTGCAGCACGACGATGAGCGGCTTGCCCGTGGCGGCGAGGGCTTTGAGGAGGGCTTGCTGCGCGGCGGGTAGATCGATGGAGGTGCGGTCACCTCCGTCGAAGCCGTCGAGTTTGACGGGCATCTCCTCGCCTTCGAGCGAGGGGCTGAGGCCGACGCATGCGATGACGATGTCGGATTTCTTTGCGGCTGTGACGGCCTGGTCGAGCAGGGCGGATGCGGGGGCGTCCCAGGTGAGATCGATGCCGGCGCTGCCGGTGCCGTGGAGGTATTCGAGCTTGATGGCGTGAGCTTTGGTGTTGTCGAAGGTGACCGGCGAAAGGAAGGCGGCGCCGCGCTCGGCGGTCTTGCCGGAGTTCTGCAGGATCAGCTTGCCGTCAAGGTAGAGGCGGAAGGTTTCGTTGTTCTCGCAGGCGTAGCAGGTGTTGATACGGACGCCGAGCTTGTAGACGCCGGGCGCGGGCGGAGTGAAGGTCCCGCTCCAGCGGACGGACCAGTTGTTGCGCGGGAGACCTGGGGCGACGCCGATGACCTTATCCCAATTGAAGTTGATGTTGCGGTCGGTGCGGGTGAAGATGGGCTTGCCGGTGAGGTCGGGTGAGGAGAAGTACTCGCCGCTGAGACCGTTGCCTGAGCCACTGACGGGATGTAGCGTGGTGTGCTCGATGGGGACTGCGAAGCCGTCGACGAGGGTTGAGCCTTGGGCGTAGGAGACGTGCGCTGAGCTGAAGCGCTTTTCGATTCCGTTGAGCGGATAGACAGGCGAGGGTGGTGGGCCGTTGTAGTTGCCTTGCAGGGACTGGATGAGCTCGGCGGTGGGGCCTACGACAGCGATGCGGCGGATGTGGGGGTTGAGAGGAAGCGTGTGGGTTTCGTTTTTGAGGAGCACCATCGATTCGCGCGCAGCCTGCAAGGAAAGCTGGCGATGTTGGGGTGAGTTAACGACGCTGAAGGGGATGCGGCCGTAGGCGAAGCTCGCGGGCGGATCGAACATACCCAGCTTGAAGCGTGCGCGGAAGAGGCGGCGGAGTGCGTTGTCGAGATCGGCTTCGGTAAGGAGGTGTTCATGCACGGCCTGGACGAGTGCGGGGAAGGCCTGGCCTTCAGCGAAGCCGCACTCGAGATCGGTGCCGGCTTTTACGGCGTCGGCGGCGGCGTGGGCCATGTCAGGAGCATAGTGGTGGCCGGTGTTGATGTCTGCCGCGGCGGCGCAATCCGAGACGACGTAGCCGTCGAAGTGCCAGTCGTCGCGGAGGTGGTCGCGGAGGAGCATGGTGTTGGCGCAGGCGGGCGTGCCGTCGATGGCGTTGTAGGCGCACATGACGGACTGCGCGTGGGCTTCAGTGATGGCGGCGCGGAAGGCAGCATCATAAGTGTCTTCGAGATCGTGCGGAGAGACGTCTACGTTGAACTTGTGACGGAGCGGCTCGGGACCGCTGTGTACGTCATAATGCTTGGGCGTGGAGACGACGCGGAAGTAGTTGGGGTCGGTGCCCTGCATGCCGGTGACGAAGGCGACGGCCATGCGGCCGGTGAGGAAGGGGTCTTCGCCGTAGGTCTCCTGGCCGCGGCCCCAGCGCGGGTCGCGGAAGATGTTGATGTTGGGCGCCCAGAAGGTGAGGCCAAAGAACATCTCGTGATCGTTGTCGCGCATGGCCTGGTTGTACTTGGCGCGGGCTTCGGTGGAAATCGTTTCGCCCATGCGATGGACGAGCGGAGCGTCCCAGGTGGCGGCCATGCCGATGACCTGCGGGAAGTTGGTGGCGGTGCCGGCGAAGGCGACGCCGTGCAGACCTTCGTTCCACCAGTCGTACTTGGACACGCCGAGGCGAGGGATGGCGGCGGCGTGGTCGCGCATCTGCTGAACTTTCTCTTCCAGAGTCATGCGGCCGATGAGGTCGTTGACACGCTGAGAAACGGGGAGGGCCGGGTTCATGTAGGGCAGGTTGTTGGGAGCAGAGGTCTGGGCGTCGGGCTGCTGGGCTGGGAGTAGCGGCGAAAGAGCTGTGGCGGCGAAGACGAGCCCGAGACCGGCGGCGACAGCGGGGGCGCAGAGACGAATCATGCGGAGCAGACTCCTGCTGAGATGTGGAGGTGAAGCAATTATTTCGGCTCCGCCATTATAGGCGACGAGCGCAGGCAGGCTGGTGGCACGTTCACGATTTGAAGGCGATGATGCTTCGTGGCGTGCATCTCCTCTTGCACGGAGATGCTAGAGCGGATCACCTGAAGCTGTAGAACGAATTCAGACAAACTGCAGGTCTCTCCACTCCGCGGGACGGTGAAGCTGTCCCGCTCCGGTCGAGATAACAGTGTTATAGCAGTATGCAAATGGCGCTAAATGGCGGTGGTGGTGGGAGCGGAATGGCGAGTGAGCAGGTAGTAGGCGACTGGGGTGACGATGAGGCTCAGGAGCATGGAGATGGTGAGACCGCCGATGATGGCGATGGCGAGCGGCTGCAGCATCTGCGAGCCGGCGCCGATGGCGAGCGCGAGGGGCAGCATGCCGCAGACGGCGGCGAGCGCGGTCATGAGGATGGGACGCAGGCGTCGTTGCGCGGCCATCATCATGGCGTCGTGAGCGTTGGCGCCTTCGAGGCGGAAGCGCTCATCGGCGTCGAGGAGAAGGATGCCGTTTTTCGCGACGATGCCTATGACCATGATGAGGCCCATGAAGGAGGCCACGTTGAAGGTGGTGGAGGTAAGGAGCAACGCGAGGACGACGCCGCCGATGGAGAGAACCGAGGAGATGAGGATGGAGAACGGCGCGGCGAGGTTGCGGAACTCTGCGAGCAGGACGCCGAAGACCAGGACGAGGGCCAGCAGTAATACTTTAAGCAGGTCCGCGAAGGACTTTTGCTGTTCCTGGAAGGTGCCGCCGTATTCGACGCGCACGCTGGCGGGCAGGTGCATAGCGGCGACGCGCTGCTGCACCTTGCGCACGGCCGTGCCGAGGTCTGTGCCCTCGAGGCGTGCGGTTACGACTACGAGGCGTTGCAGGTTTTCGCGAAGGATCTCGAGCTGCGGAGGAAGCGCGGTGATGGTGGCCATGGAGCCGAGCGAGGCGGTGTGGCCGGAGTTGGAGTTGAAGACTGTGTCGCGGATGGTATCGAGCGACTGGCGGGTTTCATCGCCAAGCCGGACGCGGATGGTGTAGGGACGGCCGTTGGCGATGAGCGGATCGTTGACGGCTACGCCGTCGAGGATGGAGGTTGCGTCCTCGGCGACTTCGGTGGGCGTGAAGCCGAGGCGCGCGGCGAGCGCGGGATCGACAGCAAAGTCGGTGGCGGGGCCGCTGATGGTGTTGTCGATTCCGTTCTCGACGTCGACGACGCCGTTGATCTTGCTTATTTCATCCCCGACGCGCGGGCCTAGAGTGGTGAGGAGTTTCTCATCTTCGGTGAAGAGTTTGATCTGAATGGGCTCGGGTGCGTTGGAGAGGTCACCGATGTTGTCCTGCAGGACCTGCGTGAATTCGAAGCCGAGCTCGGGCTCGGTCTTTTTGATCTGCGCCCGGACGTCGGCCATAACCTCATCGATGCCGCGGCTGCGTTTGTCTTTGAGCTTGACGGTGATGTCGCCGGTGTTGGCTTCGGTTACGGCGGCGAAGCCCATCTGCAGGCCGGTGCGGCGGCTGGTGCTCTCGACCTCCGGCGTGTCGCGCAGGATCTGCTCGACGTGGGCAAGCACGCGGTCGGTGGAGACGAGGGAGCTGCCGGCGGGCATCACGTAGTCGAGGATGAAGCCGCCTTCGTCCATCTCGGGGAGCAGATCGGAGCCGAGGGATTTGTAGCCGAAGTAAGTGCCGGCCACGAGAAGAAGACAGGCTATGCCGAGCCAGAGGGGACGTCGCAGCGACCAGCTCAGACCGGAGCGGTGCCACGCCATGACGCGGCCCAGGATGCGGCCGGTTTCAGGGCGTACCGGTCCGGTTGTTGCGAGGTGTTCTTCTGCGTTTGCGCGGGGCTTGAGCAGGACCATCGCGAGGCCCGGGGTCCACGTGAGCGCGAGCAATAGAGAGGTGAGCAGGGCAGCGGCCATGGTGATGGCGAGTGCGCGGAAGAAGCTGCCGGTGACTCCCGTGACCGCGATTAGAGGAAGGAAGACAACTACGGGGGTGATGGTTGAGCCGACCAGTGGGCGAGCGATTTCACTGAGCCCTTTGCGGACGGCGTCGATGCGCGTCTCGCCGGCGTCACGATGGAGGACGATGTTTTCGACGACGACGATGGCGTCGTCGATGACCAGGCCGATGGCAGCGGCGAGGCCGCCGAGCGTCATCAGATTGAAGCTCTCGCCGAGGATCCACAAGAAGAGGACCGTGACGGCGACGGTGACGGGGATGACGAGGCCGGCGATGAGCGAGGAGCGCCAGTCGCGCAGGAAGAGAAAGAGAATGATGCAGGCGAGCACGAGGCCGATGACGATGGCGTCGCGCACGCTGCTGATGCTTTCGCGGACGATCTGCGATTGATCGTAATAGGGCTGAAGCTGCACGCCTTTGGGGAGCTTGGTGCGGAGCTGCGCGATCTCGGCGGCTACGCCGTCGGCGACCGCGACGGTGTTGCTGCTGGGCTGGCGGGTGATGTTGAGGAGGACGGCGGGCTTGAGGTTGGCAGTGACCTTGGTATAGACCGGCATCGTCGCAGGGATTACGTCGGCGAGATCGCCGACGCGAACGGGAGCTCCGCCGGCGGTCTCTTTGATGGCGAGCTGCTTCAAGCCATCGATGTCATGCGCCTGCGAGCCTACGAGCGCGAGGACAAGCTGATGGTCCTGCTGATAGAGGCCAGGCGAGTCGATGATGTTCGAGTTTTCGATTGCGTTGGTCAGATCGAGGATCGTGACGCCGGCGGCCTGCATCTTGGCCATGTTGGGAACGACGTGAAACTCCGGCACCTGGCCGCCCTGCACGACGACGGTCGCAACACCGGTGACGCGATTGAGCGGAGGTTTAAGCGTGTAGGTGGCGAGTTCCCAGAGCTGCGTCTGCGACATGTTGTCCGCGGTGAGGCTGTAGCCGAGGATGGGAAAGGAGGCGAAGGTGAGGCGGGTGGTCGTGATTTTGGCGGTGGAGGGAAGTGACTGCTGCGCCTTGCTGAGAGCGGAGTCGACGAGCTCGAGGGTGCGGAACATGTCGACCGACCAGTCGAAGAAGAGACTGACTTCGGCGGAGCCGCGGCTGGTGGTGGACCGCACGGTGGTGAGACCGGGGACGCTGTTGACCGCGTCCTCAATGGGTTTGGTGATGGTGACCTGCATCTGCTCGATGGGCATGACGCCGTTGTCGACGCCGATGACGATGCGCGGGAAGTTGGTTTCGGGGAAGACCGCGATGGGTACGTGAAAGAAGGCGTAGATGCCCGCGATGGTGAGGGCCAGCGCGAAGAAGAAGATGGTGCGGACGGAGCGCGAAAGCCAGAAGGGCGACTCGGCGGGAGGAGTGGGGTCGACAGGCATCAGCCTTTGCCCTCGCTGCCTGCGTCGGCGTTAGCGCCTTGATCGAGCGTGATCTTCGTGCCTTCATCGAGGCCGTAGGAGCCTTCGGTGATGACATTGTCGGCTGTAGTCAGGCCGTTGGTGATCTGCACCTGGTCCGGCGTGCGGATGCCGACCGTCACGGGACGTTTATGCGCGGCGCCGTCCGCGCCGGCGATCATCACGAAGGTGCCACCTCCTTCTTGAGAGGGGAGCAGGGCCGAGGATGGAACTTGCAGTGCGTTGGGGACGACCGTTCCACGCATGATGGCATGCACCGGTGTGCCGACCTTAAAGCGGCCGTCGCGGTTGGGCAGCTTGAGCCAGACTTCGACGGTTGTCGAACCGGGATCGAGCGCCGGGCTGATCAAGGAGACTGTCGCGTTTACTGGAGCATCGAGGCCGGGTATGTGTACCTCGGCCGGTGCGCCGAGTTGGAGCTTCTGTGCGGAGGCTTGTGCGATGTGCAGCTTGGCGAGCAGCGAGGAGGTGTCCATGACGGTGACGACGGGTGTGCCGGCCTGGGCGGTTTCGCCGGGGAAGAGAGGACGGTCGGTGACGACACCATCGATCGGGCTGACAAGATTTGAGTAGCTGACCTGTGCCTCGGCATTGATGTAGCGCCCCTTGGCAGAGGTTAGCTGACCCTCTGCGGATTGGGTGCTGGTGCTTTGCGTGGTGTTTCGGACGGAGGCGAGATGCTTGACGGCTTCGTCGTAGGTGGCCTGCGCCTGCACGGCGGCGGCGATGGAGGTCTGGGTGTCGCGGGCGGCGATGGCGCCTTGCCGCAGCAGCTTCTTTCGCTCATCCGCAGTTCTCTGCGCTACGTCAAGGTTGGCTTTTGCCTGGTCTACATCGAGCTGTGCTTTCTGCACGTCTTCGGGAATCGTGGCGCGCGTGGCGGCCGCGTAGGCGGCCTGCGCCTGCGTCAGGCCGCCTTTGCTGTCGAGGGCGTTGCCTTGAAGGTCGCGGTTTTCGAGCGTCACGAGAAGCTGTCCGCGACGGACGTGGGCGCCGCGCTGCACGTACTCGGCGCGGACGGGGGAGTTGATGCGGGGAGCGATGGCGGCCTGCGCGAGCGGCGCGAGAATTGCGTCGGCGGCGATCTGTTCGGAGATGGGGCCGACGGTTGGATGCTGCGCCTGGACGGCGACGGCGCTCTCTGGGGCGGTCTCTTCAGGCTTCTTGCAACCGGAGATTGCGAGGATGGCGAGCGCGACGAAGGTTATTGCCGCGTGGATGCGTGAAGATCTGGTGCAGGAGGCGAGCATGCGTCAGAGTCTCCCTGTAAGAGTTTGAAGTTGCGCCAAGGCGAGCTGGTAACGAACGATGCCGTCCGCTTGCGCGTTTTCGGCGGAGATGAGAGCGTTCTGGGCGTCGACGACGTCGAGCACGCTGCTCTCGCCGGCGGTGTAGCGAAGGTTGGTGAGGCGAAGGCTTTCACGCGCGGTGAGCACACTGGCGTCCAGTGAGGCGAGCTCCTGTTGCGCGGTGGCGGCCTCGGCGTAGAACTCGGAGAGGTTGGCGACGAGGCGGCGTTGCGCGGCGGTTAGGGCGACTTTGGCAGCGTCGGTGCGAAGGCGGCTCTCTTTAATCTTCCGTTCAGTGGTGAGCCAGTTCCAGACGGGGATGTCGAGTTGCGCGCTTCCAGAGTAGCCCAGATTCTTTGCGCCGTTGGGGCCGTTGGTCGCGAACTGCGGAGCGTCGATACCGTAGGCGGCGTTCAAGTTTAGCTCGGGGAGCAGAGCGGCGCGCGAGGCATATGTCTGTGCCTGGTTCAGCTGGAGCGAAGCGAGCGCGCTTTTCAGCTCAGGATTATTTTGTTTGGCGGCGGCCTCCACGCTGCTGCGCTCAGGCAGCGGAGGCGGAAGGGAGTTCGGAGCCAGTTGGAATGTTGTGGAGGGGTCAGGGAAGAGCAGGACGCCGAATTCGATGCGCGCTTTATCGGCCGCGAGCTGCGTGTCTGCGAGTTCGCGCTGGCGCTGCTGCTGCTGAAGTTGGGCCTTGACGACGTCGGCGTGAGCGGCTTCGCCTGCGTTCTCGCGCTGCTGGGTTACCTGCACGAAGCGGTTGGCCTCTGCGAGTGCGCGTCGGGCGACTATCAATTTTTCGTTTTGGGAGCCGAGCGAATAGTAGAGGTTCACAACGGTGGAGATGAGGCCGCGGCGGGCGACCTCCAACTCGGCGGCGGCGCGGGCGGAGTTGGCCTCGGCTATGCGAATGGCGGCGAACTGGCTGAGGCCGAGGGTTTCATTCATGATGCCCTGGCTGGCGTATTCGCGCACAGCGTTGTTCGCGATGAACACAAAGCCGGGTGCGGTGGCGGTCTCGCCGATGCGGTCCGTCTGGCCGTTGGGCTCGGTGTAGATGACCTGGTTGTGATAGGTGAGGGTGGGCAGAAGCGCGGTACGGGCGTTGGTTTGTTCGAGGCGGAGAGCGCGGCTTTCGGCGGCGGCGGCTGCGAAGGCGGGCTCATTGGCCTCGGCTCGCCGGATGGCGTCATCGAGGGTGATGGTCGTTGTCTGCGGCGCGGACTCGGGAGTGGTCTGTTGTGTCGGCTGTTGTGTCGGCTGGGGTGTGATCTGGGAAAAGGCGGTGGTGCTTCGAAAGAAAACGCATACGAAGATGACGGCGAGGGCAGAAAACCGGAGCTGTACCTTCATATGCATTCCATCTTATGGTTTCGGAACTATAAGATGCGAATCTTGCGAGATCGAAAACCACAAAAAGGCCATAAAAATACGGAATGTCCTAGATTGCGGTAGATGATACCGCAATCTAGGACATTTCGAAAAAATACACCGTCGTCGTACGCTACGAGAGATCGAAAGTTACTCCCTGGGCAAGGGGAAGGTCGGTTCCATAGTTGATGGTAGTGGTGGCGCGACGCATGTACTGCTTCCAGGCATCGGAGCCTGATTCGCGGCCTCCGCCGGTTTCCTTTTCGCCACCGAAGGCGCCCCCGATCTCGGCGCCGGAGGTTCCAATGTTGACGTTGACGATGCCGCAGTCCGATCCAGTGGCGGAGAGGAAGCGTTCGGCCTCGCGAACGTTGAGCGTGAAGATGGAGGAGGATAGGCCCTGGGGGACGGCGTTGTGCAGTTGGATGGCTTCGTCGAGGTCGCGATATTTGAGTACGTAGAGGATGGGAGCGAAGGTTTCGCGCTTGACGATGTCGGTCTGACGCGGGATTTCGACGAGGGCGGGGCGCACATAGGAGGCTTCGTTGGAGACGCCGTCATGGGTGATGCGTTCCCCGCCGGTGATGGTTGCGCCCGCGCGGCGGGCTTCTTCGAGAGCATGCTGCATGGCATCGAGGGAACGCGCGTCGATCAGAGGGCCGACAAGCGTGTTGGCCTCACGTGGGTCGCCGACGGAGACGGACAGATACACCTTTTTTAGCTGCGCGATGAATTTGTCGTAGACGCTCTCGTGCACGATAAGGCGGCGCAGGGTAGTGCAGCGCTGGCCGGCAGTTCCCATGGCGGCGAAGGCGATTGCGCGGAGGGTGAGGTCGAGGTCGGCGGTAGGGCCTACGATGGCCGCGTTGTTGCCACCGAGCTCGAGGATGGCCCGGGCGAAGCGTTGAGCGAGGCGGGGAGCAACGGCGCGACCCATGGCGGTGGAACCGGTGGCTGAGACGAGCGGAACGAGTGGGGAGTCGACCAGCAGTTGGCCGAGTTGAGCGTCGCCGATGAGGAGTGATGAGAGGCCGCTGGGCGCGATGCCCGGGCCTGCTGTGGCGTTGAATCTGGCTGCTGCTCTTTCAAAGAGGGCCTGGGTCGCGAGAGCGGTGAGCGGAGTCTTCTCGGAGGGCTTCCAGACGACGGTGTTTCCGCAGACAAGAGCGAGCGCGGCGTTCCAGGCCCAGACGGCTACGGGGAAGTTGAAGGCGGAGATGACGCCGACGACGCCGAGCGGATGCCAGGTCTCCATCATGCGATGGTTGGGGCGCTCGGAGGCGATGGTGAGGCCGGCGAGCTGGCGTGAGAGGCCGGCGGCGAAGGTGCAGATGTCGATCATCTCCTGCACCTCGCCGTGGCCTTCGGAGAGGATTTTTCCGGTCTCGATGGTGACGAGGAGGCCGAGGGAAGAGATGTGGGTGCGTAGCTCTTCGCCGAGCAGGCGGACGAGCTCACCGCGGCGGGGAGCGGGTACGCTGCGCCAGGCCTGGAAGGCTTTCTGTGCGTCGGCGAGCTTTTGATCGGCTGCGGATGGCGATGTTTTGGCGACGTGCGCGATTACCTGACCCGTGATGGGCGTTTGCACGGGCAGCTCGCCGTGGGTGTATGCGGAGGCCGGGACGCCGAGTTGGGAGAGAAGGTCGTGAACTTCGTGTTCAAGTGAGGTGATGGTGGTTGTCATGCTTTGCTCTTCTTTCCGGCGGGGCTGTTGCCGCGTGCGAGGACTTCAGCCAGATGTAGAGGCCGTGCGGCTGTGTTCTGCGTGATCTGCTCACAGCAGCTGAAGCCGTCGCTGACGATGAGGGCATGGTCTTCTTCGCGTCGAACTGCGGGCAGCAGAACACGCTCGCCGAGCTTTTGTGAGATGTCAAACTTATCGCGCTCGAAGCCGAAGGGGCCAGCCATGCCGCAGCAGCCGGAGTCGAGCAGCTGGACCTCGGCGCCGGTGGAGCGCAGGAGGGTCATCTCGTCGTTCATGCCCATGGTGGCACGTTGGTGGCAGTGGCCGTGCACGATGATCTTCTGCGCGATTTGCGGCGCTTGATAGTGAGGGGCGTGGCGGACCAGAAATTCGCTGAGAAGAAGGGTTTGATCGCGAAGCTTCGCGGCGCGTGGATCGTTGGGCAGGAGATTGGTCAGCTCGTCGCGAAAGACGGTGGCGCAGCTTGGCTCGAGTACGACGACGGGTGTACCGGCAGCCAATTGCGGCGCGAGCGCATCGAGTGTGCGCAGCAAGTATTTCTTTGCGGTGTCGAGCATACCGAAGTCGTAGAGAGGACGGCCGCAGCAGAGATGTTGCGTGGGCAGCGAGACGCGGAAACCCGCGGTGGTGAGCACGGCGTGGGCTGCACGCATGGTTGCGGGGTGGAAGTAGTTATTAAAGGTGTCGGCCCAGAGGAAGACTTCGGGAGGTTCACCTGTTGGCATGGAGTGTCGACCTTGGCGTCGATCCTGGCGGCGGCGAGGATCCTTGGCGAGGCGGCGATCGGGGACGAAAGGTTTGGCGAAGCGAGGAAAACTGCGGTTGGGATGGATGTGCAGAGCGGATTTGACGAGACTGCGGATGCCGGGTGCGTTATTGATGGCGTTGACGAGGCCGGGCGCGACAGAGGC
>Ga0208357_1001404_pt1 | contig 17514 bp, 22 predicted proteins | sample NGESurdeep092012_6_FD_184487 | JGI IMG/M metagenome (GOLD analysis project Ga0208357, IMG submission 184487) | Arctic peat soil microbial communities from Barrow, Alaska - NGEE Surface sample F52-2 deep-092012 (SPAdes) | ecosystem: Environmental > Terrestrial > Soil > Wetlands > Peat ... | reverse complement strand
CTTAGGTGCCTCTTCCTTAGGAGCCTCTACTTCGTCCTCTACCTTAGGTGCCTCTTCCTTAGGAGCCTCTACTTCGTCCTCTACCTTAGGTGCCTCTTCTTTAGGGGCATCTTCGTCTTCTTTGGGTTCATCCTCTTCCTCATCCTCAGGGGTATCTCCCTCGCGTTCATCTCCAACTTTCAATAGCGAATCAGGATTCTCATCGAGCCAATCTTGCGTAACAATTTCTTTGTCTGACATACATTTATTTAATTAACGAATAACTCACCAATCTTTGTTTCACCTTCCACGCCCGGGATCTGTATCGTATAGGTAATCTCGCTATGAGCTACCCATCCATCTATCTTATCACCCGTTGCCGTCATGCCATGCTTGGGATCATACACCGTGACACTGATCTCTTCCCCGGTCGGGACCTTTACTTCCTGACGCTCAGTTTTGATAATTTTGCAATGTACCTGGACGCCTTTGTTATAGAGACTGAGCAACGGTACTGCTTCAAACTGAAGTTTACCTTTTTCATCTTTCTCATGTCCCAAAAACTGTACATCAATCATGTCGACAATCGTCGGAGCAATACCTGAGGTGCGATCTACCATCTGGTAGGCTCCCCTGTTGCTCCATCCAATGACATATCCCAAATCTTCGTAATTACCCTTCATCGGATACTTACGGATGCGCACGGTGCGAAACTTCGGCTCAAAGTTTTGCTTCTCGCGCAGCTTCGGCTCCGAAGCGTCGGCTTTGCCAATAAGCTCCGACATACCTGCTTGCTTCGCTTCGAGCTCCGCATTCTTGCGTTCAAGCTCTGCGATACTCTCCATGACCTTCTGCAGATCGGAGGCTTTTATTTTTGTTTCGTCATCGGCCATATATTGTTTTATTTACCGTGATAATTTGCTTGCCCAGGTGCCGCATGCGCCGCGCGCGCCATAGCACCTATCACTGCGCCCGGTACTCCCTTGGCCTTAAGCTGCGCTGCCCGACCCCCATGCCCAAGCCGATTACTCTTGCCGTGGAATGAGCCCGTCTTCTTAGTGTTCGTGTTCATTTCTTTGGTGCTTCAATGATAATCCCTAACTCTGCCGCGCCTGCGCGGCCCCGCTCCGTATCCGCAAACGATTCCTCGCCCGCTGCCTTCTGAACCGGCGGCATGTAGGTCCCGCTTGAGCTCACGCCGAGCGACGCCAACAGATCCGGCTCCGTTTGCACAAGAGCGCCCACCGCCGCGGCAACGCGCTGCTGCATCTGAGCGGGTGTGACGTCCTCAAGGTTAATGAGTCCATACATCGCCTTCGCCTTGTCAAACAATTTCGGATCGTTGCCAATCTTAGCGCGAATGGTCGCGTCCACTGCCGCATCGTATGCCGTCTTATCCGCCCCGGCATTTTTCTCGCGCTCCGCTTGAAGCAGAAGCGTGTTCTCATAAATGGTGCGCTCCGCAACCGTGAGCTTTTCCAACTGCTGCTCATTGAGTTTTCGAAACTCTCCAAATTGCTGTGCCCGGTCTGCAGCCGCTTTCTGTGCTTCAGTCAGCTTGCCTTCGAGATCGGTTCTCACCGTACCGAATTCAGTCTCCTTTTTTGCAACCTCAGCAGCAATTTGCGCTGTGACTTCAGCCGCAGTAAAGACCTCAACTTCAGTACCATCTGCTTGTTCTATTTTTTGTGACATTGTTATTCTCCCGCTGTGCTACTGGTAATAGGTGGTGCTTCTTTCTGCTTTTCCAACCGCTCCTGATACAGAGAGCCGAGTCGACCAAGCTCTCTCCGCAGAAGTATCATGGTAGTTAATTGCGCCTTGCTGTAGAGCAGAATGTCAAATCCATTCTCCCTTCTCAGATGCGGCGTCTTGAACACGAAGTTCGCATGCGAATTCATTATCCATTCCGTCAAATATTTAAACGAAGGATCGTTGACCAACTGAAATCCCAGTGCTTCCATCTGAAATTGGCCTTGCGCATTAAGCTGTTGCTCCGGATGTTCGTACTCCTCTGAAAATGTACCATGAAATTCTTTCATCAAGGGCTCGAATGGGTCGAGTTTGTTGATAAAGAGGGCCACCCGACGATCAACTTCGTTTTGCAAATCCGGAAATAGCCATCGCGCTATTTTTTCTCGCCAACTCATTTCATCGTAAACTGTGGTGCTTTACCTTGCATCATAGATCCGACTCCCATGCCGCCGGGGTTCGGTGCGCCTGCGGGCGGAGCTGCGTTGTTGAGTCCAGGTTTCGGTGTTGGTGCTCCACCAGGAGGCGGCGGAGCGCCTGGTGCGCCCTGTTGCGGTTGCGCCGATGTCGCCTGCGCGAGCTCACTATCATTGAGGAACCACACATCAAAGTCCTCGCCAGTCTTTGCCGCAAATTTATGCTTGAGTTTCTTTACATTGAGCGACTGCGGGCCAAAGAATAGCGTCGCGTCCTGGATCTGTTTGGCGAACATCATGTACGCCAAGGGATCGCTGCCGTTCGGCACCGGCACGTGCGTGTAATACCAATCCAGCTTCAACTGCGCGAACTGCTCCGGGTGCAGATACGCAATGCGCACCGACGACCCTCCTGTCTTCTTCTGCGTATCGAGCTCCTCCTGATGCACAGACTCGGAGCGAAGCGAGCGCCCGTTTTTTTTGAGCTCCGCCGCCTCCTTTTCATCGCTGATGCCGCGCGTTGTGTCCTTGCTAAAGACGATTTTCTTCGTGGCCTTCTGGCCGCCGTCAATTTCGCTAGGCATAGTCACCGAGCGATACACCGGCACGAGCGCTTTCTGGAGCGTATCAACTCGTTGATCAATTGGCTTCGTCCAATTCTTCGCAATGTTATACGTCCTGAGCCACGCCAGCTGATTCATGCCAAAAATGATGCCGTCAAAAAGCGCGGCGACCTTGAGAGACTGCGATTTGCTGTTATTCATGTCCGCCGTAGCCGTATCGTCCTGCGGGCTGGGGTTCGCCATCCCCTGGAAGGAACGTTCAATCGAATTCTTGTCGAGTTCCTTCTTCATGAGCTCGAAAAATGAGAAATCCGCCGGCTGAGCACCCTGAAAGTTCGGAAGTACGGGGAACAGATCGTCGGAGCGAATATCATTGATAACCGTCGCCGGGTCCGTTACCTCGGGACCAAAGTTGCGTCCGCTCATATTCCCCATCGTCGGCTTCGCCTTCTGCTTCATCATGCCAAGCATGAGTTTGACCAGCATGTTCTCCACGTCGGCCGACACGCGCATCTTCGCCGGCTGAGATTTGCTGTAAAAAAACTCGTGCATGGGCTCGAGGTCAAATTTCGCATACGGTATGGCACCCGACGGGGAGACCTCCGTCAATGGGAATCCAGAAACCAAGGTCTTAGGCTGCTTATCGATGCCGATGGTCTTCGTTTCCATAATCGGAAGCATGTCGACGCCGTTGAGGGTTATCGCAAACTCGTTGGCGATAGGATCGTAATAGCGGATTATTTCCACATAATTCATCGTGACCGGCCGCAGGGTCCACCACGCGCTGTACGTCGCCGCGGAAGCAACCTCCGGCGTAAAGACCACCGTGGTGGGCACGTTTATCCACCGATCCCAGTTACCGAACAACTGCTTGACCGTATCGTATGCCTCGTACTCAACCGTAAAAAAATATGGCTGTCCCTGCGGACCGTTCATGAAAAACTTTCGTATGTCGCCTGGATAGCACTTCCTCAGATCCCACAATTTCGACTGCGCACCATCCATCTGCTTTACTAGTTTCTGTGTCCATTCCGCCTGGGAAGAACCCATGCCGGCTTTAAATCCATTCTTCAGTGTCTTTTCTGTTACCCACCGCTCGATCCATTGGTCTTCAACCAAGGCTGTGCCGAAGGAGACCATAGAACGGGTTGTCAGTTTCTTTTTTGCGTTCCAATCTTCGATGAGATACGACTTGCGTACCAAGTCCTCGCCCACCTCCGCCATCTGGTCGAGCAATTCGTTGCTGTCGTCGTAGACCTGTGCCACCGGCTCGAAGTCATACTTCGCTGCGTACTCAACGAGAGCGGTGTCCTTATCCCTCACGGTGCCGAGGTTGATACTGGTGTCCTGCGCATTCTTGCGTGGGGCCACATACTGATCGTCCGCACGCTTCATTACCTCGTAATTGGCGAGAAACGTCATGTCATCGAACTCCTCGTGCGTCATGTCGCGCGTATCGCGCACGGCAATCAATCGCTGGCGTCGAAAATTTATGTAGCGCTGCGCTTCCTCCGAATACTGAAGGATCGGCGTATTGTGCTGAATTGAATTCGGATGGAGTGTCTGTGAACCGCTGAGTGGGATAGGGGGCATATTTAGCGCAAGTGTATCATTACTCCATTGTCACAGAGGGGTCAAAGCCGGACGAGTTGGGGATAACTCCGTTGACAGAACGTGGTTCAGTCGAATCAGGTCGAAGAAATGTCATAGAGAGGGCATCCGCTTTGTTCGGAGAAGGGTACCCCAATTTTTTCATTGATAGTTTGTCCATAATTTGAATCTTGCCCATGGCGGTCCTCCGGAAGCGAATGCTGAGAAGCTCGTCCTTAAGCCTCGGAGAATCCATCAACTCGCCCCCCGCACGGCACCACAGCATGAGCTTGTGATAGATCATCGCGCGTATGTTGATATACAGCTCTTGGTCGCGATCGCTGGGGCACTGATCTCCGGTATTGATGGGGTTGACGCGCCATGGATGGACCTCCTTGGACGTTGCCAGAGCAATCTCCTGAGCTACTGGATGCCCCGTGCCGAAAGCGTCGATGGTGAAATCGAATGGGTCGACTCGATATTTCTCGACAATGGTCATACTTTTAAGCGCCAGAGAGGAGGGGGTCGATTCCGTCTCCGATGCCACAATAGCCGCCCGGGCACGATCTCTCACGGCCCATTCGGAAGAGTCCTGACCTTCACCGCTCGGGTCCAAGGCAGCCTTAACTTGTCCAATAGGGCGCCAGTCATGGTCGTAGGGAACAATGTGCAGATCCGCCTCGTTGAACAGCTGCACATAGCCTTTGTCATCAACGGACCCCTCGTCCGGAAACTTACCTTCAACACGGATGGCATACTGCTGACTGTCGGCTCCATATTTCGCAATGATATCGTCCACGTACTTCTGCGGGATGCGGGGGGAGTCCAGGGAAGAGAAAGAGTACGTTTGCCAGCGTTCCTGATCCTTATGATGCGTATCGTAGAAGTAACCCAAAGATCGGATACCATTACCCGCCAGGAGAATAAGAGTATGCTCGCCGGTTAAGGCGCCTTCCATCGTCTCAAAGATAGGTTCTTCGACACCTGAGGCTTCATCAGCGCCGAGCATGACCCACGTCGCATGCATGCCTGCCAAGGCTTCCGTATTTTCCTTGCTGGAGGTCTTGGCGCGCGCGAACCATACCGCGGGCATCTCCTTAGCTCTCACGTGACTTGATTCCCACACAAAGAATTCGTTGTACGGTGGCTTCACTCGCTCGATCCATTTCTTGAGTTCCTTCCACAACACATCGTACATCTGGTCGGCAGAAGGGGCGGTACAGCCAATCTGGGATTCCGGGTGCACGAAGAGAAACCACAAGATCACGATAGCGAAGATCATCGACTTGCCGATGCCGTGGCCGGAGACGATAGAAATGCGATTTGAAATGTGACCGCGCAAGGACTTGTCAATTCCGTAGAGTACCAATGCTTGCTGCCACGTCAGATGTTTACCTTCAAGATAGGGACCAAACCAGAAAGGTCTGACTGTGGTGCAGAAGGCATCCCAGTCCTTACCACGAAGTTTAAGACCGAGATCGAATCTCGCGGCGTATTCCGGCAAGAGGGGCTGGGGCGTCAGGTCAAACATTTGGCGGACAAAAATGAGGACGCTGCCTTGCATCTCGTTGAACGCATCTTGTGTTATGCCGGCTTCGTCCATGAAAATTTTATTTTTTTATTTTTTTTACGTATGACTTGGGGGTACCTGAGAAAATCGTGATGGGTAGGGGTCTCAATCGCGGACGTACTGGCAGGCAAACAGTCAAAGGATAGCATAGCTTGTGCCGCATACTCGCACATCCCTGCGCGGCGTCGCAAAGATTGGCGCGCAAACAAAGCATGGTCAAGCTATGTCGCACATATGTCGGACACTATATGTTGTGCGACCCATTGACAGATAACGCCCATATAAAGGCTCTACAAAGCCGTATCTACAAAAGTCGCGCACAAGCAAAAGTTGTCAAGTCGACCCAAAAGTCGGGTTTTGACGCGGTTGTGTTGTAATGATGCCCTCTATAATGCTCTAGGACGCGTTTAAAATGTCGCACATGACCTAGATGACGCGCAACACTTCGCCGTCAACCGGTTGTGCACGCGCCGCGTTACCCAAAGCATGTATCACGAGCGTATGTTTTATATTCACGTCCTGCGTTTCTGCCGGCTTGCCCCATGCACGATTTAAAATTGCATCGCCGGCGCGCCAATCAGGGGGCGTGCCTTCGATGATCATATAATCAGTGCCGTGTAAGCCTTTTTCAAGCAACGATGCTTGGCGCTTTTCATCGCGCACAATCGTTTGATGTCGCACTCCATCAGCATCATATGAAAGTGCAACGATGTGATACGTTCCATAGGCCGCCACAGTTTGGGAGTCGATAATTTTGCGCGCTCTTTTTGAAGCGAGAATTTTAAACTGCGCTTTTTCTTGCTGCTCAAGTTGGTTCGCCATATTCGATGGCGGACGACCGCGGCGTTTACCAGATGCAAAAACACTTTTAGGAGCAACAAAGTTATCTATAAGCATATTTATCTAAAAGTAAACACTCTATAATTAAAAGTCAATTTAACGGCTTGATATACGGCTTATTGCTAGCAGGTATTTTGATACCCCGACTTGCCATACCAATCCTGCGCCGCTCATGCCTGTTAAACGACATAGCATACAAAAAACTAGCCTTGCGCTCGTCGTTCTCTTGCATGTTTGCGTGCCAAAACTAAGCGAGCCCCTATTGCCCTGCGCTGTTCGACCGACAACGCTTGCATACGCTTGCTAGCGATAGCAGCCATATGTTCCGAGCTATATGCTCGTTTCTTCGCACCTTGCCTGTGAGCTGTGGACATACATTGCATGGTAACACAAGCGCGATAGCCTAAAAAGCAGATATCCACCAATATAAGCAACCACAGCAGGGTAGGCAACCCGAAATTCCAAAAAAAGCATACCCCATAACCCTATAGTATATCTTTCCTACCTTTCCTAGTAAAAGAGTATATAGATAGTAAATAGAAAAGAGAAATAGGGAGAGCAAGAGGTAAAGGGGAGACATTAGGGAAAATGGTAAGCAAGTTGCAAAAGGTAGGCAAGTTGCCCCCTTTCGTGGCTTAACTAGGCCATATTTTAACTAGCACACCTCCCGCATTTGGGTAGGCAAGAGGACGGCAAGTTCTATTGACATCCCATCATTCGTGTTCTCGGATACCCATAATACTGTACATTATCGCTCATGAGAGTACACTAACAGGGTATTAATAACCAATTGTACCCATGAAATCATGTACACAGTGCGAGAAAGAAATCACCGTGTTAGAGATGTTCTCCGGGGGCGAGTGCTTAGAGTGTTACGAGCAAACCTATATACAGCTTACAAGGGACGAACAGCGTCCACAATTTGGCATATCGTTGCTAAATATATGAACGCATACCAAAAAGAACTAGCGGCCATGCGGCCGTATGATGAGATACAAGGCTATAAGCCGGTAGGCCGCGGCTACTACTTCATAGGTACAGCCGGCCACGGCTACCTAGTAGTGCCAAAAAGCGATATATACGCAAGCGTAGCGCGTAAGATATGCGAATACGGGTATATAGGTAAACTAGCCTACTATTTGGAGGAGGATAGCGAATACAGCGCATTTATAAAAGCACTAGCCTAAAAATATATGAAAATAGCAATTTTAGACCATGAAAATAATCGTACAATCGTCGCAGAAGTGCCGGAGTACCTAACAGAACAGAACTATAGCAGCGACAACATAGCGGAAGCGATATTAACAGCCATTGGACTCTCATTTGAAAATAGCGAGTGGATGATAGGCGAATTTGACATACAAATTGATGTCAACAGCCTCAACAGCGGCCACGGGTACAATCACAATGTAAATCAGGGTATAGAGCAGCTAACGCAAGACTTCAAAATAGACGCGCTCGCAGCATTAAACGATAGCAATAACTAGTATGCACTACGCAAAAAACACGTATCGCGAAGCCCGCCGGAGCGAGCATCAAGACCGTATTGTGCTCTATATCGCGTGCGCCCTCGCAGTCGTATTTATAGCCGGCATCGTAGCGTGTGCATTACTAGGCGTGCAGATTATTGGATAATTAAACTATATGCAACTACAACGAGACAGCGCAGGCCAGTGGGTAGTGAAGTATCGAGGCATTACAACGACAGGCCAAAAAGATGTAGGTGCGGCCATTGAGCGTGCGCTATTCCGTGTGCATATGGAGCCCGTACGACATGTATCAGTAACGTGCGAGTGCAACTAATATGAAAATTACTACCAAAGACCTGCATGAGTGGAGCTGTAACGGTACGGCAATTCGCTACCGCGGCGGGGTGTACCACCTTATGCACAACGGGCGCACATGGCTACTGCGCTCAGGCGAAACAATTATACCTATCTACCATAAGTCACGCGGCATATACGGCCTAGAAACTAATAAAAACTAATATGAAATACAAACTAACAGATGAGAGCAAAATAAATTTTGTTGGTAAAACTGTTTTTAGGATAGTAGCAGAGGTCGACTTTGGGATTATCAAGAAAGGAGAAAAAGGAGGGTGGGTAGAGAAGGAGGGAAACCTAGATATGTCCGGCGATGCGTGGGTGTACGGCAATGCGGAGGTGTACGGCAATGCGGAGGTGTACGGCAATGCGCGGGTGTTCGGCAATGCGCGGGTGTTCGGCAATGCGGAGGTGTACGGCGATGCGGAGGTGTACGGCAATGCGCGGGTGTACGGCGAATTAAAACTTACCCTAGGGTTTTATTTTGGCTTTCTGTACAAAGGAGATACAATAAAAGAGATTAAAAATGAAGACGGTACTACGCTACTGTGGAAGTAATAAACAGTATGAGAGAATGTATACATTGTGGAGCGGCCGAAGAGGCCGGAGAGGAGAGCGAAGAATTTATCACAGTAAGCGCGGGAGATGAGAGTGTAGACTTGTGCGAAGGATGCCATAGCCGGCTCTATGACAGGTGGTAATTTAGTCAACTAAAAAAGATGCTTGCAAAACGCACATGGCTACTGCGCTCAGGCGAAACAATTATACCTATCTACCATAAGTCACGCGGCATATACGGCCTAGAAATTAACAAACTAACAGACGAGAGCAAAATATGCCCCTCAAAATAGACGCCCTACGGGTGGGCCCGAAGCACGACAACCGCACCACAACTGGCGTGTACAAAGGGCTGCCGCATAAGAAGCCGAAAGCCGGCGCGTATTACAACAAAGCAAAAAACACCATTAAGGTACGCAAATACAGACAACACAAACGCGAGTTATTGAAACAGAATAAAATCAAATCAACATGAAAGACCGCACAACTATAGCCGCATTACTGCTCCCTATTGTGGCAATCGTAGCAATCGTATGCACCTTTATTATTTTTCACTTTAACGTATGACAAAAGAAATCGCAATCAAGCCGTTCACTAAAGAAATAGCTGCTCCTATTGCACAAGCACAGGCCCTTACCATAACGAGCGCAAAAGAAATGACGCAGGGCGTGCAATACCTGTCCGAGCTCAACAAGTTTCTTGACCGTGTAGTCGAGTACAAAGAATCCAAAACAAAGCCCTTAAACGCAACGCTCAAAATCATACGCGCGGAAACGAAGCCATTGGAAGAAGTATTGGAAGAGGCAATCGACACCATCCGTCAAAAAATGTCTCTATACCAAACAAAGGAAAAGCAGCGGGCAGACGCTGAGGCCGAACGCATAGCAGCGCGCGTGGCCCCGGGCCGTGGCAACCTAACGGCAGAAACCGCTATAGCCAAGATAGAGCAGATAGACAAGCCCGAGAAGGTGGTGAGCGCAGAAGCTGGCGCCGTCTCATTCCGCACCAAACGCCACATCGAGATACTGGATATCACGCTGCTGCCGCCGGAGTACTTGATAGCAAACGAGGCTAAAATCCTATCCGCCCAACTGACCGGTACAGAACTAGCGGGTGTACGCTACTACACAACACAGGAACCGGCAAACTATCGCTCTTAAAAGTTATGCACAGGGGAGAGCTAGGTAAAACTGCTTGCATCCTTCATAGTTGCTAGATGCATGCTATCGAACATTATTCGTATATCATAACGGCCGCGCGAGCCATCCCTCGGGATAGCATGCAATCGCGCGGCCTTTTTGCTATATGAATCCACTGCACGAGAAGTACGGCGACCGCCCAGTGTGGGTAAATTGGAAGTTAGAAACGCGCAACAATAAGCAAACAAAACTTCCCTATCAAACAAACGGCAAGCTCGCCTCCGTGAGTAATCCTAAAACGTGGACTACCTATGATAACGCCGCGCAAAAAAGCAGCAATATTGGAATCGTCCTCACAGGCGCACTGCTCGTTGTGGATCTCGATCACGTGCTGGACGCAGAAGGTAATGTGCTCGCGGCGTATACATCGCTGCAGACATTTCTCGATGCGGCCGACACCTTCATTGAGATCAGTCAATCGCACACCGGGCTCCATGCGTTCTTTGCATTGACTGAGCCACTCATTCTCCTGACCCACAAGCACGCACCGGCCGAGGCATACGTAGACAAACGCTACATCGCGACAACGGGCGTGCCATTTGGTGTTCTTAAGCCTATTCGCACTATTACAGCGGCGCACGCTGTCGAATTATTAGCGCTTGTAGGATTGTCTCAAGAAAAACGTCAATCAACCGGAGGCGAAACAACCTTTGAGGATAACGAACTACTCGAGCGCATGTGGAGCGCCAAAAACGGGGCAGTTATCCAAAAGCTGTATAACGGGGATATTGCAAAATATGACGGCGACGAATCGCGTGCTGATGCTGCTTTACTTTTGCACCTTGCATTTTGGTCCGGGCGCAATGCTGCCCAAATGGAGCGAGTGTGGCTCGCCTCTCCGCTTGCCAAGCGTGCAAAAACCCAAGAGCGCGCTGACTATCGCACACGATCCATTGAATCCGCTATTAAGAATTGCAAAGAAGTGTATACGTCGCCGACTTCCGGCATTGATTTTTTGTTTACCACCGGTGCCAAAGGTGAAAAGCTATACAACAAGAATACCGAGAATGTGTGCCGCATATTGCGTCACCATGCCGACTTTAAAGGCAAGATCCGTTTTGATCAGTTTAAAAACCGCATCGAGATACAAGATGGTAAGGAGTGGCGCGCGTTCATCGACAGTGATGCCATCGATATCCAGACACGTATTTCGATCCTGTTCCCGTTTATGCGCTCCATAGGCAAGGAGATGGTATTTGATGCAGCCGTCAAAGTAGGCAAAGAAATGGCTATCGACTCGGGCGCTGACTTCATCCGTGGCCTAAAATGGGACCAGAAGCCTCGCCTTGATGAGTGGTTGTCAAAAACGTATGGAACGCCATCTGACCCCTACCACGTCGCTGTAGGGGCAAATTGGCTCAAAGGGATGGTGCGTAGGATTGTGGGGCCGGGGTCAAAGTTCGACTATGTGCTGGTTTTGGAGGGCCCGCAGGGTATCAAGAAGTCAATGTCCTTAAGTGTTTTGGGTTATATCAACGACAAAGAAAACTGGCATGTGGAAAGCACTATGTCGCCGGATAGCAAAGACTTTTTCATGCAATTTGAAGGGAAAGCTATCATTGAGTTTTCGGAGGGTGAAACATTGTCGCGCACCGAAGTTAAGAAAATGAAATCGATCATTACAACGGCGAGCGACAGGTATCGCCCGGCATATGGACGTATTGCGGAAGACTTTCCGCGCCGCTGTGTGTTTGCGATGTCAACAAATCAAGAAGAATATTTGAAAGACGAAACGGGTAACAGGCGATGGCTTCCGGTTAAAGTGATAGCCGGTGAAGTTGATATCGAATGGCTCCGCAGCAATCGTGATCAATTATTTGCCGAAGCATACGAGCGCGTTATGGTGCGCAAAGAGACAACGTATGAATTCCCGATAGAAGAAACGATACGCCAGCAGGAAGCGCGCCGCGTGAGCGATCCTAACGCTGATAAGATTGTGGACTGGTATTGGTCCCTCATGGTGTCTGATGAAATGCGCAAGGATGGTATCACTGTCGAGATGGTATTTAAGGGAGCGCTGAGCGGGTTTGGATCAATGAAAAAGTACGAAGAGATGGCAATTGCAGACGTGCTTAAAAATACATTAAAACTTACGCGTGTACGTAGAGCTATCGGCGGAGTGCAATTGTGGAGGTGGGTAAATCTTAATACGGTGCCGGAAGAAGTGGCAACGGAGCAAATGGAATTCTAACTGTGGACAACAATCCTTTACACTTCATGTGCGATAATATATAATAGGCCGTATGTATAAGCCAACTCAATCAACCCCGCCTCCCTACAAAAATGCACCTCTTACCACGCGCGACATTATCATGCAGCAAGTGGAATTCGAAGATAAATATTATCCGCATCTGGTGTATACCCATTCGAAAGAAGTTATGCGCAAGGAATTACCAAGCGGCAAATGGAATCCTGCGGCGCAATACGTGTTTGGCAACAACATCATGCGATTCGCGCATGCGCTGCTTCCATAAATAGGTATGAAAAAGTCTCAAATGTCAAAAAAGGTCAATATGAATAAATTTGATCTTACTACAATTTACAATGAAAAACGTCCTTTGAGCTGGAGTGCCCTCAGTTCGTTTGAGTATCGCCCCAGTGATTGGTACAAACGTTACGTACTTAAAGAAAGTACTCCTCCAAGTATAGAGATGGTGTTTGGTAAAAAGGTAGGTGAAAAACTTGCTGATGATCCAGATTTTTTACCCCATATCCCACGTTTGCCAGTTTTTGAACAGAGATTGTCGACCATTTTTGATGGTATACCGCTGGTGGGTTACATTGATAGTTTTGATTTTGATAATAAAAAACTTTTGGAGTATAAAACGGGAAGAAATATTTGGGACAAAGTGCGTGCTGATAAACACGGACAAATTGACGCTTATTTGCTAATGCTTTATTTGGAATATCAGATTCGTCCAGAAGAGATGGAGTGTGCTGTAGTATGGATGCCTACACATATAAAAGACGGGAAAGTCACATTTGTGGATAAAAAAAGGGCTCATGTTTTTCCTACTAAGCGTACTATGCGTCAAATGCTTGCGTTTGGGCAACGTATCAAGGATACGTGGGACCACATGGAGGATTACGCTGGGCGCCAGCACGCGCATATCCCTGTGGATAAACCCCTGTCGAAATTCTTGCGTTGAAAAAGTATGTGCGATAGAATGGAGAGGTCGACGTACATTGATGTCCTGCATTTTAGGTAGCGGATAGGGAGCTTTTTAACCCCTCGCCTAAGTGAAAGTAGAGCCTAAAATCAGGATATCAGCGCGGGTCGAACGCTGTCCACACAATTATAATGTTCACTAAATAGGAACATACAACATGGGACTTAAAAACAATCCGCATCAACAGCAGGACACCATCTTCGCGAGCATACTCGCCGATGGCAAGATACACGTGAGCGTAAGCAAAGACACCGAAGGCGCAATTGAGCGCGAGTACGAAACCTCAGACGGCAAGAAGGGTTCAAAATTCGAACATCAATATACGGAACTTTCAGGGCACATCCTCGAGGTCAAATTCTTCGAAGGCGACTATGGGATTAACCTCCAGCTGGTCGTCGGCGAGAAGGACGACGAAAAACCAGTTGCGTTGTCTCTCTCAACGGAGAGCAATTTCGCCGAGGACCTGATGAAGAAGCTGCCGGATATCAATCTTAAGAAGCCGGTTACGATGGCGCCCTACTCGTTCGATAACGATAAAGGTAAGAAGCAGCGCGGTATTACGGTCACGCAAGATGGTGTAAAGATCCCGAGTCATTACTATGACACTGAGAAGAAGGCCGTATGCAATGGCTACCCGGTCGCTCCGAAGCCGAAAGCCGGCGCCAAACCGCTCACGAAGAGCCAGTGGCGCAAGTACTTCGACGAGGCCCGGGAGTTCCTCATGGAGCAGGTCAAAGAGCAGTTCCCGGAGAGCGAAGCAGAAGAATCAGCAACGGACAAGGAGCTTAATCGTTTAGGGAAGAAATAATATGATCGAAAACGCAACTATAGGCGGCGCCATCGAAGCGTTGCATGACGGTAAAAAAATGACGCGCACCGGCTGGAACGGGCATCATACGATTGCTCTCCAAGTACCGGACGCAAACTCCAAAATGACCCAGCCGTATGTCTATATGACAACCGAAGCTGGGGCAGTCGCGCCGTGGATCTGTTCTCAAACAGACCTGCTTGCGCAGGACTGGTGCGAGGTCGAGTAGTTCGTGTTCTCACTCTGCCGGCGAATTAGCACGCACTGCGTCCCTAATATAGACTCGCCGGCAGAGATGGGTATATGAATAAAGAACAAAAAAGATTATATGCGCGAGTGTATTATGCACGTACACGACAACGTAGGCGTGAATTAGCACAAAAACGTAGACAGGATCCAATCTTGAGAGCAGAGGAAGCAGAATATTTTCGTATATATCATCAAAAACATCGTTTAAAAAGATTGCAATATATGCGTAAAAGATATAAACAATTGATGTGAAACTTTATTCTCACCAGCAGAAGCTAATCTCAGAGGACCCCGTCAAGACCGGCATCTGGTGGGGTACAGGCAGCGGGAAAAGTATATGCGCCCTGATGCTTGCGCGCGGCAAGACCCTCGTCATTTGTCCAAAGACCATTCGTGACGATGGCACGTGGCCGCGCAACATGAAAAAAGCAGGGCTCAAGCTGGATCTCACGGTCCTCAGCAAAGAGGATTTCAAAGCGAAGGCGGCCACGCTTCCCACGTTTGATGCCGTTATCGTTGACGAGGCCCATGTGTTCTGCGGGGTAACACCGAATATCCAGTGGCGTAAAAAGGTAGCCTATCCGAAGGCGTCGCAGCTGTTCAACATGCTTGATCAGTATTTTAAGGATCATGAGCCGGAGCGATTGTATTTACTAACAGCGACGCCTATCAAAAGTCCCATGGCGGTGTGGGCCGCAGCAAAGCTCCTCGGGATGGATATTAACTGGTACTCGTTTCGCGATGAGTTTTATATACAGTTAAACATGCCGGGTAAGACGGTCTATCAGGCAAAGAGCGACTCGGCGTCTAAAGACAAACTAGGCCGCTTGGTGCGTAAATTGGGCTACACGGGGCGTTTGGATGAATGGATGGACGTACCCCAGCAAACGCACATTACCAAGCAGATACCGCTTTCTAGCGAGCAACAGGAGGCCATCAGAAAGTTGCCGTATGATTTCCCCGAGCCTATTGTGCTCCTCGGCAAAACCCATCAGGTGGAAAACGGGGTCCTCTCCGGGGATGAGTTCAACGCTGGCAAGTATTTCCTCAATGGCAAAACGGATGCAATTCTGGATCTGCTTGCGCAATATCCGAAGGTGTTGGTGTTTGCTAAGTACACCGCCCAGATACGCGTCATAGAGACTGGAATAAGAGAAGCCGACATTCCAGTGTTCACCCTTACTGGTGATACTAAGGACCGCGGCGAGGTAATAAGAGCAGCCGAAGCATCGGAGCGCTGCGCCATCATCGTGCAAAGTCAAATCAGCGTCGGCTACGAGCTTCCCTCATTTCGCTGTACCGTGTTTGCGAGCGAAAGTTGGAGTGTCGTGGATCATTTGCAAGCTATCGGGCGCACCTTGCGCATGAACCATTTGGAAAAGAATTTGTACGTGTACCTCGTCTCCGGCGAGATAGACGAAGCGGTCCGCGAGGCGATTGAGAACAAGCGCGACTTCTCGGAGCGTATATACTTAAAGATATGAAAGTCATTTGTGTCGATTTTGACGGGGTGTGCCATAAATATTCGAAGGGCTACCACGATGGCACCTGTTACGACATCCCGGTTGATGGCGCCTTCGACGCTATCGTTAAGTTGCAAAACAAGGGCTACAAAGTTGTGGTCCTCACCGCGAGGCAACCCCTCTCCGAGATCGAAGACTGGTTTGAAAAGCATTGGCCCGGGGAATACGGCGCATGGCCGGAAGTGACCAACACCAAGCCGGTGGCGATCGCCTACATCGATGACCGGGGCATACGGTTTACTAATTGGGTGGATGTGCTGAACTATTTTTGATATCAAACGGTTGTATGCTATACTTAGCGTATGAATGCGGAGTACAAACACCAATGGTATCTCCAAAATCGAGATCGTATTTTAAAACAACGAAAGAAATATCGTGTCAAGCTATTAAGTAAAATTCGTGCATATGATAGAAAACGGAATGCGGTTCGGCGAAAAGATCCTAACTATATAAAACAATGGTCCAAACGTGCAAAGATTTGGGTTGCTAAAAATAGAGATAAAATTAATGCACAAAAGCGAGCAACGCGAATACGGCATCCATTAATTAAAAAAACAAAAGAGGAGCTTGCACTCAAGGCACGGTTACGAAACAGAAAGTATTATTATAAACATAAAAAAAGAGACAAAAATGCCATGAAAGAAAGAGACTTCGGAATTTTATTTCGTCACTGGATCAGGGCCAACCCACAAAAAACCGCATCTTTTGAGCTCAAAGATACTCGTGGTGAAGATACTTTTAAATTTTGTAATTTTGAAGCGCACCAAATAGACTATGCTAATGCAATAAAAAATGGAAGTGTTCTGATTCGTGTACAAGGGGTTAGTGGAGAACCGGACTATATCTACATGAACCATGCACCGGCTTATGTGGTCATCCGCTACCCCGACTTCTTCTGCCTTATTGACGTGGACCGCTTTGTGAAAGAAGAAGCGCGCAGCCGGCGGAGATCCCTTGTGGCGTTCCGCGCCCGGCAAATAGCATACAAGGTCGTGGAATTATAAAAAGCTCCCGCGATTGGGAGCCCTCTATTTTCAACACGCAGGTTCGCCGACCGTATTCGGTATATCAGCCGCACATCGATTTGAACACTTATTATACGCACAAGAGTGTGAGGGAGGGGTGAAGACAGGTATATACTTATTTCCAGAGTGCTCCACTACATCACTAACATATTTTCGACCACAGACTTGATCTGTGCCTCCAATTGAGAATGTAGACCCTAGACGCTCTAGCCAAGGATCCCGCAAGGGGTCTTTTGCTATCCACAGATGGGTCTTGCATATATTTTGTATGTGCGATAATATATTAGGTACATGACAAACTGCGACGCACCACTAGACAACAAGGGCCACGGGTACACGGGTGCCTAAACCAAAAACTATATGAAAACATTACTATCATTCAAGGGCGACAAGGGACTAAAAGATTTACTCGTTAAGGAGATAGAGGTGCATCGTAAAGCGGATGAAAT
>Ga0208357_1001403_pt1 | contig 17514 bp, 12 predicted proteins | sample NGESurdeep092012_6_FD_184487 | JGI IMG/M metagenome (GOLD analysis project Ga0208357, IMG submission 184487) | Arctic peat soil microbial communities from Barrow, Alaska - NGEE Surface sample F52-2 deep-092012 (SPAdes) | ecosystem: Environmental > Terrestrial > Soil > Wetlands > Peat ... | reverse complement strand
GATGGTGTCAGCGACGGCATCCAGTACCGAGCCGGTCGAGGTGGCCGAATATTGCGGATACAGCGGCAGCACCAGCAGCCGGCGCACGCCATCGCGCTGCAATTGGGCGATCGCCTGCGTCACCGACGGCTGCCCATAGCGCATCGCCAGCGCCACCTTGATCGGTGCCTGCGGGCGTTGCCGCGTGAGTTCTGACTGAAGGCCTTGCGCCAACGCCTCACTGAGGAAACGCAGCGGCGATCCCCGCTGCTCCCAGATCTTGCCGTAGGCGTGCGCGGAACGTTTCGGCCGCACGCGGAGGATCACCCCGTGCAGGATCAACCACCACAGCCAGCGTGGATACTCGATCACCCGAGGGTCGGCGAGGAATTCGGCCAGATAGGGTCGCACTGCCGCGGCCGTCGGCGCCGTCGGGGTTCCCAGGTTGACTACCAGTACGCCAGCCTGAACGGGCGGAACATCCCTGTCGTGGGAATAGCCGGCAAGGCCGGTATAGTTGTTCGGCATGGGCATCGTGACCGTCGAAACCTGGCTGCGCCTGGTGGATCAAACGTTGTAGTTTGCCACAGGCCGCTGGGCGGCGATGCCCACCGCACCACCCCCACTCTCTGGCCCACTCCCTGGAGTTCCCATGTCGAAGACCTCTATGCCCCACGTGTTGTTGATGGGTCTCGCTTTGCTGCTGCCGGCAATGGTCGCGCATGCCGAGGATCCGCCGCTGGTACGGGCGAAGAACGCGGTGACGGTGCTCAACCAGATCATGCAGGCGCCAGACAAGGCGATTCCGCGCGATCTGCTGCAAGATGCCAAGGCGATTGCGGTGATTCCCGACATGCTCAAGGTCGGCTTCGTGTTCGGCGGCCGTCGCGGCGAGGGTCTGATCTCGGTGAAGAGCCCGGACGGGACCTGGTCGAATCCGAGCTTCATCACCATGACCGGCGGCAGCATCGGCTTCCAGGCCGGCGTCTCCTCCACCGACGTGGTGCTGGTGTTCCGCACCCAGCGCGGCGTCGACTCGATCGTGCGCGGCAAGTTCACCCTGGGCGCCGATGCGTCGGCGGCGGCCGGCCCGGTCGGACGCACCGCCAACGCGTCGACGGACGGCCAGCTGAAGGCAGAGATCTACTCCTACTCGCGCAGCCGGGGATTGTTCGCCGGCGTGGCGCTGGACGGTGCGGCGCTGCGCATCGACTACGATGCGAATGCCCAGGTCTACGGTGCCGGTGTCACGCCGCGGCGCATCTTCGAAGGCGGTGTCAGCAACGTTCCCGCGCCGGTGGTCGATTTTCGTGATCGGCTTGAGGAGTACACTTCACAGTAACTGTCGGTGCGATTTGCGCCCGCTTCACTTGGCCGGAACCGGCCTGGAAGGTTGATCATGGGTTTGGACAGCGTTTGGCATTGGCTTCTCTTTCTGGCGATCGTGCTGGTGATCTTCGGCACCAAGAAAATCCGCAATCTCGGGCCGGATCTCGGTGAGGCCATCCGCGGCTTCAAGAAAGGCCTCGGCGGCGACGACGAGGCTAAAAAGAAGGAACAGGAAGAAGCCCGTCGCAAGGAGGCCGAGCAATTGCGCGCCGACCCCAAGCCTGCCGACCAAGCCAGCACCGACCAGGCCAGCAAGCAAAGTCAGCACGACTCCAGCGAAACCCGGTAGGCGTCCGGTGGGCGGGGTGAGGCGATGATCGAGTTCAGCCTCGGAAAACTGGTACTGCTCGCCCTGATCGCGTTGATCGTGCTCGGTCCGGAGAAACTGCCCGGTGCGGCGCGTACCGCCGGTGCACTGCTGCGGCGCGTTCGCAATGGCTGGGACGAGGTGCGCGCCGAGGTCGAGCGCGAGCTCGAGGTCGAGGAGATTCGGCGCGCCGCGCGCGAGGCCGTGGCTCACGTCGAAGCCGCCCAGCAGGAGGTCAATGATGGCCTGAATCAGGTGCACAAGCCCGTGGCGGAGCTGGTCGGCGAGGTCACCGCGACGGACGCGCCGATGGACCAGCACGTGACTGAAGCCGCGAACCCGGACGAACCGCCCGAAGCCGGTCGCCAGGCGGAGCTGCCCCTGGGTGAACCAGCATCGGGTGAACCAACATTAGGTGAACCAGCATTGGGTGAACCAGCATTGGGTGAACCGGCTTCGCCGATACGGAATGCAGCGCATGACCGCGCCTGAGTCGGACGCACCGGAAGCAGGGCCGGAAGGAGGCGGCGTGCAGCAAGGGCTGTTTTCGCACCTGCTGGAACTGCGCACGCGCCTGCTCAAGTCGGTGGCCGCGCTGGTGCTGATCCTGCTGGCGCTGGTGCCGTTTGCCAACCGGCTCTACACCCAACTGGCCGCGCCGCTGGTGGCCCGCTTGCCCGAAGGCGCGCATCTGATCGCCACCGGCGTCACCAGTCCGTTCATCACGCCACTGAAACTGGCTTTCTATCTGGCACTGTTCATCAGCATGCCGGTGATCCTGTACCAGCTGTGGGCGTTCGTCAGTCCGGGCCTGTACAAGCATGAGAAACGCCTTGCGCGCCCCCTGCTGGTGGCGGCGATGGCGTTGTTCTACCTCGGCTGTGCATTTGCGTATTTCCTGGTGCTGCCGGCGGCGTTCCGCTTCCTCGTCGCGGTGACACCGAGCGGCGTGGAGATGATGACGGATATCAGCCAGTACCTCGACTTCGTGATGCTGATGTTCTTCGCGTTCGGGTTCTGCTTCGAGGTACCGGTGGCGGTGGTGATCCTGGCCGCGATCGGCGTGGTGGACCTGGAGAAACTGCGCAGTGGGCGGCGCTATGCGGTGGTCGGCGCGTTCGGTGTGGCCGCCGTGATCACGCCACCAGACATCACCTCGATGCTGATGCTTGGCATTCCGATGTGCCTGCTCTACGAGGTGGGCGTGCTGGCGGTGCGCTGGCTGATCAAGCCCGGTTCGCTGAAGGCGGACTCCGGTTGAGCGCCACGCTCAATACAGCGCGCTCAATACAGCACATTCAATACAGGTCGATCGGATCGACATCCAGTGACCAGCGTACCTTGCGCGCAGATGGCAGCGCGCCTAGCGCCTGCTGCCATGGGCGAAGCATGCCGCGCAGCAGGTCGCGACGATCCGCCTCGATCAGCAATTGCCCGCGCTGCCGCCCCGCGCGCAAGGCCATCGGCGCGGGCATCGGGCCGGCGATCTGCAATGGCCGGTTCGGGAGCGCGCTGCGGGCGGCAGCGAGGAACTCGTCGACTGGCTCGCGCCGAGGCGCCTCGGCGCGCAACAAGACCTGATGGCTGTACGGCGGCAGCCCGATCAGGCGGCGCTCGGCGAGCAGATCGCGCGCGGCCGCGGCGTAGCCGTGGGCGAGCAGGTTGCGCAGCAGCGGGTGATCCGGTTGGTGCGTCTGCAGCAGGACGCGGCCGGGTTTGCGCGCGCGTCCCGCACGGCCGGCCACCTGCACCACCAGCTGCGCCAGCCGTTCCTCGGCGCGGAAATCGATGCTGTGAAGACCCTCGTCGACGCCGACGATCGCGACCAGGGTGAGGTTGGGCAGGTCGTGCCCCTTGGCCAGCATCTGGGTGCCGACCAGGATTGCCGGTTGTTCGTTGCCCAGCGCCGCCAGCATCTCCTCGAACGCATCCTTGCGCCGGGTGGTCTCGCGATCCACACGCCATACCGGCACGTCAGGAAAGCGCTCGAGCAGGGCTTCCTCCAGGCGTTCGGTGCCCTGGCCTTGCGCGGTCAGCTCGGCAGCACCGCAAGCGGGGCAGGTCGCCGGCAGGCGCTGCTGGTAGTCGCAGTGGTGGCAGATCAACTGGCGACGCCCGGCGTGCAGGGTCAGCGGGCGTTCGCAGCGCGAACATTCCGCGTGCCAGCCACAGCCGTGGCACAGCAACACCGGCGCATAGCCGCGGCGATTGCGGAACACCAGCGCCTGTTCGCCGCGCGCCAGCGTCTCGGCTGTCGCCGCCAGCAGCGCCGGCGACAGGCCATGTTGCAGACGCTGCCCACGCATGTCGATGATCTGCACCTGCGGCGCGCGCACGGCGCCCGGGCGCGCGCGCAGGTGCAGGCTGCGGTAACGCCCGGCCTCGGCGTTGGCCAGTGATTCCAGCGAGGGCGTGCCCGAGCCCAGCAGCACCGGCACGCCCAGCGCCCGTGCGCGCACCACGGCCAGGTCGCGAGCGTGGTAGCGAAAACCGTCTTGCTGTTTGTACGAGCTGTCGTGTTCCTCATCGACGATGATCAGGCCGGCTTGCGGCAGCGGCGTGAAAATGGCCGAGCGGGTTCCCAGGATCACCCGCGCGGTGCCGGCGCGGGCGCGCAACCAGGCGCGCGCGCGGTCGCCTTCGGACAGGTTGGAGTGCAGCACTTCCACCATCACGCCGAGCCGCTCACGCAGGCGTCGCACGGTCTGCGGTGCCAGACCGATCTCGGGCACCAGCAGCAAAGCCTGCCGGCCTTGCGCCAGCACCTGTTCGATCAGGGCCAGGTAGACCTCGGTCTTGCCACTGCCGGTGACGCCATCGAGCAGAAACGGCTGAAAGCTGCCGAGGCTCGCACCGATCGCGGCCACTGCCTGTTGCTGTTCGTCGCTGAGCTGCGGCGCGATCGATGACGGCGGCCGGTGGTTTCGTGGTGGCTGCTCACCGCGTTCGACCAGGCCGGCGGCAGCCAGTCGGCGTGCGGCCTCGCGCCAGCCGGGCTGACGCCCGTTCAGCTCTTGCGCGCTCAACGCCCCCTCTGCCAGCAGGGCCAGCAAGGTCTTGCTGCCGCCGCGACGACTGCCCGCGTCGTATGCGCTTCGCCCGGCCCGGGTCATCGACCAGAACTCCTCGCCGATCGCGGGCAGCGGCCTGGGCTCGCGCAGCGCCAACGGCAGTGCGTTGGCACAGGCCTCGCCCGGGGCACCCAGCCAATAGTCGGCGGCCCAGGCCAGGGTCTGCATCAGTTCGGCGTCGAGCAGGGCTTCATCGTCAAGCAGGCGCAAGACCTGCTTGAGCCGTTTGCCATCCACTCCCGTCTCGACACCAGACGCGACCACCACCCCGACCATCCTGCCGCGGCCGAACGGCACCAGCACGCGGCTGCCCGCGCGGGGCTCGCCCGTGTCCGGTGGCAGGTAGTCGAACAGGGTGTGCAGCGGCACAGGCAGGGCGACGCGAAGAACGGCCGGCATGGTGACCTCGATGGCGGCTCAGTGTAACCGAGCAGGCTGGTTCACCCGGGGCGCAGGCTGCTGGTGCCTGACAGGCTGCCAGTTGCGCGCACTTGTTGTTCGGACGTCGAGGTATTTCGGGTAAGTCACTATCGCCGTGGACTTTTCGAGCTTATCCACAATCGCTGTGGATAAGTCTGTGGATGCGGCGGGGAAGGCGGCCTGCGAAGCGCGCCGTGGCGCGCTCTCCGACGCCGTGGCCATGTTTTCGTCATGTAAAAAAGTCTTTCGTATTCAACACGTTGAAAAATCATCACCACTCGCGTTCACGCAATCGTCAAATTGCCTCCATGCCGCTTGACAGCTTGTTCACGCTGTGCAAAACCGCTCGCCGAGGTCACCAGAACAAGGGGTTTTGCGCCTTCCCGGGGCACCCGGTGTGCGCAGGGCGGATCAGGTCCGGCGCTCCGGGGTCGCGAGGAACCTCGGCCAATCGCCAAGACTGAATGCCGGCCACGAGCGGGCTTCGCGACTCGGATGCGTGTGTGGTCGTGTCCGTGCACATGCACTGGGGATTTTCGCCTGCGCTGGGGGCGCCGTGACCGGCGGCTCAGGTAAAATGCCGGGCCTTCGAGTTGTTGTGCCCATGAATCCATTTCGCCCCGAGCGCGCTCGCCTGCTGCATGAAGTGCGCGCCACCGTGCGCCTCGCGCTGCCGCTGGTATTTGCCCAGTTGGCCGCGATCGGCAGCAATGTGATCGACGCGGTGCTGGCCGGGCACGTCAGCGCGCACGTGCTGGGCGCGGTGGCGGTGGGCGCCAGCATCTGGTCGCTGGCGATCGTCAGCGGGATCGGCATGATGATGGCGGTGCCGCCGTCGGTGGCACAGCTCGACGGTGCCGGTCGGCGGCCCGAGGTGGGCGCGGTGTTCCGCCAGGCGCTATGGCTGGCGCTGGGCATGGGCGTGCTGCTGTGGTTCGCGGTCCGCCATGCGGCGCCGCTGATCGATCTGATCGGGGTAACGCCAAGCCTGCGTGATGACGTGCAGCGGTTCTTGCTGGCGATCAGCTGGGGCGCGCCGGCACTGACTTGCTACTTCGCGCTGCGCGGACTGTCCGAGGGGCTGTCGCTGACCCGGCCGTCGATGTATTTCAGCCTCGGCGGGCTGGTGCTGCTGGTGCCGCTGGGTTACGTGCTGATGTTCGGCAAGCTGGGTATCCCGCCGCAGGGTGCGCACGGCTGCGGCGTGGCCACGGCGATCGTGCTGTGGCTGGAGATGCTGGCGTTCGGCATCTACGTGGTCTGCCGGCGCAACTATCGCGGGCTGGGTCTGTTCGATCGTTTCGAAGGGCCGCACCTGCGCCGGATCGGGGCGCTGATGCACATCGGCATGCCGATGGCGGTGACCTTGCTGGCCGAGGCCGGCTTGTTCGTGGCGACTGCGCTGATCATCGCCACCCTGGGCGAAGACGTGATCGCCAGCCATCAGGTGGCGATCAATATCGCCTCGCTGTTCTTCATGATCCCGCTCGGGCTGGCGATGGCGATCACCGTGCGCGTGGGCAATGCGGTGGGCCGCGGCGACGAGCGCGGTGTGCGCTATGCCGGTTTCTGCGGGATCGGCCTGACCCTCGCGACCCAGTTTTTCTCGGCCGCGCTGATGCTGAGTCTGCCGCATTTCATCGCGTCGCTGTACACGCACGATCCGAAGGTGATCGCGCTGGCCGCGCAGCTGATAATGCTGGCCGGGCTGTTCCAGTTTTCCGATGGCATCCAGGTCGCGGCCAACGGCGCGCTGCGCGGGCTCAAGGACACGCGCGTACCGATGGCCATCACCCTGTTTGCCTACTGGATCATCGGCATGCCGGTGGGCTGGTGGCTGGCGTTCCACCACGGCATGGGCGCGCGCGGCATGTGGATGGGCCTGATCGCCGGGCTGTCGGTGGCGGCCGTGATGTTGTTCACCCGATTCTGGCGCAGTGCCTGGAAGCAGCGCTGGCGTCCGACGGGCATGACCGCGCCGGCGTGACCGGCTACGCTTGGCGCAAGACTTGAGGAAGCCCGTCCATGATTCCACCCTTGCCGCCGCCACGCCGCCGCAACGCCCTGCATAGCCTGGCGCGCGGCCTCAACATCACCCGGTTGGTCATCATCAATCTGGTTTTTTTCGCGTTCCTGTTCGTCGTGCTGCTGCTGGTGGTGGCGGCCAGCGTTTCAGGCGATCGCGGCGTGCAGCAAGACAGCGTGCTGGTGCTCAAACCACGCGGACAACTGGTCGAGCAGTACAGCATGGCGCCCTTGCAGCGTGCGCTGTCCGGTCTGTCCGGCGATGACGTGAATCAGGTGCAGTTGCGCGACCTGGTCGGTGCCATCGACGCCGCCGCGAAGGACCAGCGGATCAGCCGCATCCTGTTGCTGCCGGACGATCTGCAAGGTGGTGGCTTCGCGGCCCTGCGCGAGGTCGGCTCGGCGCTGGATCGTTTCCGCGCTACCGGCAAGCCGGTGATTGCCTGGGGCGTGAACCTGGACCAGGGCCAGTATTACCTTGCCGCGCACGCCGATCGGGTGCTGGTCGACCCGCAGGGTGGCGTGATGCTCACCGGTCTGGCTAACTACCGCCTGTTCTACAAGGACCTGCTCGACAAGCTCGGCGTGGATGTGCACCTGTTCCGCGTCGGTGAATTCAAGAGTGCCGCCGAGCCATACATTCTCGATCACGCGTCGGTGGAGGCGAAACAAGCCGACAGCTACTGGATGGGCGGTTTGTGGGATGGCTATCTGGATCAGGTGGCGCGCCTGCGCAAGATCGATGCGGCCACCCTTCGCGACGATATAGACAACCTTCCGCAGCACATCGCCAGCACCCGGGGTGACCTGGCCCAGCTGGCGCTGAACGAGCATCTCGTCGACGGTACCGCGACCCGGGCCGAATTGATCGCGATGATGCGCGAGCAGGGAGTGCCGGTCGGACGCAAGAACCAGGGTTTCCGCCAGGTCGGCCTGGAGGACTATGCCGCCAACCTGCCGCGTGCAGGCAAGCTGCTGGCGCCCGGGGTGGCCATCGTCGTGGCCGAGGGCGAAATTGTCGGTGGCAAGCGTCCGGCTGGCTCGATCGGCGGCGAATCCACCGCGGCGCTGATCCGCGCCGTGCGCGAGGACAAGCGCAGCAAGGCGCTGGTGCTCAGGGTCAATTCTCCCGGCGGCGAAGTGTATGCGGCCGAGCAGATCCGCCGGGAGGTCGAGCTGACCCGTGCGGCCGGCATCCCGGTGGTGGTGTCGATGGGCGATGTGGCGGCGAGCGGGGGTTACTGGATCTCGATGAACGCCAACCGGATCTACGCCGAGCCGAACACCATCACCGGCTCGATCGGCATCTTCGGCATGTATTACACGGTGCCGGGCACGCTGGCCAAGCTTGGTATCCAGAGCGACGGTGTGGCCACCGGCCCGATGGCCGGTGCGTTCGACATCACCCGCCCGCTCGATCCGAAGGTCGGCACCGTGATCCAGGCCATCATCGACAAGGGCTATCGCGATTTCGTCGGACAAGTCGCCAAGGCACGCGGCAAGAGTTACCCGGCCATCGATGCGATTGCCCAGGGCCGCGTTTGGACCGGGCGACAGGCGCTGGAACGTGGCCTCGTAGATCAGCTCGGCGGCCTCGATGCTGCCGTGGCCGAGGCGGCGACGCTGGCCAAATTGGGCAAGGATTACCCGGTGCGCTACGAAGAAGCGCCGGTGAGTGGTTTCGAGCGTTTCCTGATCGACATGAACCACACCGCCAGCACGCAGCTGCTGCAATCTTGGGGTGTGCACCTACCGCGCTGGTTTGCCCAGCTGCCGGCGCTGGCGCCGGAACTGCAGTTGCTACGCAACGCGAAGGCCGGTACGCCGAACATCTACGCGGACTGTTTGTGCAGCCCGCGCTGAACCAACACCGCGCCGTGCCGTAGGAGCCCGCTCGCGGGCGATGCTTTTCCGAATCCCGAATCCCGAATCCCGAATCCCGGACAAAAAGCATCGCCCGCCAGCGGGCTCCTACCTGCGGGGGCGCTACTGCTGCTGGGCGTCGATCTGCTTGCGCTGTTCCTCGGCGTGCTTGTCGACGATCTTCTGCACATCTTTCGCGCGCTGTTCGTCCGCCTTCAGGGCGTCGAACGGCGTGGCGACATTGGCGGCCCTGGCCTTCGGCTCCGGCGGCTTGCCGGAACAGGCAGCCACGGAAAGCACGCCAAGCACGGCAAGAGCACACAGCAGGATCGGCAGCGGTTTCATTGCAGTACTCGAGGCAGTTGGACTGCCCGAGTGTCCCGCCAGAGCGGCGTGCGGGCAAGCCTCGGGCGCGATCGGGTGCGACGTTGCTAAGCTCAGCGCATGAACCGTCCCCCGAACAGCCGCCTCGACGCCTGGCAACTGCCTGGCCACACCGCCCTGATCACCGGCGCCAGCAAGGGTATCGGCCTGGCAACCGCGCGCGAGCTGGCTGGGCTGGGCGCCGACTTGCTGCTGGTGGCGCGCGACGAGGACCACCTGGAACAGGTACGCGTAGAGCTGGCGGATGATTTTCCCGATGTTTCGATCATGGCCTTCGGCGCGGACGTGACCGAGGCGGAGGATCGCCTGGCGGTATTTGACTGGATTGCCGACCTGGGCGCCGCGGTGTCGCTGCTGATCAACAACGCTGGCGGCAACCAGCCGGGCGCCACGCTGGATTACAGCGAGGGCGACTACCGCGCGATTTTCGAGCAGAACCTGTTCTCCGCGTTCGAGATGTGTCGACTGGCGCACCCGCAACTGGAACAGCACGCCAACGCCGCCATCGTCAATGTGGGCTCGGTTTCAGCCATGACCCATGTGCGCACCGGCTCGCCGTACGGCATGAGCAAGGCGGCGCTGCACCAGCTGACCCGCAACCTGGCGGTCGAATGGGCGATGGATGGCATTCGCGTCAACGCGGTGGCGCCGTGGTACATCCGCACCCAGCGCTCCGAGCCGGCACTGGCTGACCCGGACTATCTGGACGAAGTACTGGAACACACACCGCTGCGGCGAATCGGCGAGCCCGAGGACGTGGCGGCAGCGATCGCCTTCCTGTGCCTGCCGGCGGCCGGCTATATCACCGGCCAGGTATTGGTGGTGGACGGCGGTTTCCTCAATTACGGGTTCTGAACAGGCTGGACGCGTCGGCCGCAGGCCCGCGGTCGATGCATGCGCCGTCACTCAGAACTCGGCTTCGTGTTCCTCGGCGGCAAGGCCCAGGGTCACCGCGCCTTCGCCTACGTTGACCATGCCGGTGATGCTCATCGGCGCCTCCATCAGCTCCACGCCGCACTCCTGGCACGCCTCGCGCAGCCGGGCGTAGCCCGGTAAATCACCGAGGACGCCCAGCTCGCCGCCGTAGCTCACGCAGACGACCGGCACCAGCAAGCCATCCCTGACCCGTTTGGCGGCGTAATGAAAGAGTGCCTGCGCGCCCTGCTCAAAGCCGCGCACCTTGCCCACCGGACCGGTTTCGCCACGGAAGCAGCGCAGGATCGGCTTGATGTCCAGCGCCGAACCCAGCATGGCGGTGAACAGGCTGACGCTGCGGTCGTTCTTCTTCTTGGCGCGGGCGCGCAGGTAGTAGAGATCGCGGGGCAGCATGTAGCCGTAACTGTGGTTGGCGATATGCAGCAGCCGCTCGCGGATCGCGGCTGGGCTGGCGCCAGCGGCAATCATCCGGCTCGCTTCGACGACGCAGGGAGCCGCGCCGGCAAAAATGTTGCGGGTATCGACCACGCGCATCATGAACGGGCCGGGGACGCCGGCTTCGTCGCGAACCCGCCGGTAGTTCTTCAGGATCCCGAAGCTGGCCTTGTTGATGTGCTCGTTGATCGGGCTGCGGGTGGCGGTGATGGTCAGGCAGAACACGCAGTCGTGCTCCAGCACCAGCTTCTCCAGGAACAGCTGCTGCACCTGTTCCACCGGGCAGGGCTCGGTCTCCGCCGAATGGCTGCGACTGCCCAGCTCGCGATCGATGAAGCGCTGCCGTTCGCCAGGGCTGCGGTCGTCCATGAAGGTTTCACTATCGACCTTCACCGTGATCGGCATCACCGCGATGTCTTGTTGTTCCAGGAACGCCTGCGAGATATCACAGGCCGCATCGATTGACAGACCCACTCGCATCACATCGCCCCGTCATGAATGGCACGCAAAACATAGCACGCTCGCTTTGACCCCCATGTGCGTCATGGAGTTGCCGTGGAACGGTGTCGGGTAGCGGCCAGCATCTATGATGTGGCGAACCGGTTGGCCCGCTCCGGGGCGGCGTCGACGACGATTCGAACCGATACCGTTGCAGTACATACCTATATGAAGAGCAAACAGGAAATCGTCGCCAACTGGCTGCCCCGGTATACCGGCACGGCGCTGGAGGATTTCGGCGAACACATCCTGCTGACCAATTTCGGCCAGTACGTGGAAATATTCGCCCAGTGGCACGGGGTGGAAGTAAGCGGACGCGACCGGCCGATGCCGAACGCCACGGCCGACGGCATCACCCTGATCAATTTCGGCATGGGCAGCCCCAATGCGGCCACCGTGATGGATCTGCTGGGCGCGATCGGGCCGCAGGCCGCGTTGTTCCTGGGCAAGTGCGGCGGGGTCAAGAAGAAGAACCAGCTCGGCGACCTGGTGTTGCCGATCGCGGCGATCCGTGGCGAGGGCACCAGCAACGACTACCTGCCGCCGGAAGTGCCCGCATTGCCGGCATTCCAGTTGCAGCGCGCGGTTTCCACCATGATCCGTGACCTGGGCCACGACTACTGGACCGGCACCGTGTACACCACCAACCGCCGGGTGTGGGAACACGACGACACCTTCAAGGAGTATTTGCGCCGCACCCGCTGCATGGCGGTGGACATGGAAACGGCGACCATCTTCGCCGCCGGGTTCGCCAACCGGATTCCCTGTGGTGCCCTGCTGCTGGTGTCCGACCAGCCGATGGTCCCGGAAGGGGTCAAGACGGAGGCCAGCGACCAACGCATCACGGCGCAATACGTGGAGGCGCACATCCGGATCGGCGTCGAGGCGCTGAAATTGGTGCGCCGCAACGGGCGCAGCGTGAAACACCTGCGTTTTGACGTGGATGGCGATCAGGACTGAGTAGCCCGCCACCAGCACCCTGACTGTCGGGCTGCCCGCTGCCTGCTGCACCGGTTGCCGGTGGACAAGCACTCGGGAACAGGAGTTGTCTGGATGGGGTTTGGATAACGTTAATTTAACGTTATCGGGCGCTGGTGGAAGTCCTCTTTGAGGATCTGCACGCCCCGTAAATCCCCCAAAAACCGCAATGGGGGCTGAACGGGATCGAGCAAGCAAACGTATGAAGTCAGTTCACATAGCGTTAGTTGCCTGTTAGTATCAGCGCGGATCGGGAGTTCATGGGTCCGAAATCCATCGGCTTGGGAACAGGTCGAGTCGCCATTCTGGGCAGAACAGATTCTGGCCCATGAAAAAAATATTAACCGGAGGGTGTCTTAATGAAACTTGGGGTCACAAAACTTTCTTCGGCAGTTCGCCTGGCGCTTTCGCTGGGTGCTGTCATCGCGGTCGGTGCCTCGGGCACGGCCTTCGCCCAGGACACGGGCAACCAGAACCAGGACACGACCACTCAGCCCAACGCCAAGAAGGCGCAGACGCTGCAGACTGTCGTGGTCACCGGCTCGCTGATTCGACGTGTGGATCTGGAAACCTCCAACCCGGTGGTCACCATCGACCGCGCGCAGATTGAGGCGACCGGCAAGATGACGCTGGGCGACCTGGTGCAGGAGTTGCCGGCGATGACAGGCGGCAATGTCAATCCGCAGGTCAACAACGGCGGCGGTACCGGTGCGTCCAGCATCAACCTGCGTGGTCTTGGCGCGAACCGCACCCTGGTCCTGGTCGACGGCCAGCGCGTCATCAACGCACTGGGTAGTGGCTCGCCGGATGTCAATGCGATCCCCGCCAGCATGATCGAGCGCATCGAAGTGCTTACCAGCGGCGCTTCGGCGACGTACGGCTCCGACGCGATCGGTGGCGTGGTCAACTTCATCCTGCGCAAGGACTACCAGGGTGCGCAGTTCACCACCAACATCGGCGAGTCCGATCACAATGACGGCGACCAGGTTGGCTACAGCTTCACTTTCGGACAGACGTCCGACAAGGGAAGCATCATGGGCGGCGTCGAGTACAACAAGCAGGACGGCGTCCTGGCTGGCAACCGCAGTTTCTCGAAGAACGCGCTGACCCGCTATGGCAACACCAGCACCCCGCCGGCCACCTATGTCGGCGGCTCGTCCTCCGCACCGTTTGGCCATGTCCAGCTGTCGCCAGCCCTGAAGGCGCAGTTCGGCTGCAGCTACGTGGCGCTGAACGGTGCGACTGCCGACAGCTCGGTCATTACAACAGCCAACTATCACTGCTTCCAGAACAACGGTCCGCAAACTGACAAGTACAACTATGCGACGGTCAACCTGATCCTGACCCCGCAGGAGCGCACCAACGCGTTCGTTATGGGCACCTACAACCTGAGCGACAACGTTCAAGCCTACATGGATGCCTACGTCAACAAGACCTCGTCGGCGTTCCAGCTCGCGCCGGCGCTGTATTCCACGCCGCCGTACGCCACGAGCTCTCTGGACATCGCGCAAGGTAACTACTGGAACAACTTCGGGGTGGAGTTCGCCAACGGGCAAAACACCTTTGCCTCGCGTCTGACCTCGGTCGGCAATCGCGCAGCCCAGTTCGGAACCAACACTGCGCAGATCAATACCGGCATCAAGGGCAACTTCACGCTTCTGGGCAACGAATGGAACTGGAATGTCGGCGTCGACTACGGTCATACGAGCTCGGTCACCACGACCCTGGGTCTGCCCAATTTCAACGACCTGTACAGCGGCGACTCGTACATGACGACGGGTGGTACGCTGGCCTGCGGCTCGGCGGCGGCTCCGGTGGCTTGCCCGACGGGCGTTACGCAGGCTTCCCTGCAATTCAACCCGTTCAACCTGAGTTCGCCGGGTAGCGTTGCGGCATTGAAGGCGGCTGCGGCGGCTGCGGTCAGCAACGCCTACTCGATCGAGAAAGTCTGGCATGCCGATGTGAGCGGGGGTGTCTTCAACCTGCCGGCCGGCACCGTGCAGCTGGCCGCCGGCGTCGACTATCGGACCGAGTACACCCATTCGCTCGTCGACCCGCTGCTGAATCTGACTCAGGGAGCCGACGGTGGCTACAGTTGCGTGCTTGGCAGCCAGTGCACCGCCGGCCTGTTGGGTGGCTATAACGTGAAGGAGGGTTATGCGGAAGCCTTTATTCCAGTACTCGCGGATATGCCGTTTGTGAAGTCGTTGAACGTAACCATTGGTGACCGTTACTCCCGCTTCAGCTCCTTCGGGAGCACGAACAACTTCAAGTTCGCGCTGGAGTGGAAGCCGATCAACGATCTGCTGCTGCGCGGCACGTTGGCCAATGTGTTCCGTGCCCCGAACATCTCGGAAATTTACGGTGCGCCGAGTTCGAGTGCCCCGCGCATTTCCAGCGATCCCTGCAACGGTTATACCGGCAGCCCGGTCAACCCGGCGTGCGTGGGTGTAAAGACCGACGGCAGCTTCCAGAATGCTGCCGTAGCGCAGAACCTGCAGCTGTCCACGATTGTGTCCGGCTCTGCCTATGCAGGTTTCCCGATCAAGCCGGAACAGGGCAAGACGTTTGACCTGGGTGCGGTGTACAGCCCGTCGTGGGCGCCGGGCCTGTCGACCACGGTCGATGTCTGGCACCTGTACCTGAATAACATCATCACCACGGTCGGCGCGCAGAGTGTGCTCAACCTGTGCAGTGCCGGTCAGACCGTCTACTGCCAGTTCATCCACCGCTTTGACTCCGGCCCGAACCAGGGTCAGCTGACGTCGTCGTTCCTCCAGCCGACCGGCAACCTCGGCACGGTGAGCACTGGTGGTGTCGACTTCTCGGCTAACTACAAGTTGCCAGAGTTCTCCTTCGGCAAGTTCAGCGTAGGCCTCAATGCCACATACCTGAAGTATTACAACCAGCAGACCGCACCGGGTACCTCGGCCAATACCACCTACAACGATGCCGGGCATTTCCTTTCGTTCGGCTCCGCGCAGCAAGCCGCGTGCCCTGGTGCTGGTACTTGCCTGTTCCCGCGCTGGCGCGGACAGGGTTTCGTGGACTGGCAGTTGGGCAATTGGAGTGCCGAGTGGCGCATGCGCTACACCGGCCGCTTCCAGATGGGTTCGAAGAACCCGACGCAGGATACGTTCCCGGACGGCACCTGCTACTACGGCAGCTACTGCACGATCAAGGGTGCCGTCTACAAGTACGGCGCGCAGGTGTACAACGACGTGTCGCTCGGCTACAACGTCGAGCCGCTCAACACGCGTGTCGACTTCGGCGTCAACAACCTGTTCGACAAGCAGCCGCCAATGCTTTTCGCCAACAACACGCTCAACGCCAATACTGATCCGAGCGATTTCGACCTGATGGGTCGTTATTTCTGGGCACGTGTAACGGTTAAGTTCTAAACAAACGCTTTACACGTTAACCTTGAGGGCCGCGTGAGTTGATCACGCGGCCCTTTTTTATGTTCTATGTCATGACTCCAGAACCCAACCAGCTGATTGTCGCCGTCCTCACCGCAGGCCACTGGCCTGAGGCAGAGCGGCTGTGCCGTGCGCAGTTGCGCGAGCGGCCACACGACGAAAGCTCATTGTTGATGCTGGCAATGGCTTTGCAATTCCAGCAGCGCCACACGGAAGCCAAGGCCGTCTATCTTCAGTTGACGGAGCTGTTTCCCGACAGCAGTGCACACTGGTGCAATTACGCCACAGCGTCAGCTGCGGCCGGATTGCTGAAAGAGGCCGAGGACGCGTACTCGACCGCGGTCCGGCTGGATCCACGCAATATCATGCCGAGAATACATCTGGGTCTGATGCTGATTCAGCGCCCGGATTTTTTCGGCGCGCGCGACGTGTTGCTGGATGCCTTCGAGCTCAACCGGGATTTGCCGCTTGCACGCATTCATGCGGCGCGCGCCTGTTGCCTGTGTCAGGACTTCCAGGGAGCGGAGGACCTGCTGGGTCCGTGGCGCAACTGGCTGCCGCTCAACGATGCCCCACTGCAGCTGGAATTGGCCAAGCTGTTGCTGCTGGTATGCAGTGCCGCGGACGCGGCGGCGGCACTGGAGAGTCTGCTCGGCTATGCCCCCGCTTATCTGGAGGCCCGGCTTCAGCTTGGCTATATTTATGAAAGGTTGAATCAACTGGACGCCGCCGAGGCGATGGCCCAGTCCGTCGCCAATAGTGGGGCGGAGGCGCATACAGAAGCGATTGAAAACGAGATCGATCATGTCTTCGCCACACTGGCCATGCGCCAGGGTGACACCGCTGCGGCGCGGGCCTTGCTGGAGCGCTGTGGACCGCGGCAAGCCAACGACTACGCTCATTATTTCGAGCTTGGTCGGGTGTACGACAAGCTGCTCGCGACGGATCTCGCCATGCAGTCCCTGCAGACTGCGCATGCACTGCAGGTGGAGGAGCTCAGGATTGCATCGCCGGATCACTTCCAGCCCGGCGCGCTGGCCATGCCTGCGGAAATCCAAAGGGTCACCGAGGACGGCTACGCCAGGTGGCCGCGGCTGATTGCCCCCGATACGCGTGATTCCCCGATATTCATCGTGGGGTTCCCGCGTTCGGGCACCACGTTGCTGGAGCAGATGCTGGATGCGCATCCCGGTCTGCAGTCGATGGACGAGAATCCATTCTTCAACCGTCTCGCCGACAAGCTGCGCAGGCACGACCCTCGCATCATGTTGAATCTCGACCTGCTGCAGCAGCGCGATTGCGATGAACTGCGCAAGCAATACCTGATCATGGTTTCCGAGAAAATAAGCCGTCGCTGGGATGCGCAACTGGTCGACAAGAATCCGTTGAACATGATGTGGATGCCGATGATCCACCGCCTTTTTCCCGAGGCGAAGTTCATCCTGGCGCTGCGTCATCCGTGCGACGTGATGCTCAGTTGCTACATGCTGAATTTCCGCTCCAGTATCATCGGTGCGGCATGCGCCAGTCTAGAGCGATTGGCGCATGCTTACGTGCAGTCGATGCAAACCTGGCTGGAAGACGAACGGATATTCCGACCCAAGGTGCTGGTATCGCGTTATGAAGAGCTTGTTGCGGATGTCCCGCGGCAGACCCGGCGCATCGCGCAGTTTCTCGAACTGGACGATGGCGCCCCGATGCTGAAGTTCGATCAGCATGCACGTAACAAGGGCTACATCGGGACTCCGAGTTATTCGCAGGTTATCGAGCCCGTAAACAGCAAGGGCCTGAACCGCTGGACCCGATACCG